>Ga0179593_1572165_pt1 | contig 21417 bp, 26 predicted proteins | sample CZODoug2_1_08_16_FD_185931 | JGI IMG/M metagenome (GOLD analysis project Ga0179593, IMG submission 185931) | Vadose zone soil fungal communities from Angelo Coast Range Reserve, California, USA - CZODoug2_1_08_16fungal (PacBio error correction) | ecosystem: Environmental > Terrestrial > Soil >...
AAAAACACGACGTGAAAGAAAAATCCAAAAGTAGACAAGGGCGAGGCTAGCAAAACAGCAAAGAAAAGATGAAAAAAGGGAGTCAGAAAAACAAATGATCAACCTTGGATAGAAATGGGAGAGAAAATCTTCGGGGACAAAAGCGGCTCCCGAAAGAAGTCAAAAGAAATCTGCTAAATCGAAAAAACATGGGAGAGATTCTCGGGCCAGTAAGAATAAACCGGGGGAAAAAAAGCAGTCGGGGAGAACTGCAGCAGGGAAACGGTGAGCGGACTGAGCAAGGGGGAAAAAAGGAAACGAAAAAAAAACATACGACCAGCTAACGAGAAAAGGTATTCAAAAAACACATCTCCGGAAACGAAAAAAAAAAAAAAGGACAGCCGAAACCGCGCTAAGTGAAACACGGAAACGGAGATTGCAGGACGATGCTGCGACGGTGTGCAAAACGCAGCGCGGCCCAGGGGTCAGAAAGGTGGGGCTCAAATGTTTGCAGGAAGAAAAGGCAGGTGTGAAATGGACCAAAAGGGACGGGAGTAATCGCCAAGGCCCGGGAAAGCAAGGGAACGCCCTGGGTGCGCGGAAAAGTCCACGTAAGAGAACCCCATAGGGGGGGAAAACAACGGGTGAGGATCAAAAATGCCGACGTCGCGGCGGGAGCAGCTGGGGGGGCCCAGGGCGTCTAGAAGCCTTTCCCCCTCCCCGTTAACCGGCGGTTGGAAGCAAAAACAACGGGGGCGACGGTTTGAAGCAAAAACACGCTTCGTCAATAGAAGACACGGCGCCGGAGCAAGGGTACGAGGTAAGGAAAGAACGGCCGTAAAAAGCCGAAGGCCTCTCGAAGAGGAAGAGCGACAGTCCATGCCAGACAGACAGGAGGAAAAAGCCGCGGAGGAACTCTAAAGCCTCCCTTGAGGAAATCCATCAACTTGGAAGGAGCGGCGAGGAAGAAGCAATCCCCGGAAAAAAAAAGCTCAAAAACGAACATCATGACAAAGGGAGGAATGGGTACCTCTCAAAGGACTGAACGAAGTTGAAATCCTTGAGGAGAGCTCAGGGTTGTCAATCAGTAAGAAACAAAAAAGGAGTCCTAGCCTGAACCAGGATTCGAAGGAAAAAAGGGGAAGTGTATCTCGGGAATTGGGGATAAACGCTCGGGTGGGGGTGCGCGGGGTCGGATGGAGGGACCAGGATTTCGCTGGTAAAAGGAGTAAAGTCAGGGGGGGGTCAAGAGAAAATCCTAAGGGAACAGGTGAACAGGCCCTATTCGAGAGGAAACTAGAGCACCCGGCGGGAATCAGGGAAAAAACAAAGGATTTAGATGGTGGACCCCCTGAAACGGAAAGAGGGAAAAAATATGGATGCCTGGAAAATGGGGGGAGGTATGCTTAACAACTCAAAGGAAACAACGTGTTGCCCGTGGTCTGGGGGGTGCCTTGCCCGGGGAAGTGCAGATGAGGGGGGGCCCGGGAAGGAACGGCGAAGAAATACAGGGGATGCGAAACGAGGGGAACGGGCCTTAAAGCGTCAAAGGCCTGGAAAGTCAAGGGGGGACCTGAAACAGGTTGGGAGTCCAAACGTCAAGCCCACGGGCCTTAACTCAAAACATTTGCAGGCGGAACGGGGAGTCAAAAAAATGAGCCTGCACGGGAGAGACAAAGGGGGGGCGCGAGGGGAAAAAAAGGGGGGGGGACTTCTGTTACGGTGCGGCTGGAAAAAAAGAGAAAAAGTAGGACGGAACCCCCCGCCCAGACCAGATTTAAAACAGCATCCCTGCACGCGACGGGGGAGAACCAAAAGCGGGGTGGGGGGTGGGGAAGGCCCCTTCAAACACCTGAAAAGCACCGGGGTCGTCCGAGGAGGGGGACATGACGAAGCAACCAAGAAGAGCTCGTGGGGGGGGGAGGTGCCGAAAACGAGGAAGACTGGGGACGAGACAATCATGCCAAAGGAAAATCTGACAAACTCCTGAAAACAAGGGAAAATCTGCAACGGAAAAGCACCCGACCGGGCTACATCCAAAGCCTTTCCAACATATTCCGAAAAAAACCCCGGGGGGAATGCAGTATATGAACAGCCTCACTTGCGACCTGTGCACGGAGGGTGCGGGGAGCCGGAATCAGGCCCCATCGGGAACACCACCAACCAACCCCCCCCCCCCCCACCCACAACCCCCCCAACCCCAAAACAACCACCACTGGCCCAACGAGCCAAACCCAAGGTCCCCCCGAACGCCCGGCACCACGCCGTTGACGGAGTTCGAGAAGTCGACTCGTAAAGTAAAAGGTCGAGGGGCCAACTCGCGGAAAAAAGCAAGCGTACACTTTCCTCCACCCCCAAAGAACGAAAAACGTATCGGACAATAAAAAACAAATAATTCTCAGGGGGGAAAAAAAGGGGAGGGAGGAGACCCACCTCGCTAACATTCCAGGAAATCCTTGAATCCGGGGGGGGGGGGGGGGGGGGGCTGGGGTTGTAAAGAAACCTAAACCTGCATTGAAAATGCAAAAAGGGCCGATGGTAGAAACGCTCATTTCTGGAAGGGGGGAAGGGGTAGCAAACTCTAAACGAAGGAAGAGGGGGGGGGGAAAAAAGTGCAAAGGGGTGGTGCCGGGAATCGGACAGCAAAGTCCCAGAACATAAAAAAGAAAAAAAGGAAGGATGACTAATGAGGGAGGAGACCGGGAAGAACGTCTACCTCCCACCGGGAGGGACGCTGCCCGGACTGAAAGGAAAGTAATCGGCCACATATACAACAGTAACGGGGGGGGGGGGGTGATCGTCATCAATGCGCGGCTCACTAATATCGCCGCAGGAGAATGTAGAAGGGGGAGAAAGTAGTGAAGAAGGACAAGGGGACCGGTGTGGGCTTCCACGACCCCTGACTGAACGACCGTCTGCGGTCGGGAAGGAAAGTCAAGGGCCGAAGGAGAAAAGAAAAAAAGATGAGAATCAAAGTAAAGCAGTCCACCTAAGGGGGCGTTAAAAACAATCCTATCAGAGGAAAAGAGAACAAAGGTCACCACGTCGGGCTTTCTCTCTGGGGGGACAGTTTCACTCTTGTTCGGAAGGCGGGTAAGTGCCTTTACCAACTACAGGGAATCAAAAGAGTTGGGGGCTGCCCGCTGCCGCTGCACTCGTTGCTCAATGTCGGGGAAAGGAGGAATGTGGACCGGGTCTCATTCAGCAAGAAAAAGGGCAAGGGAAAAAGAGAGGGGGGGCCACGCCCGGGATTGCGTCAACAGAATCCGCAGGTTCCAAGGGGGGGAGGGGGAGTAAAGGGAGAGATGGGGGGAGGGGGAAGCGGAAGGGGGGGGCCCGCTTGGAAGTGGACTTTTGCCCCTGGGAAATCGTCCTGGAAGGCGGGAAAGGGGGAAATCAAAGGAGCGGGAAAGAGGGGGCTGCGGAAACCTTCAGGGCCCCAAGGTGTGGGGGCTGGAAGAAGGGGGGAAAAGGGGGACGTTTGGCGGGGGGTTTTCGGGCAAAAAGAGGGAGCCAAGGAAGAAAAAAAAAAAAAAAAATCGGTACCATGGTGGGGGACGAAAAGGGAAAAGGGGAGCCGACGCGGGGGAGGCACAGGCGCGTCCTTGGGCTTGGAAGGGGGGAAAACGGGGAACAAGGACAAAAAAAAACAACTAAGTCACAAAAAAACAGCCTCTCTTCCAGGGGGGGGGGGAACAGGCGGGCTCAATTTGGGAGGAAGGGCAGAAGAAGGGGGAAAAAAAAAACAAAGGACAAGACTATCCGCCGGGCGTGGGAGTAGAGGGAAAGGCGGGGGGAAGGGGGGGGAAGGAAAGACCTTTTTAGAGGAAGTGGGGGGAGGGAAGCCGGAAAAAAAAGTGGGTCTACTCGAGGGGCGGGAGGGGAGAGCATCGAGCGGGAAGCAAGAAGGGGGGGGTGGAAGGTGATTGAGGCCGGGGGAGAGAAAAAGGGGGGAAAGTATCCGAAGCACTAGGGAGGGTTGTAAATTCTTTTCCAGCGAGGGAGCGGGGGGAGAGGGGAAACTAAGGGGGGCATGGGGAAGCCCGGCTGAAGGTCTTACGGTGCAATCGACGTGTGCGATCAAAGTCGAGGGGAAAAGTTGACGGTGGGGGAGAAAAAACGTTCGGAAGGGGGGAGGTCTCGGGGAAAGGGTGGGGCGAGCCGCCCCTAATGTCCGGGGAGGTTTGGAACGAAAAACCCGTTGGAAAAAGTCAAGGAAGAAGGCAAAAAAAAAGCTCGTTCTGTAAAACTTAAAGGAAGGGAAGAGAGCGAACTACACGTCCGCGCCCGTGCCAATATTCATATGAAAAAAGAAGAAAAAAGTAAAGAAAAAAAAAACAGTACAAAGAAAGGGGTTGAAGGGGGGGGGGAGAGGGGGGGAACGCGAGCCAAGGCTCCCCGCCCATAAAGCCTAATGTTGCGTCGGTAGGGACAAGAGAAGGACTGGGGGAAAAAAAAAATCTGGAAAAGAAGGGAGGGGGAACCAGAGGAGGGGGAAAAGCAAAAAGGCGCGTCGATCTTCTGTCATCATGAGAAAGTAGAAGACGTCGCCTGTCATGCGGGCCCCAAAAGGAACAAAGGGAAAAAGACTGGTCAGGGGAGGGGTCTAGGCAGAGGAACAAAAGCGGAAAAAATAAGGGGAGGGAAAAAAGTTGCCGCGTTTGACGGGAAGGCCGCGAGTGGGAAATCCCATCGTTTCGAGGTCTGAAAAAACAGAACGGGTGGAGGGGTCGCATTCTCAAAAAGTAAAGAGGAGGGGGGGGGCGGAACCAAGAAACGTGAGGGGACGGTCTCTTGACTCGGGAAGAGGGCGACTGGGTCCTCTCCAACGCGAAGAAGAGGGGGGGAGAAGGGGGAAGTAAGGGAAAAGGGAGTACTCTTCAAACCCAACAACGAAAGGGTAGTGGAAAGGGAAGAAAGGAGGAAAGACGGAGATTCTGCCCTTCACCAGAGACTCGTGCTTTGGGAGGGAAGAAAAGAAAGAACGGGGGAAGGGATTTGTTCAAGGAAAAGGAGCTGCAATGAGAGGGAGGGGCACAGCTTCCGATCAGCACGGGGAGGAAATTTTTGAATAATCCAGCACCAGCAAAGGGGAAAAAATCCAGGGAAGAGGACCGAAGGACGTGAAAACCCACGAGACAAAACCACAGGGAAGGACCACGCGGCAACCCTTGATCCGGGCCCCTGTGAGGGAACACTTTACGCAACGAAGAAAGAGGAAGAAGACCAGGAAGTCCATGAGGAAGGGGGGAAGCATCTCAACAGCGAAGCCGGAAATACTTCGGGACTAGGGGAAGCTCGCCAACGGAGGGAAGGGGGGAGAAGCTTTCAGAAAAAAGCAGCATTCAAGGACTTGAAAATTAAAATAATTGGATGGGGGGGGCAAAGGGTTCACCACACCGAGAGCCAAATAATTAAAAAGGAGGGGTTGGGCGGAGTTCTCGGACCCTCAACCAAACGCAACATGTGTGAAAGTTGGAAAAAAAAAAAAGACCGCCAACAGAAAAAAGGCGAGGGATTTGGTTTTGTTTTTTTTTTGTTGGGTTTTGGTTTAGGTCAAAAAATCTCTAGGGAATGGGGGGGAAAACTACTACGTGAATCGATGTAGAATTCGCCGGATTACCGCCCTAGCAGCTGCCCGGAGGAAAGATCTGCGACCGGGTGGGCCTCGATACCCATGCACCTCCCCCGACAGGCGTTGGCTCTCGGGGCTCACCCTCGTCACGCGACCATTACCCGAACCTAACTTGAAAAACGGCACTTCGGACCGTGAAGAATTCGAAAAATCGCAAGTACGATCCTTCCTAACCGACGCAACCGAAAAAAAGGGATTGGGACAGGCAAAGTTCCGAGGCCCGCAATATCTTGTGGCGAAGGAAGCGAGAAGAGGACTCCGACCATCCTTCGCATAAATTGTTGAAAGAGGCCTCACATCAATCTCCCCGGCAATAACAACAAAAAACTTCAAGCCAGATTGCGTTTGTCCGTACGAAACCCCGAACGCTCCGAGTCGAACCCAACCGGATCAAACATCTCCAGGCGCTCAGGAAAACAAGGAACTCTACCTTCAATAACGAGGGGCGAGATGGCAGGTCCATCGGGAAAAAGGTGGTTTTCCACGGCGGGAGACCAGAAGTGGGCAGACCGCCGTTACGAAGCGAACCCTGGACCGCGAGAGCAGAAATGAGGGACTATCGCGGGGCAACCAAGGATCGCCAGTGACCCCGGACACAAAAAGGACCCAAAACGCCGGCCTGCAACGCAGACTCGCCAGCCGGCGTCACAAAACCACCGTTTTCCGAGCCAAAACAACGAAATCCTCCGGCGCCTGGGAGGCGGGTGACGCAGGCAGACTGCCGCTCTCCCCGTCTCGAAGGCCCCTGTTCCCACCCCCCGGACCGTTCCACGGTCGAGGGGGGGAATCGCCAAACCCAGCTCCCCACTGTGGTTGCGGCCTGGTCTGACAGAACTCTCCGGCTACAAATTGGATGGAGTGGAGCCCCAACGGCGGGGAGGAATTCGACGCCCCATGACTCAAAAAAGCCTGAAAAGAAAAGGGGGGAAGACGCCCCCTACCTCCGCGGCAGGGGCATGCCCGGGGCCAGGATAAAAACCGTAATGAGTCCGCTCCCTGTCTGTTAAATCAAACCCCTGGGCTTGGCTCGTCCGGCGGGATGAAAGAGATACAACCCAGGCCGTCCCTAACATAGATCCAAAAAGTATAGGTTCCGACGCATAGCAACGAGGGCCAGTATTTATTCCAATAAGGGGGTTCCTCACGCCCAGTAAGGCCGGGCCCTGAGGCCGAAGCTGACCCCTAAGAGAGAGAAAAAAACCGAAATGTTGATACGCTACTCCAGGGTCGGTGGCCCGCTGATCCCTTGCCTGCTCTTCCAGAGTTTAAAAAAAACTGGACGCGGAGGATGGGAAGACCATGCCGGTGAGCCCGCGCCGCGCCAGTACGCCTGCCCCCCCCTCTGCTAAAGCCCCGGGGGGGAAAAATCGATCCCGGCACTCCACCGCGAGTAGGGGCCACACCTTAAACGATGAAAGAGGGAGTGAAGCGCAAAGGAGCGTGAGTAATTGCCAGCTCAACCCCTGTCACCAAAAGTTGAGGGTACTATTTGAAATGTACCTGCCAGCTCAGGAAAATTCTCAGGGGGGTTCCTGACCGTGAATGCGCAGAGCGGAGTACGAATTCTACGGGGTCCTCGGGAAAAGAGAAATTTGATTAAGCCGTCTAGAGAAAAAAAAGGAACCGGTGAGATTCCATCCGGCAATAAGCCCGCAAAAAGGTTAAATTTTAAGGCTGAAGCAAGAAATCTACAAGCAAGGCGTTGGGCTTCCTGCCAAAAAAAAAAAATCACGTAGCGAAAAGCGGTAATGTATCTGTGGGTTGCCAAAAAATATTAGCGAAGAACCTCCGGCCGGGAAAAAAAAAATCGAAGCACGAGACACGGGGGGTGAAAACGGAACAAAGAGCAAAAAAAGTGTTCACGGCCTTTAATCGAGCTGGGAGAGGAGGGAAGGGTGGGGAGAGATGAAGGTGCTTGGGCGACAGACATGGACTACAAGAAAGTTTTGCGCGAAATCCGTTAGTGGGAAGAAGAAAGCAGACGAGTATGAACTCTGGCCGCCACCGCTGATTTCAAAAGGGGGGGGACAAAAGAAGAACGGTGGGAAAAAAAAAAAGTCTGAAAGAGCAAAGCAATCTCTCAAACCAAGGAAAGAGAAGAAAGAAATTGGGGATCCTTAGACTTGTAGCCCTAGGGATGCAGCGGGGGGCAGAAGACGCGCACCATGGCGTCCTAGAGGAAAATCAGGGACACAAAAGGATGACCGAGGGCCGGCCAAGGCCAGACTGAGGTGCCTCAGTGCCCAGGGGACGCAAAAGACCAATCCGGAATAACGGCACCGGAGCATGACGAGAGAAGTATGGGAAGTCATGAACCACGGGCGAAACTGGATGCCTACCCAGATCCTGAAACAGGCTGGTTCTAGAAAGGACCTTTCCTGCCTTGAAAGAATGCTTGCATTTAACGCACTGGACAGGCACTTCGGGTGTGACCTCATTTACCGCCTGATCTGAAAAATGCACATTTTCTTTGTTAGAGCTTCATTCGGAAAAATTCAAAAAAGGGAAAAAAGTAGCCAGGGCCGGAGAAAGGGGGAATCATCCACGTGAAAAGCTCCTAAGCGGGGAAAATAATAAAAAGGGGGGGAAAGGGGAGTAGGGACTAAAAATGAAGGGCCGAAGAGGGTGTCTCAAGCTCTCAACCCACAAAACCCCAGGGACTAAAGCGACTACCGGGCGAAATGAAATAGCCAGAAAAAAAGTAAGGTTTTGAGGGGGAGCTTGCCGAAGATTTACACCGGAAGCTTCCGAAATCGCCTCAAGAAGGGGAATTGTGAGTAAGGGGGGGGGAAAACCACGAACACGATCCGAGGGGGCTCTGTCTTGCCTGCCCAACCAGGCTCAAAAACGGGGAAATGCGCGGGGACGAGGATTCTCGACTCCGCAGAAAGCAGCCCGACGATAAGGCCAACCAGAAGGGCGTTGTTTACCACTCAAAAGGAAAAACAGAAAAATTCCCAGGCTTGCTTCGAAGGGGGGCAGCTCGCACGCGTGTCGGGGGTCAACACGTAGGGAAACGAAACCCTGTGAAACTCAAGCACAAGGGGTTGAACTGTCGCCACCTGAAAGCGGAATCCGACTCCCGGGACTCAGAGTTGGGGGAGCTCTGTTTAACCCCAGGGGGGTGAGGCCCCGGAGGCCTTCAACGAAAGCGGGGGGACACGCCCCAAATGCGTGGAACGAGAAGCGCGGCTTCGGGCGCCGGAGGCGCAATGGCAGATCGAGGGGAACCTTGGGTCGGGAAAAAGCGACCGGGGGGGAAAAAGCATGGCCTTTAAATCATTTGACCAGAAGGGCCACCGGAGGCCTCCAAGAGTAACGAAGAGGAGGTGCGACAACTGTGGGGGGTGAGAGGAATTAAAAACATCTGGGAAAAAAAAACGGGGGGGAACTTAAACGGAAGACGCGACAACATAGCAACGGCGCCAAGATACGGGGGCAAAGGGTGGGGGGGGAAAGAGGAACTGGGGAGGGGAGGATGCAGAGAAAAGAATAATTTTGCTGAAGGGAGGTCCGGGCCCACCGGGATCACTCGAGGTCCTCCATGTGCGGAAAAAAAGAGGGGGGGGCGAGGCGCAAGGCGTTTTCAAACCGCGCCGTGGCAAAAACAAGAAAAAAAAAAAGGACGTCCTGCCATCTCGCCCAGACGCGCAGTTACGGGCCTGGGGGGGAACGCAGGGGGAAGGGAAAAGGGGGGGATAAAAGGAGATTTAGGAGGGCAGTGAGGGGGAGTGAACCCAAAAAGCGCTGCACCCCGAAAGCAGGAACGATGTTGTGTAGGGTGAATGGGGGAAGGAACGGGAGCTCGTAAAAAGATTTCCGAGGCGAAGCTCTTTGGCTAATAACGCCAGCGGGGAGGGTTTCGAAGAGAAAAAGGGACGGGGGGAATCGGTCGGTCTTGACGTTTCAAGACCGGGAAGGGGTAACGGCCGAGGAAGGAAAAAAGGAGGCACTGTTTGCGTGGCGATCAGCAGAGTTGCGCTCTTTGGACGGGGGGGCCCGAATGTCGGTGAGGGGTTGACGGGGGAAAGAAAATTCCACAGAGGAAAAAAGAATCAGGGGGGGACCTCAAAGCCAGTTCAGAGCTCACGGGATAAAAAACGGCGGCTCATGCTCTCAAAATCACGACAAGGGTCCCTGCACATCTTTACATCGGGGGGAAAAAGAGTTCTAAGGGGAAGAGTTGAAAGGGAGGGAAAAGGGCAACACTAATGTTTTCTGGGGGCGGGGAGAAGCCGCGCCTTCGCAAAAATTCCTAATGCTATCGGTGAGGTTAAACAGATCTAGGGGGACCACAAAAAAAACTTGGGGGGGGAGACGAAGTCCAAGACTTCTGTAGGGGGAAAGGGGAACCAGTCCGCGGCGGACGGCCAGAATGTGGAGGTAGACGAGAGTGCGCCAAATGGAAGTCGAAGGATTGGAGGACTAGTCCCGCTCGTCGTAATCGAAAGGGTAGAAATCCAGGGTCCCGCGTGGGGGAAAAGAGAAAAACATTGGAACTTACATCCGGGGCTTCTTAAAAAAAAAAAGAGCTCCATTTCGTACTGGCGCATTTCGATGGTCGTAAGAGAGGGGAGGGGAGGGTGGGGGGGAGGTCTAGAGAGACCGATGAGGACAGTGCACCTCTGGAAAAGAACGACATTACGCGTTTCGGAGAGCCCAAGCACGAAGAGCGGTGGCGAGGAGGAGTACTCTCCTTGTATGAAGTCTCTCACAACTAACACGTAGTTCGAGGATCAGCAGGCCCATTCGAAGTACGGAACCCTTCAACGAAAAAAAGCGAGGAAAGGAGGTGAGAAAGTATCCGGACTGCTTGTTTAAGAAGAAGGCGCGAACCGACTTTGGGCAAGAATCTCATTGGGGGGGGAAGAGAAAAGAAAGGAAGGAACCGCCATTGTGAACGATTCCCTGTTTGTGAATAAAAAAAAAATGAACTAACCGCCCTCGAAAAAACGGAAACGCCGGGGGGCACCCTGAGGGGAAAAAGGTGACCGTAGCGAACAAAAGCGTCCGAAGATACAAAATACCAAAATGAAAGGAAAGGGGCAAAACGTAATTTGCCCGGCAATAGAAGGGCCTGAGACAGTTCGGCAAGCTTACTGATGATAATAGCAGCAGTCTGAAATTGAGGGGAGGACATCGGAAAGAAGAGTCAGGCAAAGGGAGGAAGACAAGAAGTATCAGGGGTCCAAAAAGGAATTCACTGGTAAGGGAAATAGCGCGGAGAAAATCCACCATTTAAAAAACAATGAGGGAGGGGAAGCGGGACAGCAGGAAGGGGAAAAGGGGGATATTTCTTAGGGGCATGAAAAATGACCAGAAAAGAAAGTGTACAATGAGGATCAGTGGGAAAAAAAATAGACCCCGTCCCAATCGGTTAATAAATCGGCTACGGGGGCCCTGGGAAAAAACTAAATACAATTTCGTCCCAAAAAAGCCCACCGAAAAAGTAACAAAGAGAAAAAGGAACTTATTCTAAAAGAACCGGAGGTAAATCATCTACTGTCTGTTCACCTCCTAGCTTGCAACTGAAGAAAGAAAGATAGGGTCGTGCATGAGAAAAGCAAGGAGCTCGACAGCGCTCCCGAACAAGGAACATAGCGAATCGATCAGGGTACGAAAATGCAACACAGCAAGAAGGCAAGTCCACAAGAAACAAATCGTGGAAGGTACGCTCAAAAGGGAGGGGGACAGCAGGTACAACGAAAAAAAACGAGTCCGAACAAAAGCGAAAATTCAAGATCCCCATAAGAGAGAGCGCCCAAGGAGCGGACCCAGAAGGTACTGCCCGACGAGCGGAGATCGAAGGAGCTGAGCCTTGTGGGTGGGGACCACGGAGGGCAACCTTCGGGGCCAAAAATTCCCAACATTGGAGAAAAACCTGTTCGAGAGACCAGGGGGCGGAAAACAAGAAGTGTTGATGGAAAAGAGAAGGGACAGGGATCAAGGCCAGGGGGGGAAAAAGAACCAGCAGGACAAGAAATTCAGCGCAAGACCGCATCGCAGAAAAGACGGACGCCACCGGGTGAAGAAAAAAAAATGCCAAGCGAGAAAACGGGCGGAAGCAAGCCCCTGTGGGAAATAACGCCACGAAAACACCTAACCACCGCCCCAGTGAGTCCGCCTCGCAAAAAGGGGGGAGGAAAAGGGGCACCGGAGACAAGAGAGAAGACAGGGGATATGGGTGAGAAACGCCCGCCGAGCAGGGGACGAGGCCCAGGCGGAACGGTTAACGTTTCCACTCCCGGGCCAAGGTCCTCGCCAGAACCACGGCTCAATGGGGGCAAGAAAAACGGACTCCATAAGCGCCTTAATCCACCTTGAGGACCAAAAAAAATCAATAAGACGAAAAGATGGGGAGGGGTCCAAAAGAAATGAGGACTAATAAAGGAAAGGCCATCAAACGTTAACAGAAGGACTTCAGATCCCCTAGGAGTCTGTGAGGCTCAAAGAACATGAACATAACAGGGAATGATTCCAGAAGAAGGTTCTTTTTGAAAAAAAAAAAAAATGACGACTCAAGGGGCGACAAGCGGGGCCAAGAAGGGTGAACACCAACGGGAGGATAAAAAAAAGGTGGAATTGGAGAAACAATCTCGGAGTGGTAACAGAAAAGCGGTTTCGCAAAGCAAAGGGAACTCGTTCCTCTGGTCCGGGGGACAGGCGATGAGTCGACCAGCGGCCAAAGCGCCGCCGGTCCGGGAAACTGAATCGAAAAGAACTTGCAAGAGGCCACCGAGGGTAGGGAGGGCGACCCCCAGTACGGTGGAAGGGAGGCCTGGCATAGGAAGAAAAAGGCAACCGTAAGACATCTCACCACCCCAAAAAAAGGGCCGGTTTTCTAAGGAGTTAATGAATTTGGAGGGAGGAAGGTCTGCGCTTTGGACTCCCGGAATAAAAAAAAAAAACATAAAGTCCCCCCCCATTCAGGGTCGTGACTAGAAAAAGGTGTAACCTTAGATCGGAAAACCGTGTTATAATTGAAAACGTCTCGGGAGAGCAATGGAATTGACCCTGCATCAAAGAACCAACCTGAAGTGAGGGGGATTCGGACACTCCAAGAACAGGAAAAGACAATTAGTAGGGACAAGCCTTAACCGCCAAAAAAGCCGGAATGACGTGGGCAGGTGTTGCAAAAAAGGGGTAAATAGAAAAACCCGTAGAAAACAAAACACAATCACCGGAAGGGCCGGAGAAGAAAGGTCCGTCGCTGGTGAGGCCAATCAAAGCGGGTACAAGAGAATGTAAAAGACCGGAGAATCCGGTGATCGGGTTGCCTTGGCCAACAGCACAGACAAGAAAGAGCGCGGACCACAAAAACGAATAAAAGAAGAAGAAGATGCATCGAAGCCCCTCTTAATAAAAAGGAAACTGAAGAGCCAGAGGAGAAACGACGGCTGAAGCGAAGGAAGAAGAAACAGAAGATTCTCTCAAAACCAAGAAAAGAGAAGAGGTGGCTGCTGAAAGGAGGAGGACAAACCACGTGCAAAAAAACAAGAAAGAACCGCATTGGTTTTGCGGGGGCCAAAAGCCGGTCAGGCAACAGTAAGTAGAACCAAGCTAAAAAAGTGAAAGAAACAGGGTGGACCGCAAAAGGGAACCCAAACATTAAAAACAAGCAATCTAAGCTAGGAGAGCAGTGAAAAACAACTGAAAAGAGGGAACGGAACCGGTTAAAATTGGGCACAGAACAACCAGGGTCCTGCTGGGGGGAAAAACTGGGAAAACAAAACCGAAAACCGTACCTGGAAAAGGCAGGAAAAACAAAGCCCATTTGTAGGAAAATCCAACTCCGCGGGGATGTAGAGGTCAAACTTCGAGGTGAAGAAAAAAAGCAAAGGGGGCCCATTGAACGCTTGCCCAAAAAAGGGAACTCACTTCAGGACCAGAAAAAAGGAAGACGAGAAGGTCCAGAACGTGAAAAGGGGAAAAGAAGTTCCTGCCTAACCATTGGGGCCCTCTCCCGAAAAAGAAAAAGGGAAAAGGAAAGCACACGACCGAAAGAGGAAAAGAGCCGCCAAAGAGACCACCACTTTGGGACGCGGGGAAAGCCAAAAAAGCGCTTGGGCCCGGGAAAGGACGAAAACAAGACCAGTTTGAAGAAGTGAAGCAAGAAAAAAAACAAAGACGCGGTCAGCCTCCGTGTCTCGTATGAAAAAAGGGGAGCCTAAAAAAAGGCGGGCAGGCAACCTGACAAGAAAAAGCGTGAAAATTAAACGAGCAAAGCCGAGACGAAAAAACGCGAATTAAGACAACTACGAGAAGCTCCAAAAAATGCCCACTCCGAGCGCAGGAAAACATGGCCACACTGCGGGTCGAGAATGGGGGGAAGTCAAAACGCTTGGTAGAAACGCAAAAAAACGTGACAAAACGCCCTTCCTTCAAAAAAGGAATCCGCGGGGGAAGAACGCCTCCCCCGAGGGACCGGGGGCAAACAAAAAGAGGGGTGAGGGGAGGGGCTCGGGTGCACTAAAAAGAATCCTTTCCCCTCGCCAAGTCCTGGGGGGACAGAAGGCGATGACTCGAAAAATGTTCACCAAAAACAGAACGGCAGTGCCCACCGCGCGGAAAAGAGTGAAAAAACTGGGGGATGCAAATGGAGGGCCAGGAAAGCCTCAAACGAGGGAGAAGGAGGCTCACAATATAAAAAAGAAAAAGCGTGAGAAAAAAACCCGGAAAAATAACACGTTACTGAGGGTGAAAAAAAGTGGGCCTCGGGACGCGGTTCGGCAACATCGTGAGTCCAACCGACCGGAAAAGGACGAAGGGGTGGAGCAAAGCGGAGGCTCTCTGAAAAAAACCCATTCGGCGTCCCTTGGGGGTAAGGGCAAAAGCAACTGGCCCGATCGCGGCAATAAGGGGAGAACTTCAAACCTCAACGGGGGGGGTCCAAAGAAAAACTCGGAGGAAAAAAAACAACGTTCCAGAAGAGCTAAAAACAAAAACCCGGCGCAGACGTAGGGACGGTCCAGCGCGTCAAGGATGGAAAACAAAACCCGCGGGCCGGGGTGGCGAAAAAAAGGGATTGGTATCCAAGCTTTTGGTCGTACTGAAGGAGGAGCGGCAACAAACTCTGGACAAAGCTTTGCCCGCCAGAGAAAAGCAGGGGTGGGTCTTGGTTAAAGAGGGGAGGAAAAAGGGGCTATAAAGAGAGATTCCTAATAGGAGGCATGAATGACCAGCGATTGCGCAAAACAAAAGGAGGGCTTGCCGGTGAAAGGGAAACATCACCTGCGGAGGGGCCAAACTTGAGGAGAATAACCTAATGTTCTGAAGAAGGGAACGGAAGGGAAGAGGAAAAAGGAACAGCAAAACGGGAAAAAGGGTCAGGTCGCAGAGAGGAAAGAGCAAAAAACCAAAAACCGCCATGAAGGAGGTGGACCCCCGTCGCATAAAAACTGTGTTCCCAAAAAGAAGGCAAGACATCGGGAATCAAAAATCCATTCAGCGCAGAATCAATCGAGTAACGCTCAGCCGCATGTTCCCAAAGCAAAACAAGCTATGAAATAGCGCGGAACAATAAAAAAAAAAGAAAAAAGAAGGGACAATGGTGGTATCTGGGGGGAAGGGAGAAGCGAGGAAAAAAATGCAAAAAAAAGGGGAGTGGCATTCCTTGCAGAAATCTGGAAAAAGAAAAAAAAGCTTGACCCCATCAAGGAGGGAAGAACCGCAAAATAGGTGGCAAAGGGGAACCTCGCCCAGGAAAAACGGGGATGACATCCAGGAAGTACTGGGCGAGGGTTAACTCGCTGGATCGGCCACTTGGGGGCCCATATGAAAACGGAGGGACGGTTCGAGGACGCGAAAACGAGCGAACAGGAGCCACAAAGGGGGAGAGACGGGAAACCGCGTTGACGTGCGCACGAAAATCCGGTGTCGACGCATTTTGCTGGAAACCAAAAAGAGGGACTAAAAGGGATGAAAAGCAATGCTCAAAAAGGGGTCCCCTGGAAAACAGCTTGAAAAAAAAAAAAAGGCAAACGCACGCAATCGGCCTGCAAAAAGTGAACGAACGTATCACCTCCAGCACGCGAAAAAAAAAAAAAGGGAAGGAAGGGCATAGGTACATGGGGCTCGGGAGAAAAAACAAGGAGAGGAGGAAAGAAGATCGGCCCATGAGGGAGTGAAGACCTTCCCGACGCACAGGGTCAAAATAAGTGGGGACGGCCCGCGTCGGCGATCCGGATGTGGGGGGGCAGAAGATGAAAAAAACAAGTCAAGGGTCGGGCGCAGCCTGCAAAAGAGCGAAAAAAAAGGGGGCAAAGAAAAGTTGAGAATAAACAAACGGAAAACCTTGGTTGAAAAGCGTGCGAACCGATGGACGGTAAACCAAAAAAAAGCGGCGGAGGATACTGCCACCACCAATCCTGGCCTGGCCGGAGGCGAAAAACGGTACGGCCTCAAAAAAAAAAAGCGAAAAAACCGCCCGACCAGGGTAGGGAATGACAAAAAGGAACCCGCCAAAACGGAACACAAGGGGAAAAGACTTAAAAAGTGAAGGAAAAAAAAATGATGAGAAGCTTCCTGACAGAAGGCATGTAAAAGGAAAGCAAAAAAAAGGGCCAGCAGGGAAAAAAAATCACCAGAGATGGAAAAGAACAAAAAGGGGTTCAAACTCAACGAGAGAAAAAGAGGGTCGGTCAAAAAGGGGAGGCGAAGGCCTCACGCGGGGGGGGGCGAAAGGAACCAACAAACAAATCCAACATCGGCATAGCGACAACATCAACGGCGACCTGAAAGGGAGCGGAAGGAGATGGGGGGTGCAGTGTAAGTCCCCCAAAACGCGAAGTAGTTCGAGGAAAAAAAAAAAAAAAAAAAAGGTCCCGAAATCTCGGGAAAAAGGAACAGATCTGCGGAAAAGGGAGCAACAAAAATAACCGACAGCAAAAATAAAAAAAAAAACTCAACCAAAGCTTCAAGTAAAAACAAAGGTAACCCGCCAGAACTTGGTGATCCACAGCCTTACAACCGGGAACGTGAAAAAGAGACGTCAAGAAAAGGGCAGAAGCGATCAAGAACCGAAGCAGAAAGGAAGGGGAAGAAATAATGAGCAACCAAAAAGGGAGCCAATCGCTGAAGAAGAAAACTCAAGAACAGACTGAAAAAGAAAGCAAGATGGATCACTCGGACCAGTCAAAATACAATTAAAAAGAAAACAAATCGAGAAGAAACGGGGGGAGAGCCTCCCGCCGCCAAAAAAAAACAAGGGGACAACTAACCGCCGCCGGGTAGACGAGAAGGTGCATCATCTACGCGGAAAAAAAAAAGAAACCAACCGGCCGCCGCTCACAAGGAAACATGCGTAGCAAAAAGGGTGGAACGAAAAAAAGGCGGAAAGAATAGCCAGAGAAAAAAAAAGATGGTTCCAAGAAACCAGTCGTAGGGACAGGGGGTACAAAGGATCGTGCCACCGGAAAGGGCCAAAGGAAAAGAAAGACACGACGGAAAGACTCCGACGGAAAAAATCCAAAAAAAAAAAAAAACTTCAAAGGAAACAATCACTCGTTCCGAAAAACACCAATGCCCGAAAAAAAAGAGGCGGCCAAAGAGCTTGGAAAAAGACGCAAAAACGAGAGAGCCAAAGGCACCGTGGAACCCCAGTCGGAAAAGGGAAAACGTCGTTAAAAAAAAAAAAAAAAACAACACAGTGCGAAAAAACCAAGGGACGAGCTGGTAGAATTTATATGGATGAAGATGAAAAAGGAAAACAGAGAGAATCTCAAAAAAAAAAACTCTTAGGGGGGTCAAAGCAAGCCTCCAGGAGCGCATGGCCCCGTGAACCCCGCCTCACTAAAGCGCTCAAAAAAGCTATGAGTCCTGGGGGAAAACCAAAAAAAAGAACAACGGTCCGGGAACAAGCCCATCCTTGGTCATTGGGAACAGAATCGAAAAAAAAATCTCAAACCGGCCCTGAAACAAATCAACCACCTAACATCATTATAAAAGGGAGGGTGACCTCTCATCCATGAAAAAAAAAAACAAGTGGAGAAGAGTTGGGTCAAAAAGAAACCACTCTCGAGACCATGCGTAAAAGGGGAAAAACACGCACTCACCGTTGGGGGGTGTAATAAAAAACAAAAGGGGGAACGCGGGAAAGTGAAAAGAGGGAAGTGAAAAAGGTCTCTCAAGAATCGTAAAAACTGTAGGCAAGCTCGGAAAAAAAGAGAAAACCCGCCCGGGTACATTTTTTAGCAGGGGAGATTCCTCAGCAAAAAGAAACGGGCGAACAAAACAAAAAAGGGCTTTAGAAAAAAAAAAAAACAAAAAAAAAAAGGACTTAACCGGCGCAAAAGGCCTGATCCCGGCAGGGGACTCAAGGGGAGGAAAACTCACCCACAAAAAACAAAATTGAAAGGGTGGAGAAGGTGAGGTAATGGCCCCGGAAAAACGCGGTCAATTGAGAAAAAAAAAAAGCAGCTGCGGGCCCGGAAAGTGCCAAAAGGGGAGTCGGTCAACATCCCATTCTTCTGAAGTGTCAAAAAAAGAGTAAGAAAAGGGGGCAAAAAGATTAAGCCTGGTCTCGGGATCGGGCAAAGGGAGGGAGAAATCAAAATAAGGACAACTCTCCTGGAGGGAAGGGGGAGGAGGAAAGCCTCATAATAAAGAAAAAGAAAAAAAGGGATCTTTCATTTTGGAAGAAAGCTGGGAAGGTGCCACAAAGCGCAAAAATTAAGAAATTGCTTACAAAGAAAAGATTAACTAGCCACCAAAAAACGTAAACAAAAACTGGGGGGGCAGTGAGATCTAATAATCAAAAAGAGGGGGTTCTAAAAAAGGCCCGAGAGCGTTTCGAAAAAAGGTTATCTCGCAGATATTAGCACGGGGAAAAACTAGGTTGGGTCTTTGGAAGGAAAGAATACCAAAAAATTGAAAAAACTAATTCCGTCTGTGGTACGAAATCCTAAAAGGACCGCAAAAACTCGGTGCAAAGCACGGGAAAACGATGGAAAGAGAAAAGTGAAAAAACGCTCTTTCAAACCTTCGGAAAAACTACGAAAAAGGTGAATCTCCAGCCGGAAACAAAAAGCGGAAAGCCGAGCAGAGTGAAAGGACTGCGGCGACTTGTGCAAAAAAAGGGCGTTGCAAAAGAAAGAACCTCTTTCCCAAAAAAGGGCCGACAAAACCAGTCTTGGACGGCTCAGAAGTCCCAAAAGGATCGTTGAAAAAAAAAAAAAAACCAAATCTTCGGGGGGCAGAAAGCCAGTCCCGCCAAGAAGAAAAAAAAGCATTAAAAACGGAGCACTCCAGCTAAGAAAAAAAAAAAAAGGCTGAGAAAAAAACAAGAGAGGGAGGCCGGACATACATCGAAAATGGCCGGTCGATCAAGAACCGTCCGGGGGGCGGGGGGAAAGGGGTAAGACAACAAACCGACAGGGAAAAGCCGTCCGCGCAAAACAAAAAAACGCCCGCTTGAAAAACACGAAAGAAGGTGTTCGGGGTCGATTAAAGCAAAAATTGCGACGAAGAAAAAAACAGGAGGAAGGGGGCGCTTGATGCCGTCTCACGTTAAAAAAGAAACCCAAAAAAAAAAAGGCAATAAATTCACGGGGGGAAAAAGGAACACCAGCGCCGACCAGTGGGGTTAAAAAACTAAGCACCGTAAAAAGGCAGGCAAAGCCGACAAAACAAAACACCGGGGGCAATTGAAATTAAAAAAAAAAACCACGGAAACTTGTTTACCGGGGTGGAGGCGAAAAGGGAAACCAACACGAAAAATAAATTATCCGAGTCTTCCGAGAGCAAACTTTTAAGGAAAAAATTGAGCCCTCGGCAGCGCCGATAAGACGGGCACCGTTGAGGGTTCCCTACTCAAAAAAAAAACAAAAGTCTCAAAGGGGCGCAAGAAACAACCGGCCCCCGAGCAAAAAGGAAAAAAAAAGTCCGAGAAAAAGAAAGGAAACGATGCGCCACAAGCCGAAAAAAAGTAAAAAAAAAAGCGCGAAATCAAAGAAAACACATTCCACGGCTGCTGAGCGTGGGTCAGCCTCGGAATCGCAGGGAAGCGGGGGCGGAAAAAAAACCATTGGCTTCAAGAAAGCAAAAATGGACTAAAAAAAAACGCCTGAACAAAAAAAACCTCGATCAAAATCCCATTTGCCCATCAGTGGGGAAAGGGATTACGCCAGGCAAAAAAATAAAAATGGAAAAAAAAAAAAAAGGTTGAACAAAGAAAAAAAAAACCAGTAGGGGAGGTACAAACCTCAAATGACATGGGGAAAGAATTAAGTGCTAGAAAGAAAAAAGCGGACAAGGAGAGATGTGGGGCCCTAAACGGCCCAGGATGAGAGCAACCAAAAGGGAAAGACCAGCCCCCTGCTCGTCGCCTTAGGACGAGAGAGAAAAAAAAAAAGAAAACGTCTCCAAAAATGTTGTGGGGGGGGAAGGAGGACTCACTGGTAACTTTGGGGGGGGGGGAAAAACGCGCGGTTAAAAAAAAAAGATGCTAAAACCAAGCCTCCATCCGCGGGAGAGGGTTGGAAAGGAACTGTGAGAACTTAAAAAAGAAGACCCGGGGCGAAATCCAACGAGGTGACCCAGGCGAAAATGGCCCTAAGAAAACAAAAGAAAACATAAGGGCAGATTCCTCAAACTGGTCAGAAAAGGCACTAAGAAGAGAAGGTTAAAACCGAGGCACGTGGCAACACCAAAAAACGGCTCAAGAAAGAAAAAGCAAAAAGACCGCAGGAGGCGTAGCAAAAAATTACGAGCGCCTTTGAGATATGGGAGGAAAAACTCTGTGGGGTCATGAAAATCAGGAGGCCCGGCAGCCGCACGGGGAAAAAAGCCGAAAAAAGGAAAAAAGGTTTTGTGGGAGGGGAAATCAATCACGGAAGGGAAAATGAAAGGGAGAGCTTGGTGGCGTAAAAGGAAAAATTCAGCACGAAGGATCCGGATCAAGAGACAAAACTTGCCTTAAAAAATAAACAAGTTGGACGTGCTCAAGCCGGGATTAAAGAACGGAGGGGAGAAGGAGAGGCAAGTAAAGCAAAGGTAGAATCAGCACGTAACTGCAGGGAAAAAGGTGCGATGTGGAAAAGAAAAAAAAAAAACATTTCGGGTGGAGGTGGCCTCGGTACGAAAAAAAAAAAAAAGCATAGGGAAAAAATCAACTGCATAAGAAAAAACTAAATAGGTAAAAAAACTTCAGAAACATAAAAAAGGCAACCCGCCATTCGGAGCACGAAAAGGGAACACGGAAAAAAACAGTAGACGCATCGAGAGAGAGAGACCATGACTTGTCAAAAAAAAAAAAAACAAACACATGCACGATTTGGTGCCGGGTTACTGCCGGGGTTTTGAGGAAAAGCCAGGGAAAAACAATGGCCTCCGGGTCCTTGAAAAAAAATGAGAAGGATATTCCAATTGACCAAAAACAGCAAAGTGGGGGCCTGAAAAAAAGGACAAAAATAGGATGAATACCTAGAAAAGAACGCATCAGGAAAAGTAACTGGACTAGTTATGTTGTAAAAAAGGGGGGATGAGAGGGCATGAAGGAAATGGCACTTCGGGAGGTGGGATAGTCGCGAGTAGAAAGGAATTGGGGGGAAAGGATCAGTTTAAAAAAAAAAAAGGGTAAAAGTGAGCCGAAACTAAGCGCGGTTAAGTTAAAAAAAAAGGAGGAACGAGAAAATAGCATAAACAAAAGTCGGGGGCCAAAAGGTGCGAATAAGTCCCAGGAAAAGGAGATCTAAAACTAGCACCAGACCTATAACATTCGGGCAGAATGCAAATCCCGGAAGAGCAGACGGGGCGTCATAAGAAAAAAAAAAAGATGAAGAAACTGGAAAACTCTTGTAATGATG
>Ga0179593_1604337_pt1 | contig 21413 bp, 19 predicted proteins | sample CZODoug2_1_08_16_FD_185931 | JGI IMG/M metagenome (GOLD analysis project Ga0179593, IMG submission 185931) | Vadose zone soil fungal communities from Angelo Coast Range Reserve, California, USA - CZODoug2_1_08_16fungal (PacBio error correction) | ecosystem: Environmental > Terrestrial > Soil >...
CCTCAACCAACCAGACGACATGAAAAAAAATTAGACGTGCCTAAAGGTCGGGGTCAGACTGCACTGGTGCGACGTGAGCGGGTCAAGAAGAGGGGAAAAGGTCAGAGGGACGCTTTTCATATCCTGCAAGCTATCGTGGGGAGACGCAAGGGAAGGAAAGCGGAAGAACACTACAGGACTAAGGGGGGACACCCCTTCAACAACCCTACCGATTGCTGAGAGCGCAGGAACGGAAAAGGAGGAAGACCGGACTCAGTCACCTGAGGGAAGTTCCGGGAGGAGAGAACGCCAATGAGCGCAGGGGGTCAGATCTCTCTATGACTGGCCGGAAAACCACCGGTCCATTTGGGGGTCGCCGAAGGTCACACGAGAGATACTGCATGAGAAAACCGCTTTTCCTCTACTGACATCAGCAAATGGAGAGACCACCCTATCCACCCTATAATGGAAAAAGCTGTTCATTATTAGGACTAGGAAAAGCCGAGAGCTCTGGAAAGAGGATCTGCGTAGGGTGTCGGGGGAGGGGAAATCATCACTCCTGACACTGTCGACCTGGAGAAAAGGAAAGGGTCGATAGATATCTTGAGATCTGTTCTTTGGAGAATGGGGGGATAAAAACGTCACTTAGCTCCCGAGCTTCAATAGTGACACTGTGGGACTCCATGTTTTCATCGCCGCAGAGGGAAAAAGTGCGAAAAGCTCGCTTCGCTTTGATCGCAATAAAGCCTCGAGGCACTAAAAATAAAGGTCTGAATCATCACCAGAACGGGACAGATTACTCAAAAGCAGGGTTTCAAAGGTCCCAAAATGGGAGGCGGACCCTCTCACTTATATGATAAGAAACTGGGGCCAAGGACAGAGAGGGTACGTCTCTAGATGAGCATGTTCTCTAAAACCCCCAAATTGGGGAAGGAGATGGGGGGTTTATATTCCTCCAGAGAGAAGGAATGCGAGAAGACCGACGGGAAAGTACCGACTCACAGCCGGTCCGGTATCTTCTCTTCCATGACGAGGAAATGGGGGGAAAAAGGGGGCTTCTTCCATGGTTGGGGACGAAGGCGAGGGACCCTAAGAGAAAATCGGGAGGCATTCATGCTACCCCTCCCTGATGAACGCATCATCCCAAGGAGAGGTATCAGAAAACCCCCTGAGTTCCGTTTCTTCGACCCCTCTATCGTAACCGCAAAAAGGGGGGGGAGATCGTGCGGTCTGCCACCAAAAGAAGCAGAAGGTTCCACTTCCCCTCCTACCCCGCTGCTCCATGGATGAAAGAGCAAACCTTACTTCGCTGTGGCGGGGGACAAAAAGAAAAAGAAAGAGAACCCACAGGAGTTGAGGCCTCGAAACAAACAAGACGAAAGCGCATCGTCGCGGCCGTCGCATCCCCGCGCACTCAAAAAGCGCCAGCAGATGTGCGCAGTCCTTCCCTGCGGACTGGAAATAAAAGACTTGAAAGAAGAAGGCCGCGATCTTGGCCCGCGGGACGGGAAATAGGGAACAACGAGGGCGCTCACCCTTCATGCGCCTAATTAATGAGAAAAACCGAGGAAAGGAAGGGGACATGATAACAACCCTCCTCGCCCCTGCGCTAACAAAAGAGAGGAGGGACTGCGGGCAGAGGTCATGTTCTGACTGAAAGAAAGAGAAGAGAAAATTCGGGGTCCTACTATTTCTGTTCTTACGGCGTGAAGTCTCCGCAGCCCCATTCTAAGAGGGGGAGAGCATTCGATTATCACCTGGCGGGGAAAAAAAAAAACCTAGCATTATCACTTACATGCGAGGCGCAAGGGGAAAAGATATGAAGAGCGGGAACCCGCCCTATACTGTGTTTCCCCTTCAGAGAGAAGGGGGGAAAAAACTCTTGGGCCCTCTGTCGTGTCAGGGGAAAAAAGGGGAAAACAAGTGGACACTTCAGAAAGGGAAGACTGCCTCGGTAAAGGGAGGGGAAGAGCCGGGAAACCAGAAACCCGAGCTGTCAGGACGACCCCAACAACGCTGAGCCAACAAAACAACTGAAGGGTGAGTAGAGATAAGAGGGGGGGTGCGTCACCGACGCTCTACTAGGGGGACCAGATATTAGCTGGAAATAGATCCCGGCGAGCAGGTAGGGCGCGGAAAGAAGAGGGGATGCCGCTTTTCCACCAGCCTCCTTAAGGCATGCACCAAAATGGAAGCGAGGGGGAGGAGGGATATTGGACAAGAGCGCTCTGGTGGCATTTCAAGCTCAGGGGGGGGTAGAGGGAGTAAATCCAGGTCTGTGTCTCATCGACTTGACACCGGAGGGGGTTGGGCGGAGTTCTTCCTGTGCCCGTAGCCGCCCAGCCCTAAAAAGGGAAAGCTGGAGGGTCGGGGGAAATTCTTCCACGATGCAAAACGCAAAGAAAGCATCCTTAAGAAGAGGGGGAAAGCGTTGGTCGACTGTGGGAGGAACAGAAGCTATCGCCTCGTTGTTTTGATTATCCTGAAGGGGCAAAAAAGACAGGGGGAGCAGAGCCGAGGGGTGACACTTCATTGAATCTAAGGCCACTTATCGCGGAGGGTCGGAGATCGGGGGTCCGAGCAGGGGGGGGGGGGTGGTTTGGTGGGGGCTGAAACCGGGCAGAGGAAGCTGGAGTCTCATCTGGTGTTAAGTACTAGGCCCGACCACTTCCTCGCGCTTAAGAAAAAGGATGGACCAGGGAAAAAAGGAAATGAATCAAGGACTGATTCTGTTGCTTGGCTATATTTGGCATTACCAAAGGACAAGGGGGAAACATTAGGGAGGGAAGGAAGCAGGGAAAAGATGATTCGGGAAGATGGGCGCTACCTCAGGTCCTGGTCGCTAGGTAAATAAGGAATGGGTGGGGCAAACTTCTCCCACTTCAACGGGGTTCAGAATAAAAAAGGAAAAGCGGGACGGTCGGTGCTGAACGGCGGATCGTTCTCCTGGCGTGGGCGGGAATACAGACTCTTAAGGGGGTGGGAGATGCCGGGGCTCGGACGGGCCTCCCAAAAAAAAAAAAAAGACGGGAAAAGGTAAAAAAAAAGCCTGGCATGCTTTACGGCATCTGACCGTGCTTCAGGAGTTGGAAAAAGGGAAACTAGGAAGAGGTCGCTTTTACATGAGTGATAGGAGAACCAGAAATAAAGGAGAACGATGCGCAGGCAGACTGGCTCCCTCCTACTGCGGGAAGAAGGAAAAAGTTGACATACTTGCTCATCTGAATCAGCAGGGCACCAAAGGGTGAAAAAAAAAACACCTTGCTAGGAACGTGTCACTCGTCCTTGGCGGGGAAACTAAGAAATGAGCTGAAGGCTAGGAGGCGGTCGTTCGTCCTCACCAAAGAGAAAGGTAAACGGGCCGAAATCGAGTGACATGCTTAATTCCGCAGGCTTCAAAAGGGGCACCAAAGAAGGGGAAGCGTTCTTAATCTTGGCTCCCAGATACAGAACAAAATCTCACAAAGCATAGCACCTCTTCGGGGCTGAAAAGGGAGGCCCGGGAAGGAGGACGGCCGATTTCATTCCAGCCCCGAAAGGGACGGAGGGGATACGATCCCTCTCAGGTAGGGCTCTGGAATCCTGCAGCGATTTGGGGGGGATCTTGGGGGGGGGAAAATCCTTTTTCTCGTGATCTTAGCGTCAAGACGGGAAAAAATGAAAGGAGAAACTGTCAGCTCGAAGGTTTCCTTGGTCCAGGACCAAGAAAAGGTCTAAGAAAAGAGAACTATGGCTGCCCGATCTCCTAAAAAACAAAATCGGAAAGGGGCACTTTTGGGCGGGCCGGGAGCAAGGAGGCGCAGCATTTCCGCACTCGGGAGGGGGGAAATAAGAAAGCGAAATTTTATTTCGCCTCTTGACCGCTCAAGGTGGCCCCAAAAAAATAATTCAGGAGGGACCAAGATGCCCGGAAAAATGAAGCCGCCGACTACCGCGAGACCTGAAGGAAAAGATCGGGGGGACAGAAAAAGGCAGAAACCAATCGACGTCGGTCCACGTGTTTGGAGCCTCGACGGGTTCAAAAACACAAAAAAAGGGGAGGGGGGAAATAATTTAGGGAACCCGGCGCATGAGGAGGAGAGGAAGTTCCCAAAAGGACGTGGGCGTTCACTAAGGGCTTTCATGAACTTATAAGGAGACAATTTGGACACCTGTTCATAAAAGGGGAATCTGTGTACAATATCCTGAATCGATCAGGGGCCAAAAAAAGGGAAAAAGGGGGACATCACTACGCGTGCTATCGGGGTGGTCAACAGGCACACAAAAAAAAGGAGGGAGTGAAAATGAGTCCTCTCCTGAAGCCTGAGGGACGAGTTTCAACTCTGGCGACACAGAGGAAAAGAAGAAAGTCAGACGTTGTCTGCATCTCTGCCAGGCCCCAACCGCCATTTCTGGTCGCGAACGACGTCTTCATCCTCAACCGAGGGGAGCTTCATCGCGCCCAAGGCGATGCCCACTGCAGAACTGGACAGAGGACGGGAAAAAAGGTCGGCCGGAGGATGAGGTTGCTAGTCGGTCCTTGCAAAATCAAGGAGAAGGAAAAAAAACTGGCCCTAAGCTGAACGAAGGGATCTAGCGGAAAGCTGGGGGATTTCCTCCGCTGGGGGCCTGAAAGCGCGGAAAACATTCCTGGGGGGGGGGGGCTTAAAAAAGGGGAAGATAATCCAGGTAGAAGAAAAAACGGGAAGGAAAATCTTCTTAGTCTAGCAACGCCTTCCTCTCCTATCACGAAAAGGAGGAGGAAAAAAAAACCGAGGACCTCAAGCGTTTGGGGTCTAACTGCCAGAAAACGGACAATTGGTCGAAATCGCAAGCTTATAACGAAAAAGAGAAGGGGAAGCCGCTTTGGGCTTCCTCACGGAAAAGAAATCACTCCGTCGTCGGGACTTAGGGGACAGTGTTGTTGGGATGCAGCGAGCATTATAGCACCTCACCGATGAACTGAGTTCAAAGAGGTACGGGGGGAAGCTCATGGCAGGGGATACTCTTCCAAAGGAAAAAAAATTAATGTACAAAAAAAAGCGTCCAGGAATTCGTGGTGGGGAGGCCTGGTCCTTAATCCGGGCGATGAAAAAAGAGCCTCTTCTATAAGACTGCAGGTGCGAAAACAGAATTAAGGGAAAAGCCGAAGGGGCGACAATAACTCGTCGAGAGGAACCCCCCTTGAGTCGGGTCGAGAAGAAAAGAACAATCTCGTATTATAAACGCAGCGCAAAGAAGGGGGATGGAGGGGGCCAACTCCCCGATCTGCAAGCCTGGGGGAACTAAAATCCAGAAAAAAGAGGGGGAACCGGGAAAAGCACTACTTTGTACATTCAAAAGACCCAGAAGAAGAAGCATAGTTAAAAGGTGACCTCTCAAGCCCCAAGAAAGAGCTCCGTTGTCGCTGAAGCACGGAACCCACTGCGCGCCGCGGCAGGCACTGAAGTGAGAGCGGGAAAAATCCGCCGACAGGAGAGTTGACGGAGGAGGGGGGGAGTAGAGGAAACCGGCAACGCTGCGAGCAGTCACCGTACTTCAAAAATTAAGAAGAATAGAGATCCAGAGCATCTGGGGGGGGAAAAAACTGATAAAAAAATGAAACCCAGCGCGATTGCCTGCAGGTACGAAAAGAGGAACTCCTCAAAAACAGCCGTCTATGCCTAAGAGGTTGGGAGAAGGCGCAGGGATGCCCCCGACACTCCGACCAGGAAAGGGGGGGACTGTGAGGGCCTACCTTGCTTGAGGTAAACCCGCGACATGAAGGGGAGGAACCAGAAAAGGGCCAAACATCTCCCGTCAGCGCGGGGGGTGCCGAACAGGAGGGATGGGGTGGAACTCTGGCGGAAGAGAGGGAGGTACATCCTCTGAACCTACTCGGGAACCTGGGGGTTGCGACCTTCCTTTAGAAAGTAAAATTCCGGCCCTACTCCAATCACTATTATCTCGAGATAGGGGAAGGGATATATTCGTTGAAGCCTCCATCTCTTTGTTCACGGGGGGGGAATCTAAAATATTGAGAATCGTCACGCCTTACAATGGCAGGCAAGAGGAGGGAGTTAAATCCATGAGGGCCACTCTTGTCAGAAAAATCCGCGTATGAAAGACTGATTCGTCCTGTCGGATATGCAGGGGGGGGGAAGGTTGAGGGGGGGAAAGAGTTCTAGTAGAAGGGCTTACACCTCCATGGAAGCTCAGAGAAAAGCAAGAAAAGTGGGGGCGGCCCAGTGCTGACAAGAGGGGAGAAAAACACGAAAATATGTTATCTTTCGTCCACCATCACCTCCGGCCCGCATAAAGGGAAGGAGCTAGACAACGGTTCGAGCAGTTTTCATCACTCAAGGAAAGAGTTAGGCCTCAATGCTGCGGCAGGGGCGAAAACCGTCGCCAAGTGGCACGAATCTAAAAAAAGAACGGCCACGATCTGGCCTGGGGGGTATGAATGAGGGGGCTCCTGGCTTCCAGGCGAAAGGAGCAACGCGGCGCGGGCTGGGGGAAAAGCAGCAGAGAAAAGGACGCGGAGAGTGCGCGGGTTGCGAGGCCGAACCATCCGGTATGGGAGAAAAGGGAAAAATAAAAAAGGCAAGCGGATCAAGAACGTGATCGGAGGCTACAGTGGACAAAGGGGGGGGAGAGAGGTGAAGAAGGGCGAGCAGTGGCTTTCACAGTCGAGGTCAAGAAAAAATCGAGGAACAAAGAAGAAGAAGGGGTACAGCAACGGAGGTTGGGGGTTCTTAGGCTGGGGGGACATAAAGAAGATCGGCGTGGCTCGCTATTTAAGGGAAAGAAAGGGAGGGCCAGAACGACCCAAAAGGCCGACCGCGGAGAAGGGGCGGGCAGCTGGGGGGAACTAGGCGGAGGAAAGGGGGGGAGAACGGGAAGAGGTTCATCGTGCTGGGGGTGGTGCCTGAGGGAATTCAGTCTCTAAACACCAAGAAGAGAAGTACGGGAGAAGTGCTGGTGAGGCGCCTGCTCAAAGGGGGGATGGGGAAAGCTTCCTCATCTTGAATGAGAGAATCTTCTCATCTCGTGGAGAAAAAACAGGGAACACGGCGTCGACACTCTTTGGGAGGTGAAAAACGGGGAAGGTTCGGGGGGAGACTGACTGCTAGAGGGGGTCGTGCGAAAACTTAAGAATAAGAAACGAAACGCCGTGAACCGCGAAATAGCTAGTGGCGTGCCGAGCAAGAAGAGAAAGACAGGGAAAAAGGGGTTAACGCTTGGAGGACTTTCCCCATCACTAAAAACTAGAGGGGGCCTCCAAGATAACAGCCTCCTCGAAAATCAACTCTCTAAAGTAGGGAAAAAGTGTCAGTAGGGCCGCTGCTTGAATCCATTGCCGAAAAGGGAAGCTAGAAAAAAAAGGAGCTTCTCGACCGGATCAGAACAGCGGGCAGAAGGGGGTTTGGGCAGCAGAATTTGGAGAAGGAAAAGGAAAGACGGAAGGTTAAAGGGTTCTAGCGCGAAAACTCAGGGGGGGGGCAGGAAGAAATAGCGAGGGCGAAAAGCGGGGGAATGGAGACAAGAGCTTCTCATCGGAAAAAAAGCTTCAAAGGGAAAGAGGGAAAGGGCCGGGAAGAAAGGAAGCGTCCCAGGCAGTTACATCAAAGGTAAGTACCTGGGGGAGGAGAGGAGGGGGGGAACGGGAACGGCGGGGGCAATAAAGAGGGGGCCAAGCGTCCCTGTGCCGAACATTAAGGCCTCTACCAGATCCCGGGAAAGCAGCGCCTTAAGGAAAACCGTCCATAAACGTCACGATCGGTCGAAAGCGACCATTCGCTGGTTGAGGGGTACATAAAAACACAAAAGGAGAGAGTCTCCCTCAACTACGCAGGGATGTTCAAAAAGTTTCTGCAAAAAGGAAGTTACGGAAGACACGAAGGCACCTGGGAGAAAGGAGGTCGTCGTCGGCGGGGCATGTGGAAAAAGGGGTCAAGATACGATCGTGTGGGAGGACCACCAGCTCCAAAGGGAAAGGAGAATCGTGGTTCAACGGGAACCCTAACTCGGGGCTGGAAAGAAAGAACTCTCAAGGGAAAAAGCCGACTCATCAACCAGGTACGGGGGGGGAAGGAGGAAACAGCTAGAGGAAAAGACGCCATTCGCGTTCTGGCGATCTAAATCAGAAAATTGAAAAATCCCAAAAGCACTCCAGCTGTCAAGTCAGAGAAGGGGGGAAAAAAACTTTATATGCGCGGGGGGGTCCCAACCTAGAAAACTCAACGCGAAAGGAAGGGAGGGAAAACGAGTATCGGCGTCGAGGTGAGGGAAGTTTACCATCTAGCCTACTAAAGGTCAAATGGGGGCCTCTAAATTGATGAATAGGAGGACGAATCCGGAGTTCTCTATGTCCCATTGGTGGGGGGAAGAGTCAAACCTCCCTCCAGCGTGGTGAGGGGCGGGGGACGAAATGTTCAGGCCCGAAAAAGCCGGGAGTTTAAAACACGTCCATCGGGGTCGGCTGGGAAAGGATCGACAAACCTTTCCCTCGCCGGGGAAAAACTATCAGTCAAAGGGAAATAAAAAGCAAGAAATTGTACCTCAACGAGGGGAGAAAAGAAAAACCACGAAGAGAAGTGTCGGCTTCAACGCTCCTGGAAAAAAAAAGCTGTACAAAGGGGGAAGACGCAGGGCGTAAAGCAAGAAGGTAACTCTCACAAAGACTTAGGAGGAAAATTGGGCAATTTGAGCAAAAACAGGGAGGCACCCAAAGGATCAAGTCAATTCGGGGGCACGCCTTAATTAAAATAATCTGAGAAGGGGAACCTGCCAAGAAAGACAGCCAAATGGGGAAAAAGGGAAAGTGGGGGGGGGGTCTTCGTAAGTCGAAACGAGACTCACCTCTTCAGAGAAAGGACGAAGGAGACCGGAAAAGCCTCCTCATAAGAAAACAAATAACTTCATCAACAATAATCGCTTGGCGCGAAAGGAAAAATCTCCTGAAAATGCCGACTGAGAAAGCCACTGGCGGTTCTTAACCACCTCCCACGTCAATAGGAGGGAAAGTTCAACCGTCGCCTTTCAACCTGACTTCAGCTTTCACGGGGGGGGGACCTGGAAGATAAAGCCAAACAAAGCGGAGGCAGGACGGTTTCATCCTCACCCCTCACTCTAAGATCGGAAAGTCGATGGAAGTGGTACTGAAAAAAAACGCCTTCAGACTTGGTCGGGCATTGAAAAAAAAAAATCTTACTGGGGGGAGGGAAAAAAAAACCGACCGAACTCAGGAAAATTGGGCCGCGGGAGAGTACCCGGAGAGTGCACAACTCTTCGGCTATTCCCCACAGCAACGATCAGAACTATCAACAAGAAGATGCTTTCTGGGAAACAGGAGGACCGCACCCCGCTCTCACTGGTAGGTGTTCTGGGGGAGGGGGGGGAGTTAAGGGCTCCAAAATAACACCCTCCTCTAGTCCTACAGGGGTTTTCGGTCGCCAAGTCCCTAACGCGACCAAAACAAAGTTAGACTGAGAGAAAAAAATCGTTTGTCAAGAACCCCTTCTAAATGCGAGGAAGTCACCAGATAAACGTGAGACATCTCCTGGGGGGGTTCCCTCTCAAAGAAATGGGAGGAAATAAGGCTGGGGGTGGCAAACTTATAACTTTCGTTTAAACAACGAGGACCTCGCCGGATTCAAAAACGGCTTGGAAAAAAAGTGCAGCTCTTCCTTAACTGGACAGAGTTCTTTTGACTACGGGAAAAAAAAAGCGGAACACCAAACGGAGGAGGATGAAAATAAGAAAGTGCATCTTGCTGAAGTAGGAAGGAACGTGAAAAGGTAACCTCCGAGATTTCACGCCGCGAAACGATTTCCTAAGCATTTACCCGCCCGGAAGAAAAAAATCGTCCACTTTAATTCAGGGAAAACCTGTCTAAGATTTAAGTGGAAAAAAGAGGCTGACTGCTAAGGGTGGTGAGTCTCATGTTCCTCCGGGTTCAGAAAGTGAAAAAGGGAAAAATCCAGGCGCGCGGCTAGCCAGGGTCGGTATTTTGAATGAGTTGGCGGAAATCCGCCCCATAATAGGGTCGATATACGAGGAAGAGAAGGAATTAGCCGCCGCCACGAAAAAACTTCATCGTCTCGTGTTGATCCGAAAGGGGGGTTGGTAAAAACTCCGCTGTCCCAGCGTGGGGAATTCTTCTGACATGTGGAGCTTCCAGAGAAAAAAAATCGAGTTCTTCCGATCCGCTTAGAAGATCAAGAGGCCCAAGGTTTAAAGGTATCTTTACTTGAACGGGGAGACGGCCTTTCATTATACGCTGAGAGGGAAATGTGCAGCGCACACGGCGCGCCTCTAGCGAAATTGCGTCGGCAGAAGGGAAGGCCGTGGTGGCTGTGGCGTTTAATGTGGGACAAGGGGACAAACTAAGTCAGTTTTATGGGGGCAATGGCAAGAGGGAGTCGTGGAAAACGTGGTTGGCCAACTCTCATGAAAAAGGGCAAAAAATCAGGAAAAGGAGGATACGAAGAGGAAAGGGGTTTCTTGAACGGACAAAGCCTGATAAGCACTCTACTAATCTTGGGTGCTGAAAGGTTCCGGGGGCTGGGGGCTCACTAAAAGGCTACTGAGGAGGGGAACGGTGGAAATCGAATAAAAGGTCTTTCCTAACTTCCGGGCCAGGGTCCGACTTTACTCTGCTTGAGGGGTACTGGGGGCGGATGTGACAAGAAGAAAGGGGGTCAAAGTCGTTTCGCGACTGGAATCTAGGGCTTGATGGGAAAGGGTTCCTCTCAGAACTCAAAAGCAACGGACCACCCCGAGGAGATTCTCAAAAAGAGGAGGGAACTTCTCCATCCTATTCAAAAAAATTAAGAGTCTGGGCAGGAGGAGTGCTCAGCAGGCCGCTGCGAGACAAGGCGGGATCCCACCCAGAGTTTATGCCGGGGGGCCGGGGGGGGCCGAATGCCGGGCAGAGGAAGGCTGTCGTGCGCTCACGAAGCAGAAGAAGTGGGAAAGCCGGTGTAAAGGAAATAAAAAAAAAGTGACAAAGTCGGAATCGAACTCACCGCACTTGGGAGAATCGTTAAAAATGCTTCCCAGCAGTGGACATATCAAAAATCCTCTGAGGACTATGTCATCAACGAATTCTCAGTCTTTCCATGGATATGACAAGAAACTTCGAGGTTCGTTCCTAGTGAGACGCCCAAAGACACCAGCGACAATCATTTATATCTCTAGGAAGATCCTCGAGGGGGAGCAGCGGTTGGCATCGGGGGGTACCTGGGTAGCAAAAGAAAAAGGTGCCCAAGGGGAGGTCTATTGATTCATCTGTTCTTCGCAGAACTCCAGGAAGAATCCAAAGGAAGGGAAAGCGCGTACAACGGGCTCGAAGGATTGGCTGAAAGGGTGAGACAAAGGGGGGAAAGCAGAACTTGCACGTCGCAAGGGCCATCACGCTTTCGGGGGTGAAGGGGAACCTATCGCAAGAGGGGAAATGTCAGTTGACCGCGCGGTGGAAACACAAGAAAGTAAGAACATCGGTGACCCGGGAGAACGCAAAACGACCTCTATCCAGACACAAGAGAAGTGAACGAAAAAAAAAACGGAGGGCGGTGCATTCAAAAAGAAAATTTGGGGGGCGGGGGGGAAAAAACAAAAGGAGGAGGAAGAGAGATTGCGAAAAAACAAAAACGCATGGTCTAGTCGCTACCACGTGAAAAAAAGGAGGGGGGGGGACGTCCTGCGCGCACTGCTGTCGAGCGCTTGTCTTCTGCTGCATTTTTAGGGGAGGGGGGGGGTCAGAACTTGTCAAGTCTCCCAAAACCCGCGATCGTGTGTCGGGGAAACCAGAAAAAAAAACGGACGGTCGGGTTACCCCAAAACCCGAAGCTGCGGGAATGAAAAACGATCCAAGCCAAACACAGAATGGAGGGACAGATGTTTCCGAAGGCTAACGGAGGGAGAACGCATCGTAAGGCTAAGTTGTGTAGGGCGATATCGTGAATTATGGGAAAAAGGAGGCGAGAAAGCGGAATTCAGAGAACCGCGGACGCTAGGGTCATCGAATCACGAGCCTGCTCACGAAGAGGCGTGCCGAGAGAGAAAGCGCGGAAGACGCGGCGCGGTTGGGCCCTTTCCCATCTTAACGAAAGAATATAGGACGAAAAGGTAGGGGGAACCGACGATGGCTTGGATAGAGTTGGGATCTGCCTGTTCCTAGGTCCTGCTTTGGGGGGGAAAAAAACGGGACCTCATCCTTTTGGGGAGGCAGACAAAGTTGGGAGCCGCTGCAACGCTAGGGGGATCGGCAAAATAGGGGGGCCCCACCAGGAAAGGATCAGGAGAAAGATTGAAGCAAATACCGTTCCTTAAGAGAAACACGTAAGAAGCAACCCCTCACATCCTTACTAGAAGAAAACCTAACCCTGAGAAAGCCAGACAGCTTAAATGGTGTCGGGTTCGAGAGCCTGCGGATCTGGGGGAAAAAAAGGAGATATCTTTCGTCCAAAATCATCTGGGTGTTCATGCTCAAAAAGCGAAGTAGGAGGGATATACAAGGTCCATATTTTTATATTCCTCATCGATGCAACCATCTCAGGGGGCACTATGCTAGCCTTCAGAGAAAAACTGGAGAAACTGGATCACTCGCGGGGCCGCATTCCCAAGGCCAGGTAAAAAAAGGGGAAACATCAAGAACAGTACGAAAAGGGTTTGGGGGCCGGGATATCCTACCGAGGCAAAAAAAGAACCTCAGGAAGGAAAATACGAGAGCCACATCCCTTCGGAACCTACCAAAGGGCTGAAGCAAGGAGAGGGGTAGCGGAGTGACCAACCTACTTTCTCGGGGGGTTTTGGGAGAGACAGACAAACCCCCCTCTGCCGCGAAAGGGGCCGCAGCGCTACATGGGGGGAAATCCACTGCTTATGGAATAAATCCCCGATCTTGCTGTAAAGGAAGGTAGTGTCCAATGAAAAAGACGATGCCCCAAGAACTCAGGACTTCAGAGGAAAAAAAAGTGGGAAAACACACAAAATCCATCGTCAACCAAGGGACATGGGAAGTTCATCTTGGAAAAATCCCCAGAGCAAGGAAAACGCAAGGAGAGGAAGTAGCAATGACACGCCCTCTACTGGAACCAGGAAGGGAAGGCCAGGGGGGGTCAACCGTCCAAAGGTTCCCGTGACTTCAAGCTGGAAATCCTAAAAGGGGAAGGAGGGCTCGGATCTCGAACAATACGTGCACAAAAAAAAATTGCGAGCTCTCAAGGACCCAATGAAGCAAAACCACAGCGGATCCGCGTCTTGCCAACAAGGAGTGCGAGAAGTCTCAGAGGCCAGGTCTGCGGCGCAGGGATGATAGAAGTGATGCGGGAGAGGCTACTTGCGAAGAGACTTCTTGCCAATAACCCGCAAGAAGAAAAAAAAATCCGTTTCTGCCTTCGGAAAATACCGGGGGGGAACCGAGTCAGGCGAGAAAAAGCGACTTCCCTTCAGTTACATCGAGAAGGCCCCGAACGTTTGGAATTCAGGAAAGAAAAGTGTGGGGGGGCGGGAAAAGAGGAGTGCGTTACCGAAACGTCTTACCTTCGACTCTGAACCGGATAAAGCTAGAAGAAGAAGGACACCAAAGGAAAACCTATCTGTCGGCAGGGGACTCAAGCGGGTATCCGCTCAACACCCAAGAATATATAGGGGGGATGATTCATGGAAGGTGATGGGGGTTTCACGTTTAACGGAAGAGAAATCGGTCACGCCACTGAGTATTTCATGTCCTAAAATGGAACAATCATACGAGGGGACGTCTTGTCCACAGAAGAATGCACACTTCGTAGAAGGCGTTCGGGGAAAAAAGGCGAGCTCTCGGGGGTCATTCGTGGGGTTCTAACGGGGCTAAGGGGCAATCCATTTCTTCATCTACTGAGAGAAAAGTTGTGTACTATTTGACTGAACTTTAAAAGAAAAGAAGGGTATAACTTGGAAGAAAGAAGGGCAGGAGGGCTTCACGACAATCCCGAGCCGACGAGGAGAACTGGTTGAGGGGGCAGAAAAAGGTAAGAAAAAAAATTTGGAGAAAAAGAGATCGCGAGGTGATGTCCCTCAAAAGTACCATTTTCGAAGGGCCCAGCTCCAGAAAAGTGGGGGGGGGAAACACGAGATCCTCAGTCAGGCGGAAACGGAAAAGTCCAGAAAAGGAAGGGGTTTTGGACGGGAAAACTTAAATAAACGCCGGGGAGCAATGGAACAGAGCGCGCGCTTCGAGGAAGACATTCGACCACCGTGACCGGCTAGGGAAAAAGGTTTATTGGGGGAAAAAAAGCGTGACCTGCTCAGGTGAGGGGGGACAGGGGGTTTTGCACCAACCTTTCAGAGAAAAGGCAGGTTGAGGGAGGGGAAATTGGAAGGGGGGAAGCTAGCTGGAAGACGTGGGTTGCCAGGAAAAAAGAAAGTCAGAGGGGGCAGGGTAGCGCGAGGGCTCAAACACGAAACACGGGGGTCATCAAACTCCCTCTCTAGCGTTCGGGGGGGGAAAGGCGGGCAGGGGCGGTAGGGGGAGCACTTCGTGACTCGGGAAGAAAACTAAGGGGAAACGGCCTCGACCGCTTAGAGGAACGCACCCCCACCAACGACGAAGCTGCGGGGGCGAGGGAAGATGAAAGGCGCGGTGAAGGCGACTCGAACCGGCGAGGCGGGTTGGACGCACAGGAATGAATACAGATTACTACGTCGCCGACAAAAACGTTGGGGAAAAAAAATAGGTGCGACTTGACGTAATAGCAATGACCCTTACGGCGAAGCGGACAGAAAAAAGGACGGGAGAGCGAAGAGTGGCGTCTGCCACTATTTCAAAGGGGGGGAGGGGGGGGATATCAAGGAATGCTAGGGGGCTATTAGGCCGGCGGTGCGGGAGAAACCCAGCCTACTAAACTTCAAGAGAACCGAAAGATCGCTCTTTCTGCTGGAAAAGGAGACAGCCTCACTCAAAAAGAGTGTGAGATGTGCTTCCCAGCAATGGTTACATATCAAAAAAAAGAATAGAGGTAAACTCCAGACAAATCTTTCTTCAGTTCAAGGACGAGAACTTAGGAGGGTTGCCGATGGTCCATCCAACCCGAAAGAAAAAGCGATCACAAACTTAGCAGGAACCTAGATCTAGTTGAGGCAGGATAGTGGGTTGAAGAGAATGGCGGAAGGAAGGACCGTACGAGTCCTGAGTAGAGGAATTCGGAAATGAGGGGGTCAGGGCCATTCAAACAGGGGGAGGAGAAAGTCTCTAAAGATTTGGGGGAACTAGGGTCTCTAAACAGAAAGACAAGAAGGAAGGGGGGACTCGGGGGTGCGCACTGACGTGCAGGGTCTTGTTTTCATGTTATACAAGAAATAGAGAAGATTGTGAAGAGGCTCGTGGGCAAGAACACGGAGTACATGATCTTTGTACTCGGCGGGGAAAAAAGGCCAAAAGAAAAACTATCAACTTCGCACCCAGTACTGAGTGAGAAAAGGCCTTCCATCGGAAGGGGCGGTAACGTGTTGAAAAAGAGAAGAGAAACGCGGGGCTCAAAACCAAAAAAAAAACAACTTAGGGTATAGGGGGGATAAAAAGAGGAATGGGGTCCAGAAATGCAACTTGGGGGGACGCCTGGTCTTTCACTAAAAGAGAGGAAATGGGGAAATCGCGGCTGTGGTATTCACCCGGGTCATCGAAAGAACGCAGAGATATAGGTGGGCGCCACAGCATCAACAGAAAAGGAAGTCGCTATCTGTGAGACCCTTCACACCACGAAGAGTGAGGCCCAGGATGAAGACGCAAGGCCGCAGAAAAGTAGGGAAAGATTTGGAAGAGAAAAAAGAGAGCGGGAAAAAGGATGGGACGTGGCGGCTATCTAGTCGTTGGCCGGAAACCACCCAGCTAACTCTACGCCTCTCAGCCTCTCCCAAAAAGGAAGGTGCAGGAGCTCTGCTCATTCAAAATTTCGTAACCATATCCTTAACAGAACGAGAGTGCAGGGCTGCGAGAAAGGAGTGAGAAAGACGCGGCGTCAGGGGGTTTTTCGTGCCTTGCATAGAGGGTACGAAACTATAGCCTTGCACTCGCCGGTGGGGGCTATTATCTGGCTAGGAAAGGGGAGTGTACCCTTTCTTGGGAAAAAGAATCTTGACGAGGGCTGGCCACCTGGGTGGAAGGCTAGGGAAAACCTTTTCTGGATCGCTCCGGGAAATCCGAGGAGGTTTAACTCTGCTGAACCTGAATCTAGCCTAAATTTTAAATGAAAAGACAAAACGGCCGGCGGCAAGATCTTCGTCTAGAAACACGGAAAGACCTCAGCCCGTGTGGGCGAAAAACGTGGGAGAATTTTGTCACGGGAAGCCGGCACTGTCAAGGTATGCATGGGGAAGTCAACGTAAGGGGTAACGTAGCCTTACAGACGCAATCTTAGGGGGGCATGCGACAAATATTCCTGGTCTGAGGGAGACGGGTTTGTGAGCCTTCAAGCTTCATGGGGGTGCATATTGCCGCAAAACTCTTCGTCTGAAACGCATGAAGCTCCGGCATCCACATACATCACCGTGAAGCATCCGAAGAGAAGTCTTAAAGGGGGGGGTGACCTTAGTAACCAGGAATAAAGCGCATCACCGAAGGTAGAGCCAAAGTACGAGCACCAAAAGTGTGGCCTCCCGCAGAGATACTGGGGGACAAAACTACTTTCTCTGTTCTCTCCAAGCAAATCTCGGAAGAAAAGGCGGGAACGTCTTATTAAGAGAGCGGGGGAAAAAGGACGTCAAAGAGGATCTTTCACACTGCCTAATCCCGAAATCTGAAAAGGGACCTCAACCTGACTTCAAAGTCAATTTTTGTAAAGCAAATATAATACCACGCAGTCACCTGATCAGAACGTGTTTGCGGGGGGAAAAGAACGAAAACACGAGAAAAGAGAGATCGGGGACTGGTCGACACTTCCGCCCGCTTAAAGACGGCGACGAAAGTCTTTCTCACCTGCCACGGCGTACTGGAAGTGCCAGAGAAAGATAAGAGATGCCACCGACGATCTGATCGGAACCTGCTCGTGCCCCCGAGGGAGATCTCAGGGCGTCCAGGCCGGGCCTGAAACCTATCAAAAAAAGCGAGAGGAACACTGCTCGCCCCAGTATGGAAACCGCAGCTGCCGGGAATGCGGGTGCGGAAGCAGGGGGGGAAGGGTGGGGAGCTCATGAAGAAGACTTCAGAAGGCGAAACTATTTTTGGGTCTGCTAACTAGGGGGGGGAAATGGAGAACCCCCCGCAATTGGAGCGCGTCATCTTTTCTCCTCCAGGGGCCTAGAAAAAGTAACGCCCCATTCTACACAAGAGCATGAGAGGGAGAACAGGCAAAAAACTTCCAAGGCGTCTGTAAAAAACGGACCTCTCCCAGTAAGGTGTATTCACCGTTGGGTGAACAAACTTCTCCGCGCTAGGTCTGGTAGGGTCGTAAGCCTTAGCCTGGAAGTGCCTGATTGCCAAAGCGGTAATAATACTAAAAGGTTCACAGGGAAGAAGAGGGGGGCTGAACGCCAAGCCTCAGCGACAAAAAAAGAAAGGAGGGATGATTAAGAAAAAGAGACGGGCGGTTTCTTCTTCCGGGATCTCCCGGGTGGAACGTTAAAAAAGCTAAGCGGTTGGAAAATCCTTAAAGAGAACGGAGGGGAAACCGGGTCACCTTGGACAACCCGAAAAAGGCAGAAAAGTATCAAACGAGATGTCAGAATGTCTACGAAGAACCTGTTTCTCCTTCGAATGTCGAAGTGACACCGCCATGTGCGAGACTCTACTGGAAGGAAACGAATCCGGGGTCAGTCCCCCATGTGGCTTCTCCGGATCCGAAACGTAGGAACATAGGACGGAGGGGGGACTTAGCTGAGAAAATCCAGAAAAAAAATTGCAAACCAAATGCATTCCTTCATCGAGACTGTTTGGCAGAAAGGTGCCGAGGGGTCCAAAGCCGCGGAAGGAAGGCGGGGGGGCCGGATGTGAAAAAAAGGGAACTCGCCAGCTTGGGTCAGACAGAAAAACCGAGGACCAATATCTCTTCCTCTTTCGTTATCTTTGACGTAGACGCACGAGTCCTTCGAAAAAAGACGGCGTCTCAGGAGGTTTTTATCGATCGAAGGAGCCGCTCCAAAAGAAAGACGTGAGAGGAAAGTGCAAAGGAAAAAAGAACGTTGACGATGGCTGTGGAGGTGGCGATATGGGGATGTAAAAAAAGAGGGAAGGAGTGGGTAAGGGTAGGCTTATCGTATTGGTAAGGAGAGGCGAGGGGGTGCCTCAGAGGGTTGGGGGAAAAAATCACGGCTCTGCGTATACGAGCGCGAGGGGGTTGAAAGCTCAAAAGTGGGGTAAGGCGAAGATAGGCACGTGGAACGTTGCTGGGCGGGAGGGGAAAGGTGCGGGCATCCCCCCCACCAACCACCAACAAAAACACCAAACACCCCCCCCGCCCCAACCCCCCCGGGGCACGGAAAGGTCGCTCTGACAGAAAAACGGGGAACAAATGTACTTCCTCCCACCCAACAGAAAAAATTTAACTTAGTGAAATTGCTTTACGTATCAGGAGAAAAAAAGGGGGGAAGGGGGGCACGGAGAAAGCATGAAACCGGCTTTTCTCCTGAAAAAGGGTTCAAGGTATGAACCGATTACTAAGTACTCGCGATGGCCCAATTTGTGCGGAAATTATCCTATGCTGAGAACGGCACAGGACTGACGTTCTTAAAATGCAAGTCTTTCTATCAAACAACGGGCGGGAATCGTAGGGTAAGGTCCCTCTGTAACTTCTTAGGGGGGGATTATAGGCAAAAGGCGCTGCCGGTGAAAAAATTAAACCTCACATCCTCCTCCTATTTAGTTCACGCAGGGGGGGGGGGACAAAGGGGTCACTTTCAGGGAAACTTAGGAGGAGAACCGACAACAGGAGAAGTTAAGCGCTTGGGTAATAGGAGAGCATACGGCTGGCCCATCCGCTCGGGAAAACTCGATAGCAGGGGAAAGTCCATTCGGGGGAGGCCCGGAGTTATCTTGGGGAAGATGGTCCATTCCCAATAAAAAAAAAACAGAAGGTGAGATGAGATCGCTACCAGAAAGAAAAAAACTTGAATCTCTTTTACATAAAATCGTGTTGGCAGAGCAGGGGATCATGGGAAACTGCTGGGGCTATGGGGAAGGGGGGGAACTTCTGCCCGCGTGGGTCCGTGAAAAAAAAGAAATCGCCACAAAACTGAACGAGAATATTGGAGGCTGGAAGGGACACAGACGCAGCATTTTAGAAAGGGAGTTTGCGAAAAATTAGTCATGTCAGACGGTCGGGTGGGGATGGGGAACCAAAAGGAGGTTGATGTCCCTCCTTTCAACGGTTTGTCCGAACAACCAGATACAGGAAGAGAGATGAAACGGTGCCAGACCATTCCTCCTAGGACGACTCTCTAGGAAAAAGTCAAACAAAGTGGGGAAGAAACGCGCGGCCGGCGGAAAACTGGCAAAAAAAAAAAAGGAACACGCTTGTTGCTATACGAAGCTCTAAAAAACCAAAAAGGGGAGAACCGCAAAAGAAAGGGGGTCAGAGGAAGGCTCAACCTTCCAAAGGGAGGGACCTGGGGGGGGACCGTTTTTAAAGGGCTCTTCCTGGGACGGGACTGGTCTCTGCTGAGGGGGACTTTGCCGGAAACCGGTCCTAGGAAAAAAGAAACGCCCCAGAGATACTGGTTGGAGGAAAAAGGACCAAGAGGAAGAACGAACTAAGTCGCGAAATCCGGGTCCTACCAAGCAAGACCGGGGAAACTGCTGCGAAATCTCCAGGTTAAATCAAGGGAAAAAAAGGAAGGAAAGAAGCTGGCTAAGCAGGACAACAGCGTCTCGCCTCGTGGGGATTCTATCAAAGGAAAGGGAAGGGCTTCAGCCATGGAGGCGCCGCCGAACGCTCTAAAAGGAACAATGGACACGGGGGAAAGAATGTAAAAAGCGCGCCCAAGTCGCTGGCCCAAAAACTGGAAGTAATAGGCGGCCCAAAATCTACTCCCGAGGGAGGACGGGGGCAGCTGGGGGACAGCGGCAGAAAAAGATACTTCCGAGGCTGTCAAAGGCTGAGAGGAAGACCTGGAGGCCAAGATGGGGAAGATTACCAATGGGAGATGGATCAGGGAACCCGTCTGGTAAAAAAGCGTGTGACTTTAGGCGAAGGCCCTTTTCGAAGAACATGATAAGTCGCTGGTGGGAAATGCAAGGCCACTCAGGGGTGGGAATCGAAACCGTCCCTCACGCCTAGCACGGATCATTCTTCTATCAAAAAAAACAAAACAAAGGAAAACTCAGTTTTGGCGGCCCGCCCGTTGGGAAACGCCAGTGCTGAACTTAGCCGTCGGGGCCCAGGAAAGGGAGGTGACCCTCTGGGAGTCTGCTCCAACACAGCATGCAGGGAAAGTGAGGACATAGGGGTTGGAGACGACGCGAGAAGGGGAAACCCGAAAAAAGCCCTGGGGCTTGCCTTAACGCTCATGGAGTATGCAGTCCCTCAAGACCACTTTACAAGGGACTGACAAAACAGAAAAATGGAAAGGGGTGCCGAAAAGCTGGACGCGGGCGAAAACACCTCTTCACGACCAGAAAAGGGAAAATCCCCGGAAGGGACCGCCGAAACGTAACTCTCTGTATCAGGGGGAGGGCTTAAAAAAAAAACAAAAAAAAAGGAGCGTGGAACGAAAGAAGAAACGATCGGATACAAGGGGGAAATTACTTAAGTAAACCACTTAGTCAGTCACAAAAAGAAGGGAAGGATCCTTCTTGGAAAGAAGAAGCCCCTGAAAACCTCAACCTGACTTCCTGGGCACTTGGGGGGGGATGAAAGGAGAACGCCACAAAAGGGAACCGGGAAAAATTCGCCTCAAAACTCACGTCTCCGCTCTAAGCGCTTAAGTGGGAAGGAGGACAGCGACCCCACCCAGGCATGTCTCTAGCTTTCGGGAAAGAGGGAAGGAGTAAAAAAGTTCCAGAACTGCAAGGAAAACTCCTACAGGGAACGGTAGTGACCGCCGTGACGGTAGCACAAATGAGGTCTCTCGGAAACAAGGGAGAAAAAAAAGAGGAGGAAGTCAGCAGTAAACACACGGCTAAAGCGGGTGCTTTATACAACCCTGCAGAGACCACCTCTTTGGAAAGCTCACGGCTGACGGGCTGCGGCTTTATTTTCAAAAATAAGAAAAGAGCAAACTAGGTCTGGGGAGCTACTGGAGCACATGCCCAGGAAAACTCTGGTGCTTCGCGGAGTATAAAAAAAAAGCGGGGCCAGGCGAGAACGCACGGACAAATCAGGGGGCCTGCCCGTCGAGTACAAAGTCCTACCTGGAAAGCAGAAAGTATACGGGGGGGCCTTTTCCTTCTTCTTGGGTACACTATTCAAGAGAAGATACCGAGGGGAAAAAATTGAAGATTTAGGGATTTACCAAGGGTCTCCGGAGGTCACGACCCTAGAAAACGGGTCACCGAAAACCCT
>Ga0179593_1617100_pt1 | contig 21412 bp, 27 predicted proteins | sample CZODoug2_1_08_16_FD_185931 | JGI IMG/M metagenome (GOLD analysis project Ga0179593, IMG submission 185931) | Vadose zone soil fungal communities from Angelo Coast Range Reserve, California, USA - CZODoug2_1_08_16fungal (PacBio error correction) | ecosystem: Environmental > Terrestrial > Soil >...
AAAAAACTTCAATCTGAGGAAGCTTTGCTTAGAGTTGAGGGCTGTTTCCTGTTGGCGGACAGCAGAAAAACTTGGACGAAAAAGGGGTCCGGACGAACAGAGGACGCCGGGAAGAAAAAAACCCTAACTCGTCTTGGAAAAGGTCTGGGGAAAAAGGGGGGAAGAACTAATTCATCGATAGAAAAAAAAAACCGCAGACCTCGGCGAAAAGAAAGCAAAAGCTGAAAGAAAGGCCGGCATCTCCTTACGACTATAATTGATGATATCAGAAATTGGAAGAAGAGAAAGAGGGGGGAAGGAGAACCACGTCCTACGGACTCCGCCGAATGGACTATCCTAAGGAAGGACGAATCCTCTTCGGGAGGAGATTTGAAGCGGGGTTCGCTGCGAACACCGTACTTTGTCAAGGAATGAGAGGGGAAAAGGAAAGTTATCGGAGAAGGAAAAGCAATTCTTCTATAGAGAAGGGGGGGGGGGGGGCAGGGCGTGAGGCCATACCGGGCTGCTTCGTCAAGGACGGGGAAGGAGAGCCGGCGAAACAATCTTCTGATACTTCAAGGGTATTCGCTATCTTTGCCCGCTCGAGGGGAAGGGTTCGAAAATGTCTTCTATGGATCCGATACAGGGAGGAACAGACATCCCGGAGAAAAGAGGCCCGAGCTAGGAAGACAAGGAGAGGGGAGGTTCTTAGAAAAGAAGGAGGACGTGGCGGCCGGGAGCAACCCGGTTGCGGGGAATGAGACGAACGACAATTGAAGGGGAAAACCGCATGACGCCACGCCCGCGTTTGGCGAAGTATCGGGGACAAGAGACCCAAAAAGAAGACCCTTGAAGACGCACTGGCCGGCGCGGAAAGGTCGACCTAGTCGGCACCAAGAGAATCGGAGGGGGGAAGTGGTGCCGACCCCGCCAGGACTCGGAAGAATCCCCTCAGGGCAAGGCGGGAAAAACTTCCTCCTTAAGGGGGAGGCTCAATGGGAAGGGGGGTCGTCTTCTGAACTCCCGAAAAAAAGAGAGTGGCCAGCACCGACAGGGCCTTTGGAGAGCCACCTCACTGGTCTGAAAAAGTGGACAGGCGGGAGGGGGTCTGCCGGAGCTGATCACATGGATGTAAGAGAAAGGACTCGAAAAGGGAAAGCATTGCCAAAGAGAAATTGAACGGGGACGCGTGGAAGCCTAGGGCGTTCGTCAGGAAAAAGGCGGTCATTGGGGGAGGAAAAAGGGGGGCTAAGGCTTCATCCTGAAGAGAGGAGAAGGAAAGGTGCATGGGCCTCGGTAAAGAAACTACGTGCGCTAATCTTATTACAGACGAAAGGGGCAGAGGAGTCTGAAAAGGGGCAGTTGTCGGAGGCGCCCAAGAGAAGGGAGCGTCAAGGAAGGGGGGGGGGCGTGCCTGCAGAAAACGCTCGCCGCCAAGAAGGGACAGAATTTAATCGGGCGACCCGCTGGAGGGACAGCCGGACGGCAAAGGAAAATAGGCGTCTCGGAAGTCCGTCTCTATGATCGCCCCGAGAGAGAACGGACTCAAGTTGGGGGAAAAAAAAGGACGCGTCGAAGGGAAGGATCGGAAGGCGTGCGGTGGTGATAAAGGGCTTTGGTAAAAGTCGTGTTGCGCTAAAAGACAGAAGGAAGAGGCTGTGGCCGGAGCGCTCGGCCGATCAACAACCATCGTCCTCCTGGGGCGCGGAAGGGCGAAGGCCCTGTTCAGGACCAGGACCAGCCGCGGTGGAGAGGGAGGGGGGGGCTTAATGAAAGAGAGGAGGTATCTCTCTCAAAAAAGGGATTAAAAGATAAGGACCGGCATAAGCACCACAAAAGGACCGCGACGGGCCCAAAAGGGAGGGCTTTGCATAAGGATGCAGGCCGGCTCCGAAGACGGGGATGAGGAAGAGCGCGTCCCGCCCATAGGGGATGGGCATCGGGGGGGGGGACCCGTTGAGCAGAAACTCGAAGTGGAAAAAAAAGTCACGCTGATTAGCGTCCGCGCGCTGAAAAAGGACTAGGAAATAATGGGCAAAAGAAAAAACTGAGTACGTGGAAAGAAGGCGATCAATGAGAGAAAGAAGAAAAGCCCGAGAGGGGGGGGAACCCTTACACTGCGAGCGCGACAGAGAAAAAAGTCGCCCCCTGGAACGAGTTCGTCCACGTCTGAGAAGAATTAGAATGGGAAATCTCTATCGAGCATTGTCGCCTCCGACAAAGGAAAGGTTGCATAAAAGTGACCATCGTCTTGATGAAGGTAGTAATTTCAAAGTCCACCAGACGAAGGAGGATTTTCCTTCTCGAACGGGAGCCACGTATCATCAAGAGGACTCAGGAAGCTGCACATAGTCGTCCAAAAGACATCCTTTCCAGAATGAGGCTGAGAGAGAATAGCGATGGAGGCTTCTGGCGCAAAATACATGTAAAAAAACGCTCGTAGACGCGTCTCCTCCATCGGACAATAATGCCAGGCTAAGTGAAAGGGGGATAAGTTTTCTGTGCGACTTAGGCGCTGCCGGAGGAGCCTTCCCCTTGGAAGAAAACTATCCTAAAAACGCCTCTTTCCGAAAGCCCGGGTCTCCCTTACCATCTTGGGCGGGCCCAAAGAGCACTTATCCCTCCGGTGGGAGGTTCGTCGTTTTCTCTAGGGGGATGCAAAAGGAGAACTAAACGAAGTTAGAGGCCGTGTCTTTCGAGAGGGAAAAGGCAACCGGTTCTTTTTTGCAAGGGAGGGGACTACGAGGAAACTCTCTGTCAGGGAGCAATCGATCAATGGGAGGGCATTGTGAGGAACACTCGGGCGGCCTACATTAAAATAATGGTGTCTGGAAACTCAACCCTCTTTCTCTTAATCGGGGGAAAACCGGGGGTCTCTGCAAAAGAAACTAAGAGGGGGGAGACTAGCCCTAACAGTCATGGGACATTGGAATCTGCCGGAGAATGTTCAAGGGGTGTTTCCTTGAAAGGGCAGGAATCGATAGACCGAACAGGAGATTCGAACAAAATCGTGTCTGCAAGACAAAGTGTAACAACTCTCCAGGGGGCCTAGGGGAAAACTTTCCTTGAAGGGGTGACCTAGGGAAGCGCCGGGGGGGGAAGTTTTCTCCGGGGGGTAGGGGGAGGGCTTTTCTGGAGGTGTTTCCGAGAAGAGGAAGAGGAACCTCCGGGGGAAAGACACGGCGCCCTTTTCTTGTAGGAGAGCCTGGGAGTGAGTCTGCTCACGTTCTCGTCGACTTTTGACCACTTTTAGTGTGCATTTGCTAGGGCCCGCTTCCTCTTAGAAAGGGTGGGGGGAGGAGGGGAAGGACACCTAGAGGGGAAGAGCGGCATCTCTTCCATAACCCTTTCAGGAGGCCTATCTTCGTTCCCTCGGGGGGGGGTGGCTAGGGGGTTGGCCTGTGGCGAACCTTATTTCCGGAGTGTGTGGTCTTCACCTGGAACCTATATGTCCAGAAACTGGCGAACAAGTGTCCAGGAAGGTAATTCTGATTGAGACCGGCCTGTCCAGGGGGAAAGCTTTTTCGGGAAGGAAACTGAAAAAGGATAGTCTTCAGGGGGTATACGACTAAAAGTCGCATATGCTGTTCTTTGGAACGACCAGGCACCGCCTGAACTATTTCGGGGCCTTTCATGGAGGTCTTCTCCGAGTGTCTTCCGGGCTCCCTTTCTCGAAAACAGAGAAAAAATGGAAAAAACGCTTTCTGTTTGAATCACCAAAAGGAGAGAAATACTAACGCCCATGCGAAACCGTATTGACGTGAGGGGGAGAGGACCACCACAACAAGAGGAAAGGATGAAAGAGAAGAGGGAGGTAAGGGAGGCGCATTCGGGAGGTTCTGTTGTCAGGGGGGGGGGGGGGGCCGTAACTATACAAGGGGACGAAATCTAAATGGAGACGACCGGAAAGAAAATCGTCTTGAAAATTGTCAATGACCGGGAAGAAGATCCTCGGAGGAAACTCCTATCCCCTCTCGCAAAAACCGGGAAAAAGACCAGGGGGCGGAACGAAACCGACCCATAATTTGATATCAGAGAAAACCTGGGGATGTACAGGGCGCTCGCCATAGAATAAGTACAACGGAAATAGCAGAAGTCTCCGATAAGAAATAAATCTCTTCTTAGAAGGCCGGTGTGAAGGCGCGGTGTGCCTGGAATCCTATGGAAAAAGGGGAAGGGGACCTCTTTCAAAAAGAGATCGGAAAAAGGGAAAGCGTTCGAGATCCAACTACGGGGGGAGGACCATACAGAAAAATCGGCAAGTACTCCAATCAGCACGACGGCAAGAGTCGAGAGGCGGACAAATACCTTACCCAGTCGCGAATCTTGGAAAAGCTCGAGGGTCGAATCGGAGGGTGCAAAGACCTATTACCTAAAAAGAAAAAAACCTCCAGACGGCCTATCTCAAAAGGACGAGGTCCAGGAGGGCTCTTCCAGTCCTCGGGAAGGAGGGGGGTCCTAGCAGAGGGTTTGCGATCATATAAGAAAAAATATTGGAGGGCAGAATGGACGACACGCCCTGGAGGTGCCGTTATTGCTCACCGAGGGAGAAAACATGAAAGAAAAGACATCCCCTTGATCTATTCAGGAGGACTAGCTTTAAATCAAGACAAAAAGTACCATCTTCTTTTTTTGAAGGGACAAACCTACCGCAGGCCTTGCGACCGGGAAGGACCAAAAGGAGTCAGGCGTATTCCTCTCGTAGGGCGAGCAATGAAAAGGAGAGTGAAGGAAGAAATTGACTTCAGCTAGAGGAGAATTCTAACCGAATTTGCCCTTCAAAGGATTTGAGGAGAGCTGTGTTACAAAGGGAGACGTCTTCCTTTCTATAAGGGAAAGCATCATGGAGGGAAAAACCACTCTCCTAGGGGAGAATGCCGCGGGGAACCTTCATTTCTCTCTGTAAGGGAAAGATGCGCTTTGAAAAGCAGAGGGGAGGTCTTCATTGGGCCGCTGAAGGGGTTTTGAGAGTCAATCCTTAAGCGGACGTCCCGAAAAAAAGGGGCTTAACTTCTGAAGCGATCTATCTTATCTACTCCTGGGGGAGAACTTTCCGGTGGAAAGGAGGGGATTCGCCCTGCGGCAGAAAAGGTAACTGGTGGGGGAACCCTGCTCGCATCAGCGCCGTTAAAAGGCCTCAGCGACGAGGGGAGGACGGAAACGCTGGCAAGCGCTCAAGGGGGACCTTCAGCAGGGAGAGCGGGCTGGCGTCAGATTAGAGAAACCAGCTTGTAGGGCTGCTTGCCCATTAAAATCGCATAAAGATCTGCCGCTTAAAAGGTGGTGTAGAAATGATCGGGCGCATCGGGGAAGTCACAAAATCCTAACTTGGCACGGAGCGCTCGGAAACCGGAAGGGTGCTGGCCACTCGGTCCGAGGGGGAACCGTGAACAGAAAAAACACAGGGGAGGAAAAAGTCTACATGATCCGGATGTCAAAAGGGAAAACTCAGCGGACAGGGGTTCCGTATGAAAAAGAGGTATCTCGAATCAAAAGAGGAGGAGGAAAAAAACCGCGATCGTCGGAAAAAGTTATTGACAAAGGCGGCGAGGACTGGGAATATGAGTGCGGAGGAAAAAAAAGAGCCTAGGAGGGGAACGTCTCTTCCGAAGGAACCTAATCTTGCAGGGGGAAATGATTGGTTAAGAAAGCACCCGATCTCGGACGAAGAATCCTTTTATTTAGAGAAAAAAGGCAACTCCATCCCTAGCGCCTTGGTGTGAGAAACCGCACAAGAAGTACGTGAAGAGACTCTGAGAAAGCCAGCGCCATCCCGGAGCAGGGATTAAAAAACGGCGAGCGCGAAAGAAAAAGAGTGTCCCCCCTGGAAACAGAGGAAATTCTGGACCGAAAAACGGCTTGCGGAACATGCGCAAAAAAAACAGTGACATCGGGGAGAATGTCGTCATAAGACCGAAGGGGTTCACAGGGGGAAAGACACGGAAACCTTTGGAAGGAGGACATTAAGAAAGGCAATCCCCATTCACGGGGGTCGTAAAACATCTTAGGAAAGAGCCTATCAAGGGAAGCAAAAAAAAGGAGAAAGCATCTCCTCAAGCACCCGAAAACTATATTAACCTCTAGGATGGAGTGTCCATCTCGCGGTGGAAAGAATCGAAAATCTCTTCGTTGAGAAATTAGTTAAAAGTTCTTACATCCAGAGAAGAGCTCTCGAAGAGGAAGAAAGTGGACATCCTCCCGAGAGATGAAAAGTTATTGGGGGAAGTTCTTTCAAAGAGGAGGGGTCTCTGAAATTCGACCGTAAGTACCGATCACGAACCCTCTGCGGGAGATATCTCAGAAAGAAGGGCCTTGAACATGGGGGGGTGGATCTTTTCTAAAGGGCTCCCAGTCCGGGACACTGGAGAAAGATGGTCTTTTTGCAGAATTCAAGACTGTTCTCGCAGGATATAAGGATTGGGGGGGGCATTTGTCAACTCGGAAAGAGCAACCCTATCTTTGCGCGGCCAAGAAGCCACGCCCTGGAGGGTCGTATATGAAGAGGGGGTGGAAGAGGGAACGGCGGGAGGGGGGCCAAATCGGAGCCTGTCAAGGCCGTATCCCTTTTCTGAAGAAGGGTCCTTTCATGGACGGTAGAGTGGTTTCCAATAATAAGAGGGGGGAACGGAAAGAGTCTAAAAAAGTCCCCCGATCGCGAATACAAAGGGCCGTTAAGGTATGGGGGGTCTACGAAACGAGCAAAGAGGAGCGCTTTTCGGAGGACGATCATGCTGATCCGGAAGGCCCTACGTAAGAGGGCGTTATCTCTGAAAAGGGCGACCTCAGAAATTGAATTGAACTCGGGGGGACCACAAAAGAATAATGTAGGAATTCGATCATCAAATTCGACAGGAAAATTTCTACGAGGAAAGGCGTATCGCTAATTCTGAGAGATTGGGTTCCTTGGTAGGAGAAGTAGAGCAGTCAGAGCTTGCGGGCCTACCAGGAAAAAGGAGTCCATCAAGTATAGTCTTGCTTTTCCAGGTTCTGTAGGGGGGTGGGATCTTGAAAAAAGGGGGGTTTTTTAAAAGTACTTGAATGCCAGAAAAGGGTCTTCCCGTCTTTACCAAGAAAAGAGAAATTTCGTGCCAGGAGGGAGGCTCCTATCAGAGAAGGACACCAGGTTAGGGTAGTGTCCATTCCTTGAGAGACCCAAAAGAACAAGGCCATAGAGAACGCATGCGCAGGGAAAAAGATTTACGTTATGGGGTTTGAAAGAGAACCAACAACACGGCTTAGGATGAAAAAAAGGATCCGAATTGCGTTTCGGAGGAGTCTTTTTGAATTGGGGGGGGAAAGCAATCGCGAAATAAGCGGGGAATGGGGGGGTAGGGAGAAGCCAATGGTCTTCTTGAGGCGAGGGGAAGAAAAAGCTATGGCTCTCGTGATGAAAAAACCCCCGAGACCTTCAATATCACCATCGGGAAGGCCGTCAGCGAGGAGCGGGCCCTCAAGACAAGTCTCGACCAAATCGCAGCCAGCTCGGTGTCCATATAGGAGTCTGACCACGTATAAAAGACGAGGGAAGAAGAATGGCTTGAAGAATCTATGGAGAAAAGTTTTCCACCCTATTGGAAGGAGAGGGGGGGCTCGACAAATGGTTTGACGAAGGGGAGAAATCTGGGAAAGGGAAAGCTGTGAATAGAGGGGAGGGAATTTCCGTTAACCATTTCTACTGAGTGTTAGTAGAAAGGCATAAGAAAAGCAAGAGGTTCCTGCTAACCCAGATGCGAACAATACCTTCCCGGTTAGTCGAGGCAGAACTTTGGCTCTAGTTTCCGTTTCTAATGTAGAGGGAAACAAATTCCTGAGGAGAGAAAAGCGGCACCCTACATCCCGGGGGCCGGAACCGGGGCCAATTACAAAAGGTTGCAACCGGGGCGGCGTAGAGCATGATCACACCCTGGAAAGATACACCATCCAAAAAAGGTCTTGTCGTAAAACGAACGCCAGAGAAGTGGGTCCATTTATGTCGACAAAGGGACCATTCCCGCCACCCACCCACGATAGATTCAAGGCTATCGTGTCGCAAACGAAAAGCGGGCAAAATCGGCGTTTCCTTGGAAAAAAGACCACAGGATGGAAAGGGGCGTCTAAACTATCCAAAGATGCCAAGGGTGGGAGAATAATTAGGGCGGAGAAAGGAGGGGATTCTTGTCTAGGAAGGGAGTATCTGGGGAAAAAAAGAGACAAAACGAAAACAAAGGTGCCCGAAAGGAGCCTCACTGGGGGGGAAATCGAGAAGTGGGGAAGGAAATTATACTTCTGAAGTCTGCTTATAAAATGTAAGCCGCGCCCTAACAAGGGGCATTCCTCTATCGAGGACCTTTCAGGGGGCTCTTTACCAGACTTTCACGAAAAAAAGGGAGGGAGGGAGATTCTCTTCGGTTGTCGGAGCTCGCATTCATCCTGGAGAACGGGCCGAGAAGAAGTGGCCGGCTGGACTTACTAAAGGGCTGCGAAAAGGGGATTATACATATACTCTTGGGAGAAGGTCCGTGGAGTAGGCTAGGCTTCGATCGAGGGTGCCTTGCGCTGAGAAAGTAGCGGGCAGGGGAACGGGGACTTTAATTAGCTGAGGGGGGGGGGTTTGCGGGAAAACTTTTAGAACCTAGTATCCTTGTAAATGTTTCGGCAAAATAGGGCTTCTCTTGAAACGATATGGGGCAACAGCTGGGTCAGTGTTGATTCCCATGACGAGAGCTAAGGCCGGGGGAATGCAATCGTCGGGGAAGGAATCCCATGAGAAATAGGGCCTCGCTAAAGAGGGGAAGGTCAAGGGGAAGCTTCAAGGATTTGGAGGGGTTTCTTAAAAAGCCTCAAAACGGGGGACCGGCGAAAGAAGGCCTTGTTTCAGGCCAAAAAAAAGGCTCGGGGGGGGAAGAAAGTTGCTTATGCCGGGGAATCCTCAAAACAACGTACCGCGATCGGAGAAAAACCAGCTTGAGGAACACCGCGAAAAGGGCAGTCCCAGTGAAGGAAAGAGCGGCGCCTGGAAGGAGGAGATCAAGCAACCTCAGTGAAAGGGCATCGGAATTTGGGGGAGACGCCTCCCTCATGCAAAGCCCATCATTTTATTGCATAACGACTACGCGGGCCTCGATTCGGCAATCACCGAAAAGGGAAGGGTATTGACATCTGGACGTCAAAAGCTAAAGAGGGCAGCCATCAACTAAGGGGAACAGGCTTCCGGACACGGGGGGGAAAGAGAGGCCATCGTGGGGAAAGATCTCCCCCGAAGTATGAGGGCGGCGCATATCGAAGTTGTCGCAAGAGGCACAACACTTGAAGAAAATCGAGAGCGCCGATAACATTCATCCTCACAAAGGAAAGGGCCCTGCTCAGTCCTAACAAAACGGTATATAAGAAATAGTAACTTCCCAGAACTCCTGCAAAGTCTCTGCAAGGTAAGAAGGCAGATGAGGAAGCAAAAAGACAACAGGATTACTAACCAGGAAAGGGCATAGGGCGGTAAGTCCTCCCCTCTCAGCTGGGGGGGGCCAAGCCAGGATTAATAATCGAGAGATATTACTACCTCGGCGCTTCAGGATCCAATGCAGAAGAGCGCATCATCCGTCGACAGCAAAAGGAACACAAGGCGAGGGGCAAGCCCCTGGGTTGAAGGGTCCGGGGTCAGGCCCAGAGACCGTCCATGTTTACAGGAAAGAGAAAAAAGGCAGGTCTCCCAGGGTCCGAGGGACCGTCCTTTGAACACTGTTGAGGTACAGGCCTGGAAAGAAGAGGTCTTTTTCTGAACACTCGGGGGACTCTTTAAGGGGTTCCTATTGGTACTGAGTTAAAAGGGGGCGCCTCTCAGGATTCTTTACTTCAGGTCGATGAAAGAATGGTCCCTCTTAACAAAAGGGAATACACTAAGGGAGGGGAGTCCAGGAGGCACGCCAAGGGGGTTTTATGGTCGGAAAACCTGTTTTGAGGAGGGCACGCCCGCCCAGATGGCACCGATCACTACAAAAAGGCCTTGGCGAGCGAGAAAGTAAGGGTTCTCCGGGATTATTTTCCTGTATAAGGGGGGGGGGACAACGGGAGGGCTATTCTCCCGGAATACGAGCGCAAACCGAAGGAAAGAGGCCGGGAGGTATGGAGGGAGAAAAAGGTCCGGGGGAAAAGAGGCAGAGTTCGCTGGTGAAGATAAAAAAGATGGGAAGAAAGACGATGGCGGATCTCGACGCCTTGAGGAAGAAGGAGATCTAAGGGGAGGAGGTGCTTCCCCAGAGAAAGAGGCGGGAAGAACACCGCGCGTCAAAGCAAAAGGCAACCTTGGCGAAACTGGGGGGGAAGAGGAGAGGGCGAAGGCTGTGTGCCGGATTTTGAGAAGACGCAGGGATGAAAGATGAATGAGACCCAGGTGTCAGCATTATAAGCGTTCTTGATCCTGAAAGGCCTTCCTGTGGAGGGTGCAAGTTGTTCATCTGGCCGGGGCGGTAGGGGGTTTTTCACGGTCATTCAAGAAAAGAAAGGGCTGCAACCGGTTGACCACACAAAAAGACAGTTGAAAGTGTCTTTTGAGGGGCGCCGCAGGAAGCGAAAAAAGGGCCCTTCCCCCATGGGCCTATCCTGAGACTTTCCTGGGAAAAATGCAACAGGAAAAGAAAGAGATACTAACTCAGACCAAAGATTGGGGGACTTTAAGGTTTATCGCAAAGACAACAACTTAGGAGAGCTCCCCCAGAGCCGAGGACGCTCTGAAAAGGTTCGTATTGAAAGAGCTTTTGAAAAAAAAAGGGGTGGCTTTCTTCCCAGAGAATCCGGCAGAGGGGAAAAGGGGTTCCACTAGATCTTCTCAGGAGAAGTCCTTGAAAGATCGTCTTGGGGAATATGATGGGGGAAGGAAGACCTAGAGTCTGATTCCAAAAAAGAAGGGAATCCGGCAAAGATCAACCATCAGGGATCGCCGGAAAGGGGCCCAGCGAAGACGACCCCTAGGAAAGAGACCTGGGTCGTGCATCCAGCTAGGGTGATGAAACATAGAGGGGAAAAAGTCTAATAAAGGAAAGGGACTCAGAGGAAAGGGCTTGAATAACTTCTGCGGGAAGAGGGTCGCAGGGGGGAGGCTAGAAATGGCCATAACGGCACCGACTTTGTAAATCTTTGAAAAAAAAGATGTCTGCGGGCAGACGAGAGAAAAAAGGGGAGGGAGGAGGGATCAGAAGAGGGACACTTAATACAAAAAAAAAAGGGCTGTCGAACCCTGCCAGTAAGGGGAAAAGTAAAGTGCAGGGTTTCCATCTCTAGGGGGGCCGACAAGGGGGGGGGGGGGCGCTTCGAGGTGAAGTTCGAATCGAAGAATGGAACAAAGCCTTAGGGAAAGTCACCAGAGATAACATGTATAACTGCCGCCGAGCGAAAAGGCCTACAGTTCCATGGGGAAAGCAGAAGGGGCGGGGAAAAACCCGGTTGCGAGAAGAAAAACCTCACGCAAGGCTTTGGGAGTCAGGGCAAGGACGCGGTGTATTTCCAACCCGCGGGGTAAAAGACCATGGAGACCCATTGAGGGGAGAAGCACACTGGAAAGAGATGCGTCTCCCGGTAGGGACCGCAAAATGGGGGGAACTTTGACCTGTTTAAGGGGGAACATCCGCAAGTTCTTATGGGACGAAAGCGCAAGTCTTTTTGAAGAAACCTGTCTAAAAAGCGCAATTCCGGAGAAAAGACGTCCTTCAAAAAGAGCGTAGGGCAGCGGAAAGAAATCGACCCGCTCCTTTGAAAATCACAACGGCAAGGGACTGTGGGAAAAAAAAGGGGTCTGAACGGCGGCCGTAAGGATCAACAAAGGGAAAGCGCCCGACTCGCCGAGGGGAAAAGGTTGCACGTCAGGAAGAGGCAGTGCAAAGAAAAGAGAACTCCTATTATGTCGGGAAATTTAGGCGGACACGGGAAAAAGTTTTTTGGGTATCGGGAGGCTTACCTTAATCTTTACGAAGGGAGATACGCGTGGATGGGTGGCCTTGAACTCTTAATTGGCTCTAATGTCTTGGGGTATTTTCAAATTCCGTCGAGCACGTTGGGAGGTTGTCGAGGAAAAAAAAAAATCGTGTAAGTCGAGATCGAAATGAGGGGTGCCTTTGCGAGCAGGCTCTCTCAACGCCGTGGGAAAGAGGGCGTCGATGTTCCAGGGGGAGTCAGGAAAGATCACTCCGGGGTCATCCGGGGAAAGACTCGGGAAGGAGGAGTACGTCGCGGAGCGGTAAGCTAAGGGGTGCGGTGCTTGGAATACTCCTCGAGGTAGAGAGCTTCATAAGACTTGGACTGGGGGAAAAACATATTGGCCTAAAGTCTTGGCTCTTCAAAAAAACCGTCCTCTTAAAAGGGGGGCACGAGTGTCGGGGGAGGCTTCCGACCTCAGGAAGAATGTTCTCCGGCCTGCAGGGGGTTCAGGACAAAAAAAAGGAACGACCGGAACTTCGCGGAAATCTGGGGCTGCCTACTATTAGAGTCAAAGGGGAAAAAGATAGGGTATAAGGGGCATAATCACCAGCGGGAGTCGACTCTGGCGGAGGGGCCTTAACATCATACCGGACTGTCCGGAAAGATGGAGAGGTATTAACGAAGGCTTCCCTCCAAAGGAGAAGTCCTGTTCATCGGAATTTGGGGTCCAGATACAGGGAGGAACATATCAGTTTGGAAAACGTTCCACTACTAGAAAAGGGAAGAATCTCATGAGGCGTAATTGGAAGGCAGGGAGTGAAAAGATTGGGATCATCTCTACGGAGAAAATCTCCAGCAGGGGAAAACTAACATTCTTCGGAAGAACGGACTATGGGGGGGCGACCCACCTGGAAGAAAAAAAAAAAAAAAAAATAAAAAAAAAAAATAAAAAAGAACATCTCGACGAAGACCGTCAACTGCTGCGGTGTGCAGGAACACCAAATGGAAGAAGCGCCTATAAAAGCCTCCTACAACACCGTCACGGTTCGAATAGAGGGTGAGAAACACGTAGGGTCCCAGCCATGCCACTGAAGGTCATCGGAAAAAAGAAAAATTAAGCCCGAGCACGATCAAAAGTCATAAGGAAGAAAGCATCCAGAGGGACTCAGCTTGTCAGAAGGAGAAAGGAGATCTGAAGAGAGCGGCAGAAGTCTTTACCTGGGGCGGAAGAAGGACGGCGGACATCCATGCTGGAAAAAGGCTCTCGCTCGACGGAAGAAAATCGTCCCACGCGGAAAGAAAAAGGTGGGAGAAGTTGGCTGGAAGGGGACGACGGAAGACAGGGGGGATTGGCAGGAAGAAAAGGGGCGCTCGCCCCGCGAGTCTGGCATAAAAAGGGGGGAATTGCGGTTTATACGGTCGCAAAGGGGGAACAAATGCAACGAGAGGTTTTGATTTCGGGAAGAAAGATCCTCTCGTGGTTACGAAAAGGGGAGTAGGAATTCCCCTCTGAGCCCTACGGGCAAAAAAGAGGAGTTTCTTCCATTCTGGGAAGTGGAGGGGATGATCATCAACAGGGTCGCTTAAGAGACGCCCCGGATCGATGTCTTTCCGAGTCTGGTATAAGAATGGTCGAGCATCTTCCGAAAGGAAGGTATTTTCCTTTCAAAGGGTTTCACCGAGGAGAGAAAAACGATTCTGAATAATCGAGCCCCAGTAGACATCTCTACGAAACTTAGGGGGGGGCAAAGAAAGTCTCACGGAAGGGGGGCGCCGGCATCCTTCGCCTCTGTTGTCGGAAAAAAGGGGGGATGGAAGATCAAGAGCCCTTGTCGTATCGAGAAGACGGACGCGAAGGGAGACTTGACTTTGAGAACGAGGGGGCTGGGAGACGTCGAAGGAGGGGGGACTGTCGAGATCATCCAAAAAAAAAAACCATCTTCTGAGGCTACTCCGACCGGAAAAAAAGAGAAGAACATCGTATCTTCTAATTAGGAGGGGGCAGTGGTTTCGGGAGGAAACGGAAAGAATGTCCGAGGCAGAAGGGGGAATGCCTGATGGAAGAAACATTTGTCGATTATATAGCTTGTTGAGGTCCGCTATGCCGGAAAGGCACGATGTTTATAGGAAAGGGGACTTATCGGAGGGGGGGGGGGATCTGACGGGAAGGAATGTCAAAAACGAGCAAAAAAGACTAGTTCTTTCGGAAAGGAGGGCCGTCCGATAAGGCGACGGCCCCCCATTTGGGCTCAAGAGGTTTGCTGTTCCGAAGAAAAAAAAAGGGCACAACCGAACGAGGAAGAAAAAGAACTCCCCGTGGACGTATGGGGGTTTTCCAGCGCACGCAACCAAAAAAAAGGAGGAGGGAAAAGAAGGAGCGGGCATGAAGGGTGGAGAGGAGAGTGCGTTACGGGGGGTTCGTTGCAAGGGCTTAACCAGAAAAAAAAAGGGAACAAAGAGGGAAAGGACAAGGGGAGCCGCCAATTAAGGGCTTGAATCGCTGAAAAATCTGTCAAGAGGAGACATATGCTCTTCGGAAGTGCGAAAAAACACCCTCAGGGGGAATTCAAGATCACCACTCAGGGGAAAGGACTCATCGAAAAGGGCCAGCAGGGGGATCCTAAAGGGAAAAGAGCAGGCCAGCTCGAAGGCAAGTCGACCACGTCTTACTAAGAAAAAAGTCTCCGATCACGGGAGGAGAAGCCCGGCGTCGAAAAGGGAAGGCAGAGAGACATGGCCGCAGAGAAAGAAAACGTGTTCAAGTAATTCAAGGGAAGGACCCATTCGATCGAAAAGGAAGGAAGAAGCAAGGCGTCGGGAATATAAAAGAGGATATTCCATACCGGAGGGTCGGCAATTACTACAAGAAAGGAATAACCCTGAAAAATAGTCTTCTAAGGAGCAGTTGGGAGGAAGGGTGAAGACCACTGGCGTTTATTCCGTCTGAAAGAATGGAAAAGGGGCACCAAGCTAAGTTAACAGGAAAAAAAAGGAGAACATTGAGCGTCCTAGCTCTGAAAGACTCGTTTTCCGGGGAAAGCTCGGCCAGCAGCGCGGAAGGGGTGAAGGAAGAGAAGATAATACCATAACGGGGCGTTCCCGCATTGACGAGGAATCTTCGTGGGGGCGTTATTAGAATTTAGAGGAAACCATCCCTCCCCTTGATCGGGAAGAAAAGCACTTTCCCTATGAGGCAGGGAGAAGAACCCAAAAATTCTTCTTTTTTCCAGGGAAACCGACCCTCCTTCTCTGACATGAAAGGGCGGATGCCCTCTGCAGAGAAAAAGATCGTTCTATCTCAATGTATTGCTCGTCCTGACCATCAAAGTAGCTAGGTCTCTCAAAGAATTGGAAAAGTCTTTCTCCAACCGAAGAGAGGGGGACTATGAGGCCTGAGAAAGGATCGCATTGATGTCATCCAAAGGGAAAAAGGAATCGACGAGCAGGCAGAATCTTCATGCCGAACAGTGGATGGAGGGGGACGCCATAGGGAGCAATTGCTGCGAGGAACTTTTGGGGGGGCGGATCCGTGACGACAAGAACTGAGAACGTGCCAAAAAAATGTGCTTTAAGGGATTGCTCTCCCGTCAGGGGGAAATGATACAGACCGCTGGTCAGCAAATGGCCGCAGGGTTGTCGGGAAAGGAGAGCTTTTATCTTGAGACCCTGGTGGAAAAAAGAACTGCGCCCCAGTCAACGACCAGACTTCCCGAATACGATGGGAAAGGGGGAAGAACAACGCTGGCCGACCGATCAAGGGGCAGCCTGTTGAGGAAAAGATCGTCTGGGCTGGGGGCTCGATGAAGAAATAGTCCCGCTGGAGTGGAGGGTGGGGCAGGGACCATGAAAAAGACTCCCTCGAGGAAAAGCGCTCGGATGCAATGAGTGGTTATCAAGAAAGGATCTTTCCTGGAGGGTCTGCGACAACGTCAGACACATTCCGCCAGGTGGAAGAGGAAGAGACTTTCCCCAAAGAGGATTCCGAAGGTGAAAGTCTCCGGAAGACGAAGAGGAGAAGCCTACCTACGACAGAAAGTCTTTAAGGGTGGATATAAAGGGTCATGGCTTTGGAGAAGAAGCAACAACAACAACTTCTTATTCGACAAAAGACTTCGTCCAGGAGAGAAAGGTGAGGAACACCTCTGACGGTGTGTTGGGTAGGAGACGTCCGCCGGGAAAGAGAAATGGCTACTTATTAACTTCCAGGAGAACAAAGCACGGGGCAGAAGTGGTGTTTTACTGTTCCCAATTCGGAAATAGGGGGATTTTCAGAAGAAGCACCTTCATCTACTAAAAAAACTAGAGACTTTTCAGGGAGAGGATTAAGGGGCAATAACAAGGGAAATTCGGAGAGGAAAGCATAGGGGAAAAGGGACGAAAAGATCTCTTGCACCGAAGCCTGCCTTAACACTAAAACGGGAGCCGAGAAACCCGGGAGACATAAGAAAGGACCAAATTCGGCTCGGAGAACGCATCTCAATTGCAGTCCAAGGGAAGGAAAAAACATTTCTAAAAGGGGCAAAGGAGGTTCTCCGCTCAAGAAAATTTGAGGAAAAACCAAGAACTTATGAAGGAAAAACCGTTGGAAAGGGCGGAAATAGGGCCGTACAAATTACCTGAAAAGATACAGCAAAAAAAAAAAGGGGGGGTCATTCAATGCCTGCATGCTACCGATAGGGGAGACCCATTGTCATCCGAATCTAGGGGAAGGCACAGGATGAGAAAATTGGATAAGACCTCGGAGGAAGAGCGGCTTGACATAAGCAGCTCGCGCTCGACAGCCGCCGTTCTACTACCTACTTCCAAAGGGGAGTGGCAAATCAAAGTGGAGAAGTTGGGGGGTCTCTTGCGAAGGCCCCCTCGCTGGGCATTTGGGAAAAAAACGAATCCTACGGAAAAATATAGCGCCAATCTCAAAAAATACGGGCTGCAAAAAAGGGAAGAGTTTCGAAAAAATCCTCCAGCCTTCGGGAGGGGAAGTCCCAACGCCGATGGCATTTGGTGACTATGAAGACGAGGGAGAACGAGGAGAATAAGGTCCATTAGAGGACTATCAAGGGGGGGGGAATTGGTTCGAGCCACTGTGAGCCATAAGGAAGGGAGATCATGCTTTTCGGAGCCACGCCAGTGGGGGGGGGTATCTGATCGCAACCGAGAAAAACACGCCGCACAAGAAGATCACTAACATGAAGGTGTTCCTTGTGGGAGATCCTCGGCATGGAAGGACAGGGATGTAGGTAACAGGAAAGAAGGGATCTGGTTCACAATCTATTCGAACGGAAGGAACCAAAAAGGGGGAAAACGAGAAGAAACCTTTCAGGGGGGGGACCCTTCTACGAAGAGGCCGGTTCGCAGGAAAAGGCGTTTAAGGGGGGATGTCTGATCAGACGGGTGATATTGGAAGAGACCTGTCTGATAGAGACCAAAATGAGTCCAGCACCTACTTAAAGTTAACGGTGGGACAACGGAAAAGGAATAATAGGCTGCCAGCAGAACACCGCGCGTCAACCAAAACTTTGAAAAGAAAAGAGACAGTGGTAGTCGAAGGGGGAAACTGTGTTGCCGGGGGGTGTCGGACGGCCGATATGGAGTAAGCTGGATGGGCCTATAAGAAACCGTTGTAAGAAGAATCTTTCTTCGGAGGGGAGAAAGAGTCCGCTATGCCGGCCGGGATGGTTAAAGGTCACAAAAGGGCGTGAGGGAGAGGGGTTTGTAAGAGGAACATCCTGTCTTCCAGTCTAAAGCGAAGCCGCCGGGAAGAAAGGGCTTCATTTAAGGGGCCTATTCCTCGGGAAGTCAACCCCTTTCGATTGGAACACGTATAAGGAAAAAAAGACACACCCAAAAAGGGAAGAACGCTCAATCCAAAGAAAAGATCCAAAGAGGGAACGTTATTGTTTATATCTAGAAAAGTAGGATGAAAAGAACGACAATCAAGGGAGTCTATTCGCGGATTAGTGAGACTTTGAAATTCCGGGGGGAGGGTAGAACGCAAAAGAAGGACGAAATTCTGAAAGGGACGACGATAGGAGAAGCCAAGGCGAAATCGGAAGGGGACAGACCGGGAAAAAGAGGAGCTGCCGAAATCTGAAACCCTCCTTCCGAGAGAAGACGCTCTCAGGTCCTAAAGAAAAAGAAAGACCCTTAATGAAAAGAGTGTACTCTGCAAGGAAACGAAGTCCTGGTCGCCTCTAGAAACCTGGAACAGCTTAGAGAGGGAACTGCGCTCTCCAGGAGGCCTTCTGGCCTCAACAAGAGAGACAGATTCTCCTATAAGAAGGAAATAGCTTCGGAGAAATCTGAGACCTAGGGAAAAGGGTCTCCAGCCAGGGCACAAGGTCCGACGTTTGGAAGGGGGGGGCACCCCTCTTCACCTTCAAAGGAAAACTTAGAAAAGTCTCTCTCAAAGGGGCTCCTATGTTCCCTAAAGTCTTGATCAAAGAAACCAAATGAGGAGGCCTGAGAGGAAAATCGAGGAGGGGGAGGCCAAATACCTTAAACCAAATGCCATCGTATCTTTTCCAAGGGTTTACCGGAAAAAAAAAAAGTCGCCGGCTTCGAGGGGGGGGAAAAGCCGCTAAAAACCGGGGAATACAGACCGGCGCACCGACGAATAGAAGCCAGAGCATCCAAAAGAGCTGTCTGCCGAGGAAAACGGGCTTCGAAAAAAGGATCAACCCTTTTTGAGGAGACTCCCTCCAAATTTAGTGGGGGGGGGGTCCCGCCAATTGACGCAAGAGGTCGTGCCTGGAAAGTGTTAAAGCGTACCATAAAAAAAAATACTCCCCTTTAATTCAGAAACTTTCCCAGAACAGCGGCCGGGGAGGAAGGAAGAGACCCACAAAAAACCATAAGGGAAAAAACTCCGGATCTACACGGAAAAAGGCAGTTCAAGATGGAAAGTCCTGGTCCGCTATCGGGAAAGGGGAGACCGGCGTTTCTGACCTGGGGCCAAAATGAGTACAGCGAGGGCCAGAATATCAAAAACAGAAACCGCGCCTTTGGCAAAAAACTCTCATTTCTTGAGAATCTCTTTGAAAAATAAGAGAAAATAGAGAGTCTACAGATGAGAGGGAGGGAACTCTCCCTACTCGGGGAAAATATCATTCCAAGGGGATACTGACAGTTGCGAAAAACTAATCGAAAAGAGTTATGTCGGTCTTCATTGGGGACAATTCTGTCTCGGGAGGGATCGGGAGGAAGGAAGGGGGAAAGACTCTAGAAGGAAGCATTTGCATGGCTGGGGAAGCTTACGACGTGCTGCTCCAGGGGACAACGCTTTAAGAGCCTATCTGATCACGGCCGGGTTGGTGTCTTAAAGGAGAAGTTGAGCCATGAGAGGACCTAAGTTCACGGGGGGGGGGAGGGACATTGCTCAAAAGGTCCGGGGGGGGGTACCCGTATCCGAAGGGGGTCCATTGGGCGACAAGGGTCGGGTCGCGGGGGACGTGTCGTCAGAAGGGGGGGGGCAATCTCGCTTGCGCGGGGAGGACCGGCGCGATGAACATCACAGCAAACGTACCAGTGTTGACAGAGGGGGAATACCCCGGAGAGGAAAGCCCGCTTAATCGGGAAAGGGGTGAGCAAGGCAAAAACGGGGAGGAGAGGGAGCTTCAACAAACATTCCGAGCCACATTTGGGGTAGGGGCGCTCCCGGAAGGGAATCCCTTCCGAAATCGCCATCGGGGAAGAGGACCGGTGGCTAAAAAAGAGGAATGGAAAAAGCCTCTCCAGATTTGGTGAAAAGAGGGGAGTTATGATTCCGAATAGCATATCTAAAGAAGGGGGATGATTAAATATAAGATCGTCGAGTAGGGGAACATTTGAGGAACACCGAAACGGGAGAGAAGCACGTCGATATTCAAAAGTCCCCCTTCTGAGAGGAAGATTTCTGAACGGCCGAGCGTCCGCCACGGGACAATCAAAGGGAAAAGTGGGTTGACGTGGGAAAACCGCCCGAGAAGGAATATCATGGAGTGAGAAAGTAAAGACGATTAAAAGTAATTTGAAAGGGAAATGGGCAAGAAAGGAACACTGATTACGGTACTATGGGGGAAGAGCGACTTACGCACAAGCCGAATGGTAACGGAGGAAAGAGAGCGCAGAAAGGAACTGCCATCGTTGGAAAAATCGAGAGAGAGAGAGGGGGCGAGTCAAACAAACGGTGGAAAAAAAATTACATCAGGAAAGAGGGAGCTCATTCTCCTCCGGAAAAAAAATTCACGTGGGCTCAGAGAGCCGTGACCGCAAAAAAAAAAAACCGGAGGGGAATCAGAAAAAAGACCCATGCCACTGCGAAATTATCATCGCAGGAGATGAAGAAGAATCAGAAAAACAGGGGGGAAAGGAAGACCGCACATCAAAACGCGCAGCTTTTAAAATAGCAGCCCTGCGTATGGAAAGAAAAGGAAGGCTCGCGATTAAAAAAAGAGGGAGGATCGGGCAGGAGGAGGGGAATCCATTCTTATCAAAGAGAACTTCCGCCGTAGACGAAAGTCCACATCTCGGATGGGGGGTGGGGAGATGGAGAAAAAAGGGTTCCGAGGACAGCGTCAAATGGGAGTCCGTATCACGAAGAAGTCAAAATAAGAGAGCAGGGGTAGCCTCCTGGAAGAGAAGAGAGGTGTATCTTGGGAAAGCCTTCGGGAGGGGAACTTCAAACGGTGTCGTTGGAGAGGCCTACGAAGGGATCTTTCCATTTCTTTAAAATTATTTTGCGTTGAAAGGGGAAAGAGGAAACGTTTCTCAATAAGATCGGGCGTAAAAAAAAGGTGTTAGTGATGGTATGAGAGGGTCGAAACCTTGTTGATCAAAAAAAAAAAAACCGTAATCCTGAATGGGAAGGAAAACGGAACTCGTAGTCCTTGTAAACCATGCGGAAGTGAGCCTTAGTGTGAAAGGGAAAGGGAAAGCTGTATCCTGATCGCAATAGAATACATTCTTTATTAGGGGAAGGCACGACAGAAAAACACTTTGCCCTGTACGGGAATTCTACGACCGAGGGAAGGCGCCTGCAAGATTATAGAGGACGGAAGACTTTGATACCAAGGAAAGGAGCACGACTTCGCCAAAAACCTCCTTGGAGGCGACCTTAGGATTCCGGAGGGGAAGGAAGTGACCAAGTAGGGAAGGGGCGTCCCTAACACCGGAAGCAACCATCGTCTTACAAAGGAAACACCTGAATCAGGGAGAAATTCGGAAAAGGGGTTGCCTTTTTATTTACGCCTATAGGGAACGAGCCTGAGAGTGGGCGGGCTATCTCCGACCCATTTGTAAGAGGATATGTCGTCCGGAGGGTCCTATGAAAAAAACTTCCGGAGGGTTCAACAAAGAAAAAAGGGAATATTTAATTCTCTCGGAAATTTTGGGAATCGAAAGGGGAAGGGAGATGTTCCTTAAAGGGGGGAACCACGAAGCCGCCTTCAGATCATTTAATGGGGGGAGAGGGAGAGCGTCTTAAAAAAGCAAATTGGAAAAAAGTTTGCGGGGGGGGGGGAAAACAAAAAAGTCAACGAAAAGAAGAAAGCAATGCTCATAGAAGAGGGGA
>Ga0179593_1423656_pt1 | contig 21411 bp, 25 predicted proteins | sample CZODoug2_1_08_16_FD_185931 | JGI IMG/M metagenome (GOLD analysis project Ga0179593, IMG submission 185931) | Vadose zone soil fungal communities from Angelo Coast Range Reserve, California, USA - CZODoug2_1_08_16fungal (PacBio error correction) | ecosystem: Environmental > Terrestrial > Soil >...
TTGCACTTCAGAAAGGAGACAGAACGACCTACACCAGTTACTTTGAGGGGCCCATACTCCAAAATTGGGCCTGACATTATTGAGGCGGAATGACGCACGGCACAGCTTGAGTGTAAAAAAGTTGAAGGTGTAGTAGTTAGAAATTGGGACATGAAAAGAGGACTTGCAACGGCGAAGCACGAGATCACTTAATCAAACATGAGAAGGGCTTTATGAAACTTTTAGGGCAGGGTCTTCTACAGAAAAGTCGACCTGGGAAGAGGAAGGTTTTACCTGTCCTTGGATAAAATGCAAAGCACGAAGCGCATGCTAACTCAAAAATGAGGTAGGAAATAAAACAAACTTGGAGGGAAAAGGCGCCTTCTGAGGACATTATGAAGAGGGGGGGACTGCAATATGAAAAAGCTTATCTAAAAAACTCTCGCCTAAAGCGGGTCCCGCTCTCAACCAAGCAGGCAGAACCTTCCCACTTAACATGGGGCATAAAGGGGGGGAACCGTAAGCATTGCCTTAGTACCCATCTCACCGACCGATTCATAGGGAGAACGGATTCTCGGTTAAATACGCTTTTGGGGAAAACCATACTCTAGTTCTTGTAAAAGTAACAAGCGGGGCCGCGGAGGTGGTTAAAAGCCCGGAGAAATGGCTAACCGGTAAATCCAAAAGAAACTCAGGATCCAAAATGTCTCAGATAGTGGGAGAATAACCCCTGTCTCAAAAGAGTCTAGAGAAACTGTAAGCCAATAAGGGACCGTAACCTATCAATCTGAAACCCTTACGCATTGAGGGAGCGACCCATGCCTGTAACCGTTTCTCAGAAAATGTCATTGTTCAACTTCGTAGGAAAAGATGAGGCCTAAAGCTATTCAAACGTGGCGTAGGGGGGGTGTATAAAACATTCATCCAGAAGCAAATCAAAGAGGGAGTACTGCAAGCCGACATAACCACTGAACTACTTTCATGGATGGCGAGCTGTCCTGAAATTAGGTCACAGAGGGAGAGAGCAAACGTGAACTTCACCGGTGTTTAAAGGGGGTCCGCGCACCCAAAAACGGAAGGGACAAGAGGGCAGGAAAAAGAAAAGCTTTGCCTCCCTATTCTCCAGCACGGGGGGAAAAAGCAAACTATGCTTCGATTTTCTGGAAAGTAAATTAGGGGCTGCCGAGAAAGAAGGCGCGCATAGAAGGAAACCGTTACTTTTCACCGGCACAAATAAGAAGCCCGCAGCAAAAGTCGAATTTCTGTGGAAGGAGCCGAAATCAGGTAGATTGAGAGAACGACACTGTCAAATTTGATTTAAAAAAAAATAACCGGGATAAACTATTGAAAACTCGTCAGCTGCGGTGGGGGCTGATGCAGCAAAATATCCAAAGCTGGCGGAAATGAAAGCAAATACAGCAGCACGAGTTTCTATTATTCTGATGAAAGATAAAAAGCCGAAAATTACCCACCAATTACGTGTCCAGCGCGTGACAAAAAGAACCAGTGAAAGGGGGGCAACGCTGCTGTTTAAAAAGCCACGGAATATTTCCGTGGTTGAGCCCTTTCCCCCCCCTGAAGTAAGACTGGGACAAGAACTTATGCCTGAACTGATAGACGATACGATCGGGAGGAAAACCTTAGCGCGAGAACAACCTGTATCTTTCATTTCAAATTTTCCGGCGTTCTGGGAGCCGTCTGGCCCAACCTATAAGGAGGAACTTCAAATTGCCTCCTGAAGTATTTCATCCTGATGAGGAGGGATTAGGGGGCAATCCTCTTGCTGGGGAGGCGACAAGGGTAGAGAGCAGTCTTCGGAGCCGTTGCGCACCTCACCTCATCTACTAATCATAAAAAAGCCAAAAAAGTACAGAGAGGGCAATGCACTAATCCCGGCTTTTAATGAAAACAGGCTGCGCGTTGAGCTGGGCAGCTGAGAAAAGCCGCATAACAGAGGTTTTTCAATCTGGCTGTGACGAACTCATCCAATGGCAATCGCGGTGAGGTTTGGGTCCAACATAGGGGTACAGGAAGGGGAGCAGTCTCATCTTCTCCAGAGCGGTACTCGGATCTGGGGGAGTGGGGGTGTAATTCCACTCAAAGAAGACCCCGAAGCGTTATAGGAAGCGCCAGGGTGGTATCGGCCAGGAAAGATCGAAGAATTTCTTTTAGACACGGACGACGGAATTGTTCCTGAATCCTAGAGGCCCTGGGGTCTAACAAAATAACAAGGAAAGGGGAGAAAAGCGACCGTGAAGGGGCAGGAGCCATGGGTCAGGTCCTCAATGAATAAGCTAGCAAAAAAACAAACAAGCTACAGAAACACAACGGAGTATGGTAGGAAGTGGGGGGTTACCGCCGTCGATGGAGGAGAACCTTTTAACCGGCTACATTGAAATTCGCAACGTCGCTGATACGCTGTGGGATTTCTGCAAAAGGAGAGGGGGTAGGGTCAGGCAATAGCTTCTACCGAACACGGGTCGCAAGATAAAAGAAATCTCCTATGGAAGCTGACCCGCCCCACAGTCAATAAAAGTCGAAAAGAACAATTTCGTGGGGTGTGAATTCCTCAATGAAAGATGTTTTGCGCATGCCTGATAAATGGAAAGTTTCGAAAAGTTCCAGGTTCTCGGAGTGTTAAACAAAAGACCGGTCATATTGAGAAATCTGCGAGAAGAAGCAACTGAATCTTAACAATAAAAATTTTTAAAGGGGCGAATGCTTACTGTGAAATCTCCATAATTGAAGCAAAATTTGGATGGAACAATTTCTTTTTGGGAGCAGTCAGCAGAGGAAGTTCGAAAGAAAAGCTATGAGGTGCCTCGTTGACCACTCAAGGAATGTGGTCGTGAGGAGAAGCATTCCACCTTGGGGGGGCTTAACGTTCCCAGAGCTTTCCAGAAGTAGATGGAAAAAAGGTGAAGATCAAGGATTTAACAGCGAATACAAATCTAGTGGAAAAAAAAGATTTAAACGGGGAGGATTCCATCTAAAAAATGACCAAAAGAATCTCCTTAACGGGGAAGGATAGAAGCCTGTGGTCGAGAAAAAATCAATAGAGAGATCGAGAGATCTTCTTTTCCCTCTTACCTACAAGGGAAGGGGGAAGGGGAGAACGCGGGGAATTATTGATGGGGGTTAGGACAATCCTAGAGAGGAGGAATGTTTATGACAGAAGGCTTGCCTTAGCTTGAAACTGGTGGGTCGCAGAGAAGGGGAGGAGTACCACTCGGTCAGGTCATCAAAGATAGACATGGGGAGTTTGAGGGTATTTCCGGCCTAGGTAGCAGGATAAGAAGGTTGATCATCTGGCCTCACATAGTGGGCGGAAATTAAATCCTTAGGGAGGGGATGGGAAAAAACATTTACAGTCTTCGCTGGAAGAAACTGGGGCGGAGGAGAAGTAGCCCCCGGAAAGAAAACGGTGCTGCCGGCGCGATGAATAGTTTGCCTGCCCTTAAATCTGTCGGAAGGAGAAAAAGCCCTGCAGGGACAAGGTGGCCGAAGTGGATCAGAAACTAGGACATCTGCAAAAGAGCAGTTTAAGACGCTACTGAAGTCTTTCAAAAAGCGATGCTTTGAAAGAGGTACTCATCTTCTTTTTGGAGGAAGATCCCACCTGGAAAAACACTTGCGAATGAAAAGGGCGGAACGAACTTGCCGGGGCTGATATCATTTAGGGAAAAGAATAGAAAAGAGTATTCATGGGAGTTGGCTCTATTTCATCTGATATGGGCCAGAGGGAGGGTAGAAACAAATTGGGAAGACGTAATTCTAATGTAAATTTTTTTTCTTAAAAAACAGTCCGGTGCCAAAAGAGGGGGGGGATCCACTGGTTCTATTTGCGTCGCAAGGTAATACTCGGGAAGGGGAGGGCTCACTGGCTGCAAGAAAGATTCATAAGAGTAGAAAAAATCGGGGTTGCCTGGGGGGCGGGAAATCTGCTCATATCGTCAAGATGGACGGGGGGATTAAGGTGCAAATCAGGAAGAAAGCGCGGAAAGCACTTTTTTTCTAAGGCAAAGTTTTCAGCCTAAACCGTGATAGGGAAAACCAAATTATATGGGGGAAGAGGAGAGGTTCGTTATCTTTGTCTTAATGGAATACCGTAAAGGGCAAAAGCCTAAACAAAGTTCACGAACGCCAGGAGGGGCTGGGTGGACGAACAGGAGGTTGAAGTCACGCAGGACCCCTTCTGAAGAGGGGGATCTTGTTGGACATCTTGCCATAACCCATGAGGAAGACGGATAAAAATACGGCAAGCAAGTTTCGTTAGCTTGGCTAAATTTGGGGTGCAAGGCAATTCCCTGAGGAAGGAATTGTCTAACAAAACATCCCCCAAAACCTAAGGCACAATTCGGGGCAAAAGGGAATTCTAACAGAGTTTCAGCACAGTCCCAAGGCAGGGGAACCTGGGAGTACAGTTGAGCTATGGGAAAATAACATCCTTGAAAAATCCCTTAAAAATGAAAGTTCCGGGGGGATTTCAATCCAGCTGATGCGTCCGGGAGGATACCTAAAAAAAGAATGAAGGGCCCAAGGGGTGCGGAGTCTTTCAGAAACAGGCAATACTTGGTTGTGAGGCCCAAGGGAAAACTCTTTTGAAAAAAATCTCGCAAAAAGGAGAGGGGAAAAGAGAGAGTTTGGGGAAAACAGGGGGGGAAAAAAGAAAAGAACACTTACGAAAACTGTTCGGGGCCGCCGAAAAAAAGTATTTCCTGTGTATAAGAACAAAATGCTTAAAAAGATAGTCTTGTGGGGGGAAAACAATTATAATCCTAAGTTCCGAAAAGGAAGTGGAAGATTTAATGTTGGTGGGAGGGCAAAGTTATCATGGCAAAAAAAATTGCTGCAGCTTCGGTAATAACGTGAAATGCAGCCAGGGGAAAGGAACTTGATCGTTTCCATTGGATGTTACGACCTTGGACATCGATTGGTCCTGGGCTAGGAAAAACAAAAAAAAGCCTGGAGAAACGCACAAGAACCGTAATTGTTTCCCGCTCAAACGAGAGGCTATGCAACGGGGGGAGGGGGAAATTAGCTTACCTCTTGTCTTTTGCAAGCTGACCAGCGCCTTAGGCTCACCGTTTTTAAACCCGAAGCAAGGGCGTTACTATAGTCCCCAAAATCATAAACAAACCGAAAAAAGGGGGAGACTATATTTTTAGGGAAGGGGGGCCAGTGAAAGGTGCATTGGAGTGGAGAACCCAATGACGCGGAAAGGATTAGATTGTAGGAACAGAGCTGTGTCTGGTCGTAGAAGCGGAACCCAGGGATCGAAACAATTCTTGCCTCTATATTTTAAACACTTAAAGGGGGTGCGAACTAGTTCAAAAAATGACGAAGGGCGAAAGGAGAAGGTAGCGCCGATCTGTGGCAGACCGTCTCAAATAAAAGCTAGTGAAAGAGGGAAGCTCAATTATGTCTAATTATAAGATAAGATAGAAGAAAAATTACTCATTTCAACAGAAACTGAAAGGGGGAGAATCTATGCAATGGGGGGTTTTTAAAGGGGGGGGGGAGTGGTAAAGGAAGGGATTGACAAATCTCCTGGTAAAATCTATCCAAAAGTGATTCGATTGAAAGAACCATTAGAAGGAAACCCGCTCGTAATACGTGAATACTAGCTCATCCAAAAGGAATCAAGTCGGGGAATTTTCCTCAAATTTAAGAAGAAGGGGAAAAGGACTGAGTACGGGAGGGGGCCGGTGGTTTGCCATTTCGAAAGCTAAAACACGCAAGTGATTTATCACGCCTAGAGGCGGGAAAAAGAGAAAAGCTGGGGGGAAGAAATAGTCGGAGAAAAAAATCCCGGATACTTGGACTAAACAATAAGATTGGTTAAGGTTCAAAAGATGCCAACTTGGCAGAGTTCGGGAGAGAATATAATAGAAAGTTTTTCCTTTTCCAAGGACAACCCCCATAAAAACGCAAGCAGAATACCGGGACTAGTGCGTTGGAAGAATAGGAACCAGAGAAACAGGGTTCGGTGCAGAATCACAACGGTCCCTGTAGCGTCCAGAAGGAACGAAGGTGATTCACAGGAAAGTTGAGAATAGTGAGGAGGATTGGGAAAGCAAACAGAGGAATCAAGGGGAAAATCTGCGGAGAGACAAAAGACAGAAAGCAAGTTCTTAGGCCTGACTTAAGAAGGGCAAGGAGTCCTGCCCTTTCGCACAAAACGTGGAAGGCAAAACACGGGGGGAACGGCTCCGAAACAGAACTTCGAAAAAGAGAATCTTCCCTAGTCGCTGAGGTGGGGGGGGGAAAATCTACCACCAGAAAAAGGGGGGAAGTTTTCCCCGTGGATAGGGAATAAAAAAAATGAAACGAACGGTATCCATCTGGGGGCGCAAAAAAATAGGCCAGCGCTGACGCCTTCATCAGGGGGGATAGGTGTGGCGGGCAAGCTTCACTCCATAGTTAGGATGCCAGATACGGAACTAGTGAGGGCGGGGCAGGCTGGACTTTGCCTGAGAGGTGATTCAGAAGACGGGATGCGGAATTGGAGCTGATTCCCCTCGGGAATATTTTCTGGGAAGAGGCGAGTTGAGATCTCATTATCCTTGGATAGTGCACCGGACAAGGCAAAAGGAGATCATAGGATGGGGAGCCGCGTGAACTTACAGCGCGGGAGGAAAAAGTGACCAAACGAGGCTGCATTATATGGGCGCTTTTATCATATCTGGACATTAGTGGTAAGCCTTTTGTGGAACAATGCCCGAAAAGAAAGGAAATGATCGGGAGTCCGGTGGCAACAACCTCGTCCCTGAAAGGAAAAAGGGGCAAATCTTCAATACTCACCGGGGGGGAACAGCGATCGGCTTGTAAAGGGGAATAAGGACCAACTGGAAAAGGGCTTTAATCTTAGTGTTCTCTTTTTGGGGGTAGTTGCCATCGACATATTTCGGTTTCCCCACTGAGGCCGAACTGAGCCGAGTGTGGCGAAGAAATCGAGTCCAGGGCATATGACACACTTCATCATTAATCCAGCAAGACTGCGGGGCAAGAAAATGTGTATGAAACCGTAATCGAAATAGGGAGGGGGAGCCACATATCTCTCTCATCAACAAAAGGGAAAGAAGGGGGGGGAACTGCCTATGGCGAGACCGGACCATGGTCTAGCCGAACGTCGTGGGGGGGGAGAACATGAGGGACTTATGCCTGCAAAATGATTTTATGAAATTGAAAAGGAGGGGACCAAGAAGGAAGCCGACCAAAAAAAGTCCTATAGGGAAAAAATAACCGCGAAACCTGTAAAAAGAAAGATAAAAGCACTGGACGTTTGTGGGCTCCCAGCCGATCTATACCGCTAGAGGAGATTTAATAACCTTGCTCAGGTAAGCCTAGGAATGGGACAGAATGCCAAGACGATATTTAATCATCTGTCCGCAATTATCAAAACAGATAAAAGCAGCTGGGTGCGAAATGACAAATCTCCATAAGCCAATAGTGGTAGCCCAGGGAGCCATTAGTTCACGAATGAAAAAGCTGTATTCACTACTTAAGGTGTGGACAAAGGACAGCGTCAAATGATGGAAATCGATTAAAAGATCAGCCCCACGAGGGGAAAAAGTTCCAGGCCAAAAGGCTCAATACAAAAAAAATCAAATGAACCTATTCTCATAAGAATACCGGAATTTGCAAGGAAAGAGGGATAGGAGGGTCCATTTCAGGTCCAACCGTTCAAAAAACCTGGGACTGATGGGTTACATCTGCTAAGAATGTTGAGCCTCTTAAGACTCTTATCGTCTAGGAAGACGTGGACAGGGCCATACCTTTTACCAATTAATGGTTGGAGAGCAGCTAGGCGTAAAATAGGGTAGGGGTTGAGAAGAAGTACAGGTTCCTCTGTCTCTTTACCAAAGGGGTAAAAGGTGTAGAGGACCGTTGAGATGTACTCCTTAGGCCTTAAGCAAATATAGACAAGTTGGGGGGAGCTTGTTGCAAAAAATTGAAAAAGCACGGAGACGAAGGTGGCATAAATCTCAAGATAAAGGGGGGTCTGTAAATTGAAGGAGTCGATATCTCTCTTGGATAATGGACAGTGTAGTTAGACGTCATCTAAGTGTCGAGGAACTAGCTTAACCTTCTACCAGGTGGGCAAGGGGGGTCTTAGAGAAGGTCTGGTCACTGCACTTTAAGGAACGTTGAGAAGAAGCAGCAAATAAAAGAAGATATGACTTGAAGTTTGGCTAGTGGAAAAAGGTCGTGAGAAAGAAGGAGTCTTTCAGGAGGGAACGCTTCTAATCCTGGTTAGTGGAACCGCAATAGAGATCATCGGGTTTTTCTTGTGGTGAGATGCAGGGAAACAAAGAAGCAAGGTGGTTAACTGTTTGGGGGGGAAGAACTCTACCGAAAAAGTAAAAATGTGGGAGGGGGAAAACCGACCAAGGGGGGGAATTCGTGGGGGAGGTGGGGACTCTATTATACTTGATAGGGGGAAAATGCGGAGAAAGGGAAGAACGAACACGTGTATTGTTACTTCGGGATTATGGGAGAAAAAGAAACGGTATTTTACAATGAACGGAGACATCAACTGCCAAGCCTTGAGAAAGCGCCGTCGGAAGCGGGGAGAGAAGAAGTTCACTTATCCTGGGGCTAAAGAAGGGGATAACACTCTGGGGGGGGGAGGGGGGGTTACATTGTATACAAGAAGGCGAGGATAGGCTAAGATGTTCTTTTATTACGTTACCGCGGAGGATCCAATCGAGCGAAGCCGGTGTCTAGATCCCTTGATTAGGGGTCAGAAAAAGTGAAAGAGAATTAAGTCGACCTCGTAATCGGGTCGGTAGTTGGGTAGTAATAGCACCGTCCCCTGCGCGAGGGAGAAAGGAGCAAAGGCGGACGGTTTTCTTATGGTTTGAGTAAGATGATAAAAAAAATGCTAAAGGGGAAAAGTACATTCTCCTTGCCAGCTGTGCAAAGTACCAAAATGCAAAATCAGCAGGAAAGAAGCGCAGCAAGTCCAGCAAGTTTGTAGTTAGGAGGGAGACCTTCGTAGCCTATGCGAAAAAGAGAGCGGGGATTTAGTAACTCGATTTCCAGTTACCCAGGTCAGGAACGAAAGTTCACAGCCGGGGGAGGGAAATTGCTCCGGGAGGGGTTGATATGAGAAACAGAATTCAATGGGTCCAAAAGGGAACCATCATTGAAGGAAAAAAGTTCCCGGGAGGAGAAATAAAGCGTTACTGTCCTTTAGGAGGGAAGGAAAAAGCCTCAATTTGGAGGACCCTGGGGCGGAAAAGCCAAAAAAAAAGAAGATAATGGGGTTCTTATAATGGTGCTCCAAGTGGCAAAAAAAAGATTTGGGGGGATGGCCAAGGAGAAAAAAAGAGTATTATCAAAAATAGAAGGTGGATTAATGAAAGAATCTACACGGTGCCGCACTTCAGGCCTCACCATATTTCCAGGGGGAAACGCAAAGGTAAGGAAACCATGATGATTTTCATCAACGGGGCAATAATGGGAGAGGAACCCAAAAGGGGGTGACGCTTTCAAAGGGAAAAAGGGGTACCAGTAATAAAAATGGCCAGGATTAGGAGCCGAAAAAATCAGAGATCTGAGAAAAGGTGAAAAAAAGCCGGGGAGTTTATTGAACTGTCAGTTTGGAAAAAACGTGGGGAGAAAAGAAAGTGGGGTTTTTCGGAATAATAAAGAAAGGGCAGAAAAAAGGAGAAACCTCTCACATGAAGGTTAATCCCGCGGACCGAAAAATTTCCTGCAAAAAAGGGGACGCGCTTTCGGGGCGGTAAAAGGGAGGAAGGCACTGGTTCCTTTACATGGACAGCGAATTCAATCAACTCGAAGGTAAGTAGCAGCCAAACCGCCTGGTACAGGGGAACCTCTTTGGGGAGAGAAACGGTTTGAGGAATGGGAACCGACGGGATTGACCTTAATCAAAGCTGCGAAGAAGGAGAGGTACAGACGATAGATCCTGTTTGTCTTCACGAGTGGGGGGATCCACTTCCCTTTGCTTTTCCTAGAAATAAGTCGGTGGGGACAAAGGGATGGGGTGAAAGGGGTTGAAGTAAGACACCGCAAAGAAGTAAGGAAGAGCGCCGATAGTTGGTCTATAACATTACATTCCACAAAGAGTGAAAGAGGTATCCCGAGGAGAAATTACTACAAAATCTCGAGCCGAAACGCGTGCTCGATTCGAGCAGAAACATGCGACGTGCAGAATTCACGTAATTGCAAAAACAGGGGAATTGACTAAAACCTCATTAAATCTGCCAGGTAAGCTTTCCACCATTTACCTGAGAGAAGTCCAGGGAAATCACCTGCCATCCTAATCCATCTCGAAAACCCAATTTCGAAGGGGGGGAGGGGGAAGTTCCCGCAATGGGAGGGTAAGCACGACAAGGTCCGAGGAAGCAAAAAATCAGGGAGAGGATGGGTTTGCCAGGGTTGGAATGGACCTAGCCAAAGGAACGAAGGATGGGTTTCTAGAGCTAGGAAAAGAAAGCTGAGAATCCAGATTCTATAAGGGAAACGTAAAAAACATTCATTGACGCTTCTCGAGTGAATGGGTAGTAAAACAGAGGGGCCCCAAATTCATGGTAGGGCTAGGAATCGGAAGTCACGGGGGAAATTAGATCAAAACGCGAAGGCAGCACAACCGTAAAATGGGGGAACGAATAGACAATCACCACATTTTGTAATAGAACAACTCCTAAAAATTGAGTCCAATCTGCCCTAGCATGCTAAAGGGAGAAGTTCAAAAAAAATGGGCAATCATCTAGTGGGAGAAAGGAGAAACCTACGTACCGTCATCTTGAGTAAAAGAGCTTCCAGACATAAAACTGATTCTTCCCTGAAGAGGGGGATCCTTCCAGTCCAAACTAGCCACCACTGGGAAATACCGGTGCCCGCGCGCGAGCAGAAAAGGACGGTCACTCAACAATCCGAGGGGCGGCAGGGGGGGACACCAAAAGAAAAACCATAATATCAAGTGTTGGATTCCAAAAGGCTTCAGCGAAAAAAGAAGAAACCGTGCTTAGAAAATGCCGTCCTCCGAAAGAGAGTCAAACTTCTGGTCTCAACTGAAAAAGTAGCAAAGTTCAGTGGGGGGGTCGTGGGGGCTCGGCCCTGGAGATGCTATCCATATCCTTACACGAGATAGTCTGAAGAAAGGGAGGAAAAAGTGCCCTCCTCTTTGGATTTCATAGGCGGCTGAGATGGTTTATAGGGTTGCCCGCGAGAGGTTGGGATGAACGCTACATTCTGGTCAGGGTCGTTCCAAAAACTCATTACTATTATCAAAACAACGAATGTGAATGATACGGCACTTTTCCACGAGGACAGAATTGTCTCCATCCCACGAGTCGCCGGCAAGTCGCTTTTCACGGCAGGAGATCGGAGAGGGAAGGGGAGAAAAGAGTGTTTTTGTTCATGCTTCTGGTGGCAAGAGGAGAAATTGCCCCCGATGAGTCCAGAAAATATGGGGAGGTAGTTTTTCCACTCGAGGAAAACCGGCCGGGGAGACATGGGGAAATTATTCTCCATAAGACCCAGGGTAAATCAGTTCGGCTTGGTTAGACAGGAGTAACAACTCAAGAAAAGAAGCGAAAATGGGGGGAAAGTAAAGGCGGGGCAGATGCCAGGGTGGCTTTTAGCGCCACGATTGTAAGAGGTATGTATGCCAGAAGGGAGGAGGAGAACTGAGTGGTCCTACAGAACATCAGGGGGCATAAGAAGAATCAAAGAGGGGAAACTGATATCTTCTTCAAGGAAAATTATAAGTAGACGCCAGAGGGGGGGGCTGGTCAACCACATCTAGAGCCAAAAAAAAATGATGTAGGAAAGGGATGTTACAGGGAAGGGATTGCGAAAAACGGGGGGCGGGTGAAAAACAGGGCTCAACAACGAAGGACGCTTGGATCACAGTATAAGTTATTCTCCGGTACTATTTCTTAGGAAGGATCATTAAGAGACCGTGTAAAGCATCATTCCTATCTGTGGAGTTGCTGCACACATGGCCAGAAGAAGAGGAGCTCGCATTTCCGGTGGGAAATGACTGGATATAAGACGATCTATGGGACCACAGCGGCTCTGGGGACTAGGGGAGAACTTTGCGGGGAGTTCCTCTATTTTTACACCGAGAACGCACAGGGGGGGGGGAATCTTATTAAGGAAGGTAAAACGACGCGGAAAAATAAATCTTGGGAGGGGTCGGGGGTGAAGAAAAGATTGCAAACGAAAGGGCACATCGGTTTGTTCCTGATAAATTCTTCATTGAATTGGAAGATATCACTCAATCTATTCTCAGGAGGGGGAGTTCGGAGTGATGAAAACTCAAACTTAATTATAGGACAGACTCTGAAAATATAGAATTCCGAGAGGGCTCCATCTGATCCTGAATATTAAATGCTCAGGCACGTCATAGTCCGGGGAACGTAGTTCCAGCTGGGGTCGGGGAAGCAGGGGACAAGGGCTCTCACTAACTTTCAAGGTATAGGGGGGAGAGTCGCCGAAAGGAGGGGGGGAACGGATCGGCCTACTAGGGTAAGCGCATCGCGGTATACCCTCTGAAAAACCGGGAACCGGAAAATGACGGGTGGGCGATGAGCAAACACTCGAATCGTATATAGACTAAGGCTGCGAAGGAGGGGGAAACCGGGGGGGGGTTGGAGAAAATTCCAGTATTCTCGAAAATCTGGAGTCAGCAGCCTAAAAACCTGGGTGCGCTTAGCAAAAAAAACGCGAAGTGAAGAGGATTAAGAGGTGGATGCATTCCTCACCGAGATGATGTGTAAAGTTCAAAGAACCGCGAAGGGAGAAGGCATTGGACTTCATTTCTTACTTCAAGCGAACTGGGCGATGAGAAGGGGGTCCTTCTACCCTGTGCTGATGCAGGGAGGAGGTAAATCTGTACTTGACAGGGAAAAGGAAAAAAGTTTTAAGGGAAAAGGGGGATCGAAAGCCCCTGCCTCTAGAATTTGGAAGAGTGGAAAAAAGCTCGAGCAGCCGTAGGAAGGTGAAAAGAGAATCATTACCTCTTCCTCAGCGTGGGATTGAAAAGAAGAGGGGGGAGTCACTCCTAGGGGTGTTGGTGGAGAGGAAGAAAAGGAAGAGCCGCGACCTGACCGGGTGTTGGATTAATAGACCTTATTGGCCCACCTATTTGCGGAAGCGTAAAGACAACGGGCATGGGCTGAGGAGAAACTTAAAATGTTGGGGTCCTTATTAGAGAACGAAGGCAACGGTTTGAGATCCGGAGATGGGGAAGTGGGGGGCTCACTCCCGGCCTTGCCGCATGAAAAAAGGGGGGGAGCTCCTACTAAAAGGGAGACGCCATCCAGTAAGGTGGTAGGAGGAAAAGAAGGGAATCTTAAAGAAGGGTGCAATAGAGCGAAAAGATTGGGGAGGGAGAGTGTTATTAACCCTATAGGCCCTATCTAGAAAGGGCGTGGAGAGGCGGGTTCCAGGTCTTACGGTGAATCTCGGAGTCAAGCCCTTGGGGAATTGACGGTGCATTCTGGGGATCCAAAAAGTGATCGCCAGGCCACCTTGGACTGGTTCGCAGGGGGCGTGGGGTTTGAAGGAAGAGGGGGTTTAAATTAATTAAATGAAAAACGCGAAAAAGGAACTAGACTAGAGGAAGTTTTGGTGGGGGGCTAATGGCGGTGGACTGCGCGACCCCAAAACAGCGGGGGACGAATTGTTCCTCTTGGGAAAAACGCAAAAAGGGCGAGCATGTCCTCTAGGGTCATAGGGGGGGCCCCCAGGGTGCAGGGGTGGAACTCAATCTCGCTTCATTGTAATTGTGCAGGGAAGTGCAGGAGGGTAGGAACACCGAAAAAAGGTCCAAGTTCCACCAACCCATTTAAAGAAAAGAAGGGAAAAAACAAGTAAGGTCGGGGCCCTTCAAAAGGAAGGGAACAGGAGAAGAAGAAGGCCATTTGTAAAGCTTTAGCACATCTTGAACCGCAAAAGGTAAAAGTTAGGCGGAAAAAGAAAAGATTCTTGTCCTTCGGATGGACTAACCGTAAGGGGGAAAGGCAACAATTTTGGGAAAAGGGAAAACAGTAAATTGGGGGGGGAAAAATTCGAAGGGGAGGAAAGGTCCCACTAGGTCGTGGGGGTCGTTTGCACTCAGAGATAAAAAAAGAGAAGAATAACTCCACTATACGAGTGAAAACTGAAAAGAAGAACCTTGGACGAAATTCAAAGGGAAAAAATATTTCTGGAAAGGGAAAAAAAACACCAGGGCAAGCCACCAAAGAAAAAGGATGGGGGCGGCCTAGGCACTGTCATAAAAAATGGGATCGACGCAGGGAAGGTGGGGAAGAGTGCAAAGGTTGTTCTCCAGGGGGAAGCATGGAAGAATTTTCCTGAAGAGAAAGGGATAAGATCTAGACTGGGAAGAACAGGTTCCGCCTTATTGATTACTAAGAGAAAAAAGAACGGGGGGAGAGGCCGGAAGGGTCAAGGGCTTAAGAATCCTAAGCCGGCGAAAAAGAAAGGCTAAACCTGAGGGGAGGAGGGACCGAAACTTGACGGGCAAGAAGTCATATTAGGTACAATTATTTCGACAATACATGGAAGAGAAAGACAAGGGGGTACAAAAAAAAAAAAACAGTGTCTCGGAAAGTAAAACCGAAGGGAGAAAAACGTCACGCAATTGGAGAGACGTTGGTAGGGCGTGGCCGGAAGGTGAATTAAGTTGAATAAGACAAACCTAACACGTACTAGGAACGGAGGTGCGAACATAATAGGGGGGGGAGGGCGAGCCACGGGTTTTATAAAAAGAATTTAAGGGAGTGAATAAAAAACACAGCGTGAAAGGAGGGAGTTTGACCGGGGGAAGGGGGGGCACAAAAAACCCCAAATACTACCCAACACCTCTTAAATCGCGGGAAAGGGAGGGCATAACAAAGAACCAAAAGATTCTATCTTCTTCACCGGCTTTGGAGGCAAGACGAATATAAGAAAAAAAAGGAAAGAGAGCAGGACAGGACGGGGAAGGCGGTCCTATTGCATTGGAAAAAGAACGAGGGAAAGGGGAAAACCTCATTCCAAGACTTTAGAGAGTCCAGATTCCAGGAGGTACTTATCAACTGAAAGAAATCAGTAGGTGGGATAATCATCAAAAACATGAGTTGAAAAAGTCGGAGAAAGATTAAAGGTCAAAGGCATTACAGACACCTTCATTAGGGGAGCAACGGGTAAGGGGCTCAAGGGGGCGGTTTTGGCAATGGATAGGTACGGGAACCCCGACTGGAAGCAAGATTCGGGGGGAAAGGAAAGCATTTAAAAAGTAGACTTAGAATCACCTGGAATACTTGACGCGACTGAGGAGGGGGGGTGTATTCAAGGGACCACGGGCAACCGCAAGGCCATTTCTTGAAATCTATAACGGGTGTTCCAAAAAGGAAAAAGGGAAGAGATCCGCTAAAAAGAAGAGGAAACCGTAGATGAGTTTTGCGATATGCCTAAGCGAAAAGGTAGATTCAAGCGCCGGGGTCAAGGGATGAAAGCCCGGAAGGAGACGGGAAAAATCCCTCAATTCCAAGACAGAACGGTGAGGACGAGGGGGGGCATAACTTTAAGCGTCAGAGAGGGGGGGGGAGGGATCACGGCCATCAGAAACAGGAGAATATTCAGCATGCTAAAGGGACAAGGGTTAGCGGATAAGGAAAAGGTCAAAAGTTGAAAAAAACCTGTGTGAACGGAGACGTCAACATCCGGAGTCGGAGGAGACGTGAGGGAGAGGGTTGTCAAGAGACAATAATATTTTCCGGGGGAAAACCAGAGGGAATAGTTCAAGGAACAGAGTATCCTCTTTAAGTTCGAGAGTGCGCAAACCAGGCAGTGAGATAAACCTAACGGATCAGGTGGAAAAGGGTTTTTTGACAAGGGAGAGGGGGAAGATCCATAGAAACCACCCTACTTGGGGACTTCACTAAGTGAAGGGGAGCCTTTGTCATCTGCGGAAATGAGGATTATTGAAATGGGAGGTAAAAGAAAAAGTACCCTCTTGGATGAGCCGAAAGAGAGGGGGGATTCAATGAATGTCAGGTATGCGCGAAGAGAACATCATCGAAGGGTGAATAAAAAGATGCCTGTTTCATAAAGTGACATTCGAAACTGGGCTTCAGTACCAAGGACTCGGAGGGGATGGCGAATTTGTCCAGAACATACAGAGTAAACAGTGAGTGTTGGGTTTTAAAAAGTCTGCGGGGGGGGATAGCAATAAAAAAAAATAGGAAATGCATATCGGGAGGTAGGGGGGGGTTCCCAAGCAGGGCCCAAAAAGGGAAGGGGGGGGGACAAGGTTTCCTAAAGAGAAAAAGCCAATTTACAGTTGGGTATAGGGGAGGGAAATCAAGAAAAACGCCAAGGGCCTTTTGAAGCGTTTAACCGGGGAAAGGGTGTAGGGAGAGGGAAAAATCGAATAGGGGGGGCGTTATTCGGGCAGACGTCTTGGGTGAGAGCGGGGATCCAAAATAACCATCGGTGGCAAGGGGAAAGGAAAAAAGCCAGTATAGCTGTAAGGGGGAGTCTTGGTTAGAACCATGGGTTATCCAAGAATACTCCATCGACGAGGGGGGAAAAAAGAAATCTCGAGAAAAAGAAGCAGGGGGAGAAAAGAGGGATATGTGGGGGGGGAACTCCTTCTCTGGCGAGGGGTAACAAGCCGAGGGGGGAGAGGCAAGTGATTTTGATCCTGGGGGGGTTCTTGTGAGTATGCCAAAGAGACCGAATTGTAGGGGGCAGACAGGATCCTTCGGATTAGCCGAAAAGAGACTCCGATTTACACTCGGGGGTCAGGGGACCGATAAAAAAAAAAAAATCAACGACCCAGAGAATAAAAATGAAGGTTTGGAGTTCCGAACCATCCTGCGGTGACACTCGTCAGTTTATAGTATTTAGATGGACGTTCATTACATCGGGGGTAGACAGAGGGATAAGGAATTTTCATAAAGATGATGCAATGATCGGAAACAGAAGAGGAAAAATAAAATAGGGAACCTAGAGGACTTCATGGGGAAAAGGAAACTTAGCAGAAGCTTGGGAATTAAAGGATGAGGGGAAAAGAAGGACACAAGGGATACTATCAGGAATATTAAATTAAGAAAAGCAAGACAATATATGGGAGGGTCTCGGAAAAGGAAAGGAGCAAAAAAAGAGGGAATGACCCAGGGTTCCCATAAGGATAGAAGAGGAAATCACTCCGGATGAAAATCAATTGAGAAATTCACTTCTAATAAAGGTGGAGAAAGGGGGAATGAATTTCATGGGGAATGTAGAACAGTCTCTTCACAAGGGAAACAACCCTCTAATGACTTTTAGCGGGAGAAGGGAAGGGTTGAGCAAGAGGCATCCATCGTATAATGAAGAGTCGGCGTTTAGGAAAGACGGACCAAGAAAAAAGGGTGAAACTGTTTTTCTAATTACAAAAAAGACGCGAATGGGGAGAAAAGGGGGAATACCAACTGTGGGAAAGCTTTAACGGGGGGGGGCAATTGGGGTCTAAAAAAAGTCGGAATCTCTCCAAAGAAGGAAAACGAACCTGGGGGGGGAAGGATTTTCTAGGAAAAAAGGATCATCGTAAATTTGACTTCATAAGCTCCTCACCGATATTAAAAGGAAGGTTGGGGTTAAAGAAATGCGCATTTATAGGCGAGTGTAAGGGGTAAAGTGGTTGAGACTTTTAAACTAAAGGGCATATGAAGGGCGCTTACCAACTAACAGAGAAAGTCTTGTGTCTCCTCGGATAGTCCAGGATTGAAAAAGAAACCAGGTTGACGAGGAAGAGAGGAAATCCCAAGAACCAAATTAGAGGGTTAATCCTAAACTCGAGAGCGGAAAGGATCAGTTTACGGCGGAAAAAAGTATCGAATAGGTGCAAGAGTTCTTTGGGTCAACAACTAGCGGGAGATGAGTGGGAAGGCTCATATTCCAATCACCCGCACTCCAGATAATGAAGGGGGCCTTAGCCCTGGAGTGGCCTTAGGAAGGGGGAAGAAGACCACGAAGGAACAGAAGGGGGGGAGATGCGCGAGTAATCACTCTGAGATGGAAAACGGAGGAAAGGGGGGGAGACACGAAGAAGGGAGTCTCTACAGGAAGGATGGAAAAGGGGTTTCACAACTACCCTTGTCCTAAAAAAAGGCAGGAATGGGGACCGACACGGGGACGATTTAGCTCCAGTAAGGGGGACTGGAAAAAGATCGGAACTGTCAAGAAAATATAAAACTCAGTGTTGTAAATTTCGAAGTATGAAACGGAGTCGCGGATGGAGGAGACGATTGGCTGGGGGGGATGACAAGTTTACAGAGGGGAATGGGCAATCATCAAAAACAGGGGGGAGAAACCGGGCAGATAGGGAGTCAAAACGACTCAGAAGCCACCAGGGGGGGATACGGGTGCAGAGAGGGGAGGGGTCGGTGAGCTTTTGTTCTAAAAGGAAGTCATCCGAGGGAAAACGGCACCGAAACTTTCCGGCGCAAGGCGTTACGTTGAACCGGGTCAAGGTGGGGGAGGAGAACTAAAAGAAAACGTGACATCAGGTTGGCTAAGAGCTGGCCTAGAAAACAGTACCCAAAGAGGTAAGAATGGAAGGCGAAAAGGAGGGACAGATCACCACTCAGGGGGGTCCAACAAAAGTAAACAAAAAGAGCAAAACAACAACTCTACTGAGAGAGTCTGCAAGGGGGGGCTAACATCATTAAAAAAATTTGGGCCAGGTCAGCCAAAATGTCATGGAAAGACTCAAGTCAAAGGAAGAAGGGAAAAGGCAATGAACCAATCGTTCGCAGCAGAAAATCCTGGACCTGATCCCTGAAACACAAAGCGTGAACGAAGGGAAAAGGGAAAAAAAAAGTCGGCCTCGCAAGACATTTCTTCCGTGGGAGGTAGGGAAGGGCAAGACGGGAACCTTTTTCAGTCCCCTTTTTCGGGGCAGAGACAAACAGATGTGGGGAGGGAGAAGTTGATCCAAGTGGAAACCCTTTGGGACACCGGCAAATCTAGAGAAAAAAAACACGGGGAAGGAGATCCAGATCAACTTCAAAAAAGGTACAAGGGGGAGCAAACGCCAACAAAAGGGTGTTTGGGAAACAGGAAGACGGCACAGGTGACTGCACCAGGGGCGTTGGGAAAAGAGACGGCATCAAGCTTGGAGGGGGAAAACCGGGGCCAAAACGGGGAATTTGCAATGTTGGTGAGAAAGTCTGGAAGATTTCCCGGCCGACGTGGAAAAGAAGTATCTGGGAAGAAGGGGTCAGAACCGGACCGGGGAATGAACTGTCGTCTTGCACCGGGAAACATGCCAGGTGGAAAGGACCCAAGGGGGGGGATTGTAAAGAACTCCTTCAGCATAAAAAAGAGAAAGCGAAACTTACAAGGGGAGGTCAAGCTAAAAAAAAACCTTGGAGGGAAGGGAAAGCGCTCTTCACTAAAAGTCATGAAACAAAAGAGGGGAGTTTCACTTTCACAGACCCTTATCGAACCGCTCTCACTCAGTTCCTTTTGACTGGGCGACCAAAAGGCCGGTAAAACGAAAATCCGGTGCGGAATCTAGATAACGGGGAAGAAAGTCATTTAATTCCGTAACACCGAGGAAACAACAAGGAGAACTATTCCTGGTCGAAGGAGTCAGACGTGGGAGGGATAGCAAAGAGGGTTAACCATAATTATAAAGGGGGAAGAAGCAGCAAAAAGGCAGCGATATTGGGAAAAAGACAATCACGGACAAAAAACCCACTAGTAGCAGGGCTCCGGGGGTAATCTTTTCAATAAAAACTGCAGAAAAAGATTGGAGGGTGAAATAGGTGAAAGGGCGCAAACAGGAAAAGGACTCTCAAGCTCTTAACTCAGAATAGAAGGAGGAAAGTGTATCAGGGAAGGTAACAGGAAACAGGGGCAATTTTAAAAAAAAAGAATTAAAAGATCCTGTAAATCTGATCACAAATGGCAACTAGGGACCTACTGGGAAAAAAGTGCCATTCTTTTCACTCTCTCGTAAGAAAGACTTTCCTCTGTTCAACGAGTGTCCTTCAAAGGGGGGGGGAGCGGTGAAGACCAACTATTCAAGAAAGTCAAGGGGAAGAGGGGCGGGGGGGGGGAAAGTTATCTTCCTCTCCAAAAACGCCAAGATGGAGAATTTCGCAAAATCTGGAAAAAAAGAAAAAGCTTTAGAAAAGAGGAGGATAGGACAGCTGACAAAAAAGTGGAAGGGACTCGCTGGAGAGGGGTGCCAGGATTTAAAAAAAAAAATTCATCATAGAGTCGGTACGAGAGGGGCAGGTAACCGTTTTGGACTTTTCCAGGCGGGTAGGAGACCGCGCTCAACAGGTGAGAGGGGAAGTGGGGCAGAAAGAGTGGCCGAAAGCCCCTTGATTCAGCGAAAAGCGAAAACGCCCAGGTCCGTACAAAGAAGGGTAAGAAGGGGGGACAAAAACCGGGGAGAAGAAGGGAATCACTTCGGGGGAAAAAATCAAACGAGGGTAGCCGATTAAGAAAGGCGATTATCCGAAGGACCATACACCAGGGAGAAAAGGGGAAATGTTAAGAGAGAGTTTGCGGAGAAGAAAACGTTCTGAAAACACAAAGGGAAACCTTTCCCGAAGAGCTAAAAGCCGCGGCTCAAATCTCCCGGCGCGGCGTGGGCCTTATCATCAACACGAAGGGGGAAGGTGCCACTGGAAAAAAGATCAGGGAGACGAGATGGTTTTGGTTTGGACGCAGGGGGGAGAGCAGGGGCAGGGTCGGAAACATGTTCCAGAACCAAAAGGGAAGAGGATCAAGTGGGGGAAGTGAGCGGGGTCAGGGTCAATGATATCCAGATCATTCCCACCGGGAGTAGTAAGGTTCATGGGTAAGCGTCCTTCCTTTATTGCAAGAACAGGGGGAGGCTGCGGGGATTTGATCTTAATGGAAGCTTACTATCCGGTGCTGAGCAGGCGGATCGAGGGAAAGAAGTTCCATCTTGGTCGAAAAGGAAGACAGCTGTCAGAGAACGAGGAAAGAAGGGGGTCATTCGAGGTGCAGTCAAAGCAGGGAGAAAGGAAAAAAAGGATGGAACACGCCGGGGGCAAAAAAAGGGGAAAATCAATCAGTCTTTACCGTGGGGAAGGGGGTTCATCCGGGAGTTTGGTCCCAGGGAACTACTAGAGGATGAAGAGGGAAGGTGGGGAAAAACAGGAAGGGAAAGGAAAATTCAATGGGCTCGGATTACGAAGCCAGAGTAAAGAGGCTTTGGTATGAAGGCAAAGAACAAACCAAAGGCACATTGGTTGTTAATACTTTCGGAGGCCATTTTTGGGGCATTAGAGGAACAAGTCAGGATGGCGGAGAGAGGTGGCGAATTTCCTCTCATTGAAGACCATGAAAGACGGTTCCGGCGGCCTCACGTATGGGAAAGAGAGGGGGGAAAGGCCCTTTCGTCCTGCCATGTTATAGGTAGAGGGAATGCGAAAGGGA
>Ga0179593_1614802_pt1 | contig 21410 bp, 21 predicted proteins | sample CZODoug2_1_08_16_FD_185931 | JGI IMG/M metagenome (GOLD analysis project Ga0179593, IMG submission 185931) | Vadose zone soil fungal communities from Angelo Coast Range Reserve, California, USA - CZODoug2_1_08_16fungal (PacBio error correction) | ecosystem: Environmental > Terrestrial > Soil >...
AGGCGCCCCTCCCCAATAAAGGGAAAAACGCAGATGACTACACTTTCAAACCACACAGTGGGGGGAAGGGCGATCCGAGAAAGACGAGAACCACAACAGCGATCCGAAAAAAAAATCGAGATTCATTTTACCGGAACCACAAGAGGGTTTCGCTTCGAGGGAATCGGTTTAAATACAAAAAGAAAAAATTAGGGATCGACAAAAGCAGCCGCGGACAACGGGGAAATGGGAAGAAAAAACAGGTAGCCTCTGTCTGATGCCTGATACAGGGGCAGGTGGGGGGAGGTGCAAGAGGGTCGGCTCCACAGGGCGGGTCCCAAACGGAAAATAGATGGCAGGCCGGAGGCACATTACCTCGGGTGGATATCTATCAAATGTTGCCGGGCCTGGAATCTTAATAGTGGTCGGAAAGGAGGGGGTCAGGGTGGGATAAGCCGGGGCCAAAACAGGACCAGAGGGGAAAAAATGCCAACCATAAAGAGGATGGATGGGAAAGACAGACCGGAAACAGCTATAAAAAAGTACAGAAACGCAAGTTGGTCATTCACCGCGTATCCGTAATTGACGGCCACAAAACGATGGGGCGGTCAGGAAGAATCGGAAGGAGCGGGGTCCGAGGCGGTAGTTGCAAAGAAAGGAGTTCGAGGGGAAGGGAACTGTAGATCTCAGAGGAGAGCCAACGCGCAAACCAAGGACCTGCGTGTCAAGAGTCCTAACTCGCCAAAAAACTGCTTCGGCAAAGCGAGGTTCCGGTTCGACTACACTACGCGCTTTGGGGAAGGGAGGAATTCCGGACAAATTCAGAATAAGGGGGGCGATACGGCCCCTTTAGAAAAAGACCGGGCAGTTTCTTGGAGTCAAACTTATCCGGGAAAGAAGAAAAACACAGAAACCAGGCAGCCGCGATCGCGAAAAGGCGGCCGAGCTGACGCGCGTTGAACAGTGGTAAAAGAAAGGCCTTTCCTAGAAAAAAAGCGCGATTTTGAAGGGGGAAGGAGAAACAGAAGGAAAAAGCCGGTACCAAAGGAAAAAAAACGGAACAGAAAACTTTCAATTTTCAGAGAGGGGGGGTCCGTGACGGAGTCGGGAGGAAATCCGAGATACTCACGAAGGAAACCGGGCATGTTGGGAGTGAGGATACAACTTCATTAAGGGAAAGAATGGGAGGAGAGCGATTAACCGGGGAAAATGCAGTCTTCCGGTAGGGAAAGAGAAAAATCGTCCTGGAAAGAAAAAAGAAGAACTAAAGTCCTAACACCGTATCCGATGTAGGGGGAAAAGGGTAATCCGAAAAAAAAAGACCTTGACTCGAGGGAGCAAGGACCTTTACACCGAAGGACGGCCGTTCGAGGTAGATTTACTACGGGGGGGAAATGATGCTTGTCGCGGTTAGGGAGCGGGAGCGGAGTGAAGAATAGCACAAAGCTCTTTCTAGTCAGGTCTGTGTGCTAGAGGGGGCCCCATTACCAAAAAAGGCAGAAATGCACCCAACAAAGATGTCAAGTGTTTGGTACTGAAAACCGGCAAGAACGCGGAACGCGTGAGGAGACAATCAGGCGCGAAGTAGTCCGAAGCTCAGAAAAAAGCGGAGGGGGGTTGTCCCCGTCCGGGGAACATCCAGAAATCTCCGTCGGGAGAAGAGAGGTGAGGGGGGCGCCCACGTCACCAGAGTCCCCGGGAGGAACCAGGGGTAGAGGGAAAGGGCAGGGACCAGGTTAGGCGGAAGAGGTGTATTGGTGGGGTGAAGGGAACCTATTGAACCACAAGGGAGCGAATCGGGTAGACACGTCCCAAAGTTCGACAGGACAGTCGGGCGTGGAAGTGTTGGCAGGCCGCAGGAGGGAAAGATCGGAATCCACACGACCTTAGGGGGGGGAGAGAGAAGGCGAAACCTGTCTTCTTTAACGCATCAGAGGGACCAACAGACGGGCCCGGGACGTAGATTGGGGAAAGCAGGGGGGGGTTGGGGGGTGGGGGGGGGGTGGGGTGTAGTATTGTGCGAAGATGCGGGGGGGGGAGGTTTTGAGGGAGGGCAACACTGGGAATGGATTGGTTCGTGCAGGGGGGCGACGGTGTGGTAATTAGGAGGGGAGTGGGGTGTAATTAGGGGTGAGTCCAACGGGGCGCATAGATAGAAAGAACGAAGGGACTCCTCCATGGGTCTCCGTCATATGACTCACATCTTTCCATAAGGAGATCAAAATAACCAGGAAGGAACAATACTCCTACGACTGTAATTCACAGAACTCAATCCCAGTTAACGACCCGTCATGGGGGGCGCCAAAGGTATAAGGTTCGACCAAGGTGGATGTTGAGTGATGTTTACATGAAAGAAAAAAAAGATGGGAAAAATGAATCTTTAGGCCGTGGAAATAAATACCGACGGGGGTTTCGACGGTCCACTCGGCTGGAGGCTTGGTGAGGGGGGCGTAGGAAACAATAGGGGGCTGGGAAAAACTAATCGCGGCAAAAAAGGAATTTGTTCACACGAACAAGAAAAGAAATTAGAAGGGAGGTGGGGCAGGATTCTGAACCGACGCAACGTACCAACTGAACACGAGCCTATGCCCCTTAATCGACTCGAAAAGGGGGATAAAGGGGCGGGATAAAGAAGAACAGACTTCGCTTCACCGTAACGCCAGAACCTAGAAGAATTTCCCAAACGGCGCCACGTTGATCCAGACCAAGGGCTTCCTGGGTAGGGAGCAGAAAGGGGCCACAGTTTCTTAACGGGATGGCTGAAAAAAAAAGCAAGAGGAAGAAACTCACCGCTACCTGGAAGGGAAACAGGTTCTCGAGGAACAAAAAGAATGGGTTTGAAACTCGCGTATTAGGGGACTCAAAAGCGCCCGCCGACGACCGGAGGGAGGCCAAACACCACTAGGTTTCTGGGGAAGTGACTGGGGATGAGGTTACAGGCGGGCGGGTACGACGCAGAAGCAACCAGCCGAAAAAGAAAAACATTCACGTCCCGCCGCGGGGGGGGGGGGGTTGGACTAAAAGAAAACCGCCTCATAGAAACCCGCCGTCACATGGTCGCCTGATCGGAGAGGGCGCACCGGCAAAGGTGGCAAGTGGTTTACGTAAAAAACTCCAGGAGTGCTGATGGAGAAAGAAAGGGCGGAAAAGGAGGAAAACTATTTTGGAAGACGAAGCGCAAGAGACAAGCTGTCTGGTATGCTGGGAATTAAAACTACCTGGGGACTTTGCTCGAAGGAGGGTGTTGCTAGTAGGACCGGCCGGCCCCTGTAAACTTGTTCGCGAGGAGGGGGTGCAAGGAGGATAGCTTACAGGGGGAGAGACCGCTAAACAGGGAGATATTGTAATCCGTAGAGACATCTCTTAAAGCCATGGAGTCATTTGAATGAGAAGGCTATAAGGGGACTCTCGGACCGGAAAATTTAACACCCCCAGCGCATTTCGGTGGACTTAAGAGGTATAGCAGGTGCGCGGGGGGGCTCAAATTCAATGCGGAGATGGGGAGGGGGCGGACGGATGAAAGACGCGGGCGCCGGGCGGGCAACCTTCCCACGGGGAGTCTTTCTGAACAGGGATTAATATGGGAAGGTCAAACCGCTCGAGATAAAAAAAAAAAGGTGGACTTGGCCGTCTAGATTACCGTAAAATGAATGGAGGCCTGTACACGGCGTGTTACACTGGGACCCGAAAAAGGGGGCAAAAAAAAGAAAGTACCTAGGGCCCGGCCTGCTCCGCGCCAGGAGGATGCGGAAATGAAAAAACTTGTTGGGCGGCTTAAAGAAAGGTCACCTGCGGCAGCTTCTTTCAACATGAAAAAAAATGGGTAGTGAAAAAGGAAAGGGGGGGGTGGAGTTCACGGCGTTGTCAGGATTGAGTGGGGGTTCGATTGCTGATCGAACTTGGTCCATGTCCGCGTGGAAGTGGGGAAGGATCGGGGCGCCCGTGAGGGGGGGAGACGCAAAAAAAAGAGGAGGAAAGAATTAAACCCAAAGAAAAAGGGCGCAAAAAGACGCTATGCGCAGAAAAAACGCGTGAGACATGGCCAGAAGGGAAACTAGAACATCACAAACCAAACAATCAACGGAAAGCGGACACGGGTCAAAGAGTACAAGCCGGGCGTCTCTGGCCTGAATCGGGGCAGACCCGGGACCAATTAAAAAGCGAAAGAAAGATCCGTCATTTTTTTACAAAGAACCATACATCGGGCGGAATATGGCAGGGGGAGCGTTTGGCAGATAGGGGAAAAAGCTGGTCACGAGCCTTGAGCAGGTAGAAAGTTAGTGTAGGGGGCACAGTATACCAGAAACAGGCAGGGGTGACTATCATGTGGAAGGAGGAAAGATTAATAGTGTTGAAAAAGGGGGTGAAAAGGTAGATGGAATTAAGAAACTTGGAAGAAGGAAAAAAATACATCATCAGGAATGTGATGGCAAAAGACCAGCTAGGAGGTGCGGAAGGTACCACCAAAACAAGACGGGGGGGGCAGCGGTCCAAGAGAGGTGAGAAGATGAGTTGTATAGCGCCTGAAAAGAAGAATGGTTAGGGTCTTAGCGGGAGAGACAGGAGTTGGAGTTCAAAAATAAAGAAATTTTTAAGGGCCGCCGCCACCCGGGGAAGGAGCCTCGAAGCACCAGAGCAGGAAAAAAAACATTGGGAAGAAGAGAAGGGGGAATCGTGCTCTCACCGAGGAAAGAACATCTCGGAACGGGCTTGCGCGAAAACCAGGGTAGTTGCCGAGGTACAACCAATACGGCCAACTGTTGGCCTTGGAAGGATCGGGTTCCAAATTCGAATAGGGTGGGAAGAAAAATACTGCTTGAAAAAAGGACGAAGGGCAGGTTTCTTCGAGTGAGCGAAAAACAGGGAGAGCAATAAGACCTGAAGGGCAGGTAACGCGAGCATGTCGAATCAAAGAAAGTTAGGGGTGGAAGGTTATCGAGCCGGGTGGGAGGCACGAAACAGGAGCGGCGTAGGCATGCGCGAGTTTTTTGAAAAGGTTTCGGGGAAAAAAGACACTAAAGTTGTACACACCACCGGTAACGCTCTTAGAAAGGGAAAAAGAAACATAACTCGAATTTCGAGAGGCGTAACGGAGGGCAAGGGGGGGTGAAAACCCTAAAGCAAGAAGGAACCGAGCAGGTTGGGCAGGGAGCCGTTCCAGAAAAGGAGGAGGTCCAATTTTCCGGGAGAAAACCAATCTCGTGAAGCAGCGGTCCCTCGTTGGACAGAGGAAGGAAAAAGACATGGTACGTGGAATCAGAAGAGGGAACGGATCCCAGAAGGGGTCAAGGATATCGAAAAAGCCGGGGGGGATATCGCGGGGGGGGCGAAAAGGGAAAACTAAGCCTGACATCGATTAGGGTAGCAATTCTCTGGGAAAAGGGAGACGTCGGAGGGGAGTAGAAAGGTCCGTAATCGACAGTTTCTGAAGGTGTAGCGGAGAAGTTGGAAAACTGACGTGAGCAAACAACATTATGGTCAGCCGAACGTTTGTTGTGGGACACTGCACGAAGGGAAAGAAAGAAAGCCAGGAAGGTGTGCCGAAAAGAAGTGGAAATGGAATTCTGTCCGGCAAAAAGCTTCTAGAAAAGCGCAGTCCTCCTTGAAAAAGAAAAACCGAGCTAGTGGAGGCAACATGAGAGAGGTCCCAAGTCGACGGGTGGGGGACAAGGGAGAATAGTGCCGTCCATAATACCCGCGTCGTAGAAAGGGGGTTTTGATAAGAAGGGAACCTATGTGGAGAAAGCCAGCACGTCCAAAATAGCCAATAAGACAGCCATTCGAAAAGAGCGGGTCTAACGGAAAAAAAATGCTAGTCGGGGTGGAAGGTGCGATGCGGCAAGAAGGAAGGGGCAGAATACTATCAAAAAACCACACGAGTAGAAGGGAATATGCGAATAGCGGCTGCAAGTGACAGTCGGACACGGGAAAAACCAGACCTGGTCTCCAGGGGAATGGGGTGAAAGGAAGTATACTAGGGCTGAGGGGAATATGGGGGCCCAAGGAGGATCAAACAAAGCCACCTTCAAGGAAGTACAGCGTTCTCGACAAGAGGAACTACTCCCTTCGACTTGGGCTGGCATGCAGGGGGGGCCCATCACCACTCGCGGGGGAAAAGAAATGAGAAATGTGATGGAACTGAAAAATGCAGGCGTTTGTCTTTCTAAGCCGTATCAAAGCCTAAATGCTGGATGGTGAAAACGCTGCTGAGGGAGGGAAGGTGGTGAAGGAAGGAATGAATAAAGGGGGGTGACTCGTCCATTTGTTGAATTGGTCCCAAAAAAGACACGAAAAGGAGTAATGGCTGTGCGATTCGACGGGTCAAACGAAGCCGAGGTTCCGCCGATGCGAAGGTCCGAGGCGTAATCGAACTCGCGGAGGGGGTAAAGGTCGGACCGAGAGCCTCGGGAGCTTCTAGGAAAACTCTGACTCCAAAACCATCGGGCTGCGGGGGGGGGGGGGGGGGGGGGGGGGGGGGGGGGTGTTGGGGGGGGGGTCCGTGGGGAGGGAGCTGAAGTACGAAATCCAGACGGGAGGAGTCCTTCCACCCTGGGGGAAAACTCGCAATGGCTTTAATAGAGGGGCAGAACGAATTCGTACGCTAAACGTGAATAAACAAAACGCCTAGTAGGAACAACATGACGCTTTTGAAAGGAAGGAGGAGTGGGAACTCTCCTGACGGACCTAGGGTCCGCGAAGAGGGAGCGACGGACGTGCTGGTTTACGGGGGCCTGTGGGAGGACAAGTTACTCTAGGGCGGGGGTCCTATTCTTTCCGACAATTGCAAAAGAAAGGCACTGTGACACCGCGCCTGGTGAGGGTGGGAACATTACTCAAGCCAAAGAGTTAGAAAGCATGGTCCGCCTTTTCAGGAGGGAGGAGACGGAGCTTGACGGGAAGTGCACCGTAGGGCGGGAACGCGGTTTGGCCGACGAAAAGGGAACGGGAGGTGAGGAGAAACAGGGACCGGATCGCCAAAGAGGAGGCATTGGGGAAGATCGAGCAATGAAAAAAAAGCCTCGAGGGAAACCGCGGAACAACTGGATGGGACGAACCTTGAAGAGAGGGGGCGTATTGTCGGACGCCAAAACTGCCGCCGGAACGGGTTGACTAGTTTCGGTATGTAGGGGTTCGTCCAGGTAAGTGGGCGGCGGAGCCATTGCGTCAGCCTGGAAAGAGAGCCGCGAAACTCAAAAAGGAGGCCGGAAATCATGAGTCATTGACGTTCTCAAACGGGGCGTCTAAAGGCGGACAGAGCCGTGAGTACAAACTGAGTGGCAAGAGATTTCTGGTCTGAAAAGCGGGGAGCGGGCGCGGGCTGGGGTTCAAAATTCTGAGGATGGGATCGGGTCGGTAAAAAGTGGCTGCGCCCACGGGGAAGGAGAAAGGATAATCTTAGGAAACAACGTATGCCGGCCAACAGGAGGGAATAAGAGGCAAGTTCGGAACGGGGAGACCCTTACACACATTGGGAAGTTCCTTCTCAAAATGGGGGGGGGGGGGACCAATCCGGTGGCGAACAGCATTGCAAAATGCAATGAAGGACTATGCCGTTAAGAAACGCCGAGTCTGTGCGAAAGGAACGGGGTTGGCTTGGGCTTCGGCGGTCATCATTCCCTCGGGTCTGATCTGTTTCCAGCTCAGGCACGAGGGACCTGCTTGGGGTACCGTCAAGTTGTGTAGTGACCCTCTCGGTTTTCGGTGGAAGGGGGGGGTGATCTTTCCGCTGGGTCCAGGTCCTCGTGGGGGTGAAGGAGAGCTGGCGCCCGGTGATGGGACGGGGGGGGGGACATAACGCTGAAAAAAAAAAAGAGAGGACAATATATAGAAACAAGGCACTCACCATGTCCGCTGATTCGAAGAAAAGGCAAAACTTAAATTTAATCAGGCAATAACTAAATCGCCAGAACAGACACCGAAAAGATAAGACTGAAGACAAAAAATGGGGGCACGGTTCCAGAAAGAACAAAGTCCGCCTTAAGAATCATACGAACAGGATCTAAGCAATCAAAACACGGTGTGACCAGCAACAGAAGATCTGAAAGGACTTAAAGGCCGCCTGGAAAGAAGGGCTGGGGGGGGGAAATAAAGATCTTCGGGCAGGCCAACGGCGGGGTGCCAAACTCCGTGAGAAGGTAAGCCTTGGAACGGGGGGGATGGAAAAAAACCAGGAAGAACTGTCCGGGGATAGCGATCAGGTTGCTCCTTAAGGAAGGGTTTAAATATTAGGGACGGATTAAGCAGTACTGGAAGAATGCAGGCCAAAGAGCAAGAGCAGGTTGGTTTAAAGCAAAAAAAGCTATACCTCAAAACCAAAAGATCACAGGGGGGGAAAAAAAAAACGGTCACGGTGCCTGTATCGGGCGTTGTAGAGAGAATTCAAAATCCATGGTTTCAAGAGGAGGAGGGAACCGATCTCTGCGGTTCGTTCAACGGCCACAATGGAGGGGGAGAGGGGAACCAGAGCCACCCTGGAATATCATGGGGCCGAGCGTCAACCCGGAAAACACTGTGAAAGGAGGCCAACCCCAATCTGGGGGCAAGTGGTCTCAAAACAAGTCGTGTAACGTGGGGGTCCACAATATCGAGGGGGGTTTGGGGCCGCGCTTCTTCAAAAGATTAGAAAGTTGGGGGAGCCGCAGGGAAAATAGAAGGCCGGCATGTGGGAGTAATAAAAAGAAACATGGCTAAAAAAAACAACCGGGGAGTCAAAGGCATTCACTCTCTGCGAATGGGGAGAGGGACAATGCGCTACTACTCGCGAGGGGCCTTTTTGGGGGGGGGTTCACAAACTACCAGAAAGGAGAGGGCTGTACTAACGGAGGCGGCCATTTGCTGGCAAACAAGTTATCAGCAAGGTAACAAGTTCCAGGGAAAAAAACCGCGTGGAAGCGTCGGGGAGACGGGGCGTCGGGTTGGAAGGAGGTCACCATCAGGAAAGAGGACTAAAACTCTTCATGCATGAAGGAGTGCGTTAGACCCACTTCATGAAGAAGGACGTCGAGGGGCAAGGGGGAAAAACAGTGTATGCCGCAGAAAAGAGCTGGCGCTGTAATTAGAAGCCAGAATCGGTATAAACGTGTAGGAAAAAAGGGGGGGGGGACAGGAAAAAAAAGATTCGTTGGAGCCGGGGTACCGAATATGACGGGATGAATCGCTGTCCAACTAATGAGAAGCCCAGTTCGATTATTTTCCCGAGGATTGTAGCGGGGATTATTAATTAGAGCAAGGCTAACTGTGACGTCCCACTTTCTAGGGTTTTCTGGTTTAGCAGAATGAAAACATTGAGTAAATCAAAACGCCCGGGGGAAAAGGGACAGAATCACCTATTTTTGAAACAACATGGACCGGAAAAGGAAAGCCGACTAGGCCAGAAGGGGGAGGGATTGACGAAAGGGAAAAGCGGTCGCAGGGTCCAGGTGCCGGTGTAACTCAGCTGTCTGAGAGGGGGGGGGGGGGGGACCTGAGACGCGCGTCCCAAGGCGGGATGATTTGCAGACTGTGAAGAGAACCTGCTTCCAGCTGGCGGAATGTTTATTAGGGGTGGGGTGGAGAGTATGTAAAAGGGTGCCCCTCCCGGAAACCTATCCTGATCAAGGCTTCGACACGCTTGGAAGGGGTGGGGGGGGAATTGAGGATGGGGCACAGGATCGGGGGCGAATCTAATTCACCAACCGAGGAGGCACAGAAACGCAGAGCAGGAGGAAAAGGCCTACTGGTGCAGGCCTGACCGCCAACACACTTAACACCAGCCAGAGCGAGTCGGGAAGAGGGGTCAAAGTCTGATAGATCGATCCTGAAAATGGGCCGGGGGCTATTAAACCTACTCGCACCTTCACGACTCCCGTGAATATCCAGGGAAATCCCTCCGATGCGAAGGGGCCGCTTCAGGCGGAGGGAAAAGAGGTCGTCGCCCTGACGTTAGGTTGGTGAGTACGAACAGAAAGCGTGAGGGATTGCTCACGTTGTAATAGAAAGAAAAGGAGGAAGGTCACGCTGCTATGATGGGGGAAAGGGAAGGGGGGAGGGCATGTAAAATATGGGATGAATATTGCTCAAATCGTAATGGTAATTTGCACAGAAAGCTAGGAGAACGCTGTGGAGAAGGGGATGGACGACCCCGAATAAAAAGAACTGAAAGCGAGGGATCCTATGGACTCACTACCGGGAGCGGACCGGTAAAGTTCGTCGAAGAGTATCCTCAAGTCGGCGCGTCTCGCGAGAAAAGGGGCCAACAAGGAAAATAATGGCGCGCTTCGGTGAAAGTAAAATTCCAGAAGTAGGGCTTTCGACGCGACGCGACCAGAAAGGTTTTACGGAAACGGACGGCCCGCGACGAAACTAAACGAGAAAAACGCGGAAAAGTCCGTCACGAGAAGGAAAGGTTTACGAAAGGGATGGGCTTCCCGGCCGAAAACCGAGCGCTGGGAAGAGACGAGGTGCGGGGTGGGTACACTGTTTGAAGGGGGGGAAGCGGGCGTTGACTTCTTCTGGGGAAAGAGTCTGGTTGCTAAAAAGCAACGGGGAAAAAGAAGGAGCTCATTCCTAAAATACGGCCCGCCGTGGGGGGACGAACCCCAAAACGAACAAAAGGAATCAGATGGTCCGCCTATTCGAGATAATTTGACGTGGAAGGAAAGAACCTGGGGGAGCGCGGCACCTTTGGGTCTACATCGCGGAAAAAACCAGGAAAAGGAGGTTCTGGGAGGTCTCAAAGCAGGCCGGAACGCCCGTCTGTGAGGAAGATCGCAAGGAAAATGGGGGATGACACCTGTCGAAAATACCAAGTTAAGAATGAATGTCCTGTGGGGGTGCGGGCGCGCCACAAAGCCCAGCCGGACTAAATGTTTGGGTTGAAAGATTGGGCATAGTCGACTGTCCAAGGGGTTGCTGCTCGAAAATCCAGGTGTGTTGAGGACGCTTGAAAAGGGAAAAGCGAGACGGCAGATTCCTGAAAAAATACAATGGAATTGGAAGGCAACTCAGTGAAGGAGGAAGACTTCGGGCCTGGGAGAACTTGTCGCGCTGGAGGCGTCCTTGGGGGACTGGGGGCGGGAATTTTTTGTCCAGAACAGAATTATGGGATGTGGCGGCGTCATTTGCCCAGATGGGATGAAAGAAATCTACCTGTCTTAGAGAAAGGAACACTCTTAATGAGTAGAGGGGAGGAATGGTCGATATCACGCAGAATTTCCTGGGTCCGGAAAAAGTACAAGAGGCTTGGGAAAGATCACGGGGTTTGGGGAACCACAAAAAGGTGGCGTCCGCTATCGTCAGCAAGAACCCCGTATGCCCCTGGTCATCAGTTAGTGGGATGGAAAAAAACTTGTTGGGGGTAGGGAGTTGGGCGGGGTCGTTAGGGGGCTCATGATCACGTGGTGACCGGTCTGATGTTCCAAGAGAAAGCCAGAGAATCGGAGGGGGGGGGTGAGTTCCGGGTTTTCGAGTCGGGGTGCAGGATTGTGGGTTAGGGTATGCTGATCGAAAACTGGAACCGAGTGTTGGGGAAGTCTGGGGCGTGGCGCACCTTTGCGGTTCTTTTATATGGAGAGGGGAGGGGGGGTCGGGCTCTCCACCCACAAGATCGGGATATATATTTTACACGAAAAAAGAAACAAAATTTCGAAGACGCCAAATTCACCCACTCTTAAAGGGCGGGGTGCACTAGAAACACACCTCATATCAGAAAAGATCAGAGAGGGAACTCCAAAAAAGGACGTTTAAAGGGGAAAGCGTTCACGATTTCCCTGAATCTAAAGAATCAGACAGGTGGAAAACAAGTTGAAAGGCTAACACCAAACTGGGAGTTTTTACATAATCGCGGTGAAAGGCCGAGGACGGGGCAAGGCGTGAGTGGGGTGAAGATCGGGAGATGTCTGAACAAAAGCAAGATTAACATGGGCGTTGGTACGGGAGGACCACAGAAATCTGGAGGTGGGAGCTCGAGAGGGGGAAGAGGGTGGGTAGCTGAGGAAGCTGCGCGGGGGGGGAAGAGTGGTCAGGGCGGTGGGACATTTAGGCGTGGGAACCACTGGGGGAGGAAGTAGAAAGGATAAGCCTCAGGGGCTTGAAAAAAAAAGCAGAGATACCGCGGCATACCAAGAAATCAGAAGAGGGGTGTCACAGCGGTGGCTCCAGACTTATTGCGTGGGGTAGGGCCACGAAAAACCCCGGCTTTCTGACTAAGGGGAGCGTCTCAGGTGGGTAGTCAAATAGAGAAACTTGTTTACGAGGGGGCACCACTGTAATCAGGGGACAACTCGAAGCCAACGGAAAGAGTTGTCACCTGCATTGGAAAGGAAGTGGATCTCACTCTCAGAAAACGCACATGCCTGCAAAATCCAGTTGGCGTGGGTCCGGGGGGAAGTTGACAAGATCAAAGAGATGTGGTCCTGAGATAACTTCCATTAGAATGGGGTCCGGCCCGGCTGAAAAAAGAAACGACATGGCAGGTTCAGATAGTCGATTTGGGAACCTACCAGGCATGCCTCTGAGAGGCCATATACCAGTCGGGACGTACAGGTGAGACCTGAAGCGCGTGGTGGAGCTCGGGGTTCGGTGCAAAATCAAGGGAGCCGGGCAGTGAAAAAGGAAAAAGTTGGTGCCAAATGGGGGCAAAAACTTCGGAACAGCGCAGGAGGTTACCCAAAGCCGGGTAACGGTGCCCCAATGCCCCACGTAAAAAACCATCTTGCCGAGTTTCGAAAGCCCTTAGGGGGGGCAGGAGGGGAGGTTTCCCCCATCATAAAAAGATAGGAACCTCTTTGCATGTGGGGGAGGAAAAAGTTTCGGGAAAACGTAGGCGAAGGGGGAAGGGCGTAGAAATCTGACCGGTCGCTCGTCCTGCGCTGCAGGATCAGACTGTCCAAGGGGGACGACAGGGCGACTTGAAGGACGTGGGTCTGTCGGAAAGGAAAGAGGGCTGGAGATATCAAGGCGCAAACTATTTACCAGAAGGGGAGATTGAATGCGGGGAGAGGGGTCAGATCCTTTTCTTGTTAGGGGATGTACCTAGAAGGGGGGCGTTGAGGGGGCGGAAGGGTCGTGGGTGGACACCTCTTAGTCTCAGTAGGGTTAGGTGTGCACACCGTAAAACAGGAAGGGGCCACTGAAACACGAGATCCTCTTTGGGAAAAGAACGCAGGGGAAACAAGAGAAAAACCGGCGGTGAGGAAGCCCTAGGGGCAGTGGAGAGGGGAAATTAGAGAAAGTCAGAAGCGCGAAACTTCGGGGAGGGGCCTTTTTCCGGCAAACCTCACAGCGGCAAGAAAGAAAAATCTGGAGGGTTTAGGGGGTGGCGGCCCATGGCGCTATTCAAGGGGGGCGAAAAGTGTAGGATATGACCTGGGGGCAATGTTCGTTGGCCGCATAAATTAAATCTGAGTGAAATGGGGGGGGGAGGTGATTTGATCATGCTGGTTGTAACCGAGCCCCATGGATTACGAAGAGGGGGAGGGCCTCTTTGGCAATGTCTACTGGAGAACCAGGACTGGGTGGGAAAGATGGTGGGGGGCGGAGGGGGGGATTCACTCGACGTCAGAAAAGACAAGCCTCAAAAACAACAACAACAAGGCCTTAAATTGAAAACAGATAGAGTTCAGGTTCCGAACTTCGGCTTAAACCCATACAAGCACAATAGGTCACACCGGCACTAGCCTGTAGAAGTAGGAGTGGCATCTGTACGCGGGGGGAAGCTCTCACAGGGGTGGTTAGAAACTAAGGGTCGGGCCCTCGGCTCAAGGTACTGGCGGAGAAAAAACTACTCACAGACACGCGGATGGTTTCCGGTCAGTAAAAAACAAGGCTCCAGGGTTAGGGGGGGAAGCCTGGATATATGGTGGCCCGGACTCCCTTAGGGAGGTTGGGGGGGCGAGGGAGTCCTACTCGGGCATAGGTTTCTTGCCGGAATGCACGGCAAGGGCAGAGATAGGGTGGGGGGGAACTGGGAGGGTGGGGGCTCATGTGCTCTTGGTGGGGATTGAAAACACCACGGCAACGGAGTGATCAGGCGACTCGCAAGTGGACATCATTGACAGAAAGTCTTTAAGTGAACGCGGAGTTCACTTCTGGTGTGAGAAAGGGGTACACCAGAGGCCGAAGAGAAGGGTCTCGACGTCATGTGTTGGCCAGAAATAAGCTCACCAGAAACTACTGAGAAAGCGTGGAAGGACTCCCTGGTCATAAGCAAAAACGAACCAGAAAGAAAAGCAAAGGAGGAACCCGTAACGCCTCGAAACGGCCTGGGGAGTGAGGATCACTCGATATCCTCAGCTTCTCGTCTCGCTGGCCGGCCAGAAAAAGAGGGGGCGAACAGGTCAAGAGCGGGCTAAGTCAAAAGTGGGGCAGACGCTGCTTGTCGGAGCGCAGGAACCAGAAGGAGGCCCTTTTCGGGGAAAATAGAGGGGAAGACTCCAACGGGGAGGACTGAAGATCGAAGGGATAAAAAGTTCCTGAGAAGGAAGCGAAAATAGAAAACAGGAACGCGGTTTCCGGGAATGCGGAGGAATTTTGGAAACTACGGGGAAACGAGAAGAAAGGCGCTCCAAACTAGTTCGGTTTTAAGGGGCTGGTTAATTCTTGTACCGCTGAGGGTAATATTCGAGGGGAATAGCAATGAGGAGAGACGACCACATGCACGGATTTGGTGGTTGTATGGACTAAAAGAAAACACTCTAGGATCCAACCTCTCCCATGGTCCGCCTGAGGGAATAGGCGAGAGAATGAAACCGGGAAGGGCAACCTGTTAGTTTGTGTCGAAAAAATGGGACCTAATCTAATAACCCTTAGCAGGTGCTGGAGATAAAAAAGCAGGGAGGGAGAGGACCCTAGGCAATTTGAGTAAATATCGGGAGACAAGCAATCTTCTTGGCGTTAAACCTTAGAAAAGACAATTTCCGGGGACAGGGCGGGAGGGTGTGGAGAGTGCGCGCGCCAAGACCAAGTCACGATGAACAATTGTTGGAAGAGGAGGGAGGGGTGTGTAGAAGATCTAGGATGGGATGATGCCCGGAGAAAAATAAAAAATTGTCAGGACCAGTGGGGCTACCCAAGACGCCGCGAGGATTCTCATCCCTCTGTCATATGCACGGGAACTTAACGTTAAAAGAGATAGAAATAACGCTACTATTTGGGCTGCACAGGGTAACCCCCGAGGCGGGGATGGGACTGTTCCAGTAGTTCTACTCTGGAGCGGCTTTACAAAGAAAATGAAAGGGGAGGGATCTGGTGGCCTCGTTTTACCCTCTGGAATGCCGGCCGGAAGCAAGATAACTGACTAATCTTTCTTTTCCAGGGAAACCGAAGCGCCGACTGACGAGAGAAAAGGTTCAAAAGGCAGCAAAAAAAAGGGTCTAAGCAGAGGGAAACAAGGGCGGACCTGGGGGAGCCTTCCGGCGGTTTAACCGCCGTGACCGACTTGACAAAAGACAGCAATTCGGAAACCCAGTATCTAGGAAGGGAAATAAGCAGCCGCAAACGGGGGGGGAAAATGACCGTGTGTTTGGGAAAAAACTTCAAGAGGGCTGGGTGAAAGTAACTATTCTTGACACGGAAGACACGAAGATGGGAACCCGGGAAATTTTGGATTTCCCCGGAGATCTGGGATTGGAGGTTGTGGTGGGTCTCTGATAGGGACATGTTCCCGTGAGGGGAGAATCGGGGAGGGGGGAACCTGGGTGCTGGATGTAGGAAAGATCGAGAGGAGAGGGAGGAAAAAGAGAATGGAAAAGAACGGAAAAGAGCAACAGGCTCCAAAGCGCGATAGAAGAACTGAAGACCGACGCGACGGTGTCCATTTCATAAAATCGAAATTCAGGCAGACAGCAATGGTCAGAGAGGATCGGGGGGACAACAGTGTTACTGCAGGGCCCATCCTTCAGTAACCTGGCCTGGCGGTGAAAGAATAAGGCCGAAAAACGGAACAGTTGGGGTAGACGAATAAGGAACAACACGTTTCATTGGTTCCCAGCGGCACGTTGGCGTAGCCGGGGACGAGGGGGGCAGTGCGTTTTGTAGAGATAAGGCGCCACCAGGCATGTGAAACACAAACGCCGTTAGAAAGAGAACGAGGGTACGTGCAGTAGACAAACGGAAAACTTGCCGGGTATGACGAAAATGTGGGGGGGCCTTAAAAGTAGGTAACGTGGGGGTGCCGGGATTAACGAGAGGGGGGGGGGGGACAGGGGAGTAGGGAGAAGGCGTTGCACAAAAGCGGGGGAAACACAGTATCATAATAAGGATGTGGATGGTTAAACATCCGAGGAGAAAAATACATCTTATAGAGAGGGGAAGCAGGGGGGGGGAAGTGCCCACTTTTGAAGCCCGCTTCTGCCTGGATCTCCTTTGCGTGCGGGGGGTTTGTGATACGGATCAGCACCACTGTCATGAGAAGGGGACTTAAGGGGCGGTGCGACAATCTAAAAAGGGGTCGGTGCCGCAGAAAAAAACCGGGAGATGGGGGGCGCAACTAAGGAGCGCAAAAATTTCAAGCCAGTCATTGTAAAGCGCGCAATCCAAATTCACAAGACTCTTCCAGGATTCGCGAAGAATGAAGAGGTTCAAGCCCCCGAACGAAAGGTTGGGCGGGAGGATCTCTCAATAGAGTGGGCGATACGGACCTGACTAAACGAAACTTTCAGGGTTTCTGATACGTAAACAGAAGGAGGTGAAGCAGCACTTAAAATGGGAGTCACTGAAGGAGAAAGCGCAGTCTCAGGCAGAACAATGCAAGAGGAACAGGGCGGTGGGGGGAGGCAGTTTGGGGTGGAGGGTCCACCCAAGCTCTAAGTGAAGGGGGGAAGCGGGTTTTTGGCCATGGGTCATGCGAAACTAATAGTTACAGCAGGGACGAGTCCAAACAAGGAAAGAAAAGGAAATAGGGACGAGTTCTAGAGCGTCTTTCTGCTTGGAGGAACCAAAGAAGGCACGAGAGGCGCTTCAGGGGCAAAAAAAGGAGAGTGACGGCAGGAAGGGACGCGTACGAAATGGTTCCGTGCGTAGCGGAAAATTATATCGGGACAGAGTCTCTCTTGGGTCAAGGTGCGACAAAAAGACAAGCGAGGAGATAACGGTGGACTGGCAGAAAACCAGGAGAATTTTCGGAAGGAGAGGGAGAAGAATAGAAGGGAGGTCGGCGGACAAAAAGAAGGTTACAACCAGGCAGGAGGTGAATTACGGGGGGTTTGACTGCCATTGAGCGTGCTTTCTGCTAAAGTCGGTTCTGTCGGAAAGACGGTGACGAATAAAAAGGGGGTCCAGGGGTTCTGGTCGCAAGGAAGTCCAACACCTTACATGAGAAAACAAGCTGAGGGGGGGAACACAAAAGGTTGACTTGCCACGGGACGAGAAAACCAAGCCGCGTGAAAAAGGCACTCATCATTTGGCGATTAATTTCCCCTCATCGAAACAGAAGACAGCGGCATTTTGTGAACGTTTGGGAACGAACCTCGAGTTCTGGAGGGTGGAGCCAATAACGGGAGAAGTCTCCCGGGAGGGATGCCCAGGGTAAGAAGACTATTATCCACCGGGGCTTCGGTCGGAGGTGTAGGGTTGATACGGATTTAACGGAATCCAAAAATCCAAGACCCTCCCTCTTGCCATGAGTGGGGGAGACCCACCAAACCAATTATAAGGAACGAGGGAGGGTGGTTAATTGAGGGGGATGGAGGAAAGCCTCCTGAGATCTAGAAACAACGAACGTAGGTAGGGGGGATATTATGCCCACTGGTTACAAGTCGAAGCAAACAAAAGTTTCCCCCAACAGATAAGGGGGGGGGCCGCGTAGGGGGCAAGTCAGACACAAGCGGGAGGGGAACAGAGTGTTCTAATCGGTATGATCAACAACCGGAGACAGGCCGCCCCGACTCCGGAATGAGGCGCAGGGGCAAGCAACTCACGCTGAAGGACTTAAAGGGGCGTCAGTAGCAAGTAACAAAGGAGAAAAAGGGTTTTGTGAAGTTCTTACAATGATTGCGAAGAGATCCCGTGACCATAACTTCCTGAATAGTGGAACGGCCAGGACGAGGAGCTTGTAGGCATTGGAGTTCTTAGGGAGCCGGTAAAAGGGGGTGGAAATAAAGTGCGAACCGGCATGGTTTAATTGGAATACAGGAAACCAGAACAGACTGGGTATCAGCGCGTGAAATTCGAGCGGAGCCGGACATACCAAAGGCCAATATAGAATGTACACTAAGTAAAGACGCTACTGATGGGGGGTAAATGTAGGATAAAGGTGAGGGAGGTAAGGTCGAGGAGATTGAGTAGAGGTCAAGAAATTCCCGCGGGCTCTTTTTCCGAAAATTCAAGGGAAAATTCAAAGGGATCCATACTCTGCTTGTCTCTTGAAGCCATTGGGGAAAAAATACTCTCTCATGGCCAAGATTCGTCGAGCAAAAAGGCCCATTCGGTAGAAACCGGCTAAACACTCCTGAAAGCCAAGAAGGAAAGGGTAAGTCGGGGGCGTATGGAACTTCGAGGAGCCCGCCCTAACGACCAACTCTAAGGCCGGAATGGGATGGGGGACTTGGCAAATGGAAGCGAGGGACAAAAGGCTTAAAGGGCCCATTCGCTTTTAAGCAAGGACAAAAACTCGCCGCCAATCATAAAGCTCGAAGTGTAAGGGGCTAACCCAAACTAGGGTGATCCAGAACCTCTCTTCATACAGGGGAAGAGGAAAAAAGGAGATTCGCGAAGAACGAGAATGCACCATGGGGAGTTCCGCACTCTGTTGCGAGTAACCTGAAAGGGTGAGATGGAAAGGAGGGAAGATAGACCACTGATGCTAGTGGGGGAAGAAAGCGCGTCCAAAAACACTCGTGCGGAGCTGTGACCTTACGGAAGAGTGGGGACTTTGAAGGGAGGAAGAGGGGAGAGGCAGGGGGAGTCGCGAAAGGGAAGACCTGAAGGGGGAGAAAGTGGTGGGGGCCGGGTCTTAAGGTTTCGAAGAAGTTGGGAGATCTACCCATCATGCGGCGAGGAACGCTCCGAGGAGACAATCTTCAACTGGAAGATTAGTTTACGTGGAAAGAAGCTATATATACTAGGGACGCGACCCGGAAGAGAAATGTGGCTGTTACTGCCGGGTATAGCTGGCGCCAGGGGTGGCAGAAAGTGGAGGATGATGTGCGGGGCACTTCGGTGACGCGGGAGATCTCCCTGTCCCAGAAATCTTTAGGGAGTCCCACTCATAGGAAATACTCGAGAAAAGTTCAGTCAGGTCAGACTGGGCACCGAAGGCGCCTGGCTCCATCAACCTGGGGGGGGGACCCAGCCTGGTGGAGACAAGGATGCCAACAGGACTGAGGACCGGCCTGCCAAAGACTGAAGGTTCGGGGAAAAATGTGTTTTTTGCGGGTCAACTCAATCACCGGGGTGGGTCACGGACTGATTCTTTGGAACGATTAAGGGCCGGGATGGGAGGGGAAACCGGAACAGGGGGGGGGAAAAACTCAAGGAAAGCTTGTTTAGGATTGGAGTGGGGGGAGCGTGAGGGCCCTGGCAATTTCCGAGGGGAGGTGGAAAGGAGCGGGCGTTCAAAAGGTTGAACTTTGAAAGCTCTATACAAAAACAGAGTGAGGAAGAATATAGATGAGGGAAAAAAACGCAACCAGGGCTCCACAAGTCCAATCAACCACGCGACCTGGCCAGAGGTCAAACCGCACGATAACACAAAACCAAAAGAGAGAGCGGGAAACCAATGGGGAAAGATGGGAAAAATACCATCACTTCTTCAGAGGACTGAATCGGAGAAGAAGGACCCAGGTTATGAATCTAAGAGGGAGCAAGGAATAAGAGCCACACGGTCGGGAACACACATACTAGGGGAGACGCTGGAAGGGGAGAATGGGAAAGGGTCAGTTGATTTTTGGCAGAAGGGCGCACAAAGGGTGGTTCCACAACGAAATTTCTGAGAACCGCGAGTACGTTGACATAGAAAAAGACGGTTTGGAGAGAAGCATGGCCGCTGAATTAAGGGCGAGATTATTGGACAGGGAGAAAATTCCGGCGCAAAGAAAGGGAAAAATGACCACCAGAGACACAAAAGGAATTGTGATGGGGAAAAACGAGACCCAGCTATACCGGGGAGGTGAGGGGGGGGGGGGGGGGGGAAGGGGGTCGTCAGACGAGAAGCGAGGGGGGGGACAAACACCCGTTCAGCTGGAGAGAGTAAAAGGTGCGTGGGGGATACGGCAAGCAAAGACATTCTTTAAGAAGTGTCTTGCGAGCGTAGGAAAGCTTCGGGAGGAAAACCGCAACTGGATAGTCTTTCCCCGAAAGGATAGAGCGACCTCGACGACAAGGAGGAAAAACCATTGGTGAAGCCGCTGCCGGAGGACTTACGCACAAGATCAGGAAACATCTTGGGGGCAAGCCCCAGGTATTTTCGTGCGAAACTATCTCTTTTTGGACCCAAAAGGGAGAAAAAGGGGTGGCGGAAACCAAGGGTCATCAGCACTGCAGGTTTTGATACTTCGAAAGGCGAAGAAGGCGCAAAGGAAAGAGACACAATACAGTCTCCTTCAGTATAAACGCAGGAATAACCATTAGAGGACGCGCGTTGTAGGGCTAGGAAGTTGCAGAAATCACGATCGCTCAAAGGGTATGAACGAGTTAAGTGGCTTAAGAAACCGAATTTAAACAGCAGCCGTTAGAAATTCCCCCAGGGCCAAAACATACCCGTGCGCAAAAAACGAAGTCTCGTCGTAGGTGGGAGAGAGGGAAACCCATCAGCACGCAAGAGACACGAGTGTTTTAACGGGGAAGGAGTAGGGAGACGCTAGGGTTATCAGGGGGGAGAGATGGCCGCGTCGCGAGGGGTACGGGAACAGGGAAAGAAGCTTTCCCTTCGAGAAGGAGAACCAAGCATCTGGGAGGCCGATTCCCTCCCGTGGACCGACGATGTAAGGCAGTAGAAGATAAAAAAATCCATGAGTATAGGGCAGGTTATTAAAAAACAGGGGGTCGAGGGTCGATAAGATACGTGTTCAGAGGGTAGGAGGGGTCCTGAACTGGGCGGAGAAATTTGACGAAAACCGATGGAACTCAGAAGGGAGGGTCGGACTGTACCATTAAAAAGACAATGGAAAGGAACCGGATTATGGAAAACGATTTTTTACCTTCCACCCGTGCAAGACAAGGGCGCCTCTTGGGACTGACGGAAGAGAAGTATGATTATTTCCACGGCCGGAAAGCAGGAGACGGGAAAGGGTTCCGCATGGGGGACAACCATAGCAGGCGGGAGACTGTGTCGGAAAGGGGTCCAAGTCGCCGGGAGGAAAAAAAAAATAGAATGTGAGATTACCGCGTCAGGGGGCGGGGGTGATGAGGGTGGATCCAGAGGGGACCTATGTGCAAAAAAGAGCACAAGCCTAGAAATGCAGGGTCAGAGATGACCTCTTTGTGTAATGCGTTTCTTTTAACACGACGGGAGAAGA
>Ga0179593_1406908_pt1 | contig 21409 bp, 26 predicted proteins | sample CZODoug2_1_08_16_FD_185931 | JGI IMG/M metagenome (GOLD analysis project Ga0179593, IMG submission 185931) | Vadose zone soil fungal communities from Angelo Coast Range Reserve, California, USA - CZODoug2_1_08_16fungal (PacBio error correction) | ecosystem: Environmental > Terrestrial > Soil >...
TCCATCAGGGGAGGTGCCTTACCAGGGTTTAAGGCTCGAAACTCTTTGCTCTTTTACAGTTGGAATTTCACTAAAACAGGATCCGGGAGAGGACGTGACCCTTGGCGGATCCGTCGCAGACCTTGGAGCACGGGCGGACCCCGAAACCAGGCAACCATTCCAAGTCTCACTTAAAGCCTTAGAAACTTGGGGTGAGGAATCACCTTGTAAATAAAAAAAATCAAGACATTTGTGTAGGAGACGGCAATAGACTCTGCAAAGACAAAATCAACCACAGAGCCTATCACATCTGAAGAAATAAAAAACTAACCCAACCCCCTATCAGACCTCCTAGACATCGAAAAAAATAGCTAAAGAAAAGGTGGGACTCAGCAGGCGTAATTCAAACACCCCCATTGAACCCTCTACAACAAAATGGAGAACAAAAGCGTTAACAAGGCAAATTTGCTTCTTTTTGTATGTTTCATTACTCGATTCTTCCAGGGGCAGCATGCCAAAAAAGTAGAAAGCCGACGGGAGCTGGGACTAGTCCGTCATCCTGACCTGACTCCTCCAACCACCTGAACTTCATAGAACGGTATCAGGGAAAGAAAATGGGGGAGTCTCCGGCCGAAGCAATCCATGCTTCAAAGACACAGAACCATTAAAACCACTGGTGAGTGTAAAAAAAAGCCGCAGACATCCAAGTGTTCCAAGGGGAGGGGCCGAAGCACCTATCCAGTGGGGGGCCATAACAACGGTCCTTAACCTAATGGGGGGGAAAGTTCCCTAGCCAAATTAAAAACGTGGAAGTGGAACCAGAAAGGGGGAAAAAGTAACTCCATACTGGGAGGGTCGTCTCAACATGCCAGGGGGTTGTTTGGTGGTATGGGAACTACAAGCAAGAAGAAACTTGGAAAATTGGGGGCAAAGGGATGTGGGCAGGGGGAGCAATTTGGCATACCTGGATTACCTTCTGAAAGGAGAAAGTGCAAGATATGTCATGAAGCTAATGGGGGCACCAATGAACGGTTTCAAGGGAGGGTCGATTCACCTGGGAATTCAGAAGTCACGGGAGGGGATTGACACAAAAACTGTGTGACTGCCTGGATCTTCGACTTGTGGTGAAAAACCCCATCCTTAACGTGGCAATACGTGGGACCCTTGCTGGCGTGCCTCTGGTAAGGCTTCAAGAGGGGACCTAAAGAGAAAAAAGAAGTCAGCGGACGAAGGATGAAAAAAACACAAACTCCCCAACGGACGAGTACAGTGCTCCCGATCACAGGGGGGAAGAGTGATGCAAATCCAAAGATCCTCCTTTTGACAAGGGAGAAATCCGACGGGAGTAAAAGTCGCTCCATTAAGGTCATCTCCAAAAGGGACAGGGGGGAACTACATAGGAAGAGAACTGAGCCAGGTACTCCTTTTCCAGTGGAAAGAGGGGGTCAAAGAAGACAAGAAAACACTCACGTGAGGAATGAGTCGTCGAAAAGAAGTCAAGAAAAACAATTTCGTACGTCTAGGTTGGAAAGTCCAGAGGAAAGACTCTTGAAGGGGGGGGACTCAAGGAACCTAAAACAGCTGGCTTGTAATCGTGTCTTGGTGGTAAGAAGCAGGGGGGGCGTATTAAAGAATTGAGTTAGTGGGCTTCTTGGAGCGAAAGGCACAACCTGGCATTTCCGGAGGCGACTTTGGCCGAAATCAGGGTTTCAGCTCCCGTGAACAGAGAGGTCCGAAACTAAGAGGAGAGAGCAGAAGGCTTACAAAGAGAAGGGGGGATCATGGACTGGCTTTCGGGCGTCGTACGCAGTTAAAGGGAAACTCGAAGAAGAAAATCAGAGGTTAAAGGAAAGTAAAATCTAGAAAAAAAAGGACAACCTTGCAGAGCATCGCAGAACATAACAGAGCGTCTCGAGCAAACGACAAGAGGGAGGGCCGGTGAAAAAAGCAAGAGAGAAACATGTCTTTAAGAGAAGGGTTGGACCTTGTAATCACGTGAGAGCGCGGGGTAGTAACGGCAGTCGCAAGCTATAAAACGTGATCACAGGGCGCACAAGTAAATAAAAAAAGGGAGAGAGCGGGCGAGGGCGCGGAAACAAGGACGGACATTAAGGGGAAGGAAAAAGAGCCAGGAAGAGGGAACTCTTTGGAATGGACAACACCGACAGGGGAAGAGGGCATCCTTAAAAGGGAATATAGGGGAACAAGTTTTCCCCCCAGAGGAAGTAACAACATCAACCCTTTTCAAGTGAAAAGGAACTAACATCACCGGGGACGATGGTCACGAATAGACGATAAGGTAAGTTTAACTAAACAGGAACAAGGAATAGGGCGATAGTTCTCGTCTAGGCAGAGCGGTATTTTTTGAAAAACCTTGCGTAAAGGTCTAGGAGGAAAAACTCACAACAAGAAGGCCCGCAGTTCGGCGAAGAGATAGGAAATACTGAGATCTGCAGAAAAATTCCCGACCACCGACCAATTTTGAGAGCAAGGCAAGAAAAACGCGGAACTCTTAGGAGATTACACGAGCTGAGGGAGATGCGAATGCATATAGCTCGCGGGAAAGGGACGTAGGAAAAAATGGCTCTGAGAAAAGGTGAGTAAAATGGAATTACAAACAGGCTGTAGCTGCTTGAACGGGCGCGCATACTTCGGTTTGAAAACATGGCAACTCCCCCTGAACTAAACGGCGAAAAAACTCCCTGTTGAGAAATTAGTAGCAACAGCGCTCGATCTAAGAAACTTGACCAGGATGGTGACGGAGAAGCTCGAAATAGCTGAAAGGGAAGAGGCTAATTAGGGAAACGTAAATTAAGGCGAAGTGCGCGGCTTTCGAAATACATTACTACAAAGGCGAAATGGGGGGGAGAGGATCATAAAACTCCTACAGAAGCCACTAGGGACTCCTCATAAGGGCCATCGACCGTCCTTCAATAAGGGTACCCTAGGAAACAGCCCGTAGGGAGACGGGAAAGGAGGGGGATCAAGCAATGTCTTCATACAAAGGCACAGCCTCGATGTTTTTGGACGAACCGGAGATGCAGGGAGGTTAGCGGAAGTTAGACTTATCTGTAGACAAGCGAGGAAAAGGCGTCTCAGTCCTGGGCGAGAACAGTAGAGCGAAACAGGGGACTTCTCGGGAAGGGCTTGGAGGCCGACGATAATTAGGGAGGTTAAGACAGGGAAATGTGACGCCGGGCGTCGTCAGGAGACGAGGTCATGCGCAATGCTGAAGGGAAAAGCCGGTCCATTAGCGAAGCGAGCATAGTGTTTGAGGTGCGCCTTCGGTCAAAGCACTACGGGAGGGGAAAGCTGGGAGGAACCGTACTAAATCGAGTCTCGCGAAACGCCATGTGCAAGTGTAACAGGGGGAGGGACAACAGGTAGCTGCGGGTCCTGACGGGGGGTTGACTATAAAGACCCGAAGGTATGGTCTTCAGGGAGTCGTTTTCGGTGACCGTCGTACAAGTTGGGGGGGGGGAAGAGGTGTCTTCAGGGGATCGATGGGACGGTATTTCTTCTCAAAGAGAGAAATGGGATGGCTAATAGGTTTGGGAGAGAATGGAAAGGGGACGGGGGTTGGGCGAGGTGACAGTGGGGCGCGATAAAAGAATGACGTAAAAAAAAGGGCTTCAGTGTCATGAAGAGTTAACGATTTCTTTCCTCGACTGGGCGAAGAAAAGGTAGGTATATGTAAATAGCTAGATGGTAGATCACTCGCCGGGCGTAGGAGTCATTTGAACTGGGTCAGCAGTAAAGGAAAGTTGGTTCGACAGTGCTGCGGGAGGTTGGGTGGGAAGGAGATCCAAGGGAGGGTCGAGTGGGGGGGTTTTCGGTTGCGGGACGACGGGTCGCGTCCTTTGATTGAGGTTCAGAAAAGGTGGAAAAGCAGGATAACGACAAAAGGAAGAGAAAAGAAAAATATGGAGTGAAGGAGGAGAAAGAAAGGGGGGGGGGGGTCATTAGGATGGAGTCAATGAATCCAAGGAGACACGTCGGGGTTAGGGAAAAAAACGGGGAAAGGTTCAACGGGGGGGAGAACTCACAGGACTGAAGGGAAAAAAGTTATGGGGCTGGAATGTCAGGGGAGCGAGGGGCCTACGATGCGCGCGTGAAAAAAAGAAAGGTCTCAAGTTGGGGAACACAAGGCAAGCAAAAAAGGATAAGTGGAGGGTGAGAAGGACTGGGAATCGTTGCGAGGCGCAATTCAGGTGGGGTGGGGGTGGGGGTGGGCGTAGCGAGCGTGGGCTCTGACTATGGGCCAACGAGGGTTATCCTAACTAAAGGTTCGAAAGAAAAAGGCCGACATTGACTCGAGATCCAAACGAGAAGAAAGGGAGATTTATGTCAGAGGCGATCGCCGATCGCAGGGTCAACCCGGGCAAGTGCAGGATCCGAAAAAAAAGAGACATCGGACGGTCTGGAAAGTTTCAGAACTGTTGAAGGGAGGAACTCCCAATAAAAAACACACCGTCGGGGACAAGGCCAGAGAAGAGAGGTAGGCGCGTTCCCTCCAGGGGAAAGTGTTGACGAGAGGAAAGCAACACGCTCTTAAAGTCGCAAACATTGTATGGTGACACTACCCGGAAGGCGCGTAAGCAAAAGCCAGGGAGCGTCTTACGAAGTCACCTCAAGCGATTAGGGGTGTGGAACAACCGGAAGGCAGGGGGAGGAAGCTTGCTTTAAAACCTGACCTGCAGGGTCCGCTCTCTTAAAAGCCGCAATCGTATAAGTCTCGGAGAGTGAGGAAAAAAGAGGTACAGGGTAGCTGTCTGTGGAGGGGCAGGAGGAGCGGAACCAATAGTGTTCCATGAGGTGGGTGGGGGGGATGGGTATCAAAGGAATGGGGGGGAAGGATTTTTAGGACGGGGTTGCTTTTCCGGAAAGGAAAGGGAACGAAGGGAAGTCGGGGGAGTGGAAAAAAACGTCTAGTACTTCCGACGAGGGTCAAGAAAGAGAGCGCATGTGGGGGGGTCCTCGAAGGGTGAAGAGGCCCAGGGAAGCGCAAAAGAGGGGGTGTAAGCAGGTTATGACATTCAGAGTTCTCAAAGCAGGACAAGCGGCTCAGGCAGGGATGGCGCTTGTCGGCCGGGACGTAGCAGTGGAGGCTGGGGGGGGAGAGAAGAAGAATGGCATGGGGATAGAGGCCCGGCCAGAGTGGGGAGGCAACAGCAGGAAGGAAAATTCGCAAGGGGAGAAATGGGGACATTGAAAAAAAAAAACGCCGAAACGGGAGAAGGGTCTTCTCGGGGGGAAGGGTTTTTCTGGCTGGGGGAAGGCGCGGGGCGGGAGTGGCGGGGGGCGTGCTCGAAAAAAAAAAAAGGCAAAGAGAAGGATCCGAGACATAAAACGAGGGCCGGGTTGCGCGAGTTTTGTGACTCTGGAAGAAGCGCTATCGCAACTGGCAAAAAGCGACTGGGAGAGCTGAATCGAAACAGGGAACGCTGTCGCCAAGGAGAGTGCATCAAGTGGGCGCGTCCATTCCCGACGAAAGGCAGACCGCGTCGGCCCGGCGTGAAACTGAAAAACCGGTGCATGATGTTAGAACGTAAGAGGGGGAAACAAATAGATGGGGTCGGAGCAGCTCCTCGGGAGAACAAGAACTTAGGGCGGCGGGAAAGCACTGTTGAAGTCGTTTGAGAACTGAAAAACTTAAAGATAAAACGAGAAGGTTGGGTGGGCGTAGAAGACACAAGTCGGGGAACAAGAAGCTCATTAGAGAAAGGGAAAGTCGTGAAGCAGGGTGAAAGCATTTCCAAGTCCTGAACCCCAAAAAACCGTTTATTTAGATACCTGGGGAAAGCGGCTTAAGGTGCCGCTGTCAGGGGGGATCGAAAGGGGAGTTGCTCCCATCTAAAGGAAGTGAACGCCTGCTCTTCAGAGTGGGTTAACTGGGGGGAGAAGTCGGACAACAACGCCGGAAGATCAGGAAATCGGAAATTCTATCTAGAGGGGAAATTCATTGGGAAGGCGTTCCCGACGAAAAAAAAGAAAAAATATGGAATCCTCCGGGGGAGAAAATTGATACACGAAGACTGACATTTCCGCGAGGGGGGCGAAACGAGGCAAAGTCGGAACTACGAAATAGTGGAAGCGTTAAGGGGAAGAAAGTATGGTTCTCAGTAAGCGAGTTCGACCAAAGGAAAGACTTCAAGGCGGAGGGGATTAACAGAAAGAGGTAAATGGTCCGAAAGGGCGAGGGTCCACTTAAAAGTATTGATCAGCCAAAAGGAATTTCCAACAGGGAGGAGAAGGAGGGAGTTAGCCTGGGTGTTGGGAAGGGGGGAGTATTTCTTTACAGAAGGGCGAAAAGCGACCAACGCGGATGTTGTCCCTTGAGCAAAATGGCGGGGCGTCCAAGAGGAGGACATTAAAGTGGTGGGGGTAAAGACAATAGGCTTTAACCAGTCAGAAAAACGAACGGAACATAGGCGGAGGGGGCAAATGCGTCGCACGAAAGAGGAGTTGCACTTGGCTACCTGGGGAGAAAAGCGCACTCCATCCAAAAAATTGTCCAAGCTGAAGTGTCCGGAGAATAAAAAAAAAAAAACATCATTATTAAGAAATCAGAGTAGAGGGGGTCAAAAGCTTTCATCGACACGGCGGAAGGAATTGAAGGCCATCTGCTGACAATCGCGTCAGGGTCGTAATGCGGAAACGAAAAAGGAAAAGTGGCTGGGTCGGGAAAGTCCGACAAAACGCCGGTGAGGCGACATTTGGGCTTATTGCATGGGAGGAAACAACTATCACAGAGCGATTGCAGTGGGAAGTAGGAGGAGGAAGGCATGGGGGGAGGAAGTTACCAGGGGGATCAGGGAAAAAGAGGGCGGAAAGGAGAAAAGGGGGTGAAATACGCAAGATCTTTACTGGGAAGGTATGATAGGCATTTAAAAGGTCTGTGGGGGAAGGGGAGAAGGGGGCCCCAAATGAATTCTTCATAGGGAAGGAAGGGAGAATCTTTGTATTTGAGGACGGAGAGGTAGCTTTTTAAGTGCAGACTTGATAGAAGGGGGTGGGGGGTTTGAAAGGACATACAGGGGGGGGGATCTAAAGGGGGGAAAAGAAGGAGGGAAGAGGTGAAGGGAGTAGCGTTTTAATAAAAACTGAGGACGCGTGAACCAGTTTCACGATAGAATTATCCATGGGTGTTTTGATTCGGCAGAAGTCATAACATGAGCCGCTTAATTCTTGCAGTTACGATGGTGATTGGAGGATGGTCGTAGGAGGGAGAACTCGGGTGTTGTCAACCAAAGCGCGGGGGGGGGGAGGGAAAAACAGAGTAATCGTGTGGACTAAAGGTTGAAAAAGAGATACTGGGGGGGACTGGCCGTAAGTAACAAGTGGATGTGGTGCCGGGTTGTGATGACGTCGTAAGGTAAAGGAATGGGGGGGTCAAGGGGGATTGGTGACGTGTGAGGGAAGAAAGAAAGGGGGGAAAACTTGACGACTGGCTGGAAGGGAAGTGAGCTGGTTGGGACTGACGAAAGTTTTTTATGGGGCATCAGAAGGTTGTTTGAAGTAAGAGTTTAGTCGTAGAGGAGGTAAAAAGTTACGCACGGGGAAAGGTTCTCACGATGTAAACGAAGGTTCCAGGGTGATAACATGTGAAAAGGAAAAAGGGTGGACAGGGAGGGGGGGGAAAGCGGAGGGGTGTTTGGTCAGGAGAAGAAGAGAGTGTATGAGTGGACCAATTGGGTCGGTTTGTAGCATAGCAGGGAAGGGAAGGGAATCTGAGGTAGGGGATTTCTGGAGAATGACATACTTCAGAGATACAAAAGGAAGTGAAGCATGTCCGGAATGAAACGGGAGACAAAGGTGGAGCACCAAGAGAAAAGATCGGAAGGGGTTACGGGGGGAAGAAACAGGTAAGACGTGGAAAGAATAGTGTGGGAAAGTTCGGAGCTTGGGGGTGTCGTCTTAAAGTACTGAGGGGGTGAAAGATACAATGACTGAGGGGGACCGGGAGAGAGGGAGCTTTAGATAAAGGGGTAAATCCAGGAAAGGAGGGAAGCAAAGTAAAGTGTAGGGTGACACAGGTTGGGTCGCGATCACAGGTTGGGTAAATGGAAGAGTGAGGGGTGAACGATCTGGGTAAGGAAGAAGAGTGAAGGGGAACTTGGTAAGAGTCTTCGATTGAACGGGGGGGGTGAAAAGGGGGAGTTGCTAGTGCTAGAAAACTGAAAATTAAGCACGTAAGGAAAACAACAAAACTGAGTAGGGATGAAAAGAGAGATTAAAGACTATACATCGACTTCAGGGGGTTCTTAACACACCAGAAAACTTGAGGAACGGAAGAACGAGGTATAAGTTTCGACGGAGGCAGAGGCAAGACCTACCTTCACAGGAAAAATGCCCACAAACTGAGGAGTGCGGAAGACCTGTTGGGGGAAGACAAGTAGAAAGAACGTAAAACCGCCCAAAATGGTTATATATAATAGGACGGACTCGATCCTTCATTGTTGTCCGTCAATCAAAGCAGTCAATTCAGGACGAAGATACCAGACGTCGAAGAACGATCTTCGAACAGTCTTCTCCACGCCCGTGAAAAAACAAAGTAGGGATCGTGAAGGGGAAGGTGGGGATGGGGGTAAAAAAAACGGATACGGCAGTGGGGAAGAAGCTTCACTTACGTCGAGGAGCCGGAAGGATGGAGGAAGGGGACTCACAATCGACTTTTGGCAAAACGTGTTCAACCACAAAGTGGGAAAAAATACCACGAGATAAAGAAGTACAACAGGGAACGTGCCAAAAACGGCATGACACCCTTCGTGTTGGAATGGAGAAGACTACGGAAATAAGCGAACTTGCTTCCATTGAAGCTCTTAACTTGTTGAATCTCGACGAAATACATGAAGAGAAAAGGGCCCACTTCATGAGAAAACACACTGAGCCGTACGCCGATCAAAAACTGCCGGAGGAAAAAAGGGAGGAGGAAAAGGCAAAGTTGCGGAACCCAAAAGCAGAAAGAATCCAGGACAAATTCGGAGAACCTTCCTAGGAAGGCACACAAGTAAAGGCAAAGGAATACGACTAAAAATGACGAGCAATAAAACTTGACTGGACAAAAGTTATCGGGGGGGGACGCGTTTCAGAAAAAGAAAGAAACCGTAGAGGGAAAGACAACCCAGCTAACTGTTAGAAGAACACAAGGGGTTAGCAACCTCAAGAGAAAGAAAAAATCTACAACGAAAAAGAGACCTGCAAGGGGATAAATAGGGCAGATTGGGTGAAGGGACAAACCTCTGGGGATACGAACGCGCGGACTTTACAAAACTTCGAAGATGGTGACTGGAACGTGGACCCATACAAAAGCGGAACATCTCAAGAGAAGGAAAAGTCAGCTGTTTTGAGGGTCTTTAGGCCCTTACAAGGGGAGGACTCAAAGTTAGGGCGTCAAAGGGTAAGGGGGATACTGAAAAAGAGGGGCTGAGGAAGCACCCTACCGATCCTGAAAAAAAGAGAGAAAGGCCATCCCAGCAAACTCGGGAGCTATCCTCAAACCAAGAGACAACGAATGCCTCATTCCAGCAAATTTTAAAAAAAGGAAAGCGCCAAAGAAAAATAAAAAAACCCAACAAAAACGGAGGGAACATCGACAGGTCTGTCGGAAAAAATTTTTGGGGGGTGACATGAGCCTTCCTCCAGTGTCAGGGGACAAGCCATGTCCACGAACTCCTGGTAAAGAAAGAAGGAATTTTAAGAAGTCCACCTTCAAATGGAAGGCGGATGACAGACATGGGAAGTAGAAGGGGGACCTCCATCAATCCAAGGGGTTAAGAACAACACTGGCGTGAGGGAGGGAAAAAATCATCCGTGCCGAACTCCAGGGAAGAAGGTTGTAAGAAATCTCTCAATTGGAAGGGGGACTCCGTTGGAGGGACCTCCCTGGAAAAGGGAAGCACGCATCTTCCTCTGGGAGAAGCCAGGTTGACACTGTTCCGCCTCGGGAACGCAACAGGACGTTGGTTGGAGGGGTGGATCCCAAGGAAGGAAGGAAGCGGTTCTTGGGGGGGGGACATCAGAGAATTAGGGACATTGAAAGTGAACCCGCGGGGGAAGGAACATTGGGAAAGGTTGCAGGGGGAAGTCATGGAGAGGACTGGTTCAGACCATGGAAAACGAGCAAAAAAAAAAAATGTAACGCAGAGGTTGAAAACACGCCATCCGCATCCTGGGAACCCTCAAGTCTAGTGGAACGTAAAACCATCGGAGAAAACAGAGGAGTTTCGAATCAAGAAGAGTACAAACAAAAATCATAACCTCACCTGCTAAAAATAAAGGGGGGGGAACTCAAATCTTGGTCCCACCTTGGTGACAGGAGGAGAAATACCGCCTGAGGAGGGGGACGCGCTTACGGTGGATGGTAGGGGAAAACGACAGAGAGCACGAGCCCTCGACAGATGGAAACGGTAAGTTGTAAGAACTCTAGTCCAAAAAAAAAAAAGGGTAGTCTAAAAAAGTCACACGATAGGTTTCGTTAGAAAGGTTGTATAGGATGGGCAAAGGCAAGACGTCAAGTCACCGAGTAGGCGATGTTTTGGAGGAAGGGTAGGTTTTTGGGCGTAGCACTAAAGAATGTAATCGGCAACAGGGGGGTGCATCTCGAATTCCGAAAGAGAAAACACGTGAGATGGGAGGCTAGGAGAAAGGGGGGGGCTGAACTACCTCGACGCCGTACTCTGAATGCGGAAAAAAAGCGGTGATTAATATCTAGCGGAAAAAAAATCCAGAGTCAATTACTTACAGTATACCACACCTTAAATGCAAGAGAGTCAAAAAAACTCGAAAGAAAACCCTTTGGGGCAATTGTCGGTCGGGCCAAAAGGCGTTACATTTTTCATCTACTTGTGGACCGCCCGTGGGAAGAAGAAAATTCCATCTCATTAAATCTTGAGAAGGCAGTTATGCGCCAAAAGGGAAGAAGGGAACTTCCCATCTTGGTCCTAGCCGTTCTGCCCAAAATAGCAAAAACCTGAGAGAAGTCCTTCAGACTTGGAAAGCCTCCTCAACATCCAGTAGGGGAACAATTTCCGAAAGGAATCGGGGGGGATTCCGTGAAACCCAGCTGAGCTCTCCTAAACAGAAGTAGGAAAAAAATATGGGTCCCGCGGGACCCCAAAGGCCCCGGTGTGGAATTAAAAGAACTAAAAGCCGAAGGTGAAAGTCTATAAGGGCCGGACCGAACAGGGGGACCAATACTACAGATTCTTATGAACACCGGTCAATGTTGTCAACTGATTTTCCAAAGAATAGTAAACGTTCGGCGCGGATGTGACCCTCGGGCGTTACGCCAAGGACAAAAACGAATGGCAAAGGTGACACACGCTCGAGGTGCTGGTGCTTCATCGGAGGAAGTAGAATTGACCTATGGGCTGGGAAGAAAAGGGAAGGAGCGGCACTGGGAGGAAAGGGACGTATCGCCAGGAAGGGGGAGGTGCAGAAAATGGTGTGATAGATTAGGAGTCACGGATTGGGCCGACTTAAGACCACACTAGGCAGAGGGAGGGAGGGAAAGTTCGGGGGTTTAAAAACACCAACGAAGAGGAAAAAAGGGGGAACCGTGGTGGGAAAGGAAGAAAAAAGGGAAGTGAGGAGAGGCGGGGGATAAAGGAGGAAGGGAAGGAGAAAAAGAGAAAGGGGTGGGAAAGGGGGAAGTCCAGAGGATGATGAGATAAAAAGAAAGAGAAAAGTTATCCATGGTCGGAAGGGCGGGGTGCTCAAAGTCCAGTTTTCCAGGGCGTGAAGACGAAGGACACCTTAGGAACGGAAGAAAAAGAAAAGAAAAAAGAGAGCTCCCCTGGACGCCCAGAAAAGGAGTCTCAAAAGAGTAAGGTTCCGGGGCGGGGAGGAAAAGAGTAGAAAGGGGTGGGCGGTAAGGGGGGGAAGAAAGAGGAGAAGTAAGGGAGAAGAGAAAGAATGGGGAGGGGAAAAGAGAGAAGAAGGGGGGAGGGGGTGCGAGTGAGAGGAAAGGGGAGAAGAGAAAGGGAAGGGGGAGGGGTAGAGAGAAAAGAGGGGGAGGAAGGAGGAAAGGGGGGGGATCGAGAGTGGTAAGAGTAGGGAGTGAACGTGAAGAAGGGAAAGGGAAACAATCCGGTGAGAAGGGATTGACACTCGAGAGTCTCTAAGAGGAGTGCAGGGGGAGGGGGGAGCTGGGGAAGAGGAAAGGGGCGAAATCGTCGAAGTAACTAAATGGTCGAGAGACAGTCGGGCGGAGACATGGAGGATAGGGATAAGTCCAGCAAAACCAAGCTTCTAAACGGCGAGAGGGTGAACTCTAAAAGATCCGAAAAAAGGCTGGGGAACAAGTAAACATAAATCTGAGGAAGGAAAAGTATATCCTACGAAGAAGAATCACACAGGAAATTGGCTTTTTCGACACCGCGAGTTTGGGAGAAAGCCCTAAGGGATGGCAGAAATAAAGTTTAAAGGGAGGACATAATCCGGCGGGATCGTCCAGAAGGAAGGAGAAAAGCCGCCTGGGCCTGAATAGGGGAACGGGGGGGGGCAGGGATCTCATCATTAAACGGAAACTTCTGTCAAAGCGATTGTCTTCCGGAAAAGAGGTAATGCGCGAAAGGTGAGGGAAGTCCTCATCGAGACACAGGGAGGGGGAAAAGAACTCGGGAATCGAGGCAAAGGGACGGGAAATAAACAGAGTTCAGAGAGACAGTGAAAAAAAAAGCGACAGCCTAGGCAGGGTGGGATAATCTTCGACTTTGCTATCGCGGGAAAGGTAAAGAGGAATCCGCGAGGTAAAAGTATCATCTAGGAGCCAGAAGCGTCAAAACGTCAGTGGGTAATTGGCTCGGGCGGGAAGAGGTGAAGAGGAGCAGACTTCGCAACCAGAAGCAGGAGGAGCTCAAAAACCGAATCTCTTCCGAACTCTCACTTCGCGGAGGGGGAGAAGGGAAGTAGGTACGAAAAGAGAGAATGAGGCTCAAACGCGGTAGCGAAATGACACCGAAGGGGCGGGAGACTCGCTCTGGGGAGGGGAAAACCATCAGAGCAGAATGCGAAAATGGGCAACTTCCGTGGGCGGAAGAAAATGCCAAATCATACACAAAAAAAATCTCTCACAACAAAAAATGCTAAATAGAGAAGAGTGTTGTTCCCCTGCTGCGATGGAAGAGGAGACAACGTCGACAAGCGAGAATCGGAACCCTTCTGAAAACGTGGCGCTTGGGGGCGCAAGCCTGGCTTCGTCGAACCATAGGGGTATTAGATCTTGAGATGGGGGTGAAAAAAACGCGCGCGAAAAAAAAGAGTCCATTTCTGGTTGGGGGGGGTTTGTTTGGGGGGTCACCCAGCGACGCACTGCGAGATGAGGGCGCGGAAAAAGGAACAGTTTAGAGGGGAGGGCCGCGAGTATTTGCTCCCGTGAAAGGTAAATCACTATTGATACGCCTAAACCAAGGGGAAACGAAAAAGGGGCGGCGAGGGGACCAGGGGCAGTCGATAAGAAAGGAGAACGTCTGATATAGCGTCCCCCTGATCGCCGACTTCCGAATAGTATCAAAAAACCAATCAGGGAATAGAGAAAAAGACTAGCAAATAGAGAAAGAGGATTCTAGGTCCAAGACATGGGTCGTACCGATGAGGGAACTACGCCAACGACCTCTGCGAGGAGAAACCAAGAGAGGCCTGCCCCTCAGCGGGAGGAAATCTATCAAAAAGAAAGAGGAATGACTCACTCAGAGCACGATAACCGGCATCAGATAAAAATCTAGACAAAGCAGATAGAGCAGATGAGAGAGACGTAACTGCAAGGAAACGGTAACGAGAAAAAGGTACGTACCTGGCTCAAGAACTGCTACTCCGCGCATGGAAGTACGAAGAGAGGGCAAAGAATCCTAGGAATCGGGATCGGAAAGGGCAGCAGTTCTAGAGGTCAACGCGATGTAACGGGAATGGGAGGGTCCTGTCCTTAAAATTGATAAACGATTCGAGGGCATTAGACTGGACAAAGAGAAGGTCGAAATCCCCAATAAGAAAAAAAAACCGGAGGCAAAGTCACTCTCCTTTATCGCGCAAAAGACAGTAAGCGGGAAAATACGCTTAAGGTCTGAGACGGGGGAGGGGACCTCAAAAAATCTTCTGAAAGCTGGGACGAGCGGACGTGAAAAAAAGGAAAAAGAGAGGGCAAAGGGTATCTTTATGCGGCACCAGTCGGCCCTGTTCAACTAGTGGTTGGAGCTCCCCAAGGAGAAAAAGATAAGCCATTGAGAACTAGGGCCGGGGGGGACGAAAAAATTGCATCAAGATATCTAAGGGAACGCGAAAAAAAACTATATGCAACTACCTATAGTCGCCTAAAGACCGAGAGCTTAACAAAACTCGGGACGGTGAGACTACTCCAATGGGTTCGGGTGAAAGTGGTTCTGAAAGAAGAAGGCTAAGAACTCGAGGAACGGGGGCTAGGGGCAAACGGGGAAACACTTAAAGCCCTTGGGACGAAGCTAAAAGAAGGTCAAATCGCCCCGAAATGGGGTCGAGGGAAGTAGACAGACTGGAGGATTCGTAACCGCTAGTGACATTTCCTACTGAAAGAACCGAATGTGAATAGACCCCGGTAACGACGTAAAAATAAAGTTCCAGGGTTCTAGAGACTAAGGAGCCTGGGTAAACTCGAAACACTTGTGCAGGCTTGGGGCAGGAACCAAAGGCTGGGGGAGGGAGCCAGAGACTTTCTCTAAACATTTGGGGGGGGGGAAGCCCGTAAAATCACCACTTTGAAAGCACCCGCCCTCGACAAGGTATTAGTGCAAAAGTACGAGGAGGAACAGGTAACGGAAGGGCGGGAGTTCCAGACACCAACCTTCGCTGAGCTGCGATGAGCGCGGCTGCAGTTCGCTGTCCGTACGGAAAGGGAAGGGTAAAAAGGAGTGGGGGTCAGACTCCAACTGCAATGGAGGAAAAACAATGCTGGGGGGAAAAACTGTAGTTCATATTAAAAGGAGGCGAAGTCACGCACAGGCAGTTAGCGCGGAATTCGCGCGGAGCTGGAAATGAGAGGTGGAGGGGTAGCCGCACGAAGCCAAAAAAACATATACGCAGAACATGAAGTGAAAACATCGAACCGAAATCGGTGATAGGCACCAGGTTCAGGGACTAAACTATGGAAGAAGACTTCTGAACGACAGTTGAGGGGCTAAGAGTGTGGGTTGTGAGACAGCACGGTGTGGTGACTCGGGCTGAGAGGAGGAACAAACGGAAAGCGACACAGGGGTCAGAGAGGGGGACTATGAAAAACTTCATCGGACAAGAAAGGAGCTTCGAGTGAGAGGGGGAAAAAGGGCGAGTGTGCGTAAAAGGGGTGGCACAAAGAGAAGCCAAAAAGGGAAACGGGGAATAAAGTTGTTGGGGGGGAGGGTGTTTTTTTATCACGTAAGTTGGTCTTGACCGTAAAGGCGAAAAATGGAAAAAAGAGAAAACAAGGGCAAGGGGGGAACTAAAAGTGTAATGCGAGTTGCTGCCGGTAACAAGGGAAGTAAGGCCTTTGTTTGGGAAATAAGTAAGCTGACTGAAAAAACCTTCAATCGGGGGGAGGAAACTGAAAGGACGGCAATGAATGTGCTAAGCAGGGGGAAAAAATTTGCCTTGGCGGGGTATGACAAGTCATGCAAAAACACAAGACCGGCAAAGGTAAAAAGAGGAAATGCTGTAACATAAAAAAAAAAAAAAAGACGGAAAAAAAAAAAGTTCTCCAAGAAACGAGGCGGAGAGGGGAAGGGCAAAAATCGAAAAAGAAATGACAGATCGTAGGAAATGGCCACGGGCTAAAATATAAGACTAGTCAAACTGGCAGAATAGGTCAAAAAAAAGACCAAAACAAACAAGTAGGTAAGGCGGCGGAGGACTTTCGACTCACGCCCATGGTTGGAAATGAAGAGGCAGGAGGAGGGACTGGAAGTCGTACAGGTCGGTTAGGATCAAGCGCATGAGGGAGGGGGGTCATGGGCGGCAATTCGTGAAGTCCTACTGGACCACTCGGGAGAGGCTCATAGGGGGCTGCGCAATGAAAGGAAAGCAGAGAAACTAAAGGGGCAGAAAGAAGGGGGGAAGCTTTGCAATTATCGTTATTTGTAGATGCGGGGCGGAATGAGCAGGAAGGGTGGGGGCCCCCAGGGCCTTGAATGGAGGTCGAAAGAAAGGAGAGAAGTGGGGGGGTGAAGAAAAAAAGGATCTTGATCAGGGGGGTGGTAAATGGGCCGACTCTACAGGAGAAATAAAAAAGGGTGTTTGTAAAAGTCAGAAAAGTAAAACTAAAAAAGGGAAACCCGAATAGTGAAAAAAGGGAAGGGATGGGGAAGGGGAGGGACAGTGTGTAAAGTATGCAAAGTCCCATAGGCAAAAGTTTCAAAAAAGAGTATCATATTTTTCAATTGCGGCCGGGGAAAATTCGAAGGCCAGCGACGAGAGAGAATGAAGGAAAGGAGGGGGGAGGAGGGGTTAGAGAGGGATAGCTCTACTCGGGTTAGGTGGTACCATAACCGTACGGGGGGGGAGAAAAACGAGCCGGATCGGGTGGACGGAAAAAACAGAGAGCCAAATACGGAAGACGGTGTGGTACCAGTAAGCGAAAAAGGAGGGTCGTAGATGAGGTGCCTTTTTGTGGCAGTCTTAGGTCCAAGGATTTGTGAACATAAAGGGTCGTGGAGGGAAGGGGGATTCAAAAAATGGGGGGCCTTGGGGAATGCCTGGTTCGAGTAAAAGGGTGGGAAGGGGGATGGAGGGAGCAGTTTTTGAGAAGACGTAGATTGGGTTGCGTAAACATGATTAGTTTTACGAGAAGAGGAAAAGTGAAACGAGCCACGCACGAACAAGGGAACGCGGAATGGTGATAACCCTTGTTCCAAAGAAGGCAGGCGGTAGTGTCACGAGATGGGGAAACTCAGAAATTTTTAAGGTAGGACCAATTAGGTGGGGTAGTTGCAAAGGAAATCGATTTACTGGTTCAAGGAGGAGGAAAGGGAGTTCGGTCTGTACCAGAAATCAAGATTTATAGCAAGAAAGGTAAAGTGTAAGCTTATGTACAATGCATGGGCGAAAGTTGATGAGAGACATTACAAGAGAATTTAAGGGGGGAGGGAAACAGGGAGGGAAACGTGGAAAAGAAATTTGGCGGCTGGGAAAAGGAGGGTAGCGGGGGAGAAGGAGAGTGTAACTGGAGTTATAGACATACGAAAGGAGCAGGGTAAACAGGGAAGAGGGGAGGAGCGGTACCTTGGGTGGTACATTCCAACATTGAGAGGGAGGACAAAGGGGAGATGAGAATTGCGGAGAGGACAGAAAGGGAGGGACCCAGGAGGATAACAGTGGGGGGCATGGATTTGCCAGGGCTTTGGGACGGATCGGGACGTCTCGGAGTTTACGGCGAACTTGGGTAAGCGTTCTCTGTATGTCACGCAGGGGAGGAAGATGGGAAGGGGAGGAAGTAAAGAGAGTGACTATAAGTCGATAGGATCGACTCTCAAACACGGAAAGGAAGAGGGTTAGCCCGACTCTAGTACTGAAGATAGTAGTGTTAGCAGCTAAAATCCATCTAAATTTTAAAAGGGGGAGGGGAGGGAGGGGGGGGGAGGCTAGGACTGGAGGAAGGAAAAATGGCTGGACCGGGAAGAAAGTCGTCAAACTACTTCAAAGATGAAAAACGTGGCTCACCAAGCCTGGTTTACAGACTTACTTACTTGGGAAAGTCCGATAACAGAAGAAGGAAGGCAATATCGGGGGGTCAGAGAAAGCTCAAGCCATCTGAAGGGAAAAAAAACATCACATGGTTGATCGTCTATCACAAGTCACGCATTCTAAGGAGATCCAAAAAGAGAAGGGGATTAAAACATCGTAGGGAAAGTTAGAGAAACTCCGTGAAAGAAAATAACTTCCGAGGAGGAATGGTAAAAACACTTTGGGCAGACAAGCGAAAAAAGTGACAATGAAGCGGAGTGACGAGGAGAATCCGGCTGTTGTACCTCACCGATGACTAATCAGTGGGGGGGAAAATAGTACCGGTCAAAGGTATTGCAAGAAAAAGACAATTGGGAAGGAGCGTGTAAAACAAAAGGAGTTCGCTTAGCAAGACGAGGGCAAACTTGACCAACCCTTCTGGAACAAAAGGAGCCCAGGAACAGTAAGGGACCCAGAGGACAAAAGGGCGTCTTGCGTGCTCGTTGGTTTTCCCATCTCGACGAAAGACAAGAGGGACGAAAAAACATGGCTGATGATCTGAACTCGAACCACGAAAGGAGAAGGAAATCAAAAAGTGCTGGGTAGGCAACCGAAATCCCAAAAAAAGGAGAACCACCTTTCCTATCGACAGAAAGTCAAAGGATAGGACCAAGGGGGGAAAACGTTGATGCAGTAAAGAAAGACAAGTGGGAAAACCTACAAATCCTGACAACCCAATAAAAATTAGGAAAGACAATTGGGAAAAAAGGACAAGAAGTTAAACCCTACCACATTCGAGAAAAATACTACTAAAGAAAGTTAGAGCAGAGCCACACCCGAAAGTAAAAGGCACCAAATGATACGGGTAAGGGGTTCCGAAACCCGATTCAACTACAGGAAGGACAGCCACACCGAATAGTCGAATGTTCATTTGTTGACAACTGAAAAAACAGAGATATTCACATCTCTACAGATGAATCAGAACCCAAAGCGGAACCGGGAAAGTGACTATAACTATGCGAGTTTTACAGTTTCTGAAGGAGAACAAACACCCTGAAAGAAAGCACGAGGGAACGTGGAAAACGAGGACACGGACCCATGTAGACGCATAACTGTCATCACTCGTACAACAAAAACGCACCCAGTAGAAGGATACAGTAAAATTCCAGTTTAAAAAAAATTAGCAAAATGGTGGGGGTAAGCCAAAGGGGAAAAGACTGACCAAGAGGGTTTAATCTACTGCATAGAAGCTGCAATCAATGACAAAAAAAAACAAGAACAAGAGCAACAAACCCAAGCTACTAGTTTTTTCCCAATTCTCAACTGCTCAACCAGAAACACCGACTCAAACTCATGAGAACGTATAGTCCCGTGGCCGATCAGTGGGGCACCTAAGTGCCAGAAAACTCCGCCCCGAGAAAATCATCGGGGCAGTACAAAGACAAAAACAGGGTAAAATAAACATGTCTTCTGCCAATGGAGGGCCCGCATTACCTTCTCCTTGGGGGACCGCCATAAGGCAACGGCGACGCCAGGGGACCCCAGTAACTAGAAAGACTGCAGTTCAGGGGAAACAATCAAGCCAAGTAAAGTCATATCGGAGGAGGAGAAAGAAATGGAGAAGGCCTGCATCATGAATCCGAAAAAGTAAGTTCAACACTGGGGGAGTGATCGCACTATCAAGGACTCCCAATCAGTTGCAAAAGCCACACGGAACGGTTGGGTTTAAGAAGAAGCATGAAGGGGGGACTCGGATAAAATCCGTGCGTCCAGAAGAAGGCCATTTCCTAAACCCATGGCATCTGACCGAGGGAGAGGAGCTTGTTGGAAAACAATCTGAATGAACTTTTGGCGACAGTCCTGCCGGTTGGGGTTAAAGGGGGGAGGCCCCCAAAAAAAACTACACTGGGACCATCCGACCTTGACCGGGGGAGCATTATGGGGGATGTGGAGAAAGCACCGCGGGGGCATAAATTCTTTTCAAAAGGGAAAAATCCAGGGAAAGTTGTACCCGATCCGAATGAACTCAAAAGTTCAGACGGGGCCACAAGAGGAGGGAGCGACCTAAGGTACTGATCATGAATCGCGGTCAAAACAAAAAAACACATGTGACGCGAATGTTGGGGGGGGGAAACCATCTCATGCCTGCTCCTTGCAAATGGGGCGCTGTCCTCTGTGGACTCAGTTCCAAGACAAGGAAAAAAAGAGAGCTAAAAGTGAGAAACAAACAAAAAAAATGTAAAAATCCCGAGGCAGAAGCAAACGAAAACCTTTGGCATGCCGAGTGGCTGCCAACCAAATCATCCTTTGTAAGCGGAAAAATCCGGCGAAGAGGGGGTCCTCATCCACTGGCCTTCATCAAGATAATCAAGTTTTACTGGGGGGTACCTCGAGAGAGCCCCTCCCCAAGCTCCTCAGGGGAAAGTTCATTTGGGAAAGGAGCCAACGACCCGTGCTGAGCCAACGTTCGAAGCCAGGGCAAATAGCTAAAGAAGAAGGTGTCAAAAAAAAAAGAAGACAACGTCCGCACGTCCGAAAGTAAAGCGGAAAGTCGCTCTCGAAGGAAAAAGTCTACAGTACAAAAGAGGAACACGTCGTGTCAGGTGGCTTGTTTGAGACATGGATACGATATGTTGGGGGAGGGAGGGAGAAAAAAACTTTTCTCGACAAAGAAAAGGAAGAAAAGGGAAACCACACGAATCAATCGCGGGGTAGATCTCGCAGGGTACCGCCCGGTACCTGCACGAAGAGCAGCCAAGAAAAAAATAGCAATTCGTGGAAAAATTGGAATGGACGAAAAAGATTAAAAAAGACGCATTACTTAACAGCCAAAAAGGCGCTAAGAATTTGACGCGAGAGAACGTAGGAGGGGGCTGGAAAGGGTAACAAAAGGAGGGGAAGGTCTTAAAAATCACTTGGGGACCCTTTTAACAGCAGAAGGTAAGTTAGGCCTGCACTTCAAAGGGGACCTTAATCCCCGAACCAGATCAAAGAGAGCGAAGGAGAAGGGACGGAGAAACGAAAAAATAAGGACGGACGTTGTTTAAAAAAGCCAGGAAAGAGGCTCAGGTGGGTTAGGACGAGGGCCACCGCGCGGAAAGGCTACGAAGCACTCAGCTATGGGTTGCACCAAGCAAGGGCCGAGGGGGGGGAACCAAAATCACGCCCCGGTTAGTGGAAGGGCAAAGCATAGGAAACTACTCGGGGAAATCCCAAAACGGAAGGTTGATGCCGTATAGAGAAACTCTATCGACACGATTGCAAGAAAACCACAGTTCAAAAACTTGGGAGAAAACCTGAGGGTTGTAAGAGGATGACCGGGCAAAATAAAAAAAAACCCAAGGATCAAAAAATGCCCGTTCTGGCGCCAGTAGATGTTGCTCAGGAGATGTGTGCATAACAAACGGAAAGTTCTACCTGTGAACCTCCCATTTTCGGGGGAAATGCCCGGCCAAAAATTACCGAGATTTTGAACGGGATAGTAAAAAGGGAGCTCGTTTAAGAGGGGTCTGACTTAAAGGGATAGCGGCGCCGATTCTCTATAACGAAGGCAAGTTGGAGTAAGGGGATGGAGATCAACATGGATGAAAGGAGTAGACTACGGGGGACAAAAACATCAAAGGAAAAAAGGTAAGTGAAAATCCCGCTAAGGCAGAATGCTCGGATCAAGGAGAACCGTTGAGGGGTCCAAACGTCTACCGAACGTGGGCAAAGATTACTCGCGAGGTATGGTGACAAATCGATCAAATCATTAAAGAAGAAAATG
>Ga0179593_1550667_pt1 | contig 21409 bp, 24 predicted proteins | sample CZODoug2_1_08_16_FD_185931 | JGI IMG/M metagenome (GOLD analysis project Ga0179593, IMG submission 185931) | Vadose zone soil fungal communities from Angelo Coast Range Reserve, California, USA - CZODoug2_1_08_16fungal (PacBio error correction) | ecosystem: Environmental > Terrestrial > Soil >...
GAGGGGGGGGAACGGCAAGACCGGGAAAGGGATAGATTCATCGGACAGCTTGCCATGGTCCTTTCGCCCGGGCCTTAGGCCAGTCTGCGCACTCGTGGGCAGGGCTCCATGATAAAGAATGATGCACCACGCCGCTTAAACCGGGGATGCGAAGGGGCGAGCTCTGGAGTGCTGAAAACTACGATTGCTGCTATCATGGAGGGCAAGGATGACAAAAAAAGACGGGGGGAGGGTGGCCACGAATCTGAAAAACTTCGTGCCCCTGGGGACTGGTTGGACAAGGGAAAAAGACAGGAGCGGAAGAGAATACAAAAACAAGGGGAAGGCCCTGGTCTTCCACAGGGCGTTTTGGCTACAGCTAAGAAAGGCCGCTCGTTCTTGCAGCAGTCGAAGTCGTCATCGGGAGGGCTACAGAAGCCACGAAACAGGGGTGGACCGACGGGGGACGTTGAGATATTGGGCAACGTCCGGGTAAAAAAAAGAGGGGGGGAGGACGCTTGGATAAGCTGAAGAACCGTGTTCCATAGGCCGACGAATTGAAGAACCAAAGCGTGCGTCCCTGTAGGGAAAAGGAACGACGGGCCCAGAAGGGAGATACCAAAGCGAAGCCGTGGGAACAAAAAAAAACAAACGTATATGAAAATGATGGCCGGTAGGGACCGGACTCTTAGTTGTCACAATCACGGGAGCGAAAGGCCAAATATTGGAAACCTAGGGCGAAGGGATAGCTGCGCTTCACCGGTGAAAAAACTGGGGGATCAAGCGGGGTTCTTTGCAAGGTCGAGAGAGGCTCCAGGGAGTGAGTAGAAACGCAGGTGCTCCTAGGGACGACAGACAGGAGGGTAAGGCCTCAGCAGAGTCTACCAGGGAATCTTTGGGGGGTAGCGGTGCGAGAGAGAGCGGAGGGAGATGCTGACGAGAAAAGGAAGACAGAAAAGGAGAGGCACGTCCGTCTAAAACCCCAATCCAACGAGAGTTTGACTACTGATAAGGGGACCATATTGGCAAGAAGAATTGCATTAGCACCGGTCGTTGGTCTTAATGGGTTAAACTGGCCTCACGAGGAGACACCATTAATTGCAGAGATTGTCCAAAACCTCCATTTCAGACCAGTATCGTTCTAATGACTGCCTGAATTTCAAAAGGGGAAGGCACATCACCCAAGGGGGGGAAAAAATGCGTCGCCGACTCAAAGGGGCGGGATCAAGCCCCGTCCGGCGGATAAGAGCAGAGAAAAAGGCAGCCCGAATCGAAACTCTACTGTTCAAGAAAAAAAAGACGAAAAGAGTGAATGTCCTGAAAGAAAAAGGAATTTGAGCCAAAGGATGGAACTTAGTGGGAGTCTTCGCTGGCTCCAGAGGTCCCAAGCCCGGTCGGGGGGGGCGAAAAGTCCGCGTTAGGTCACAAGGATCGAGAAGAGGAGAGTTCGAAACCGGCAACGCCGTTGAAATTCTGATGGGGAGGAAACACACCGGCTTAAGCGGTGGCCTAGCAACGACGCCTATAAAAAAACAAAGGGGAGTTCCTTCACGAGAACCGGGGGAGGGATGGCGGACAGGGAACACTAAATTGAAAGAACCACAATAGACGTCTTGGGGACTTCATCAAGGTGACCACGGGATTGGGGAACCCTTTCACGAACTACGGGGGGAGGGCCCTTTAGGGGGAAGGGGAGGATTACTCGAAAAGGCTACCGGAAAAAAAATATCGTGAACTACCGGACGGTCATAAGCATTGAGGCCTGGGCCTGAGTACAAAAAAGAGACTGCCGAGTTAAGTTTGAAAATAAGGATGGACCAGATGGTTGAGAGTCAGACCCTGGGGTTGGTAAAGGTGGGCGGAGACTTTAATTTTCAAAGACTAGAAAAAGGGATCGGAAGGGAAGAAGGAGAAAAAGGTTTTAGAAGGGGGGGAGAGCAAAAAAAAGAAAGGAGCCGTTTCGGCGGGTTGTCCTTCTGGAGCGGCAAAAGGGGGCAAAGGTATCGTAACCACAAGAAGACAATGACCGAGGAAACCATCGGAGAGAAGGTCAGGGTGGGCGATCTGAAAAAAGTGGAAAAATTGTCGGCAGAACACACTGAACACCGTATAGCCCAGGAAGGTAGTGCCCGGGCGAACACGGAAAAAAGGGTGCCCTTGACGTCGACAATTAAGGGGGCGATACTGGTGGACTTCATACACCATGAGGGGAGAATTGCAAGCCTCATCAAGTGTATGATCCATGAGGACGGGTATGATGGCGGGTGAGCGTGGGTGATTATGGGAGTGGTTGGTGGACGAGAACCGGGGGCTGGGGAGTGTGCCGGTGTGGGGCGGGACTCGTGGCCTTATGTGGCCCAAGGGTAAGTCAACAATCCGTATGGCGGGCCGGGTGGCGGGGAGGATGTCCGTGTCAGTAAAGAATCTGGTGTTACTTATGCGTAGTATGGACGCTTAATACCGGGGGTTCGGGGGGTCTACCGACCAAGAAAAGTGTGTGAAAAAAAAGGCGCGACGCTCCATGGGCAAAAAGAAATAAAAGGAAAAGTCGTATTTTGTAGAACGGGTCTATACACAACGCGGGGCTTCGTGCGACTCATGTGCGTCTGGGGTATGAGATGGAGGACGTCAAAAAAAAACTAGGGAGGGGGAGTCTGGATGTAAATCGTGGGAGAGGTGAAGTGAGTGTGGGCGGGGATAAAACTGGGACGCGAAGCGAGTGCGAAACGTGCGTGGTCTGGCGAGTGACGGGTGTGTAATGAGAAAAAAGAGTTTCAAACCGGTATACTCCTGATTCAGTGAAAGGCAACCGCCGAAAGGACGGCACGACGCGGTATGTGTCAAAAGTGACGCCCGAGTATCGGGAAATCACAGAGTGAGAACAAACAAGTATGGGACGGATTAGGCGACTGCGAACACCAAAAGGAGGGCAAATGAAACTCATACTCCACTGAAGGCCCGAGGTTATGAGGAGGGCAATGGAAGAGAGAGAAAACAAACCAACCCAAAACTCAAGGTGGGCAGCCAAACCCATAGGGAAAGGCCCGAGATGAGAAGCTCCCTCAACAGAAAACCAGAACCAGAAGTGGGGTCTGAAGATGTAGACCGTCGAAATAAGAGGTAACCGATCACTAGGCACACCGCTACAAGCAGCGCCTGCAAACGGGAAGAACGTAGTGTGAGGGGCTGGGGAGTTTTATAATAATAAACTGACGATCCCATAATAGCCAATGGTTGATGACAAGCAAAGACATAGCAAAGCCAAGACTAAAAAGAGGTGAAGAAAGCAAAACCAAAGGAGAGGACCGTCTGCAGTCCGTCTTGAAAAGAACGTGAATGCTAAGAGCCAGCTATAGAACCACAACAAAAGAGGATGAAAGAAGAGAGAGATAGCTATGTGGGTCGACTACGTCGCGAAAGGATAAAATCGAAGGACAAGGAACAGAACCCTGTTTGGATGAGTTCACGAAGAAATTCGCTTGTACCGGTTGTACAAGAACATGGTGGGGGAAGTGGAGAGAAGCAGAATTATTATTTCACACCCACAGCCAAAGTAAAAAAAAAGGTATGAACAGGGGGCAGTCTCGCGTCCAAAAAAGGGGGACTTCCGGGTGTCTAAATAAGTGAAATTATTAAAGAAGGGGAGTCGCAGGTGGGGAAGACGACTGCCAGCCATTCTTTTCTGATCAGGGGGAACTGGGGGATAAAGAGTATCTAGGAACAACTGGGTCTGGGGCGGGGGGAGCTGCTTCTCGACAACAACGGCAAAGTGGGGGGGCGTGAGACTGTGGTGGAATCGTTCATCATCGTGATTGGACGAGGGAGTGTAACCTCGGTCGCAATTAAAAGGGAGGGATCCACTTCGTGCCAGAAAGGTTAGGACGTCGTAGGGGAAAAGAGGGGCGTCCTCCCTAGCAGAGAAGGAAATCTGGACGACAGAGGAAAGCCCGAGCATGTAAAAAGACAAACCGTGGGAAGCGTGCAAAGGTATGGTCGCCAGAAGGGAAAGGGTAACGTCCTCCGTAAGCGCATGAAGGAACGGATTTGAACGGAGTTCTACCGCTGAGAAAGAGAAAACGAGTTACCTCAGTCTCTTCGATACGCGGGCTTTGCTGGGTCGGGCCGGTGTCTGGGGAAAAGACGGAAAAAAAGACTTCTCCCGTAGAACAAGAAAAAAGTAAGATGCGATGCTGGATTTCGGGGGAGGGCGGAAGGAATAAGGACTGCGGTACGGGGATTCGCAGTAAGTGCGGACAGGGGAGACCAGTTAAGAGAATAGTTGGGGGATTGGGGGAAGATCGGGGAGATCGAAAATTGAAGCGCAGGGGTGGGGGAATGAGCGAGGATTACAGGAAGGAGAGGTGACTAAAGCAACAGAAATCGGTGGTCGACCTCGGGAGGGGGAAAAAGGGAAGGAAAAAAGGTACTTAAGTGAAGATAGGGAACATAGGAAGGGGGATTGGAAGAGGCGCGGAAAAGGGGATTATCCTTATTGCGAGGGGGGAAGATCCTGCAGGATTAAAAAAGGAAACATATCATCGGGGATGGTCAAATCCTCGCCACCTGCCTGGTCGCCAAGAAACTGCAAGAGGGGCCCCGGAGGGACTAACCGCAGGGGTTGAGAATGGTTTGGGTGCAGGGTTTTGAAACGGTCACATCTCAAATTCACCGCGCCATATCTATCCGGAGTGAGAGCTAAAAGGGTCGGGGTTAGGCGTGGAGAGAAAAAATTTAGGGGACGACCTCAAGGGAAGGAGACCGAATGTTTCTACGTCAAGAGGGGGGAAGGAACCAATCGCCTTGTATGAGGAATCGGGACCAAGGAAGATCCCGATGCTCCGTCTAGGACCGGGAAAGGGCAGGAAATTCAAAAGGGTAGCTCGAACCAGGCGAAAAGATTCAAGTTGGGCGCACTCCGAACGTGGTTAAAGAGGCGGGTCGTTGACTCGGAAATGCGTCAAAAAAAAAAGAGGGGGAACTGGTGACCTTTCGTGCCCAGAAATAAGCAAGGGTAGCGGGAGCTGTGGAGGGTATAATAACCGAACTGGGAAAGCAAGACGAAAAGGAGAGAGGGGCCGGCCCACCAAATGAAAGGGCAAGACGTACAGACCGTAAAGCTAAGGGGCGAGGCCACACGGTGTATGAAGTAGCGAAAAGCCGACGGTGCAATGGGCAAGCTAAAATTGCGGGGAGGGTAGGAGGCGGAGGCTTACGCTCAGGACAAAAAAAAGCCAAGAACAGCCCGGTGTGCGACAAGGAAGGCCATGGGGGCGTGTCGTAGTGTTATAGGAAGAAAGAGGCGGGAGTCTGGGGGAAAAAAGGGACCTAAAAACGAAAAGAGGTCGGACGAGAAATGGACGTGGGGTAACGCATCCCATCGGCAGAAGACGAGAAAAAACTCAACCGAACCTGCTCCGTTGGGGAGGATAACCAATATGACTACGGCCAGGCTCTGACAAAGGGTCGAGGCGTCGAGCCAGCGGGTTGCGGAAAAAGTCTGTACACTCGTTCGAGAAAAAGACAGGTGAACGGGGACTAGACCGACAGATGAAAGGGGCTCGACCGACAAACCGAGAGACGAAAACGGGGTGAAGGCACCCTTGCGCAACTAAAAAAAAGGCAAGTGCGACGAAAGAAACGTGAAAGGGGATGTTAAATCCGTCCTGACGGAAAGGGCTGGGGACATCCTGGGCACAAACAAATGACGAAAAAGCACGGCTCAGGGGACAACGAGGATGGAGATAGGGAAGGTTGATCATCACAGAGTGAGAACAGCTTAGGGGGGGACTTATGAGGGCGCCTTTGAAGGAAGAGGAACTTCGAGGATCGTCCGCGGAAGGGGGAACGCTCTAGATCGCCACAAGGGCAAAAAGTAAAGGGTAGCTCGCATTCCGAAAGACGTCATAAAAAAGATGATTCCGGCGGACCCAGTCCATTAGCAGGGAGGGGGGGGCAGAAACAGGGGCAAAACAAAAAGGCTGGAATGCAGGATCTCGAGGCCCAAACTGTCAAAAAAATTGCTCCAACGCAAAAAAGGGGGACATGCCATCATCGAGCCCGTACTCTCCGGTGGGAACATACTTGACCGGGGGCCGGCCGAAAGGGACCTTCTGAGCGTCATGTGACGACATAACGATTGCATGGAAAAATCTCAATCGGTCAACGAAAGCACATGGTGATCTGCAGCCGTCTGGAGGACTCTGAGGCAGACAACCTCAAGGAAAGAAAGAGGGTCCTTTACCCTTGAGGGGGGCCGAGTACCCTGGAGGAGGAAGCTACAATCTGGGAGGTAAGACGGAAATAAGGGGGGAAAGGCAATGTCTATCGAACCTTCCCAAGCGAAAAAGGGAAAACGGGGGGGAATCGAAAAGATGAGGCTACGACCACCGGAAACGGAGGCCACCTCTGAGGAGAAGAAGGGAAAAGGCTTCCGTGAGGAGAAGGGAGCGGGGGGGGAACTAACAGGGAATCTCCAAAGCTAGGTCAGGAAGGAGGGAGTGATCCACGGAGGACTCTCGGGAAAAAGGAAAAAAAACACAATCTCCATTTCACTCTGGGGGGAAGAGGGGACGCACTTCGACCCACATCGAGAGGAAAAAAAAAACTTGCAAGGACTTGCCCAGGAGAGCAAAATTCAGGCGTTTCGGCATGAACCAACGCGATCTAGGAGAACAGGGATTAACAGTTTAGCAGGGAAAAAAGAACAGGGCTATTGCTAATTTCTCAGGCCAGGGGGGGAGAAGCGGAAAAGAGGGTCCTCAAGGGCCAAGGAGGGGAAAGGGGATCATGAAGGCGCGATATCGATCAAAGAACGGCAAGGGAATGATTAAGCGGAGAGATCTCGCAAGGAAAAAAAGGATTCCAGAAGGCAAAGCCAACAAAAAAGGCCTTTGTCTCCTTCAAGGAGAAAGGGAAAACTTCGCACTCGCTTGGCTCTGAAAAGAGAGGAAAAGGGGAAACCCACTCAGGGAGGACATCACCAGGGGGAACTATGAAAAAATATCGTAACTGGGGGCTTCCAAGGGTCTCGCCTGAAAAGAACATCTCTCAATCGTCTTTTTGTCACAAGGAAATCAGAAGAAAAAGAGGAGGGGGAAACTTTTTGGGGAGGGGGAAGGAAAAGCCAAGAATCGGGATCAACTCGCACACTAAAGAAAAAAGAAGGCCCTGGAAAAAAAAAGCGCCTTGTACTACTGAAGCCGGTCGCTAGATCCTCGTGTGGGCAAAAATAGGTGAAGGAAAGAGGCGAATGAGAGAGGTCGGTACAACGAACAGCACCATCCGAATACTTTTGGGCTCTGAAGAGATTTGTCCCTTCAGGAAAAGAAGGAAAGATTCCAAGGGTCAGAGGGAAAAAAGAGGGAATCAGATCCTAAAAATGACCAGTTTGCTGAGGAAGAGGGATTGTACTCTGAAGGAAATAGAAGGGCAATAACGCTAGAACTCTTGTAAGGCGGGGAGGGAAGAAGGAAAGGAGGGGAAATCCTTGCTTAAACTGACTCTGAGGGGGAAACCAGACCTTGGCCGGAAGGGTCCTCTCGTGCCCGCAAGGAGGAAAAAGGCTTCTCGGAAGCCGGGAAGCAAGATTTCGGTTGGGACAAGGGGCACTTGGGGAGAAAAAAGGAGATATACTCTATCCTCGGGGGCCAGGGGGGGGGACTGGCCCCAAAAAAATAAGGAGCTGGGGGCTCCTAACTACAGGCGGAGGAAGAAGAGGATCGGAGCGATAGGAGACCGGACCTTTTTGTCTCGGGGAAAAGAGAGCGGACAAAGGGGGAGGGGGAAAGAGACAAAACGAAGAAAAATCTATGTCCGAAGTAAAAGGGGACTAGTCAAGCCCTCCCAAAAAAAACTTTGAGAACGGAAGATGGAGCAAAAGTAGAAAAAAATAAAAGCCGTGCAGGAAGCCGGGGGAGGGGATGGGGATTCATGTGGGTGCCGCCTAAGATGATCCAAACAAGGAGGAGGCCTACATCACGGGTGGGCCGAAAACAGAAGCGGATCGGATCGTCTCACAGGTGCTTCGGAAGATCCTGTCGACCAATTGCTTCAAAATACCCAAGTGGCGGCGGGAAAGGTCACCACTTGTCGTCGACTGGAAGGAAGAAATCATCAACTTACCTTCAAGAAAACTGGATGAGAAACCGTCGGGGGGGGGAAAAAATCAGTCACAGAAGACTGAGGACAGGAACCAGACTCCGACCTCTTTTAAACAGATCCTGCCGATGGGAAATGGTTCTAAACAACTAAAAAAAGAGGGGGGCTCTGTATTTATACTGGTCGTCTTCGGGGCCGGTGAAAACCCAACTGATAGATACGGAAAAGAAAAGGACTCCTTACGGTCCCTTGTCGAGAAAAGATTCTATAAAAAAAAGGGACAAGAAACTTCTTTCCTTCAAGGGAAGTCAAGCCTTTAGGGAGGAGGGTGGCCCGGTAAGAAAACTATCATATCACTCCAGCCCGGAGGGAGAAACCGGAAAGAGTCTGCTTTGCTCCGACCTGAGTGATAAAAAAAAGAGGTGGCCCGAAAAAAGGGAAGACTGCGAGGAAAGGGTGGACCAAAAGGGTGGAGGAACCCATCCGCCGGCTCGGCCGGGGACCAGTCGTGAGGGGGGGAGGACCACTCTTAAGAGGAAAAAACTAAACCGGAAGAGGGAGCTCGGTTACCGAACCGAGCTAGTTCAGCCGGGAGGGGAAAACTGGCCGGAGTACAACGACAACAAAGGACCTTTAGGATTTGAGGAGAACCAAAAGAAGATGCGCCGGTTCCAAGAAAAAAAAGGGTAATTGAGGGTAGGGAGAGAGGACGGGCCAGGTTACTAAGATTCATCAGGATCGGAAGAACGTAGGAATGAGAAAGGAGGGGGGAGAAAAGGTCAAAGTTGTTACTTAGTCCACTTATCAAGGGGAACCGGGTTGATCATCGGAGGGGAAGAACCCTTCGAGGGAAAGCGAAGAGAGGGAAACCAGAAAAGAAAAAGACCTCATAATGAAGAATGCAGCCGAGGGGGGAAAACGTGAACACTTGTAGGCAAAAAGGAAATCGAACCATAAAAGGAAAAAAAAAGGTGAGTAAAGGCATAACCAGGACGTGAAAGAATCGGGCTACCAGGAGTGAGGTCGGACTTTTGGAATCGGGGGGGGAAGGAGGAAGATCACCCTTACCGGGGAGAATTGAAAGCGACAAGAGAAAAGAAATCGGGAGAAGAAACAGGAAGATGGTGTATCTCCACCTGGATGCAAAGCAGTAAAAGCCAGATCCTCGAAAGAAAAAGAACCTGGCAGGATGGGAGACATCACGAAAGCTAGAAAGCGTCGAGGTATAAGATTCTACCAAACCACCACATGGGGAAGGAGAACCACCAACCCCACCTCGCAAACGAGGAAAAGTTCGACTCACCAAAATTTCAAAAAGTATTTGGGAGCCTTAACGAGGGGAAGAAAATAATGGGGGGGAAAGCCACTTCTTCGACTCAGGTAAGAAGCGTATAATCCAGGGAATAAACAAAATCGGCGAGGAAGGAGTAGGGATGTATAAATCCCTTTACTCCACATAGGATTGTGGGAGGGGAAAAAAAAAGAAAGGAAGAAGAAAAAAGCAGAGGAAACCGAGCACTGCTAGGGAGTTAACTCGGGTTCGTATGAAGCGGTAGAAAAAAGGGGAAAAGGAGCCAGTGCTCCTTCTTCCCAAAAACAAACGACCGCCAATGGCGAAAAAAGAAAGGGGGGGGAGCACGGTTCAACACGGGAGGGGGAGGACCGAGGACAAGGGGATAGGGTTCGTATCACATCATCTTACAGTTCATCTGAAGAGGGAGGGGACACACGCTTTCACTATACGGAAAAAATGGGTGATCCATTGAGGGAAGAGGCAAGTATCGGAAGAGAGTATATTCCTAACATTTGCAACTTAATACAGGACAAAGAACTCCAAAAAAACCTTGCCTGGTGGGCGGAGGACGCGAGAAAAAAAAAGCCAACCCCAGAGGGGGGGTCAAAAAGGTAGGAACGTCTCCTAACAACACACATGGAGGGGGACCAATGCTTAGATCCACTGCGAAAACCTTCGGGGAATCCGAGGGCATTGGAAATTGAAGGAGATCTACAGGGTAAAGCGAGATACTCTTTTCAATCGAAAAGGGAAGGCCGGGGCGGGGGGGGAAGGGGGGAGAAAAAGATCTTCGAGAAAAGAAGAAGGCCCTGAGGGTGGGATGACAGGTCAGCCAAGACATGGAAAGAAGGAGTAATTCATCAACAAACAGGTCGAATCACTAACGAAGGGGAGAGGGCCTTCTGTGAAAGTAGAGGGGATCGAAAAATAAACTCGCAAATCTCTCTCAAACAAAAAAAAGTATGAGGGAGGCCTATTTCTGGGGAAAAACGCGAACCCGGCTCAGGAAGGGAAAATCTCACCGGGAGAAAAAAAGCTGGGGAGGGAAGGAAAAACGACGTCCTTGAGAGACTGGGTGTTTCGGCCCCGGTCAAAAAAGAAAAAGAGCTGGAAGGGAAAAAGCAAAGCCCCTTTCCAAGATAAGGGGACAGTCGTCGGGAAGAGGGGGGAACGCAGGTCTTAGAAAAGGAAGGAAAGGTGAAGAGGGGGGGAGTTACACAAAGGGAAGTCACCGTTGAGAGAAGAAATGAAAAACCCCAAGTCTTGGACGGGAAGGTCCGGGTCGAATAAGAAGGGAGGGGTTGATCCCTCAGGGAGGGGGGAGGTTTGGGGGAAAAAGAATGCTCGAACAACGGCCCGTTGAAGTGACTTGGGGGGGGGGACTCGAACCGTCTTCCTTTTGAAAGGCATGAAACCCGGTAACGCGGAAAAAAAGGGGGAAGGGTACCAAGAGAAGGGCCCCAAAAGGGACTGTTCTTTAGGTAGTGAAGCGTGGCTTCCGAGAAACAGCCAGAAGCTGTAAGATCTGATGGGGTAGAACCTTCAATACAGGGAGAGTCATACAAAAAAAACAGGGGGGGGAGACCAGGTCGGGACTAATTCTAAAATCGGGGTCGTCAGGAAGCCGCTGGCCTCAGGAAAGAGAAGGAAAACGGGAGGGATACTCACTTCATCAAACCAAGGGGTACCGAAAAAGCGCTGCTCGGAGCGCGAAGGGAGGAGGACTTTGGTCGCCCGAAGAAGAAAAAGAAGGAAAGCAAAGGTATTTATACCCGACTAACGCAAGAAGAGTCGATGCGCGGGGGAAATACGCGGCGGACCGGAAGACGGAAAGCCGAAGGGTATTCTGATCCAGTTGGTAGAAAAAAAAAAATTGGGGTGGGTATTGGGGGGAAAGGAGGGAAGAAGGACGGACGCGCTCATTGATACGAAAGTGGTGGGGGAGAAGCGCACGCCGAAGCGAGTCCTTTTCTTAGGGAGACATAATCATCCCCAAGGGGAGGAAGAGGTCGGGGGGGGGGGGAGGAAGAAGGCCGAACCCATGGCAATTTACTGGGAGAGAGGGCCATATATTAAGAAGGGCGATTGGAGTTCGCAGGGGGAGGAATTTCGAAGGATACCAGACGCATGATGAAGGAAAAAACACCGGGGCAAGAGGGGACAAAGCAAGAAAAACGGGGTATCCAAGGGACGGAACCTGGATGAGGAGGGTAGATGTCAGGGTTTTAAAAAAAGGGGCCACATAATCTCCCTGAAAAGGCCATACTCAAGAGGAGGGCTCTAGGGCCGAGGGAGGCGGGACTATAAGGGGGAGGTCGAAAGCTCTCAGAGGGAAAAAGGACGAAACGGTGTCTACGGGAGGGGATACAATCGAACTTTCTCAAAAAACAGAGGAGGGGCTTTCCGATCCCGATGCCGAGGGGGATAAGACCTGGACCGGGAGAGAGAAAAAATGAAAAAATGGGGAATAAAAAAAGGCAGGCTTTATGGTATGGGGGGGGGGGGGGGGGGGGGGGGGGGGGGGGGGGGGGGGGGGGGGGGGGGGGGGGGGGGGGGGGGGGGGGGGGGGGGGGGGGGGGGGGGGGGGGGGGGGGGGGGGGGGGGGGGGGGGGGGGGGGGGGGGGGGGGGGGGGTGGGGGGGGGGGGGGGGGGGGGGGGGGGGGGGGGGGGGGGGGGGGGGGGGGGGGGGTGGGGGTGGGGGGGGGGGGGGGGGGGGGGGGGGGGGGGGGGGGGGGGGGGGGGGGGGGGGGGGGGGGGGGGGGGGGGGGGGGGGGGGGTGGGGGTGGGGGGGGGGGGGGGGGGGGGGGGGGGGGGGGGGGTGGGGGGGGGGGGGGGGGGGGGGGTGGGGGGGGGGGGGGGGGGGGTGGGGGGGGGGGGTTGGGGGGGGGGTGTGTTTTGGTGGGGGGGGGGGGGGGGGGGGGGGGGGGGGGGGGGGGTGTGGTTTGGGGGGGGGGGGGGGGGTGGGGGGGGGGGGGGGGGGGGGGTTTTGTTGGGGGGGGGGGGGGGGGGGGGGTGGGGGGTGGGGGGGTTGGGGGGTGGGGGGGGGGGGGGGGGGGGGTGGGGGGGGGGGGGGTTGGGGGGGGGGGGGGGGGGGGGGGGGGGGGGGTGGTGGGGTGGGTGTGGGGGTGGGGGGGGGGGGGGGGGGGAGGGGGGTGGGGGGGTTTGGTGGGTGGGGGGGGGGGGGGGGTGGTTGGGGGTGTGGGGGGGTTGTGGGGGGGGTGGGTGGTGTTGTGGGGGGGGGGGGGTTGGGGGGGGGGGGGGGGGTGGGAGGTGGTTGGGTGGGTGGGTGTTGGGGAGGGTTGGGTGGGAGGGGGGGGGGGGGGGGGGGAGAGGTGTTTGGGGGGGGGTTGGGGGGGATGGGGGGTTGGGGGGGGGTTGGTTGGGGGGGTGGTGGTGGGTGGGACCAAGAATAGAGGGGGGGGACGGTACGTTTGTTCCGGCCAGGAAAAAGAAAGGGGCCTGATTGAATCGTAAGAGGGGTAAACATAGCATCAAGCTTAAAGGGGTAGCCTAAGTAAGGGGAAGACCTCTCCGGTAAAAAATTCCACGCGCGGGAGGGGGAAGAATTTAAAAAAAAGAAGGGGAAAGGCAAAGAGCAGGCCTTCGAGAACTTGGACGAGTTTGCTAAGGGCCAAAGGAGGACATGTATTCCGGCAGGAAAAAAGGCGCGGGAAAGGATTAGACCCTAAGGGGGGAGGATGTAGTGGACGCGCGCAGGTAACAAGCAACAGGGCCCCAGGAAAAACAGGTTAAGCCGCGGGGGACGGTGCCGCGGTGTAGAGAAAAAAGAGGGCTGACGAATAACAGGGGGAAGGGGACCGGCGAGAGGAGGCGCTCGGGTGCACCTGAATTTGGGCAGCGAGCCGCGAACCAAAAGCCGAACGGTCCAAACGCAACGGCGTTTGGGAACAGAACCTTCTCGCGGAGAGAAAGGAGAAGGGGAGGTAGAAAAAAAAGGGGAGCGATTGCGATTTCAGGGGCTGGGGGGCGAAAACGAGAATCCGCAACGGTGAGAGAGGGGAACCTAGATGCCGGAAGAAAAAAAGCGGAAACCAGAAAAATGGGGTAGGGTGGCCAAAGAACCTGCTAAGAACCAGTGCGACGATATTTAATAAGGGGGGGGGAAAGGCCTTTTGAAAGGGTCGAGCCTCCAGAGGCCGCACCCAAAAAGGGAAGAAAAAAAAGCAAATGTCTCACTGAGAGGGCTGGGAGGCCGTTGCTCATAATTGGCTAGGATCAAATCAGGGGGGAGGGCTTAATGATGGAGAGGGGCACGGCCTTCTTCTTAGGGGAAGCGGGGGAAAAGTGACGAGAGATAGAGAGAACGAGAAAAAAGGCCCAGTTTAACTCTCAACGGCCCGTTAAAGAGAAACGGGGTGATTGCTCAACCGAAGGCAAGGCGTTTCCATACGGGGGGAAAAAACCTGCTCGAGAGAGAACACCGTGAAGACAAACCAACCACTGGGCGCCATCAAAAATGGAAAACAGGACCACGCGAACGAGAAAAGAGGTAACCGTCCTTAAAGGGGAAGGACCAAGGGTCCGGAATTGGAAAGGGCCGAAATTTGCAAAGAATCGGGGAACTAGGTCCCCGGGGTCGATCCTAGGGGGGGGGGGAGGGCAATCTTTCCATCATCCAAAAAGAAAACAGAGCTTGGCCCTTCAAAAGGAGGCGGCGAGGAAGAAAGCTAAAAAAAATAGCGGCCCTCCATTCCTAGGAAAGAAGGGGGACAAGGTCTCACCGAAAAAAAAAAAAAGGTCTCGGGTGGCTTCTGGGGTACGAACAGATAAGAAAGGGAAGAAGCCTTGATAGAACGCTGCAAAAAGAGAAAGGGTAGAGAAGAAGGTCAACGGGAAAATGAGTCAACCAGGCTGTGGACCAGGGCCTCGGCAAGAGGGATCGTGGGAGGGAAAAGAGCTGGTTCCCTTTCAAAAAACAACAAGGGAAAAAACGCCGGTGGTCCGCGGCCACTCGGAAAAGAAGGCGAGAATCCTTGCCGGCCGGGCAAAGGAACAGCAAATCAGTGGTGCAGGAAGCCACTCCCGCACAGAAATCACAGGGGGAGTGAACGGCAGGGGGAAAAAGAGAGACAGAGACCCGGGCCAAGCTAGTGAAAGGAGAAAAAAAAAGGACAAAAAAAAACCTCGCACCAAAGGAGAGGAAAAGGGGACCGCGCGATAAAACAACACGAGGAAAGAAATCTAGGCTGCAGACGCCCAGAAGGCACAGCCGGCCACATAGGCCGGGGGGAAAAGAAGGGAGCACTCGCCTTTTCCTGAGGAGAGGAAAAGCTCCAAAATCCCCCCTGGGGGTGAGAAAGAGTCTGCAATGAAAAACGAAAAAAAGAAAAATGAGAAAGAACTGTGCAGGAACGGCAAGGACCTGGCAGAGTGGGACAACCAGGTCATAGGAAAAAGGCGTGAATGGATCTGGTGGCTGTGGGAAGGAACAGCCCGACGTGTGATCACCGAGAAAAGAATCAGCAGACGGAAGGGAGGAGGAAGCGTCAAAAAAAACGCCGTTAAAAAGAGAAACGCCTGTCGATCCTCATAGGGGCACGCTGATCAGGCGTGGACGAAAAAAAAGTTCTAGACGAAGACACCGAGAAAAAGCCAGTTTGGGCGGGGAAAAGGGTGAAGATTTGCCTGAACGGAAAGTGACGGGACGGAAAAGCCTCTTGAGAATAGCTGATGGGGAAGAGAAGACGCCGGCAAACCCAAAAGGAGTTCTGGATGTGACAAGGGCAAAGACAGCCGATTTAAGAAAAAAATGCCAGAAAGAATTGAGATTGAAAAGGAAGCTGCCTCGTTCCCCTCGAGAACTAAGATAGAGATCCCGTTCCGGATTCCATCAGGGGAACACTCGAAAAAGTTCTGAGTCCTGGGAAGGAAGAGGGCAAAAATTTTAGGGAGTGGCGTTCCAATTGAGGGGACGGCGACCTCTAGGGGGTAAAACGGGGACCACCAAATTAATCCTGGTTGGGGGCGACAGGAAACGAAAGGATCTGTAATGAAGGGAAGGGCGCGAGAGGGAGAAATCCCCGGGGAAAAAGGTGTGGCTGGTGCTATATAGGGAAACCCGCGCAAAAGAAGAAGAGTTTCTTGCCCAACGAAACTGCATAAGAAACAAAAACACAAAGGTGTTTTGCTCCGGGGAAGCAAAGACCCTCTGAAAAGGACTCAGAATGTTTCCTTATCCAGGAGGGAGTTTCGGGGGGGGAAGGACCGGAAGAAAAAAAGCGAAGCCTGACCTTCCCGTATGGACAAACCCCTCCATGAGGCCCCGGAAAGTCACTGAAAAAAAGGGGGAACGGTCTCAAAAGTGCCTGCACTAACACCAAGGGAAAGATACCGGCACCCAGGCGGTAAAAAAGACGTCGGGAGAAAAACCTGCCAAAAAGCAATCCTCGACCGAGGGTGAAACCAAGCCTCATCGCAAGAGGGTCAGGAAAAAACTCAGATCCCTCGGGTGAAAAAAAAAGAAAGGCCGAGAAGGTCCTCTGGGAGAAAAGCCAACGGCGAGAGGGCATGGGGCCCGTTGGGATACGGGGTCGCTGGACCCGAGGAGAAAGGGCAGTTAAAGAAAGCTCTACAGAGGCCGATCCGAAGAAAGGTCCCGGCTCGAGAGAAGAGAGAAGGGTTCGACTACCAGGGAACTTCACAATGAAAAAAACGCAATGGTCTTAAAAAAGGGAGTGGCGTTCTTTGTGCAAAGCGAAAAAGCAAAAGATAACTAGCCCATCCCGGGGAGGCGGGACCGCCTCAAACCGAGGCGGGGAACTAATTTCCAATAAAAAAGGGTGGCCCTGCACAGGAAAGAGCAGAGAAGGGAGGAGGAGGAAAAATGGGCAGACTTCTGGTCGGCCCATGCTCACCGGGCGACAGGAAAGGAGTGACAGGCGGGAAGGGGAGGGGGGAATCCATCAGAGTCTTACAAACCACGAAAATCAGTCAACTACCTGGAAAAAAGGCAAAAAAGGGTCGGGGAGGACTGCCTGATGTACAAAGGAAAACGCTAAGGAAACCCACCACTGTCATTTGACTGGACAGAAGTGGCAGAAAAGGGTCGCTCTCAAAAGTTTGAAATTAGGGCGAACTAATCCTGAGACTCTATGCGGGCCAGGGAAGAAGTCTTCACGGGAGAGGGGAAAAGGACTAAATCGTTTGAGAAAATGCGTTTTGCATAGAAACAATCGTGGGGGGGGGCTATACCATATTGTCAGACTTCCTGTGGTAATCGAGGAGAGCGGGCCTCAGCAAAAGTCTCGAAACTCCTAACTAGGGAAGGGAAAAAGGGGACTCAAGAGGCGGCAGGGTAAAGTTGCTTATCTTGTCCCCACACTTCTGAAAAACACCTCTAACGACAAAACCGATATCCCAGGGGAAACGGGCAGAAAAAAGAGCGGGAAACGGGGTGGGGGAGACCGCATGCGGGTTGAAACTGGGACGGAAAAGTATACTGCTGGAAGTAAAAAAACCATTCTCACGGGAGAGGTACATCTCATCAAGGAAAAAGGGATCGAGAAAAAGGGGACAGGGGTTATGGCGAGTTCCACCAAGGAAAGGTAACAGCCGGGGAAAGGGACACAAGATACTATACTAAAAGGGGAGAAACTAGGTTGGAGGACTTACTCAAGAAGGTCAAGGGGAAAAAAAAAAAAAAAAAAGAAAACAAAGTCGCTGGGGGAGGAAACTACCGACCACCACAAAACAACACAATGGAGATCGACACCTACGATCAGGGCCAAGAAGACAAAAAACTATATTTTACAAAAAAAAATTAACTGATCACAGAAGAAGAAACTGAGTCGATCGAAGGAAAAAGAGTAGTAAAACCCACTCCGCCATCCGTCGTCCTCTCCGGAGAGGGATAAAGACAGGAGAAACGGGGGCATAGAGGAAAAGACCACACATGCTACCAAAACCCACCTATCGGAAGAAGGAGGGAGGGTAAAATCGGGGGGGAAAGGATGAAGGTAGAAGCCCCGTGGCCGAGTCCGTGATAAGACCTTCGGAGGACAGAGCCGGAAGGAAACGAAAGCCGGCTAACAGGCCGCGAGGAGACCTGTTAAAAAAAAGGGGTGAAGACAAAGGACGAGATAAGGCTTACAAAGCGGGTAGTTCTAGTGAAAAGGGGGATCGGCTTCTAGAAAGAGGGCAAACGAAAAAAAGGAGGCATATCAGGGAAAGGGGGGAATCCTCCACTTACGCGGAAAGATGGGGCTTTCCATTGGGGGGGTAAATTAAAAGGCAGAACAGGTAATAAAAAAAGAAGAGAACCAATACCCCTCCAACCAAAAAAAAGATTTTTGACGATCAGGAAAGGGAGTCACTGAAAAAGCCCATCAGAGGAATCCAAAAGAAAGAAGATAGTTCGAGACCAGTGAGCACAGGACTTGGGCTTTCATCAGGGAACACGGGCACTCCCCGGGGAGAAAAATTCTGAAAGGAAAACCAACTTTCCCTACCCTACGTTCCTAGAGACGTTGTCCGAAGAGAGGCCAGTTTCTGGGAGATATAATAGCTTCGAAAACGAGGACCTTCTTTTGAAAAGGCGAAAAAAAGATACAGGACGTCGTGGGGGCCAAAAAAGATGGAAGAGAAGTCGGAGAGATTTTTCAGAGCAGGAGCGTAGGCCCACGACCAATCAGGGGGAAGAAGAACTAGAAAACACACACGAGGAGGATGAAAAAGAGAAGGGGTCGGGGGGGACTCTACGCGAGACGAACGCCGCCGAGGGAAAAAAAAACAAAAAAAAAAAAGGAAATAAATGGGTGGCAGGCACTGGCAAAAAATGGGATGTCGGGGGAAAGGGCATTCACCTCATTGAGAGTGAGGGATCGAAGAGGGGGGGGGTCCACCGGAAAACCTGGAAAAAGAACGCTACAATAGAATAGGGAAAGGGGGAAAAGATGCGTCGTCCAATTTTCTTAGAAGGGGGGGGGTCAAAGAAGGAATGTGGAAAGTCCGAAGAAGACAGACAAAAAGTGTGGTCTTCATGAGCGAGCGTAACCTCAGGGACATTAAAACCCTGGGGGAGGGGCACGGGGATCTGCCTTCTCAACCAAAAACTAGTCTGGTGGGGGGGACGGTTTCAAGAGGAGCCAGGGTGGGGGAAAAAAACCTGCTGCATCGAGAAGGTGGGGAATCTTCAAGGGATCCTGAAAGAGGTTCTTCTTCTGAAAGGGGGGATGTCCGGCATAAGCCTGCCGCAATGACAGAGGGACTTCGAGGGGGGATGACGAACATACCCGTTCAGTGCAAGAAAAACAATAAAACGTGACCGTTCAAAACTAAAGGACTACTGTGCTTTAGTGCCGGAAGAAGGGGGTAACTCAAGATCAGCCGGGGAGACTTACCACGATGGAGAAAATCGGAATGACCTAAACCGATTTACACGAGGAACCAGACTTAAATAAAAGGAGACTGGGGAATGGGGAAGTCAAAAAACTGGGGAGAAAGAGAAGGACCAAAACCGCTCTCCAGGTTGTATAAAATACATAAGAAGGCTAGGCTTAGTCAGGAGATGAATACGCTGCAACCGAGAAAAGGGAGGGGACGGAATCCCTTTGGAGTCTAGGAAAAGGGGGGAAAGATCGTTTTGGGAGGGAGGGGGGTCGGGAGAGGAAGGGGGCGCTCAGACAATGGTTGGGGGGGTAAAGTAGTCCGCGACGAAAATGAGGAAAAGGGTTCTTGGGGAGTGAATACATCGAGAAACGACCAGGAGCGGTGTAGGAAGATCTTGGGCTAAGGAGCCTTACAGGAATTACGGTGGGAGCAAACACCGTTCGTAAGAGGAGCGATCAGGGCTCGCCGAGGTCGGAAAGAGAAAAAAGGGGTGATGATTCCAACCATACGGCAGAAAGAGGAAATTCCGAACGACAGGCGTCTCCCGTCACGGGCACGAGAACGGGTGGGCCCGACTTAAAAAAGAAGGTGGGCTTACTTCATTTAAGCGTTTGACACCAAGGGGGGGAAAGTCACAGAGAGACAGGCAACTGCGACAGTATCTCTCCGAGGGGTCCGAGGTACAGGTGCGTCAGGGGGGAAGAGAGAGGGGGACGAAAAGAGAAGAGATCAACAAGGGAAGGGGGACAGTGGGTAGAAGGAAAGTGTGGGACTTTAAAGAACCACTGAACTGTGCATCAAACCCTTGAAAAACTGCCGTACAGGGGGAATCTTTTCTAGGGGGACCATGGCCCAGAGAGAAAAAATGAACCCCGGTGGCGGCACGAAAAGAACGTCTTAGGGGGGGGAACCACTTCCACAAAGGGGGTGGTAAGAAGTACGAACGTCCCCGACATGGCTGGAATGAACGACAAGAGAACAAGAGAAAGGTCATGTAATCGTAATGAAGCGGGGGGAAAGCTCCGAGGGGGGCCCAGCCACGAGGAAAAACACAGGTGGAATACCCGGGGCCGCCCACCAAGCAGGAAAAGGGCGAAGGGAGGAAAAAAAAAGAGGAGGATGTCTCGGGCCGGGGAAAAGACCCATCCCGGGGGAAAGGGGAGCCGAACGCCTCAAGGGGGAAGTGAAAGAGGTCCGTAAGGAGCTCCAGGCCCAACACGCATCAAGACCGGTGTTGGGGAAAAAAAAGAGCCATCAGGTCACAGGGAAGGGAATGGAGGAAAAAACTCGGAGAGCTCTATCTAGGACGGGACGACCTGTAAAGTGAGAAACTAGCACCGGGGAAGGGGGGGGACATAGGGACGCTGACCCGGGAAAAAAAAAAGCAAGCGCTAGAGGGGGGAGTTCACCGAGTACCTTACGGCACCCACACTTTAACCTCTTGGTCTAGGGTGGTAGGCCCTCATCTGGGGAGGGAAGGGACGGTTTCCACTCTTGACGGGGGGCCTCCCGGACGTTACGGGTCTTGGGGGAGGGGAAGAAGGAGGCGAAAAAGGGCCATGTCCTCGCAAAGGCCAGTGGTTTATGGCACTCAGTCCCTGGCGAACCGGAATCAGTCCCGTTATACGGTAGAAAAGGGGGGGGGGGGAAGACTTTCTTTAAGGGGAATTCTGGGGAGAAGAAGAATTCACCGCACAACATGCCGGGGGAAACGCATCCTGGGATAAGACAAAGGAGTGGATGCGAGATAGCCTTTTTCATAGGAACTCGGAGCAAAGGAGTTGGGGGGGGAGGGAGGCAACGTCGTGGCCACGCTTAACCATTCTGTCTCAGGCTCGAGGAAAGAGAGTCTCGAAAAGGGGGGGAGACGGACCGGGAGATCTCGCGATAGAGGACGCGCCTGGTGGCATGGGCTACACAGAAGGGCATGTCTTTTTAAAGACATACACAGAAAAGGTTCGAGATTGCTCCACCGCAAAAACACATTGAGCCAAAAAAGGATTGGCCATCATCGACGGAGGGTGCCAAGGGGGGGAAAACCCACGGAAAGGAGAGTGACAATTCTGAGCGGGAGATCTTGGAATAAAGGAGACCTCATGGAAAGAGAAAGGGGGTAAATAGGAAAGTGATCAATCCGGCTGAGGGAGGGCGGTCAGCAAGAAGCGGAACGAAATGTTGTAGGGCCAAGGTAGAAGGGAGGTAAAATAATAGGAGAGAAAAAGGCGAGTCCTTCCCTAAGAAAAATGGACCAATCTCTCCCCCGCAAAAAAAGAAACCCGGGTCGATATGGAGGAGAAAAATACCAGATAAAAAACGTGCGAGAACATCCGTAGAACCAATGAAAGGAAGAAGAGACTACGGAAAGGGGAAAGGGAAGATAAGGATTAGTTTGACTACCGGCAGGAAAAGGAAAGATCGTTCTAGGGGAAGGGCTCTCTGGGGAAAGTTCAACATAAAAACTAAATCTCCTGGTGTCAGATGGACCAGGGGGAAAAAAAAACAAATGGCTATAAGGGCGAAGGGAAAACGGAAAAACATTTATAAAAAAGAGGGAAGGGGCTGAAAACTCATCAGAGGAAGAAAAAGCCGTCGTGGAGAAATAGTAGAAAACAAAACCCAAAAGTTGGATTTCGCCATGGCGATCCCCGGACAAGAGTCGAACTTTGCCACAAGGGAGGAACTGACCTCGCG
>Ga0179593_1676034_pt1 | contig 21409 bp, 17 predicted proteins | sample CZODoug2_1_08_16_FD_185931 | JGI IMG/M metagenome (GOLD analysis project Ga0179593, IMG submission 185931) | Vadose zone soil fungal communities from Angelo Coast Range Reserve, California, USA - CZODoug2_1_08_16fungal (PacBio error correction) | ecosystem: Environmental > Terrestrial > Soil >...
AGGGCAACTCATACTGGGGGTTGGGGGATCGCTGCGGACCAACCGGGGGACATGAAAAATATCGCTCCCTGCAGTTGAATTGGCGTTGAACCAAGATGCTTGACCAAAGCCCTCACTGGAGGGGCAAGAGGCTTAGGGGGCAAGGCTATCCTTTCTACAACGTGGGGGGGTGCTCTTAGAGCGGAAGGCGAGAAGGCGTCCGGAACATTGAAGGTGCCCAGGACGGGGCAGGCTTCCGGACACTACAAGATGTCGGATCTAAGGACCTATGCTTGAGACAGCGGGATGGGATGGGGGAAGCCTGTGGCCGACTCAGAACGGGTTCCTTTTTTGGGGCTGAAAAGAAGGAACCCTGGACACCGGATTTCAGAGTCGTGACTACGAAAAGAAAAAGGAGCCAAGGGCCATCGCCGCCGTGCAGGGGCGGGAGTCGCACCGACGAGCGCGAGGCCCAAAAAAATGCGCAGAAGGGGGATAGAAGGCGGTTGGCCTGGAGTGTTCCACGGCACGACGCCGGCGACGGGTAGAAAACTAGAAAGTAAGCTAATAAACGGACGTGAACGACTTGGAAAGCGGGTCAAATATTAATTTAGACTGATTCAGGAGCACCATTGGAAACGAAATAGAATAGAAGGAGCGGAGGGGGACTGTGTATGCAAGTGCGAAGGGAACCACTCATGCAAGCCTTCAGTACTAGACGTGCGACACGGAGGGATACCGTCTGGGAGAAAGGCAGGATCAAGGCCGAAAAAAGCGTAGGAAAAAAAAAGAGGCAATGGGGCAACGCCGAAGAGAAATCATGCTGACCGCGGGACATCCGGTACGATGTTTTGATCACATAGACCGACTCCGGCCGGTTAAAAACGAAAGGACGAACAACTGCAGCCTTCGGGCCCCATGCGGAACCGTAATAAAGGGGCCCGGGAGCCTTTGCCTACAATCGCCAATGTGACTCCATCCCGACAGAGGGATCTCTTTCCTTAATCCGGGGGACCATAGAGACTGGTACCGATCCTTGACAATCGTGGGGGAAAATCAGGAGAGGCACTCAAAGAGTACACGCCGAAAAGACTTGCCTTAACTTTGGGGGGAACTTGGCAGGAAAAAATCGTAGCGACCAATCGAGGTGCGAACGGCCGGCCAATTGAAGATGCCAAGGTCGGAGGGAGACGAGGCGGGTGTACATCGAGCAGGGATCGGGGGGAGGGACGGGTCTTGGCAGAAAATTCTGTTAGATCTACGCCCTGACCGGAATGGGCCGCTTATCGGAATCGTGAGACGTAGGCCAATCAGCGTCTGGACAACCAGAACCTTCCTTGAATTAGGTGGGAAAGGAGTGAGTTGCCTAACGAAGTCCTTGCCAGCGGGCATTCATAAGAAGTAGGGACGTTGGGATTCCAGCCAGTTAGGGTTGGCAGCCGTGGACAGACGCAGTCCACTGATCGTCTTTGACAACAGGGGTGGACAAAATCGAAGCTGCGCGGTAGGCATAAGGGGTGCTGGTCTGTAAAAAAGCCTCGATCAGGCAAAACGAATCAAGGCAGAAACGAGGAAAAAAAAAACCTTGTCTAAAGACCGCTTTGACGCATAATGGGGAAGCCGGAAAAAATAAAAAAAAAAAGGCCCGGTTGGACAAAATCTGAGCTGTTCGCGTGCCTGAAACGGGGCAAACGAACACAGCAAATACGCCTAACAAAAAACAAGGGGAATGAAACGGAGAGCAACGCGATCTGATCTGGGCAACGAGCCGGAGGGCACGAAAATCATGCAGTGCATAACAGAAGGAGGGGGCCCGCGCGTACTCCAAGGATGACACCAGCGTTTCGGCCTCCGGATAGGAAAAAGAAGGAAAGCAAGGGGACTAAAAAAAAGAAGGAAACTGAGGGCAGGAGTCGATGTGGGGAACTCCAAACCGAGAGCGCGAAGCATAGCTAGATTGTAGTTGCGGGACGAACCGAGGGCATACTAAGGAGCGAAAAAAAAAAAAAAAAAAAACAATAAGGCCGGCCGCAGAAAAGGGGGGGAGGTCATGAAACCGAATCCTTGGCATTTAAAGAGTCAGAATAGACGGAAGTGGATGCTGAAAGGTTAGGCCCGATTTCGGCGGTCATGACAGCGGAAATTTCTTTTGGGATGTGGGAAAACGCGGAGGGAAACAGAAACAGCAAAAAGGTGAGGATAAATCTACAATAAAAACGTCGCGGGAAGAGGGCAGGGGTGTAGGAGGGATTAAAACATCAGGGATGAAGGGAGATCTTCTTCGGAGTAAATGTCGAAACAAGTGCGGTCATGGAAGGGGATCGGTGGGAAGGGGCCGGAGGAAAAAAAGCGTGGTAATGAAGCCAAGACCGCGGCGACCGTAGGGAATTTTCACTCATGACGGAAGGATTGGGGTATCTCATCGTTTCCCAGATCCGATCGGGATGAAAGGCGGAGATGAATTTGAATTGGAGGGTTGCTCAACCCAGGGGGGGGGGGGGGGAGCGGGAGAGCTTTGTTAGTCGGCGGGAAGGTTGCTATTTTCTCCAGTCAAGAAAAAGAGAAGTCAGGGGGTCAACCTGGCCTGGGTTTAGTGTGTCCGAAAGAAAAAGTATGCGAAAAGAGCGGGGGAATCGAAGGACCGCTTTCGAAAAAAACCAGCAATCTTCCTGACGCGGAAAGCGGGAAGAACGACTTTGTGATAGCGAAAGATAGATCGAGGAAAGGAAGTGGGTGACTCGACTCAAAGGCCGATCAGTTGAAAATGACAGTGGTTGGGCCAAAACCCCCGATTAATTGAAATCACGCTTGAACAAACCAATGGGAGTATGGAATCGAAAGGCTTCGATGAAAAAAGGCATCAAAGACATCAAGAAAAGGGGGATCTAAATCCAGACCCAGAGAGAGGGACGGGAAAGGGGGGAAAAATTAAGGAGAAAAACTTCCTTTACGGGAGTCAAAAGGTATGGAAAAGAACAGATCCCAGCTCGAGGTGAACAACTTCATCGGCAAAGTCTCACGCTCAAGTCAAGTTCATCTTTTAGAATTGCCGGAAAAGGCGAGAACCGAGGGGGGGGTTGGACCTACGACGGTGCCCAAAGACAAGGCCAGTTCAAGAAAGGACGAACGCGGAAAACGTGACTGCGCAAGTGGACATCCCGATTTAGGACACAAGAATAATCAACTGTACATGAGTAAGGGGAAAGAAGGAAAAAAAGCTGGGACACCTGACTCTTGGTGGACCGATAAAAAAACCAAAAAGGACACCGTCCCAATTGTGCCGGTCATGGTGCCGAATGAGTCCGTCAGTCTCACGTCGAGAGGGAACGTGCCCGGCGTCGGTCTAAACCATCTTAAATATCGAAGGGGATAGGACCAAAGACCGAGAAGAAGACGGGAACCGGTGGGATTGAAACATTTTTAGGGTATAGCGGGAGGGGATTAACGCCGAGGGGTTGAGCAGGGAGGCAGGTGGAAGGGACGGAAAAGAAAAGTGGCGGGTGAAAGGGCGGGAAGGCTCGTACAGAGGGTAAGCTCGGCTAAAAGGACGTGGGCAGAAAACCCCTGAGACACCGCAAGGTGGTCCGAAGAAGGTCATCGGGCCAAACGGGGGATGTGACCATGTAGGGGGGTCCGAAAACCTTCAAATGAAAGTATCCCATCTGGGAAAAAGAAAAATAACAAAGTCGAGGGGAAAAAGCTCGGAACTGAGGCCTACGACTAGCCGGAAGGAGTGAAAGGGACCCACCCAAAAAACGGGGCTTGCGGGGAATGTGTTGGTGGGAAAAAAACAGAGGGCCGTGGCTAAAATAGGCGGTGCCTGAGCTGAAAAAAGCTAAGGGCTGGATGGAAGCAAGAAGAACTGACGGCAGGGACCTGCTTGAAACGAAGGAGACTGCGGGGAATGGGGGGGGACTCGAAGTCGCCAAAGAAGAACCATTATCGCCCCCTCGAAGATGGGAACGAGAAATAGAGGAACCGTCGAGGACGAACCATGGCACGGCCTCGCCTGAAAAGGGGGAACGTCAATGTTGTCACGCTATGCTGCGAATTGAGCAAAAACAAAGAGCAGAAGGGCAAGGCAGTGTAGCCAGATATTAGGAACGGGATAATCTTCAACAAGAGAACGAAAAAGAAGGTGCGTCTAGAGGAAGAAATCCGGGGAAAAAAGGACGATCGTGGTTAATTCGCACTCTAAGCGAGCCCGATCCTAACAAAAGTCAAGGATTAAGAAAATACGAATAAGGCAAGAAAAATACGATGGGGCGGGAGTTACCTCCCGCGCCATCCCACCAGGCGCAAAAAAAACGATCGGTTTATCGGACGCTCCCGGCCAAACGTTTGGGAAAGAGACGGAAAAAATTGGGGGATGCGCAGGATTGACGTTGCGAAACCGCCCAATACGGAGAAATCTTCAGGGCGGACTGGCGCGGCAGAGTTGCCCTGTCGGACATTCCCGGAGAAGGGAAACAGAGAAATGGCGTACAGGCGCACCGTAAAGCAGGAAAAAAATTGTGCGCACGGAGTGTGATCCCAGCCCGACGGAGGGTAAAAACAAGATTAAAACCGTGGGACTGGAACACAAAGACAGAGTGACCGAGCACCAAAATAACAGGGGTGCCAGCGAATTAAAAAAAATAGAGATCAACAACAAAAAAGGATGAAAGTATATCGAAGGTAAAGAAACCTCGCAGGAAACTTAATTCTATAGGGGGCTTTCCCCTTCTGCTTGCGTCCCCCAGAAGGAGAAAGGGGAAAAAAGGCAAAACAGGAAAAAGTGCGAGAACAAGGGATACCGCCAAGGGTCCATGGGAAAAACTCGGTCAGGTTGGGTAATGGAACGCCCGTGGAATAGCAGATTCGCCTTGGGAGGCATACGAAGAAAAAACAAGGTCCTCGGAAGAGGATCCAAAATCGAAGATCAAATAAATTGCAGGGGGAGACACGACATGCTCAGGGGGGAACAACATCCAAAGAAAAACGCCATTCGAGAGAACCGTGAAGAATGAAAAGGCGGGGCTTGCTAGGCGTGTAGAGGTCGACAAAAAAAAAAAGCGCATAAGACGAACTTCTTCGAGCAGTGGATCCCAAAACCCTAAAGTGTTGGAAGGGCTCTCTCTTCTCACCGGGAAAAGTGGGAGAAGATCCCGCCTTTGAAGGGGGTTTGGCGGGGGACCCGGAAGGGGACGCGCAAGGTGGTTCGCTGAGACTATCTGAAAAGGCTCTGCGAAGCGGGCGCGAGACAGAAATGGGCCGGGAAAAAAGGAAGCCTAGTTGCGGAAAGGAGGGAGGACTTCGAGGCAGGACAGAAGATTAGTCCCGACCCGTTTTCGATTCGGAGATCTTCGCAAGGGGGCCTGGGGGCAAGTAAAAAAATTGGCCGATGCGCGACCAATCACCGGGGGGAGAGGGACCCTCATCAACTGCGAGGAGTGGGCCAAAAAAACGAGAATGCCAGCGAGTAAGCGCCGAAAAAGCGGCTCGAGCACCGGCAATGCAGAGGAGGTTCTGGCCACCATTCGCTATCCGCCCGTTTGGGGGCAGGGGTCCAAGTCAGCGCCGGGGAAAAGAAAAAAGTGAAGAAGAGGGCAAGGTGAACTACTTTTCGGAGGATAATGTGGGGGGGAACTCGGAGTTGACAGTCTCAACCGTCGTGGGACACGATTACAGATAGACGAAACAGAAGTTCAGGAGAGGACCGGGGGGGGGGGGGGGATTTCGTAGAAGACCCCTTCTATCCGAGCTTCGCCGTAAAGTCGGAAGCTCCATCCGCAACTGGAGTCAAATCACCGGGGGGGGGGGGGGGGGGGCGGCTTCACATATCGGCGGGATCTTTACCTTCGAAATGGCAACAAAGGAAAAAACACCGGTCAACATTGCAGGCCTGCGCCTGATCGTTCATGCAATTCGAGAGTGTGGACTATACTGACACATCGCCCACCAGCCTAAGAAAAAGGAAAAAAACGGGGAAAGGAAATGATGCGCTACAGTGACAGGTTGTGAATGATAGTGGGTCCATCACAACACGCTTGAGGAGCGAGGGAATCCTGGTCTTGAAGTAATAAATATATTCCGGGGTACCGTGGAGAAAAAAAGGGGCATCGTGGGGGGCGGCTATGGCCTACCTACAGTCTGGCACGCGAGCGCGTAGCCAAGGGGGCCGTGAACGGATTTTTTAAAGTCGTAAGGGGGAAAGGCGAAAGGGGAGGTGTCCCGCAATTGGTACAGGACCCGTTCGGCGATGAACCGAGGAAGGGAGGGCATCGGGGGCGGGATAGGTGACGTACAAGTGCCGGTGGGTGGGTAGATCTACCGCCCTGAGTAAAGGGGCGGGGTAAGCGGGGATCGGGACCGTCATAGAAGTAAAGGGGACGAAATAGGGGTCTGCGCTCGAACAACGGGACAAGGACCTGATGCTGACCGTGGCCGGTGGATTCTGAACAGTCTTCTGAGTAAATAAAGGGAACGGACGTGACAGTTTATGTCTGTAGGGAAAAACCATGGGGGGAAAAAAATGCAGGCAAATGATCGTTGACGTTCGAGGTTGGATAAATAGGACACGCTCTTCCGGTTGCGTCATCCAAAATGGAGGTGTATAGCAAACGTATCACGCTCTCGAGGGAGGGGAAGGGTGCGAGGAAAACTAAAGGACCCTCTCCAAGGGAGTCAGAAGGTTGGGGGAATCGACAAACTACAACCAGCACTGATCCTGCTCGGTGCTCCGGCGGGAGGAAAAACAAGATAGAGACCCAGCTCTACACAATTCAAGGACATGGATAAGGGTATCTTTGCCAACAGAGAACAAGGGATCACGGCGTCATTAGAAGGGAACTACGGTCGCCGCGGGGAGGGGACTGTCGGGGGAAAAAAAGGAAACCCGCGCCTACGGTAGAAAAGAGGCCATGGACTGTCGCATGTGTGAAGGAATCACTCAGAATGACAGAAGTCGATTTTTTCCATGTACCCTCCAAGTACCGTGCTAGCCGCGCCGAGGGGAGGGGAGAAAAAAACCAAGGGCCATGATGGACGGGAAGCACCCAAGAACCAAGCCATTCGCCGCCGAGACTGGGTCCGGAAGTTGCATTGACCTATTTCCGCATCTCTCAACACCGGAAGGAAGGGAGAATAAAATAGTTCAATGCCGATTTTCGGGGTCTGAACCCGCACCCATTAAATAGAAAAGGTGGTGGGCTGGCCTCGGCGTCTACCATCCCCCGGATAGTTCGTAAAAACCATCGGCTCGATGGAGGCGAGCGAAATGGCAAATTTAAAACATCTCCCATGGATGGAAGGGACCCTACAATATCTCCGGGAAAGGCTCCGGTCGGCAATGACATGGCTCGATTGCCGGAAGGAGTGGATGCTTACTCAGACCTAGAAGACTGAGGTTTAGGAAACTTATCATGACGGCAGGATTTGCGCAAGAGTTGGCAAGGAATCGAGTTTACGCGGAGAAGAATGACTTGGGAAAGAGCTAAGGATTTTCGCTTTTTTTCAGGAATCGGAGGCCCGTTGCGATTTTCACTCTGAAGGCAGGAAAGAAGGGTCAAAAAGGGGTTTTAGTGTGAGCTGACGGAGGAGATGTCTAAAATAAAGTTGGGTCGACCATGACTCGCTAAAGAACGGAAGCGGCAGCTGGGGAGGGAGGCGTCGTGACAGAAAACCAAGTGGCGGAATGACGAACCGAACAGAAGTGGGAGCGATAGCTGGGGCGTTTCAAAGGCCGGAGGTGGAGGGTGAAAAAGCGTCTGAACCCTAAAAAATCAACGTCACGTCCGAAAAAAAGGGGAAACGAGGATTCTAGAGAGAGAGGCCCCTTGATGGGAAGGAACGACATCAGACCAGGAGGTGACGTGAATACCCAAGGCAGTCGTTCGATGTCGAGGACGGCCTTTATCAAAGAAGGTACGGGGGTCACCCCAACGAACGGTCGCTGTTCTGATAACGATCAGGACGTCAAGGATGCCACTAAGGGGAAAGAGGAATCTCAAGGCGTCCGAACCGGGGAGACATCGATCTTTCGGGAAACTAATTTGAGATCTATTGAGCTACGACTTTTTCACAATTATTGAAAAAACAAGTAAAAAGCGACACCATTGGAACTTGGGAGAACTCGCCAGGACCCAAAAAACGATGGCAAGGAAAACGTACCAAAGGATCTTAAAGGACGAAAGAGATGAACACCTGGGATGGGGCGGGGGTGTCTATTGGACGTCGACAAGGGAAACCAGGAGGACCGGTCGACAAGGGAAAGACGGCTCAAAGGTCGGTCTGGGGCTCGGCGGTAGAGGGGTTGTGGCGATGTAACGGACAGGGTCAGGAGATAGAAATCCCTCACTAATAAGAAATATGCAGCCGCAGGCGTCCTCTGTACCTTTGCCGGAGAAGGGTGAAAGGGGTTATTTATAAGGAGGGGGTACCGCCGAAGTGTTTTAAGCAGGGCACTGGGGACGGGGGAAGCCGAAGGGGCGCAAACACGGCAGTAGGATACGGAATGAAGCAAAGGGCTACAAAGAAAAGGAAAAAACCCTTTCTACCAAGGAAAGGAGGGATCAATATCTTCCGTTCATGTTGCCCAATACGGAAGCCTTGAGAAAGAAAAAGATCTCCGAACTACATCTTTGGACACAGTCGGAAAAGGGGGGAAGTGGGACCTTATGGAGGTTCGAAAAGCTCCTGCTCGCGTGCAGTGGTACAAAAAAAACGGGCCAAGGGACCAACGACATTGGGTTGGGGCAGAAAATGGCGATTAGAACGCAAGGGATTCTGCGATGGACGAAGGGCATCCTCCCGGCAATCGTTGAGGTAAGAAGATCTGTGTAAGTGTGAGGGATAGAAAAGGAAAAGCTGGGGAAGTTTTTCGGACTAATGGCAAGAAGACAAAAACATCTGCGCCCAAAGAGCTGTAGGGAAACGAGAAGGGAGAAACCGTAGGACAAGCTGGTCAAGTAGTTGGGCCGGCATCTCAGCTAAAAAAAAAGGATCCTCAATTGATATCTTCTGCACGTCCGCCGCATAGCCGGGAAACACGGGGTACAGATGCCGGATAAAAAGAGAAATTGGTCTCCTGCGCAAGAGAGTAAACACAAAGAGAAGATCACGTTTTGTCACGTCACACTGTCTCAGCGAAAGAGGAAAATCAAAAAAAAAACCTGGAAAGTGTAGGTATCCGAATAGGCTCATCACGTAATGACGATGGGTTAGTTCGGAATAACCCGATCAAAAGGCTTCCAAGCACACCGCAAGCAGTGGAGCAACAACGGGCGTCAATAATTGCCAACCTGAGGGGAATGAACGAGAAACTTGAGGTGGCCAGGCATATTTTCGTTTCGGAAACTACTCAGATTTCTCGGATCATAGGAAGGAGCAGAGGGGGCGCCTTCGCGTTGCACCCTAAGGGATGGCATTCCCGAAGGCAGTGGCCACTGGCGTGATCACCGTCAAACAATGCGGAAGTTTGGCCGATTTCCCTGGCAGTGATGTCCTGAACTGCGAAGGAGGGGTCTCTGGGACTGGAAATTCCATAGCCAGGGACAGTACACACTCAAGAAAGTAGCGGTCAAGCGGTCCACGAGGCAACCTTGGAAACAAAAACTTATTTGAGAAAAGAGAGAGATGGGGACTTCTTTCAACAGTTAAAAGAGGAGGGCGGACGCGAGTTAAATGTGAAGGTGACAGAACGGGACGAACCGGGAGCACGACTAGGTATCATCAAGCAAGAACGAGCGGAAACACGGCTTTCAATGGACTGTGCGAAGTACAGAAAAAGGGCTCAGGATGTCGCGTTAATTGGTCACTAAACAACATTAGCAACATCGTCTCTTCCTAGGATCAAATGGGGGGTCTAAGGGAAAACATCATGCGCATGGACTTCTACGCATGCACAAAGGGAATTAGCGACACATGGCATGATAAAAACGGTGGCGAAGGGGTGTCTTGTAGCGGTAATACGAAAGAGAAACTTCATTCCTGGATGCTCCATTCGAATCCCTACTAAAACGGGGTGGGTTAGGGGACCAGGCATTCGCGCCGGGACCGGAAAGGAATGGATCGAGCAAGGAGTTGGGGATTTACCCCGGGGCTAGACGCCCAAGGGGAAGGGGGCGCTCCGAAAAATCTATCTGGCTACAACGTTTTATCTAAAGAAATTTTCTCGAATGAGGCCTCAGGAAAGCGCGCTTCTGAGCGATGGGAACTGACTTATGAGGGGCGAGGAGGAAAATTCGGAAAGATCGTTCATTCGCGGGGAATGTGGCAGGGCCTTGGCTCGCCAATACTAGAACGGGTTACTTGTTGGAGCTCGGACTGACAAAAACACCTTAGTCTCGGGAGCGTTCCTAAATCCTGAGGACAGCGATAAAAAAGAAGGACTTACCTCAGTCGCATTTGCGTCAAAACAAAAAGTTGAGAAAAGAGGGTGATCCTGCCAGGGGGGTTTCCTTTCTTTTGAACTGGCGGGAGAAACGGTAGAACTCGAGCATCAGCTGAAGTCGCACGGGAAGGGGGAGGAGTGTCATCGACAACTATGGTGAGAAAGGATTGTCTGGGGTAGGTTACACTATTGTAAAGGGGAGAGAGACAGCAGAATTTCGCAGGGGAGGACGGTTGCAAACACGTCAGGGGGAGTCTTAAAGGACTTACGGCAGAGGAAAGAAAAAACGGAGAAAACCCTGAACACTTCGGGGTGTGAAAACACCGGCCTTCCCTTCTTCAAAAGAGCCAGAAAAACTTCGTCAATGGCACCCTGCAAGGAGGGTCCCTAAGGGACGCGGCGATGATTCAAAACGTAAACATAGAACGGAACTCCTCCCCCCGCTCTCCCCTAGCCGAAACGGCAGCCTTAAAGGAGATCCCCATCGGGAGAAAGGAAAAGGGGGGGAAAATGCCAGGGCGCCTGCAGGGAAATCTAAAAAATGAGGATCAAGAAGGATTTCCCTTCTGCCGTAAAATGTGCCAAAGATTATTGCCTTGTACATCGTTGGGGAGATGCGATGTCCTCATACGACCAGTGGAGGGGGAAAAATAGCGACGGCTGCTTAAGGCCGTAGTCCTTATTGGGGGTGAAACCATGCAGAGAATTAAGAACTTGCTGTCCGGACAATGAAGAGCCAGGAATTCCGGGCGTGAACGATTGGCTGAATTCGTTGACAAAGCTGGGGGAGGAGAAGTGGAAGGACACCTGGTGAGAGACCGAAAGCCTGAAAAACAAGGTGGACATATAAATCGTAAGGGGGGAAAAAGACCAGACCTATACATGCTGTGTATCGGGGGCTGAGCTCCTTCCTTGAGGATGTGGTGCTTGAAAGAATTCCGTGGGGTCGAACCTTTTGCCATCTTCCCTCGATGCATTGTCCAGGCCCTCGGACGGGAAGTGACCAAAATGAACCCCTTGGGGGTTCAGAGATTGAAATGAGTCAATATCGTCCGGGGAAAGGGGTTACTCTCTATCGAGGACACGTCATCAAAAACTCGGTGGTGCTGGAAACGGGATCAACAGCGGGGAAAGGGGGGAAGTAGCGGAATGGTCGAAGAAAATCTCGCGCAGAGGGGGTTTTTTTTCAAAAGGGCAAGACCCAAATTGTGAACCCCGATCTGCTTTTTGAAAGGCTTGAAGAAGGGGCGAATCGCACGACCGAAACACGAAAATCAAGCTAGCGCACAGCTAGCAACGATCTCGCTCTATCGGGAAAACGAAAGAAAAGAATCACGCCGTCAATGATCAGTGAAGAAAGCCGCGCGTCTTCGGGGAAACGCAGGAGTAAAAAAGAGACCTAAAGGCCAGGTAAATGAAAAGGGGAGACATCCAACAAACAGCCATCCATGCGAGGGGGCCAGCCCGAACAAGCCTCTAATCAGCGGGGGAGAGGGTGTGCGAAAGAAAGATCACCAGCGCGCCAGGGAAGATGTTCAAAGGGAGAAGGGAGCCAACCATTCGGCCGCCGAGAAGGATTCATAGCAGAACTAGAGTGGCATTGACCTATTGGAACCACAGGATAGTAGGAACATAGATATCGAGGACGGCCAAGAGATTTGGAGATGTCATGGAACCGCAACCGGAAGGACGGAGGGATTTCTGGGGGCCGCGGGAGGAGGGAAACCATCATAAAAGTCCTGCTGGGGGGGGAGCTTTGCAGTAAGAAACGACATCTCTGCTTGCAGGGGAGTATTGTCTCCATGGAAACAGCGAGAAGGGAAAGCCGGGCTCAGATCTATCGTGCGTGGTCGATTGAGGCGTTCATGAAGGCTCGCGGTTGGGAATAAGAGAGCCAACGTATCCTGCGACCCGAAAGCTGTTTGTTCACTTATCATTACTTGCAATGCTGGTGGGCGCCGCGTTGAAACCGACGGGAGAAAGGGGAGGGGGATTCGAGCGGCTCGCTTCATGAGTGCGAGGGGCTTGGGAACGTCCAAAAGGGCAAGCGAAAAAGAGCAGAGCGAGGGGAACTGGTTTAGTTTTTTGAGCCTGGCAAAACATTATGCAAAAAGAACTTGAAAAAAGGAGTCGACAAGGACTGCGTCGGCCGGACACAAAAGGGTATCGGCGTCGAAGATAAAGTTGGAAGAACCGCGCAGAATGGGAGAGGGAGAGATGTGACACTGGGTAAAGGGCTCAGTTTCAGGAAATCAAACAGGGTCCAAAAGAGAACCTCCTCCATATTTAAAGAAAAAAGCAAGACAAGGGGACCGTAACATATTATGAAGCGAAGACAGGGAGGAAGAAAACCTGCATAAAAGGGGGGGAAAAAGACTATAAGTTGGTGGTCGAGAAATACGAAACCAGAGCAGCGGGCAATAAATCAAGATTTCCTGATTTGGCGGATTACGGAACATGCTGGACGGGAGAAACCGCAATGACGGCGGGGTCAAAAGATCCCAAAGATAAGATTTCAACAGAAAGGGTCCCGACCGAAAAGGAAGCATCTGTATCAGTGCCAGCTCGCGAACCTCTAGGGGGTTGCCGTGGAGAGGCTGGGGGATCCGGACTAAAGCCCAGTTCAAGAAAAAGGCGGATTACGATCAGGGAAAGTGAACGGTCGTGTCCTAGGAGTACCGAGGCCATTTCTTCGGTAAAGGAAAAGTCATGCAATGGAGTCCAGGGGAAAGAAGGATCATATGGAGGCACAACGAAGGTGTTACGAAGGGACAATTGCATTACCCAAGTTAAGGTCCGCATTGAAGGAGCAGTCCGGTAGGATAGGCGGGGGGGAGGCGAAAAAGGAAAACTTCCCGTCTTCAGGGGTCTGAGTCAAGGGATCTACTGGGGAAGAAAGATGCCGCAGGAAAGGAGAAAGGCTCCGCAAGCGGGGCGCATGAGTGCAAAATCAAGGTGTTAGGTATACAAAGGGTTACCGGAAGGGGGAAAAGTGATGGAAAAAAGACGGTAAGGACGAGATTCGCCAAGTCACGGCTTCGACTGTTGGAGAAGAAAGATCCCAGTACTTTTTTGAGGCGAAGATGCCGGAAAAAACTCCTCAAGTGCGGGGGATCGATAAAGGTCCAAGAAAGGGAGGGGAAAAGAGGCCAAGCCTAACAGCATGTCGTTAATTCCGAAAGGTCACCGACCGGGAGACGGAACTGGGACTGAGAGGTCTAGCTTAACCGGCTCGCAGAGCCCCACGGCAAAGAGGTGGAGTATACCAAGCTGGGGGAGGCAAGTTTTTGTAACATCGGCGAGGCGCGTCAGGTGAGGAAAAGACGAACGAGGCGATGACTCAGGAAAGACGCGCGAATTGAGGAGAACTACTCTAGATCCTTGGTTGACATGCTGGCGAAAGCAAATGAGAGGGGTTTGAGGAGGGGGGGGGGAGGCAAAGCGGAAAACAACTCAGCTGTCGATAAGAAGCCTAAGCGTACGGCTACGACACTCTTAAAAATTGGGGAATGTCCTCAAGCGCTTGAAAAAACAAAGAAGTTCGGGCAGTTCCGCACTGAGCCGATGCCTTTACCCACGTCAGAGAAAAATGGTCCCCGGATACAGCGCACACGGAAAGGGGGGGGGGGGGGGTGATCTCTGGGACAAAATAACGGAAAACAGGGGGAGACCCAAACCGCCTGGGTCATTGAATCCGTGTGCAGCGATGATGGCGAGAGCCAGAATCAATTAACGGAGTGTCCGAGTCGAGAAAAACCTGAATGACTATTGGCGTGAGTCGTACCAGACCGCGGCCGATCAGAAGTGAGGAAAAACGGGGAAATGAACGGTCTCCGTAATTACCATTGGGAAGGTCATGAGGACGGAGGGAAGGCCATTTCGTTAAGACCCGAGAATTATCTCTCCGGGAGGGAAAGTGTTGAGGCGCGGTGCCGGATTGGCGTTAGCAAAGCTGACATAGAATTGAGAGATTGCACGACCGTCAACAATGAAAGAAGGGTTGAGAATTGGGAGGGAGTAATACGCATGCCAGGCGGGCAGGTTCGTTCTCGTGAAGATAAAGAGCCTGGAAGGAAAAAAGCCAGAGGTCGCAATAAAGCAGGGGTAATGCAAGCAAAATGGCAACGACTGTGGGGCCAACAAACAATCTTCTTATTGTAAAAGAAAAAGATCTCTGTTCCTCGGGAAAAATGATCAAGAGCAAAACTCCGAGGTCCCATTGGTCTCATTGGGTGTAAACTATACTAACCGGATATAGGGTGTAGCGGGCAGCAGATCTCACTCCTGTTCAACGGGTCGCAGTCTTATTGGGACTGTTCCGAATGGCCTCCCGTGGATGAGAATGGAAAGGCGAGGAGAAAGGAAGCCATAAGGAAACGCGAAAGTCCGCTCAGAAGCAGGCGAAAAAGAAAACATAATGACAGGGCCAACAATGACCAAAAAAGGGTTTCGCTTCGCCCGTTGGATAATGAAAACCGGGGGGGAAACGTGGATGGGAGTTGGATCGGCGGTAAGGAGAAGAAAGCGACATTCCGGATATAACTACTTCGGCGCAGACTCACGGAAGCCGTGGGGTTTATGGGTCCAGAAGGTCTCTCTCCCCGTAATGAAGGAATGAGGCCGGGATCGGGGCAAAAACGGCCTTTGGAGGGCCGTCAAAGTTCAGAGACTCATTTAAGTGGGCCCCTTGCCAATCGTGAAATGGGGGTCCCTGAGCAGAATGCGGAATACTCGTGGAATTTAAGGCTAAAGGAAATTGAAGAATCAGGCACGACTTGCTCAAACGGGGTGGAAGTAGACGGTTTGCAACTGAGCAGTCTAGGGAGGAGATTTCCTGGATTGAGCCTTTTCCGTCTCGGAGAAAAAAAGAATAAGGGGATTGGTGTGACTTGCAGGGCTGCAACAAAACGGACAAAGGATTTTAGATAGGTTCCATCACCTGAATCCTGAGCTTATGATCCCAAAAAGGGAGCACCTTCTGCGGGCGCAAAAAGCCTGTTTCTTGCCACACAAAGCGTGGGATAAAGAAGAACGTTTGTTGCCGGGGTCAAAAACGGGACATAACGAGCTGTTAAGGAACAAAAGGGGAAGGAAGCTTCGGCGGAAGGGGAGAATGAAAGGGAATCACGAAATGAGGGAGACGACAGGGAGGGTCTTCAAGATGGAACTAGGAACTTAAAAGAAGAGGTTATCTTCTACGGGGTTGATGCAGCAGCGGGTGCCGAAACCTCAGGGTAAAGGGGAGGAAAGGGCCAGGGTAAGGCCGTGGAGGGAAAGCTCCGCCACTCTGCGTATTCAGAAAAGCATTCCTTCTTCACATATAGGAGGGGAAGGCAAGAAAAGGACTGGCACCGTCAAAAGATTCGAGATGCAGAGCGGGGAAGAGACCGGAGTGACTATCGATCGACTCCGGGAAGGGAAGATCAAAGACAGCGAAACTCACCTTCAGGACGAACCTATACCGGGGGGGGGGGAAGAGGGTCCGTTGCCACAGCGAAAAGCGTCGGGGGGGCCATCCGCAGGGATTCCGTATCCATGGGCATAGATAAATTTTAAAATACATCGTTGTTTAAGAATCTTCCTCATAGCAAAACGACCAGTTCACGGGAAAGCCGATCGTGCCGTCTTGAATGAAGGGGGGGGAAGGGAGGAAGGGGAACAGGTTGAGAAACTGATGGTCAGAGGGGCAAAAAATTCGTCGCTTTCTGGAACGACTTAAGGATTTGAAGAGGAGTTGGAGGTTTGCCGCCTTGGAAAAAGGGAGGGGAAAGAGGGAGAAAGTAACGGAATTGGGTGGCAGTAGAAAATCGTTGAAAAGTAGGCCGGAGTCCCTGTCTTTATCTTGAAGGACAAGTCACTGGATAGTCGTGAATAACCTTGATGCCGGTGATTTCGGCCTGGCCAGCGTAAGGCGTTAAAAAAAGTAAAAGGAGTCGGTCTCGGAAGTGACGGATTCCGTCACCGTGAAAGGTGGCATTTTTTTTGGGGGGGGGGTTCAACGGGAAGGCACGAGAAAAAAACGGCCTTTGACAAGGGAGAGGGGAACTCGCTATCGATCAAAGTCTAAGTTTGAAAGTATCCGCAAAAAAAACGCTTGCTGTGAGCGTTAAGAAAAAACGATCATCCCGCGTGATAAAGTCAATGTCGAAAAAGACCTTCTCAAGTGGGGACGCATAAGGGGAAACCGAAGCGACAAATAAAAAAAAAAACAGGCCGTTTGGGGACAGAAGGATCTTCTAGGAAGGGGAAGAAAAAGACGGGGAAAAAATCGCAACTCCGTCAAAAAGAGAATAACAGGCAAAAAATTCGAAGTCCGGGATCGGAATCGTGGCCGATAAAAAATGGATCCGGCACAATCAGGGAATAGAAAGTCGTAAGTTAAACTCATTGGAAGGACCCAACCGAAAAATCCTTATAGGCAACCGGAAAAATGGGCCCCCCCCCCCCCAAAAAACCCCCAAAAAAATGGGGGGGGAAAAAAAAAAAACTCGAAGGCGCAGAAGAGAGGGAGGCAATTCCCAAAATCCGTCCATTGGCGCCCTCCTAAAACTGAAGAGGCGAGGTACGACGAACCAGATAAGACGCTCCAGAAACCGGACGAGTAAAAAAGAAATTCCGAGGGACGGGGGAAGGACAGAGGATGAAGGGGAAGGGTACCGAAAGTGAAGATAACCATGATTAAAGATATATATGGGACCTCTTCAGGTGAAATCATTACCCGCACCGTCGGCGGCTGATTTGGGGCTGGGAGCTGCCGGGAGGGGGGGACAATTGCCTGTTTGAGCATGGGGGTCAACTAAAAGAAAAAAGCTTGGGGGGGACGCAGTCGGCATTTGGGGGAAAGTTCGGAAAGATGGGCCTGGACATTGCCGACCTCGGGGATTCTAAGATGTTCGATGACCTGAAGGTCATGGACAGGGAAGCGGTTGCATAAGGGCCGAACGAGGGGTGAATACAAGGAACGAGCTTAGGGATTATTCTCATGGCCATGTTGTGGAAGCGAAGAGGGGGGAAGACATCGCGAGGAGAAGGTCAGGAGAATGGAAAGAACGAACTCGGAGAGTGAGTACGCTGTTTAGCTTGAAAGCAACGTCTTATTAAATAAAAGAGAAAGTGTTTAAACAACGGGGAAAGGGGGGTAGGGCCTGCCAACGAGCATTATGGAGAAGGGGGAGAGAGATGGTTGACAGGACAGAGGACTTAAAAGCGGAGGCGCTATCTCGTCTTCTGAAGCCAATTGGCGGATGACGCAACCAGCAGATAGAGACTCACTTGGGAAGGTCCGAAGAAATGCTGGGTTTTCCAATCTTCGGGAAAAAAAAAGGGGAATGGAAATCAACCGGGGTCACTGAGTAGAGACCCGTCCATGAGATCGAATTGAAAGGGAAAGGAAAGAAAAAAAAGGCATGCAAGGGAAACCCAAAAAATTAAGGGAACCTTTTCCTGAAAGAAAAGACAAGAAAAAAGGTCGGAATGATATGACGGCAGCACGATTCGGAAAAACTGCAGGTGCGAAGTGGGGCGGTCGATCTCAAGACGGTGACCAGGCAAAAGGAGGTGGAGACCAAAAAAATGTCAAACGACTTTGAAAAGAGGCTCGTTGACACGACAGGGCAACGGCATAAGGCACTTGAAAAAGACCTCAGGGTCACTACTACTGGGAAAAGAAACCTCGCCCAAGAGAAGTCTTGGAACGTCTGGTCGCCTAGTGCGGAAAGAAGAGGGATTCAAAACAGATGTTCAAGGAAGGAGGTACAAGACTACTTTAACATTCATTCACTACGGGGGACTTCACCGACGGGACGTGGGTGGCTGCGGCACCGGGGGAAGGTCAACGACGAATGGGTGAACGCATGGAGAGGAAGGAAGGAATCGTGTCGAGCGGGGGTGGGGAGGTATGGCAAAATCTTCGATCAGTCAAAGTCGACTGGATGAAGACCTGGGCCACGAAAAGGCGAGAAAAAAACTGGGAAGGTTGCTAGACCGGTCCCATCAAAAGTGTGAGGTTAAAATAACCTCCCGAGGGTAAAAGGTGCCGGTGATGAACCGGAAGGAAGACGAATGGGATGGCGAACGTCGGCCGCAAGCATCTGCTGCCCTTAGAGAGGCTAAATTGAAGGGTTTCGCATTGCTGAAGAAAAGTCCGACCCCGGAAGCAAGGGCTGGCTCTAGACTAAATGATCGTGTCCAAAACGTTGAAAGAATGTTACTCAATTCAGGGGAATCAGAGGGACAAGTCGGTCAACCGGGGAAAGGGGGAGAAGGAAAGAGCCTGAGCAAAAACATGTTCCCACTAAACTCTACTCTGATTGAAAGACCGGTCAAAAAAAAGTCAACAAAATAAACCAGATGGCGCAAAGGTGGTGACAGAGGCTATTCCTCTCCAGGGGAGGGGAAGGCCGCAGCAGGAGGGGACGCTGGCAGACCCGAAGGAAGGAGTTAGGTAACTCCAGAAACCTGTTCAAGGGTGAAGAAAAAGACTCGACCAATTACACCCTTCTTATGAAGGGTTTTCGACAGGCAACATAGCTCCCCAACGAAATCTGGCGAAACGAAGAAGCGAAAAACGTCGAAAGAAAAGAGGATAAACGTGCCGGGGACTAGGCCAGCAAAGAAACGAAGAATGTTCAATTTTTCCCGGACAGAGAGCAAAAAAGGGAAGTTGGCAGAGCAAGGGGAAAACGTTGTAGCCAGGTGGGCAACAATGAAAGCGGCGGGGGAACGCGCAGACAGGGAACTCCAACAAAGGGTATCGGTATCCTTCCTTGGGGAAGGACTGAAATAAGCGCGGAAAATCATAACCACCGTCTGGGGAAGGAGGGAGTCAGCCTGCGCCGGGCGCATCCGAATAAGGAGGGGGGGGGAGTCGTACCTTCCGATCCCAAAAGGGAGAGGACATCACATCATAAAACTTTTATCCGATGGAAAAAAAAACCGTGGGGGATAATTGGTGGCCTGAATTGGGTCGCCACCGCCGTATCAACTCGGGGCCGGGGAAGTGGGAGTCGTGATGGAAAAAAGGCTCTTGCCCTTCCAAGAAGGAAGAAGATCACGTTACTGAAGAATAGCAATTGGGTAACGTGCCGCAAGTTGGAGATCCTGCTGAACTTAGACGAAGAGCAAGGTTCGCTTTTACTTGAAAGTTCAAGCAAGGGACAGGAGAAAGGGTCAGGGGGAGCAGTTTTCGGGAGGGGCCCAGGGAAGAGAGGAAAACAACATAGGGGGGGGGTCGGGAAACTGTCTGCAACAAAAACTAAGGAATGTCCCGATGTACAAAGGGGGAGACTTGAAGGCAAGTCCCCGAGAAAAAAGGATAGAAAGGTAGTCGCAGTGGATCAGGGCATCTGCGTCGAAAAAAGAGGGGTGACGAACGTGGATAAACGTAAATGGAGATGAGAGTGAGGCAAGAAAATCTTCAACGTGAACTCTCAGGCATTCAGAAAATAAGAAGGGTCGCAAAGAAAAAAAGACAAGCAAGGGCCATCCTAACGAGGGATGACACAGAACGGGTGTCCGGAGGACAAGAAACTTTGGAGGAATGATAAAAAGGGCAGCCTTTCTAAAAAGGAGGGCGGCGCGTTATTTAAACGCCAAACCATCCGTCATGGGCCGGGAGGAGCTTCGTCGGCTGGGCTAGGAATCCAAGAAACGTGGGGGTGAGGTCCGGATCGCGAGACGCGGGGAAACACGCACCCCGGAGGAAGAATGAAAAAAGGGGGAAGATCAGAGCCTTTGATTTGGGTGGGGGACGGGGAAACGGAGCTTAAACACTTGGAGTGTTGGCTCTGCTGATAAGGGTGGGACCACGATAGGGAAAAAGGGGGGCCCCGTAAGGCGAAGCGGCGCAAAGGAGCAAAAAACCGGACACATTGAAGGGAAGTCGAAAAGCGAGGAGGAGGGATTCAGCCACGATAGGGGTATAAGTACGGGGAGGAAGAGATCTGGGGGGAAGAGAACTCTTTTGGATCGATGTCCTGTTGTCCGACTTAGACGAAAAGACTCGCGTTTACGAAGGTGACTTCGGCGAACAGCGCAAAGGAAAGGATTTTCTTTCATAAAGAACACGAAAGTGCAAAGAAGCCGGGGAAGAGCCGCGGCTTCTTCGCAAGAAAGTGCGGGGGAAGAAGGGGGTAAAAAAAACAATTGCGCAAAGGGATTTGTAGAAAAAAATGAACGGCCCACTTCCGCGAGCCCGAGCGTAGAGGATCAGGGGAAGGACTATCTTCGGGTCCGGCGCTTGGGGCCCGGTCGAATTCACCGAATGAAATGAAAATAATCATTCAGGGAGAAGGAGGGAAAAAAGAGCAAGCCTTGACGGAGGCGGAAAGGGGTAGAAACATCATAGGCGACGAAAACCACGGGGGTTCCGAAGGCTGCTAAGAGGAACTATCGGGAGGCTTATCCATCCGCCAAGCTTCTTAAGTGTGAGCACCGCATCAAGGGACACCAGGAGCGGCGTATAAAAAAAAACCTGCTGGCGTCACCCCGGCGAAGGCCCGATGTTATAATTCATGCCTTGATCAGTATTCATCCAGGTCGAGAGATTGGGGATCGAATAGAAAGAATCTGGGAATGACAGAAAAAAAAAACTCTGACCGAACTAGCCAAAGGGAACTCGGATTCCCAATTAAAAAATCGACCGGAGAAAGGTGGGGAGCCCGTGTCGCCGTTCCGGGACTCGGCCAACACGAAGCCATCAAATCATGGATCCTTCTGAACGGAAGAAGTTCATAGATTGGTACGTGGTTAACGGGGAAAGTCTTGAAGGAGGGCGGGGGAAAAGATTCCTAAAAGTAAAAGAGACCGTACGGGTGCCTTGTAGTAAGGATTGGGGGGAACCAGCTTAAACATAGAGGTTAGCGAACGGCGGTCAGGAAAAGGGCTCCGATAGAGCATTTAAGACGGACGAGGAACTCCTGAAAGAGGCTGTGTATTGTGAACGTCCAGGGGGCAAGCATTGGCCATAGTAGGGGAAGTCTATCGAAGGGTAAGGGGGGGGACCAGAACCAAAGGAAAAGGGTGGGTATCATCCGTCATAGTTCTTAGAAGGCTGGGGGG
>Ga0179593_1419642_pt1 | contig 21406 bp, 24 predicted proteins | sample CZODoug2_1_08_16_FD_185931 | JGI IMG/M metagenome (GOLD analysis project Ga0179593, IMG submission 185931) | Vadose zone soil fungal communities from Angelo Coast Range Reserve, California, USA - CZODoug2_1_08_16fungal (PacBio error correction) | ecosystem: Environmental > Terrestrial > Soil >...
AAAACGGCAATGCAGACAAGTCTCTCATGCAAAGACAGCAGCAAGTAAAGGAAGGAACGGGGGACTTGAAAAAAACAGTAAGTAGAAACTCCTAGGAAAAAAAAGTAGGAGGGGAGGAACCGGTCGTTAGAGGAAGACGTGGTAATAAGCACACAAGAAGGAGGAGAGGAATCAAGAATCCTGGATCAGCCGTAGTCATCATACGCCTGAACTGCGCCTGCGCTTCAGAAAAGAAGAAAGAAGGGGGTTTAAGGTAATAGGGGATCTTGAGGACCTCTTCAAGGTACTAGGAACGAGCTGGCAAAAGGGATCTGGTGTTATGAAGGTGGGGGAAAGAAAGGGACAGGCTAGGCGGGGCAACTATCTTTCCTGGAGGGGAAGACCTGCCAGACAGGTTTGTCGCTGTAGCAACCGGTGAAGTTCTTCAGAGGGGATTGTGTGAATGATCCTGGGCTCACCCCCGAACAGGGAAACGGGCGGAAAAAGGGAGGAAAGGGTACTTTGGTTCTATCAAGAAAGAGTAAAAACGACTAAACCGGGCCTACTGGCCGAGAGTCGAATAGAAAGCCGGTAGTCGCCGCTACGTCATAAAGGAGGGAAAAAAAGGCCATAGGACTCTTAAAAAGGGAAGGGGCCCTGAAAGTCATTTTGAAGAAATTACGTCTGTCAAAAAGTACCAAGGGTAATGATTGCGTCGACTGGATACCTCAGAGGGTAACACACCAACGGGGGGCGTCTTCGGGTCAGAAAAGGGAGAAACGAAGTGAACCAAGAAAATAAATTGAGCAATCGCTTTGTCTACAACTAGGAGCATTAAGTGGAGAAAGGGTGGCCAACATCTAATAATCTGTTTCCAGGGAAGAAAAAGCTAAAAGGAAGGTGCCTTGGCGGGGGAGTACCCCGCTCGTTACGGGACGGGAATGGGGAGGGGGACGATACTACTAGACAAAGAACAAAGGCACAGGTATACAAATGCGCATTGTCACACGGTCGAGATGTCAAACGGTACAGGCCTGCCGCGCAGCATTCAGGGTAACAGTAAGATCAATAAGGGGGGACAAAGCCTAAAGGAGGGAAGAGCGGTTTCGACGTCACCAAGGGGGATCAAAAGGTCTCAAACGACGAAAAAACAAAAACTGGGGGGAATCAAAAGGGAAAATCAGGGGTTCCAGACGCCGGGGGGAGCCGAACTCTCATCCAGGGGCGGGGGGAGAAAAGGGGGGTCAATGGTCATCAAATGCTTTAAACTTTACAGCAGGGGAAGTTGGCTGTCGGTGGAGCCGGGTCCTTTCCTAACCCGATTATTGAAGAAGGGAATACGAAGGGGAAAACGGATAAGGCATCGGGAGGCGAAGTAACGGAAGGGAGACGGCTAGAGAGGGCCAACTCTATAAGGCTATTACTCGACGCTAGTGTAAACTGGAGAGGAAGGTAAGGGCATCCAGAAATTAGGATTGGCGAGGCACCCTGCAAACGAAAATGAACAAAAAAAAATTTCCGAGTATCGACACACGGGAAAAGGTAAAAGTGAAAGGACGGGATGGGTAAAAACACAAGTGGAGCGCTTACGAAAGGCGACAAAAAATGGAAAAGACCCAGGAGAGAACGGGGAAGAGTGACATCTAAGGGGAGACCTTAGAATAGAGCCAAAATCCTAAAGTGCACATGGTCGAAAACAGAGGAGGGGAAGGAAGCAAACAGGGGAGTGGGATCCACAATAAAGACCACCGGTAAAAAAGTAAAAAAGAGAGTGAGCTCTAATGGGGGTAATAGCCACGAGAAGACGGGCATTCAAAAACGTGCAAAGATAGCTGTCCAGGTGGTCGGGACCGCACAATGAGTAAGGTCGGGGATGTCGAAAAATGGAGAAGCGTAGGGGGAAACTGGAGAAAATAACAGCGTGGAATAAAGTCAAAAAAAAACTGGGGAGGAAAAGGGGAGCCGGCGGGAAGGAAAAAAAACTGCCCGCAACAAAAATGGGCAAGACTTACAGCGGCTAGTCTCTAATGGTCGCAGGGGTGTGAAAACTAGAAAACCAGGAGGGGTCGGGGCTAAAAAAGTGGACGCGCTAATGAGGAAGAAAGGCTACAAGTGAATCCTCTGGCTATCCAGGGGACAACGGGTGAGGCTGTAGGGTAGTAAAAGAAGAAGGGTCAACTGCTTTGGTAGCAGATACGAAAAAACGACCCATAAGAAAGAGTGGGAAAGAAAAGACGGGGACAGAGCGGCGAAGAGGAGGGCATCATAGGAAACGAGGTGCAACCAAGGCAAGTCTCACCTAAGCATTCGGAATGCGGGTGAAAGAGCGAGAGGGGACCGAGATCGTGCGGGCTGTAAAGCGAGACTACTGACAGAAAAGGACACCACGGGAGGGAAAGGAGAGCTTCTGGAAAGAAAACTAGATTAACACAACGTGAACCAGGCCATGCCTGACAATGTAAAATAGGTACTACGCCAAAAGAACTCGAAATGTAGGAGGCAGGGGAGTGTCCAGTGCGCCGCTAACAAACATGATACCAAATAATATCCAAGGGTGTGGGCGGGCCGGGGGGAAGGGGGGGTATAGTACAACTGCTGGGCAAAGGGTGAGCAATTAGACGAGGAAAGACGGCAAGAGTATGAACAGGGAACAACACTGCCGTGTCTGTGAAACCTACAGACAACAACAACAGATCGAAAGCAGACAGTAGGAACATGCCGTTGCGCCATCCTGAAAAAATGAATACAATAGAGTGACAGGAAGCGGCCCTACGCAGAAAGGGGTTGGGGGGACCCGCAACTTAAAACACAGGAAATCGTGGGATCAACGGAGGAAGGAGAAGACAGGTGTGAACGCAAAGAAAGAAAGGGATACGGGCCAATAAAAAACAAGAAGGAAGGGAGGAAACGTCGAATCGGTCCCAGACAAAAACCCGTGATGAGGAAAGGACGGTTCCGACGAGTGGGACGAACAAAAAAAAATGACTGTGAGAAAATCTTCTACACAATCCAAACGGTCTATGGGGCGTGCACCGTGGGGAAACAGCCAATCGCATTTCAAATAGCCTCCAGATGTGATGAGAGAAGGGAACAAGGGACGAAAGGCATACCACTATATGGAACAAGTCAGGGGAATGGGCCAGGGGGGAAGAGGGGATAGAGTGACAAAGATGAACGGGGTTCATTAAGGGGAAAAGAGGGAAAAACTATACAAAGCACTCAAGTGAAGAAACAGGAGGTGGGGCAAAAAAAGAATGTTGAAAGAGGTAAGTGTCGGCCCGAGGCGGAAATCACAAATAGCACAGGGTAGAAGAGACATGAAGGGAAAAGTCATCGCAGGTGACCGGGAACTTCGGTATTAAAACCTGGGAATCGAGTAAGGCCGGGAAGACGGAAGGGGCCCAGGAGCTATCCGGGTATAACAAAAGAAAGAGCATTGACCATACGACAATGGGCCAAAAGAGAGAAAAAAGCAGAGAGGAGCAGAAAAAGAGCGTTAGCCGTTGGCCTGGGAATCACCAGACATCGGAAAAGGTGAGAGAAAGATCAAGGAAAAAGACGTGCAGACCCAAAACTATTAATAGGGGTCTAGAATCAAACATACTTAACGCTAAGACGGAATCAAAAAAGAAAGGCACGAAAAGCCAGGAAAAAAGCCGAGAGCTGTACCGGGTTCCTGCATCAATACGGTGAGGAAAAGACTAAGAGGGACAGTCTGAAATAATGGAAATCCAAGAAGTGCAATAACGAAGTACCGATCGGGACAAGTTATGTAGAAGAACAGCGGTGAAACTGCGGGACAGATAGAACGGAGACAATACAAGAGAGGACCGAAGGGTGGTCCAATAAGACCACCAGGGGAAACATGAACAAACACAAGAACAGGGATAACACATTAAAAAGTCTACAGAAGAGCCCACAGTGGAGAACACCGAGGAGAAATAAAACCTTTGTGCAAGGTCAACAGTGAAATACGCACAAAAAAAAACCACAAAACAGGCCAAACAAAAAAAGGGAAAAACACAGTTCAACAAAGTAGGACAAAACACCGTTAGGCACTACAAATAAAGCTCGAGATCGCGCGGACCGGCTAGAGGAAAAGCAAGGCGATCGACGGCAAATAAAAACGGACACACGTGAGGCAAACGCTGTGAAAGTATTTCTGCGAACAAAAGAAGCAATGCAAAGGTGTGTAATGGAGAACCAGAAAAAGGGAAGGGAAGAGGAAAAGACTCGCGCCTAAGGGGACCGTACACGTGGGGAGAAGTGAAAGAACGGGACTGAGTATCTAGAGCCAGAGACCGAGGCGGGTAAGGACCAGGAGGACAAAGGAAAACGTGGGTCAGAGGGTGTAGATGGCGCTGAGCGACGGCAATGAATCAGGAAAAGACGACAAAAAGGGAAAAAGGACGAGCGGGGATCAAAGAAAGGGGTACCGAAAAAATCTGCGTGACAGAAATCGAGTATGATGGACCAATGAAAGACAGCGCGTAAGAACAGACCGCTGAGCGTTAGGGGAGCGTCGAGGGTGACAATACAGCTAGAAGACAGCTGGGAACAAAAGAGAAGGAAAGTTTCAGGAAGGGAAAAAAGGGGGAAAGGAAAAAAACGAAGACGGCAACAGAAGGCGTCCCATCGCCCACGGATTCATCGCCAAAGGAGGACAAACCGGAGGTCCAAAAGTCCAGTTCGACTTACGAGCTCGACATACACAAAAATCAGGGTAATTAATGTCGGAGACAGGGTGAAAACGGGGAGCAAGAAGAGAAATGGACGCTCCAAAGGGAAGATCCCTATCCGAAAGAAGTTTGACGCAAGTGCGGTTGTTACGAAGGGGGCGTGTGGAACAGGGGAGGGGCACCTGGAGATATCATAGTCACGCGAAAAGGGGACAAGCAAACTATAACACAAGAGCAGGCCAAAAACAACGAGGTAGGAGGAAGAGAGATCTGCAGTTAACTAGAGGAGGGGGAAAGAGAGATCCCTGTGCAAGGAGACGGGACGCAGCAGCTCACCCGCCAGAAATCCCTCATGTGTGAAAGGTAGCTAAATTGAGTGAATGAGGGGCATGCAACAGTATAATGCGTAATGGGGCGAACAGAAGAGAGGGACAATCACAAAATGAAGATGCAGCAGCTGGTAAGCGTGGCAAGAATCTCCCTCGACGTAAAACGCCCGGGGAAAGGGAATAGGGGAAAAAGAAAAGTTCGGGGAGGAGATTTATCTGGGAGGCACGAGGTACGCCTAAGCAAGAAAGATGAGGACGTATGATTAAACGGAAGGAGGAGCAGAAAACTGAAGCTCGGTAATTATCGGTGAACACATCTGGGGAAATCCAGGCAGGAGGCAAAAACTCGATGAGGGAGAAGGGTCAATGCTACGATATTCAGAAAACTTAAAAAGGAAAAAGGTCAAAACCAGCTTTGGCGGCAAAGACAGGGAAATCGCAATGTCTAGAAGTGACACACAGATGAGTTTTGGGCCGAGGAATAAGAATGAGGCGGACGAAGAAGAGGGACGTTGAAGTATGTGCCAAAATGCGACAGGGGGAACAAAAGGGGACGCGGATTAGGGCGAGACTAAAAAAATAACCAAGCGCATATAGAAGGCACGGATAACATTCCTTCGAAAAAGCGACACGCAGAAAGATCGGGCCACGCATCCGCACAGCGAAGGGGACGAGACCAAAAGGAATGAAATAACTGAGTCGGCTCTGGCAAAAGCAGGAAAACCAGAATCCCGACATGGGAAAAGTAGCAAAGCCTTGACTGGTAAAACGGAAGAAAATAGGGAAAAAGTTCTTAAAAAGCCGGTGAAAGAGGGGAAAGACATTGCTCTTTCAAACTCAGAGACCGAAATACGAAGTGCGTCAAGCAGGGGGGGGGGAGGGAAAATGTCGACGTAGAGACAGGACTCCACTTTCTTTGGTGGTAAGTTAAACCCTAATACTCCACTGTAAGTGCGGAAGGACGTACCATGAAGAGGCAAAAAGCGTACAAACAGGAACGTGTGGGTCATGGCATGCATGTAGGATCACCATGACAACGAAATCTCTGGAAAAGGGAGGAAAAGAGTCGCCGGAAGTCCGCGTAGGTGAACTGTCATAACAGACAAAAAAAAGGCAGGACTCAAGCAGACTCGCTGATAAGGACCCAGTCTCGGAAATGAAAAGAAACATCTGAGGCCAACGAAAAAGAAAAAAAGAAGAGGCAAGAAAAGCAGGCTTCGTAGGGGAGGAGAGGATGACGGAGCAGAAAGGAACGTGCAGGTCGTCGCGGTAAAGAGCAAGAGGACCCGGAGGGATGCTTTCGGCGGCAAGGGCGCGAAGGCCAAAGTCCGCGGAGAGGGGGTGCCGGAAAAGACAGACGTGTAGGCTGGACAACCTTCCGGCAAAGTGTGGAGAGGCCCATTGCATTAAAAGAAGGCAACGCGCAACTAGGGAGGCGAAAGCCCGGAACGCCCTGCGTGAAGGAGGACGGCAACAAGAAGAAAGAAAGGCCCTAGTGACTTCCATCACCACCCCAAAAAAAACGGGCAGACAAAGTTCCACAACCAAGAAAAACAACCAAGTGTTGCAGGCAACCGGGAGAGGGTAGGAGAGGGACGGACCGGTAACCCAGCACAAGGGGGTCAGCAAAAAGATCGTAAGAAAAAATGAAATCATTTGTTGAGAAAGCCCCCGGATCCGAGTGGTCCACTTACTCACCCAAATATACGGATGTAAGGTACGACAGTGGCGTGGGAGGGTGGAAATCATCCGCAGAACCATATTGGGGAGGAATCTCCCACAAGCAGGGGAAGTCAGCCGGACTTAAACTGGTTTCAACCTTACCCCGGAAGGAGGGGGAGGAAAGGGAACTTACCAGACAAATGCATTACGGGGAGGTGTAGTTTCACCGACGGAGACGGACAGGCCATCGGAAGAAGGAACCCCGCAATCCCCACAAAGGGGATTCGTCACGCTTACCTCCTCGACTGTACCCGTCAGTATCGGAATACGGTTGAAAGGAACTTTCTTCTCCGAATATTGGGGACGGGGTGCGAATGGGGGGGAAAGGAGGAAGGCACTAACAATCTTACTACCGGGAGCCACGCCGGGGCGGGTAAAGGGGACCAGTACACGTGGGAAAGCTAACATTTAGGCTAGTAAAACAAAATCCCAGGAGGGGGGGGAGGGAGAGGGGGGGGGGTTCAAAAGGAAAAAACCAAAAAAGGAAGCCTGCATGGTTAGAAAAGCACTTAGGCAGAGCCCAAGAGACGGACGACTGGGGGGGCCTTCTACTCTGATTTGGACCGGGAGCTCGATGTCAAAAAAAAAAAGAAGGAAAACTATTAGAGGTTTACCTTTTAGCCGGTGGGTGTGCCCAGGCCATATGTGACATTTGGGGTGCAGTCTGGGGAAAGTTGGGAGGTCTTCGAAGTCAAAACATCGCATTGAAACGCACTCGGTCTGTGGTGCCGAAATCCAAGGATGAAAAAAGAGGGAGAGGGGTATCATAAACGAGGACTACGTGTAACGAAAGGGTGAGGGGAGAACAGCGGGCCTGTGGCGCCAAGGGCAAAAACGCAATGAACAGCAAATGCAATTATCAAAACCTGTCAGAGGGGATTCACGCGCGTGCTGGGGAAGCGGCCGCTGGACACAGGATATATTGCCTTCGCAAGGGGAAACACGGTCTAGGGAAAGGGGAACTAAAGGGGAAGGGTCGGACGGCCATGAGAGGGCCTACCAGCCGGGTAGTGTAAGGGGGATTGGGATCTGAGGTTTAATTCTCTACGACCTGGGAAGGGAAACGGTGGAGAATTGGGAAAAATTTCCTTCGACAGGATCTGCCATCGAAGAAACGCGGGAAAGGCCGTCGACTCTTGCGATCTGAGTTAAGGGGGGGAACTTGGGAGAAGCTGACAAAAAGGCCGAGCGCATAGACAATCCAACCCCTCGACAGGGTGTCAGCAAAGAGGGACAATTGGGGGAAAGGGAAGGGTTGGTTTTAAGCTGACTCGGGGACAACCGGGGCGGATCGCCTGATCCTGAGGGAAAGGTAACCGATATCTTGGCCGTCCTCTGAAGGGGGGTAAGGGGGGGGAGAGGGATGCTAACAGACTTCAGCAAAGAAATCCTTAAGGTGTCAGTCATGCGGCCAGTTCGCAGGGGGGGAGGCGACAAAACCGTCCTGCACAAATTCCTTTCAAAAGGGAAAAGGTTGGATGAACCCAGAAGGGGTTAAAGTATTCTTATTTTTCAGGGGGCAGGTGCCTGGGACGACCATGGCCAAGTATCCCACCGGAGGAAAGGGGGAGAACTTGGGAAAGTGTTTTTAGTCATAACCTCTACACTCAGATAAATGCCTAGTGTTGCAGGGAAGGGAGAAGGGAGGAAAAATGGAGTCCTCAAGGAAATCGCCGAAAGCTAGCCAAAGACTAGAACGTGACACGACAGCAGAAAGGTTGGCCTCGAAAATGGTTTCGGGGCCAAGAAAAGAAAGGGAGAGGGGGAGAGGAAAAAAGGGAAGAAGAGAAGGAAAAAAAAGCGCCGGAAAAAAGAGAAATACAAAGTATACAGCCAGAGCCAGGTGTTCCAGAGGGAAAAAAAAAGGGGGGGCAAAAAGTGTTACTCAACAGCCGGGCACCAGAGAGGAAAAACAAAGGAAAGGGGAAAAAGGAAAAGGGTAAGAAAGAACGAGTATTCTCACACGGAAAAAAAGGACAGCCCTAAAGCATAAAGGGACCACTTGATGGAAGTTGAATCACGGCTACAGTTATCACGAAAAACACTAAAAGGCACGTGTGGCCTCTGAAGGGTCAAATAGTTCCGGAAGTGTTGCTGCGGGGGAAGGAGGAAAGGGCCGAAAAAACAAAAAAAATTTGTCTTAAACAGTGAAGAGAATGGGTCGTCTTCATCCAAGGAGGACAACATACTCTTGCCGGGAGGGTTGCCTTACCAGCACTTGGAGTGGCAGGACCAAAGGGACTCAGTGCCAACAGGGACCGATCTACCATTTTCATCACTGCAACGGCCGCAGGCTGGGAAAGAAGGGGATGCCTGTACGCGGCAGTCTCGTTCTGGACCAAATGCAAGCGAGTGATCGAAAAAGAGTCCATAGGTGCCCATAAACAGGAAAGCGGAGAATTCGAGGGATCCATGACGACTACCACGGAGAAAATAAGGAATCGAACGGGAAAGGGGAGGTGGCGGGGGGGGAACACGCCTCACACACAAAGAACATCACGCAAGATAAAACGACAGAAAATTCTCCCCGTCATGAAAACAGGGGAAAAAAGGGTAGAGGGAGGGGACAAAGGAGAAACGCGCAAAAAAAAGCTAGAGGGGCATGGTGCAAAAGGAGCCCAGAAGACCTGATCAACTGGCAAAAACAGGTCAAGAGCCGGAAAAAAAGGAAAACCCACATGGCCAAATGAACCGGTTCTACGGAAATGCGACCGCACGCGGAATAAAAAAGAATCTCTAAAAGAAACAAAAGGCTTCGAATAACGCAGGGGAGGGAAATGGGCTAAAATAGGTGAAGGAACAGGGCACAAGAAGGAGCTAAGTCAAAAAATGAAGGGGAGCCTCGTTGGGTTGCGTTTCCGGTGCACTTTCGGAGGTACACGCGGAGGAACGACCTTGGCGAAACGACTTTCCAGGATACGAAAAAGAGGAAAAACAGGGCTCTGGGACTTACGCATCCCAGGCAATGAAAAGAACGTGAAGGCCTTGCGTGGGGCACATCAAGCCCTAACTCGGAGCGCAAATCCCTAACAGAGTAGGAGAGAGCAAAACAACAAAGGGAGGGGAAAGGAAAAAAATATATCATCATCGGAAAAAAGACTGAGCGGCTGAGGGGCAGCAGGGCAAGGAAAGGAAGGAAAAGAATGGACAATGACGGGAGAGATGGAGCTGAGTCACCAAGCGTAAAACTATGTACGGCTGCAACAGAGATTCAGGGTCAGACGGGCCGGGATAACGGAAGAGGGAGGAATGACACAAAAAAATACACCACAAAGACAGGGAGGCAATAGAGATACTGTGAAAGTAAAATGACACCAAAGGCTAGAAAAACGGAGCGAAAGACCGGGGAACAAAAGGGGGAGCGGAAGTGAAGAAACAGTATCGAGAAGGAACTGGTGTGTCTGGGCAGATAAGACGCGGGCCACGGGCAAAACTGGCACCGGGCGAGAAAACGGGGAACCGTAAAGGAGAAAAAAGAGATAGGGGGGTGTTTCGTGAGAGACAGGACCTTAAAGAAAAGGAAAAAGGAAAGAGAAAAAGGGGGAAAAGGAGTAGGCGAGACAAATATAGAGGGGAGGGGCCCTGAAGGAGGGAACAATAAAGACAGTGTGGAACATGACGCTGCCTGCCCGTTGGAAGTGTGAGCTTGCACACTGGAAGCGGTTAGGGAGCGGAAAGATGCTTCTAGAGGGACCGTGTGTAAAAAAAAATCATCTCTTGACAGTGGAGGATAAGGGGACGAGCAGTTAAAAAAAGGGACAAAAAAATCAACTGTACTACATACGCAGGACCGAGGGGGTCGCCTAACAATCGCCCATGCTTGACGGAAGCCCGTCAACAGTCCAGTCAATGTCTACGAGGAGGGAAAAAACGTTGGAAAGACCGAAGCGGGGATGCTACAAGTGATTGTCCGGAAGAATGAAGTAGCACAGGCAAAGGAAGTGGAAATAAAAAAAAAGTAAGAAAAAAAACTATGACCACAGCCGCACCACCAAGGTGGAGAGCGGCTTGCAAAACACAAAAGGATAAACCAACAGTAGTGTGGGAGTACATCTGTCCGCGAAGGGGACGGCAAAAGGCCGGTAATCAGTGCCGGGAGATCAAGGCAAGGCGAAGATAAAGAACGAGAGGGGGAAAAAACTCGAGGCGAAAAATAAGGGGTAGCGCAGAGGAGAAAGGAAGAGCGCTGAGGCCATAGGACATCATACACCCAGCACTAAACTGGGACGGAAGAGATCGCAGGTAAGCGTGGTACCAAGACGGCCACAGACAACAACAGGGAGAAACTCAGGAAACGCGGGCCAACATGAAGCACGGATGAGAGATGTCAAAAAGAGGGTCCGTAAGCAAGGGCAATGCGGGAAGGGGGAAGATCCAGGAAAAACCATACAGAACCGAAGAGGATCGGGAGAAAAGGTGGAAAAAAGGAACACACCACAGGTAGATAAGTGCTCTACAAACCTGGTGTCAAAGAAAAGGAAAGGAAAACCAACCAAGATGCCGTACAACGCCAACACCAATCCATCACTACTAAAAGGTGAATACGATCATACAACGCATACGCAGTAAGGGGAAGGAAAATAAAAAGAAAGATCCTTGGGTGGACCCGAGCTCGAGCGGGCAACAGGGAACTGAAGATGACGAGGAAACTCGAAAAGGGGAAGAAGAGGGGAAGGTGGAAGAAGGTCCTAAGTAAAGGGCCGGTAGGCCACGAAGGTAGAAGTCCCAACCTTAGCACAACAAAACCGCATCGGAGCTGGAACGACAGGGGCACTCAGAGAGGTAAGCGGGGGAGACGAATCACTAGGAGAAGGAAGAGCGACTCGCTTGCCAGGAGGGAGGGGAAAGGAAATGAAAGAAAGTCTCAATTTCACTACTATGATCGAAGACCTGGTCGGAAAGAGGATATCCGATCGTAATGATCTGAAATGAGCAGAACTCGACCGAAAAGGGGGCAAAACCCAAGACCAAGGAAACGAGATACGTAAGGGAGTTGACGCGGATCGAGGAAGCAGTAGCGAGAAACCATGCCGAAAGGGAAAAAAACAGAAGTGACCCGTCAGAAAAGGAAGAGAAAAAGTAGGAACACAAATGGGGCAGAAGGGCAGGACGGTAGAAAAATATCCTGACGGCGAACCTCCGGCGTTCCGGGACAAAGTCCAACGCGACTAGGGGTCCAGGGGGAGAACGGGGAAAAGCGGGGGAGGAATCTGAGGACTAACTGGCCCAGACGAGAAATAGGAACAGACAAAGAAAGAAGGAAGGAAGGGCAGAAAAGGGCCGTTATCACATAGAGGGAGGCATGCATGAGTGTAAGAAAGAGAAGAAACCAATGAAATAAGATGAAAAGAAAACTGACGGGACCCTTCTCGCGGTTACACGGCTCACACTAACGAAGGTAAAAAGCAGAAGGATCTGTAGAATCATAAGGAAATTAAATATACAGGGCCACGGTTAGAATAAAAATGGCGTGCAAATGCTGCCAAAGGCATGGTGTTGGAGACGCACCGTAAAAAAAATAAACGTAGTGAGCAAAACGCTTAACATATGACTGGGAAAACCGTCGCAACATTCCGAAGCAAAAGAGGTGTAATGCTGGAGAGGGGGTACGAAAGCTACGGTGTGACTCCTACCCGGTAAACAGGCTGTGCCAAAAGGGAATGGCGAGCAAGAGAAACTTGGGACAAGAGGCCGAGTCCATGAAAGAGAGGTTTAAAGGATGCCCAGCGAAACCAAAAGAACATACCCGCAATGTGAAAAAAGGAAGGGGGTGCAAGAGGGCTGAAAAGTATCCGGGTGGCCAAGGGGAAACATGAGTGACAGTCCCGGAGGGGGCTTGAGGAGACAAGGAGGAAGGGGAACGGAGACGTATCTAAATGGGGTGTCCGGAAGCAGGAAAAGAATTCGCCCAAAAACAGAAGACGAAGCGAGGGTAACGGAAACGCCTTCCAACAGACGAACTGTACGGGCACTAAAAAGTTGAAAAGAAAGGTAAAAGGGCCAAGGCAGGAAAAGGTGACAGGCGCCAAATTCAAATCGGCGCGGAGCCAGGCTGGCAAACTAAAACGCAGACCGTAACATTTATGTCAGGATGACCAGATAAAGTCAACTAAAGGATACACGGGTCCACAAGCACGCGGGATAGGGGGAAAGGGAGTAGGGAAGTCTCGAATAAAGTGGGAGCGGAGATGCGGCAATTGAACATCGAATCATAAAAGAGCAACCTTAAGGAAGGGAAGGAAGAACCGAAAACGGTGCTGGACACAGGTGACTGTTGAAAAGTCCAGTTGATGACAGGGGGCGACGCGAGAGGAAAAAAAATGTCACAAGAGGGCAGGAGGGAAGCGGGGCGAAGGCTTCTCCAACAGCAAAGCTAGGCAAATCAAAATGGGGGGCAATCGGGGGGGAAAGGTGTTCGTCCGGCATGGGCCATGGAGAAATTTGGGGCATGTGGGCCGAACATGAAAGAAGGACTGAAGAGTTCTCTGCCGTGCAAGCGGGCATTAATAAAAAAAAAAATCTCCAGACCCGGGAAAGGGGGACAAGGGGGGTAAAATCACAAAAGGATCAAGGCTTGCCGAAGAAGTAAACAAGGACGCGACTGGAGAGGGGGGAAGGGAGAAGGGCCAAATGAAAAAAGAACCAAAAGAAAAAAAAGCGCTACCTCTTTCCGGTGCACAGGGGGTGTAGTTAGCGGATGCGCGGACAGACTCCCAAAGTGGACACGGACAGTACACTGACCACAGAGACCGACAAGAAAGGGGGGGGGGAGATACCTAGTATGATCGATTAGTGGGAACTTAGAGGGGGTGCCGGTGATGGGGAAAGTGCTTAATGGGGTGACACAGGAAAGGGAATCACGAGATTGAAAGGGAAAAAAGGGAAACACCTGGGTGGCGCCGTGTGCGACGCTAGCTGAGCAGGGGAGGGGGGAGGTCAGAGGCAGGCGGGAACCCAGCCATTCACCGGACGTATGAAAGGGGGGGGGCGAGAAGAAGAGGGTCCACCATGAAGCAAAATGTACAAAAAAAACATGCAGGTCGACTGTGGTCACAGGGCGTGGATGCACCCAATGGTTTGACATGGGATTAGAAAACAAAGGGAGACCCAAACCCAACTAAAAGTGACACAACTATTCACATTACATGGGGGCATTCCCTGGTAAAACTTAAAAGCGAAGCCGCGGAAAACGCTGAGAAGTAGAAGAGAAACAATCACAAACTCAATTGGAAGGGATCAAAACCGTCGTTGATCGGGGCGCTTGGCAAACTAAAACGGGTCCATACAGGGGGAGGAAAAATCCCAAGGCAAGCAAAAGTGTATCGTGGAAAGTTGAAGTGAGGAGTGTGCGGGGACCGGACACGTCTGGTGAGGATGCATGCGGTGAAGAGGAGGGGGTGTCCTCGGCACACGCAAAAAGAAGTAACACAAAGGCGCACTAGCAACAAAAGACATCAAACGGGGTAGTACCAACAAGATCATGGCAGGATGAAAGCCAGAAAATTTTAATTAGCAGCGCTGGACACAGGAAAGACGCCTCAAAAAACTCGCTTGGCAAAAAAATAGCTGGGGGAAGACGACAGCCAGTATGGAAAAAAAGAAAGAAGATGTCGGGCACAAAGAGAAAGAAATCAGAGACAAGGGAGAGAAAGAACCGGTCGGGCACATACACATTCAAAAAACGACGATGCGAGGACAGCAATCAAGACCAGAGAAAAGAGGTGGTCCCCGCCTCAAAGGAAAACTCTGTCCCGCTAACAGCGTATCTTCATTCTGATGCCAATGACGGGGGAATTGGCCCAACATCCGCACCGCGCCTCACAAGGCATCAAAGAAAGTTACCCAAAAAATTCTGGACGCTGGTCAGGTTGCTGAGAGAAAGATCCGCTGCCCAGCTAGAAGGGTAAAAAAAAAAAAAAGGGAGAGGGTCTAAGCGGAACCGAAAAGGGTATAAGAAGAAAAAAAGGGCAACATGTGGCTCGGGGGGGGATAACAAGGAGATCGGGAACAAGGCGGCAAATGCTCCGGTAAAAGGCGCACACCAAGCGTCCGAAAGGTGGAGGCATGCAGTACTTGTGGTAGAGAATGAGGGCACAAGGGGGAGGCGGGGGGAACTAGGAAGTACAGACATTAAAAAGGGAACCTCACTGGGGCGTGCAATACAATTCAAAGGGAACCTGCGAACGGCCAAAGGAGATACATGGTGATGGGAGGAAGAACAGCTGTCGGAGGTTAGCATGTCTGTCGAGGGGATAAGCCTTCCTGCAAATTAGATTGAATCTTGAAAAGGGTGGGGATATCGGGAGAGTCTGGGTAGCTAGCCGGGTAGCAAAAGAGGGACAGAGTCAACCCTCGTGAAGAGAGCACATCTGGGAGCGTGCGGTACAAAAAGATGCTGACGGGTCAAAAGGGGGAACAAGGTTTGCGGGCGCGCCGAAGTGACTTGTGCTTATTTGCGCCGCTGGGTTTGATGAAAAGGATAGACGGTATCATAAAAGCGGAACGTTTTAAGCGGAGGCCACACTTCTCCAAAGACCCAAAAAGCATAAAGGAACCAGACAGCCAGTGCTAAAGTCCGAGATACACCGTACAAAAAGCATCACTGTGCGCTCTATCTAACCACGTCGTCCAAAAGACCGGAAAAATCACAACGAGTGCGGCCGCACGCGGCTACAGGAAAGAGAGAAAAAGGATGCAACAAAATAAGGAGGAGGGCCCAAAAGTTCAAAGGCAGTGTCAAAGTGAGGGCCTGGCTAACATGCTTAACGTTACAAAGAAAGAGCACTGCGCTGAGCGAGGAGGGGAAAACCCGCTTAGAAAAAATCTTCAACAATGGTGGGGGGTTTCGAAGAACGTGACACAAACGGGCACAAGAGACGTGGGTGTCGTGCAAACGAAAAGTGGATAAGGGGGCAAGTGGGAAAAAGACAAATGGACCGAACGGGTCGTAAAACAACTAACGGTACACAGCAGAAAAGAAAAGGAGGGTCGTATGGAAAACTTCCATACTAGGACAAAAAAAAAAAGCACCGTCTCGGTGAAACGGAGGGGCTCAGGACAGAAAAACCAATCGAGCAGCCGGAAACCTGAGACAGGGGACTAGGACAAGCGGTACGATGGACCGCAAAATCGGGGAAAAAGAACGGAAACAAATGCCTCAATAAAATTCCGAACCGGAAAAGACGCATGCAGCCAAAGAAAGAAAGCAGAGGCAAGGTTTGTTCAGCGAAGACAAAACCCGGGCGGTCGCACTAAAGAAAGATGCAACTAAGGGGGAGGTCGAAAAGCAACAGCTCGTTGGATGAGGGAACCGAAGTGAGGTCCAGGCAAGACGAAGGGTGAATACCTGGCCATACCGCCAACAAAAAGCAGGGGGGAGGGGGGTCACCGTGGATGTGAACCCCATATGCGGGGGAACAGAAGCCCTGCCAACCGAGGAAATTCAGAAACACCTCGGATACCCCACAAACGGAAGAGAAAGGGGACGCCGCGTCGGAAGAGATGTCGGAAGCATAAATACACCCTCAAGTCACAGAATCCCCTGAACCGGCGCCAACAGAGGTGATCAGAAACGAAAGGCGCCAACCAACAGCAAAAAAGGGAGGAAGAAGGGGACCGCACGAAGTCAATCAGTGTGAGCCAGCCGAGGTGGACAAAACTGAAAACCCGCATGCAGAAAAAAGTGCGTACAGTAAGAGAGGAGGGACAAATATGACAGAAACGAAAAAAATGTTGACACCGACAACCAAGGTGGGGGGCTCCACGACAAACCAAACGAATAAGAATAGGGCTAGCAAAAAGGGTCTGGGCATTGCCGCACCATCTGCCTCTTATCCCACTGAAGTGTGGATACGAGAGCTCCTCCAAAAAGTCAGATAAAGAAAGAGCAGGAAACCAGAGGTAAAATCCGGCAAGAGTTCGAGGACCGCCTCGAAGTCAGAAGACAAATATTCACGTGGACAAAGAAGTCTTGTGTGCCGAAGGGGGCGTGGTGAAACAGCAGCCGACACGAAACAGACATGAGGACAAACAGCCAGGGCTTACAAAGAGTTCCGCGAAACGGCCTAAGCAGAGGTGGGAGAATCGGGAGAGCTGTTTCACAGGGAAGCGCTCAGAAAGGTTATGTGGCTAACGAGAGAGGATTGAGAATGACTGCAAAGGAACGACTGCGGAAGACTACCGGCGACACAGGATAGTAAGCCACGAAAAAGAGCACGAGACATGATGAAAAGAAAGGACTGTGAAAAAATAATAATGGGCGAAAAACTGTAAGACAAATCCAGCGGGAAAACAATAGAGACTAAGCAAGTGGAGAAGTGGGCTTAACAACTTGTACAATCCACACCAAATAGGAACTGGGACTGAAGAAGAAGGGGGGGGAAAAGGGAGGAAATGGTCTAAACACGGAATCTGGACAAATGGACTTTTGCAGCGGAAAAAAACGCGGAGGGTAATAGGGCTACATGAAAAAAAAGAAGACAAGGACGACAAAGGACAGGACCCCCCGTGGGGGGAGTCGATGGAACTTATGGGAGGACCGGTGTGGTGAACAGCGGCATGGGGACGAATGGGGTATTAAAGTGAAGAATTTAGTGGCTCAACAGCAACAGGACCGCGATGAGAGACAAGGAGGGGAAGAAGGGACTTGTGGGGACGAATAAGGGCAAATTATCCACAGAGCGAAAAGGGCAATGTCAGAAGAAGGGAGGAAGAGGGGGAAAAGGTCTCCAATGGGAAAAAGGGATGGAGTTAAGGACAAAGGGGTCGTCCAAAGAACACGACGGGAGGGCCAGGCTGGTACTAACCAAGGCCCGGAAGCCGCACTACAGGTAGGAAAGTATGGCGCAACAAAGAAAAAAAGGGTCGCGTACGGTGAAACACATCAACAAAAAGGGGGAGGGGAAAACACCGTCTGAAGAAGGCACCGCCAGCGCGGATTATAACATAAAAAAAAGGGTGGAAGGGCAACAAAAGCGGCATATATCCTGTAAGCACCGAGGGCCTGCGAGGGGGTGCAGGGGAGTGGAGAATATATACACTAATACAGGAGTGTCGTAGGCTAGGACGGGGAAAGGGTTTTTTCGACCGTTGGGGGGGAGTCGGCGACTGGAGATCTGAATGAGGGGAACGATCCCCGGCCTTAAACCGGGCCGTATCGCGGTCAAAGGGGATTTGCCTTAAACTTCAGGAGAAGCAGAAAAGGAAGAACCAAGCAAAAGCAAATACAAGGGTGTCGAGCAGATTGCACTTTCTCAATTTCGCAGGTTAGCTGACCGCCGAAACGGGGATATCGCAAGGAGGCGAAACGACAAGGAAAAAAAAAAAAGGGAACGCGGATCGCGTAAGCAAGCCGAGCGGGTTTTTTCAGAGGAGATAGGGATCCCGCCGGAAATCTGAGCAAAATAGGACCATGACAGGGGGGGGGAGTGGGGCGGGACTCGTTCGACAGGGGTCCTGCGTGGTGTGTGCTAAACGTGTCCGCTTGGGGGGGGTCTAAAGAAAACGGATGAAAAAGTATCATTGTGAAAACTCGTACCGGGGAAGGGGAAATGATTTGGTGTCTTTCCTGGTTTCAAGGGGCCGCTTGATTCCTGGAGTATGCCCAGTGGGGAGTAGGGGAAATCTTGGGGATCCCTTGGATTCGAACGGCGAAAGAAGGGGAAGAGTTATATTACTAGGGGGCCTCATGTATAGGGGGAGGAAACATCAGGCCGGCAATGTACTCTTTTGCCATCAGAAACGGACAAGAAGAATATGCACAGGGTCGGGTAAGATTGGTTTCTGGCCCGGGTTCCAGGTAGCAGGTTAAAATAACAGGGGTACCAGCTCAGGGTTAAATCCCAGAATGGTCCATAGGAAAAAGGCCCCTAAAGGGAATGTTAGGGGGGGTGTAGGGGTGGGTGGAGGGGTGTGGGAGTGGGGGCATGACGCCTTACACGAAGGCAAAAATCGTGCGGATGCTCAAGGTGAAATTGAACAGACTTCAAGGGTAAAGCGTTGGGGCGAAAAACTTGCCTGCACGAGAAGAGAGATGGGGAAAAGCTAATGTAAAGGTAACCGTTGACCGGTAAAAAGGCGAACGCGGGGGACAGCAGGGAAAAAAAAGAATTAAAGAAGGTAAGGGGGACCGGGTCAAGATCGCGACCCAGGACAGACAGGAACAAGTCCGTACAGGGCAGGAATAAGTTGTCGGCCCCGAAGGGAACTAAAGAAAGGCGGAAGTCACGAGGGAAAAGTTGCCAAAAAACTGCTGAGTGGAAACGGGACAGCCGGAGGGGAAAAGTCATGCAGTCACGCAAGAGAGGGACGTGTAAAAAAGTGCATGAGCTGATGGAAGGTCGGGAAATCGATCCTGCGTCGGACGAATGCTTCGGAAGGCAGGCAACAGGAGAGGGAAGACATCGGGGGAAACGTCGTACCAAAATCCACCTCAGTAACGACGGAAAGGTTGTAAGAAGACGTGCGGAAGAGCAGAAAAAAAAGAGCGGCCATATCAGGAAAGGAAGAGCAGAAGCGCTGAGAATTCAAAGGCCAAACTTGAAAGGTCTGTAGACAAAAAAGGCGACAGAAACACCGAGGAGGACTTGGGGGGTGTAATATACGAGGAGATGGAAAAGAAAGGGGGAAGGAAAGAAAAGGGAAAGGAAGAAAAAAAGAAGAGGGAGCAAGACCCCCCCCTGGCCCCGGTGGACAAGTTCCGGTCTAACCCTCGTTTCCAGCTCCTCGCCTGACGCCGAACGATTTCTATCTGAAAGCCGTAAGAACATAAATGCAAGTCTCCTTCAAAAGCTGCTCGAAATGAAACAGGAAAAACAGAGACATCTTCCGATAGCGGCAAATCGAGAGGAGCAAATGTTAATGGTGGGGGGGAGGGGACCATAGGGGAAAGAGCGCAAACCCGAAAAAAAAAAAAGCCCTGAGAACGGGGAAGGACACTGCAGCCGAACGGGAGCTCCTTCGCAAGCTGTCCCATATGCACGACTACACGAACACGAGCTTGCGGACATCGCGAAGGGAGAGGACGCAACATCAACGTGATTCAAGACAAAAATCAACACAAGACACAGGAGAAGGCAGTGAGGGAAAAAAGGATTAACAGCAAGGAGGAGCGGGGAAGTGGCAAGCAAGAAGACAAAAGACCGGTCACCAAGGGCGTGTCGTCATCGGGGAGAAAGGCCGTCCAGCGCCTAGAAGCTAAACGACAGTCCTCAAGTGCGGCTATCATACAGCAGGGCGGTATGGAAAAGAACAAGATAAACGAAACGAAGAAGGAGGGACACGATTGGTCGAGCTCGTCGGACGAACGTCCAGAAATCATAAGGTAAACGGAGGGCAGGAGGCGAAAAGAAAAAAGGGAGTAGTACAGAAAGAAAGGCGTGAAAATGAAATCGTAAGAAACTGCGTTTCAAAAGGGAAGCGGACCCGGTTAGGCAAAAAGGAGAGTGAAGAGTCAAACAACCGTCCATAGTGCTCCAGTAAACACTATGGTTAAGGAAGGAGGTGCAAACTTAAACAGACAGATGGGGAAAAGGGAATAAAAGAGGATTTTAACACTTTAGGGGTAGGGGAGCCTCATATTTGGGAAGGTGGCAAAAGCAAACTAACAAAGTGGAAGGAAAATGCGGCCCTGAGGGGGGACGTGGTAGATTAGAGGTAGCCGACGAAGAACCTGAACGAGGAACTAGACCGACTCAAGCTAGCAAGGGGAAGCAAGGAGGAATGGGGGAGCCCTTCTTCCAGCCGCGGAGAACTAGGGGAAAAATAATGCAAGGATAAGCCACCGAGCCAAGCGTATAAATGGGGTCGAGGGGCTGAAAAACAAGAAGGAACAAGAAACCGCTTACAGAAAAAAAAGGTAGGGTACTACATACGGTGGGGGTAAAAAGAAAAAACTGCCCGCCAAAGGAGGTGAGCAGGAGGGGGCGGAGGGAGACACGGTGGGCACACTATACTCTCAGCAGATCGGGAAAGATAAGAGCTGTCTCAAAGACGCAGGGAGAGGACTAAGGAACAGAAGAAAAAAATGCATCTATTCAATGGGTGGGGGGGAGAATCGCCCTCGTAACACTGAGCCTTACAGGCGGAGGAACGCCAGAGCTGCAGAAAGGAGAGGTCGAAAGGTACTTTCACGGGCCAAAAGACAGCACCTCACTCTATGCAAAGCAAAGAACAAAACCTGAAAGTGGCTAACAAACAGAGGCAAAAGAGAAAAGTGAGGGAAGTGTGGGTTAAAGGGAGGAGAAAAGGGAAGGTACAGGGAGGGAAAGGAAACCAAAGAGGGAGGAGGGAAACGCGGACGTTGTAGTGGGGGACCTGATCCAAAAGCCAACAAGAGGGAGAAAATGATACAGAAGGTAGTGTAGATTATCACAAAGGCAACAACAAATATTCGGCCAAGAACATACACCTATGGGGAGCACAAGCACATCAAGGGGACCGGGGCAGGCCAGACCGGCACGCAAGCGACCCGAGGACAGGCACAATCCCGATGAAGGAAAAGTGAGACGAGGTAAAGAAAGATATAAAACAAGAAATGTGCAGGAGATAGAAAAGGGAAGAAGGGACGAGGAGAAAAGGCTCACGACCTGACCGGGAGCCGACAACCCCTATAAAAAAACTGGGTTACCGCCGCTAAAAACGAAAATTAACACCCACTGATAGGGGCAAGTTGTACCGTCGGAGGGAAGCCAAAAGGAG
>Ga0179593_1599414_pt1 | contig 21405 bp, 23 predicted proteins | sample CZODoug2_1_08_16_FD_185931 | JGI IMG/M metagenome (GOLD analysis project Ga0179593, IMG submission 185931) | Vadose zone soil fungal communities from Angelo Coast Range Reserve, California, USA - CZODoug2_1_08_16fungal (PacBio error correction) | ecosystem: Environmental > Terrestrial > Soil >...
AGCTAGGACGAGAATTCTTGCTTGTGTAAAGAACAGAAAAGAGGGAGAGGGGGGGGCGAGATCGGAAAAGACAATCTGTCATGCTCTGCTGAGGATGCCGCCAACGTCTGCGCCAAACAGAAAAGAGACGCCCACGAATACGGAAGCAAAGGGAGCTTCGGGAAAGACAAAAACCTCGGCACTCAAGGAAAAAACGACCCTAAAAGCATCGGCCACATACTGCCTAGGAAGATGTCAATGGCCGAGTTGGGCACTGAATACCCCCGCCCGCGGGGGAGGCATTTCAGTAGGGGGGGAGAAACCGTCGGTCGCCGTGGGGGAGAACAGGCGGTGGCCCGGATGCTATGGGGGGTCATGGTCAGGGGCAGCTTGGGCCTGGAAACCTGCAAGTAAGAGATTCCCATCAAAAAAGGGAGAAGGACAGAATCGCTTTCGGTAAGAAGCTGGAAATACTTCGTGCATGGGGAGCCTGGCTGGGGGACGGACCGGATACTTTTCCTCCGACAGGGAAACATAAATTCACGAAGAAAAAAACTTTGGGGCTCCAACTGGCCAAGCCAAGGAGCTGGAAAAAATTAATTTACTTCTAGTCGAGGAACAATCAAGAGACTACTCCTGAACGGTCAGAACCGTCTAGACGTAGAAGGGGTGGGCCTTTCAGATTTTCCATCAGAGGGGAGTCCCGGAGAGGTAAATCCCGAGGTCTCACACAAACAGCACGAGGGACAACACGAAGGATAAACGAATCTTCTACCTAACAAGGTAAACTGTCGGCGGTTGGATAGCAATTCTATTTCTGGGCGGGGGGGCTTCCCACGAGGAGATCGAAACGACTTCTTTGAAAAAAAAAAAGAATCCTAAAAGCCAGGATCTCGCCAAAGGGTCTTTACAGGTCCAGAAAGTAGTGTCGTGGCTTACAGGGGAAAAAAGACCCAAGACTTTCGAGAGAACTCAAATCGGCAAGTCCACCTAAAGAGGTAAGAGGCCGACCGAAGGAGAAGCAGGGTGAGGGAAAAAAGCAAATCCTAGAAGTGGAAAAAGGAAAAAAAAGTTTTAAAGAACAAAAGGTGGGAGAAAAGGAAAACTAACCACAAAGGGGTGCAACATACAGAAAAGGGGGACGAAAGGTCTAACATGGGTACAGGCATCGGGGAAACTATTTCCGGGAGAAGGGAAATGGACACTCCTTATAAGGCTGGTGAAGAATAGATACACGAGGAAAAAAGTGCCGAGATCGGAAGAGAGCGGCCAAGTCGACGACCTGTGGGGGTAGAGAGGAAAGAAGGGACAGGTCGTTGAACTCTCAACGATGGAGGTGCGTAAAGAAGGAAGCAGGGACTATCATTTTTCTGAAAGGTTAAGAAATGGTAGGAGAAAAAGCTAGGTCAACGAAGAAAGGCCAAGGGAAAAGCCGACTGCAAAAGAAACAGGCTTAGTCTCACATGAGAAAAATAAAAAAAGGTCGGGAAGAGAGATCGATACTAAAAAAACCGAAGGCCAAAAGTAACTTTTGAAAGGGCGAACTATCAAAACCTGAAAACGGAGGAGCAAAGTGAAAGCCGGCCAGGAGAAAAGGGGGACCTCTCAAGGAAAATTTCTCTATACCTTCTCATAAGACGATCAAACCTACCTTTACGGAGAAAGACTCCGCATACACTGAGATCAAAGTGTCCGGGAGGGGAGATTGAAACTCCAGTTGGGAAAGAAGGAGAGAGGGAAACTCATATCTTCGAAAGACCATCAATCACCCAAAAGAAACTAATCCGGGAATAGGGGAAACGGTCTCAGAGAATCTCACAACAACAACTTATTTTTAAAGAGAGAGAAGTCTCATTCAAAAAAAATAATGATCGGACTCACTGGGGGAAAAGGAAAGGTGAAGCTTCTAGAAGAGGGAGAGGGGCTAGAAAGAGCACAAAAATAAAAGGAGAGGGACTCTCCAAAACGCGAATAGGAAAAGGGGCGAGAAGACGAACGTTCTTTTATCTTCTATTCAATGCTTAACTTTATACGAAGGCAGGGAGGGAAGGTGTAGACAACTGATCTGCCTTCAAGTCGGGGGAAAAAAAGGGTACTGACTCCTCATACATGGCGGGTCATCGGCCTGAAAATTGCAGGAGGTGCGTCTACCGTCGAGGGCAAAAAGGCTGGCAGTCTACGAAACAGGGAAAAGCAGCCTTGGAAATGGCTTTGAGAGGGGCTCGCGAGACTATTCCTAAGAAGACGCAAGCGGGGAGACTAACCGAGAACAAAAAGTATCGTAAATCCATCGATATGGTGTAACAGGAGATGCAGAAAGGTTGAAATCGTCCAAAGGCGGGGAAAAGGGGCCGTCAAGAGACCAGGAGATTTAAAAGGTTAAGATTCTCAGTGCGACGCCTTATTGAAAGAAGATAAAGCTCCCTTGAGCTTCAGTGAAAAAAGGGAGAGATAAGTTTCCCTCCATGGAAAGATCGGGAAAGAAACAGTAGGATTCGGCCCTAGGGGGGGAGAAAGAGAAAACTGGGGGCAATCTCGTCTAGAGCAGACGAGGAGACTTCTTTCTTCGTTTATGAAAAAAGGGGACCTTTCTATACTGGCCAGGAAAGAGGGAGATAGACTACTGAGAAAGGATAGGGAAACGAGCCAGAGATGGGGGGGGGAAATGGGGGAGTAATGCCGGTAAATGTGAAGACTCCAAGGGGTCGAAAAGAATCGGGTAATAAAAAAGTTTAGAAAAAATAAGAGGATCGGCCTGCTGGGTCCGCCGCAAAACAAAAAAATCCTGCAAAGATGTGCGAAAAAAACCAGAATCCTTTTCTTCAGGAAGGGGGGGCGGAAAGCGAGGCGTACGACGAGCGGACTAACAAGACTTTCTTGGTTCGACCTCGGTCAAAAGCCGAACGGACTACGAAGTCGAGATGGCAAGAGGGCGACGCCCCCACAAAACACACCTTTAAGCGATGGAGTTAAAAAAAAGAGGAGAACCTGCTTTGAGGGGAACGGAAGAGGACGCTGTGCTGGAACGCGGAAAGGAGGCCAATGAAATCTCCTGGTCCTCGCGACGTGCCGGGGGGGAAAAAACCTCTAGGAAGGTAGGACGCCTTGACGGAAGATTCCTAATGACCAGCTGCCGCGAGGATAGTCTTCGTTGTGCGGTGCATCTCCAGGGAAAAAAAGATGCGTCAACGGCAACGGCGGAAAATCTACTTTTACCAAGAAAGGGGGAACTCAAGTGGGCAAATCCGGAGCGAAAGTACGCCAAATTCTCCCTAATGGGGGGGTTGGGGGGGGGGGCAAGCTTTTCATATTCCAGTACGTCTCTTCGCGACGTGTAGAAGGTCCAAGTGTCTGGGGAGGCTCCACGATGATCGTGTTTGAGAGGTCGGCTCCTTAGCAGTTAGCTGTAGAGTGCTGTATGGAACCGTACAGAATTGGGGAGAGGGAAGTCTATCTGGGGGAAGGGGGGCCGCAGAAGTGGTAGGGACGTGCATCCAGCAACCAGAAACTGTAAAAGAAAAGAAGATTTAGGAACTGAAATCGTACAGACCGGGGTGATGTGGGGAGTTCCCAACTAAGATTAGCTTCCCAAGAGAGATAGATATAACACAAAAAAGGAGGGAGAAAATATAGAGTTCACGAGGAAGGGAACGCTCGAGGAGGGCTGGGACCCACTAGAAGCGGGGAGGTCGAGCTGACGCCGGAAGGACAGTCTTTTATTTTGGGCAAGGAGGGGGGATCCCCGAGAGGGAGGTCCAACATCCAATAGAACGAAGAAAACGAATTGTGGTTTACCGGCCAACCTCTCGCGATCTCCTCGAGCTGCTGACGCCCTAACGAAAGAAAAGGCTCAGAAAAGAAGCCTTCGAGCGGGGGCGCTGACGGGAACGCCCGGGAATACTCAAAGAAATAAGGGACTCTGGTGGGTAGCCGTGCGCTACGGATGGCCCTAAAGGGATGATGTACCGGAGTGAAAAAAAGGGGACCCGGTGGGAAGGGGGAGATCATTCTTTCAACCACGGGAAGGAGGCGGCCCAAAATCCCTCTCGCGAAGAAGCAAAAGGGCTTCAACAGGGGGAATCCCTTCTGCCTGGGGTGAAATAGAAACCGGGAGAGTTCAACAAAGGGCAATCCGGAAAAAAGTACAAAGAGACGGAGAAGGGAAACACGATTCACTACCAGGGGAGAAAAAGGCATAAAGAAGGGGGAGGGAGAGAACGACGGGCATACTAGGTAGCGGAAAGGTGGGCCTTTGCCTATAAAGGGTCGGGATGCGTAAGATCCTGGGGGGGAGGGGGGACGGGAGAAAACTTTCTACGAAGAAATTCCGGGGGCACTCAGGAGGTGAGGCCTTCCCTACTAACCAGCCGATTGGGAAGGGGGCGAAACAGGCAAGAAATTTGGCGGGGGGTCTAGGTCGGAAAAATCAACAGACGTCCTGGGGACGACTCTCCGATACACGTCAGAAAAAGCTAACTGAGGAACGAAGGAGCGGACTCGGCGATGGCATCAAGAGACTGACCGTCGTCAGTCCCGAACCCACATCCTGTCGCCAAAAAGGACGGCCGGGGGGCAAAAGATCGGGGGCCACCGCACTTAAGCAAGGTGCGACGAACGGTCCGCAACAAAGTCGTCGAAAAGAATCCGAATAGGGAGACGTTATCTAAGGGAAGGGGAAGGAACAAGTGGTCAAAAGCTTTCGAAGGCGAGAAAGACCGGGGGAAAGACGGGGGTCTAGGGGGGGGAATCATCGAGACAAGGGGGGGGGAAATCCAGGGACCGGGGGTGCGAGCTCATAGCTGGGATAATACAAAGAGCGTTGGTGACCATCGGGACCGCCGGGCGCAGAGGAATCCTCTCCGGTGTAAACGAGAAAAGTTACTTCAGCACAGGCCCGTCCGGTTTGAACAAGGAGAGAGTGACGATACTCATTAGTAAGGCGAGTACATGGTTCGCCGAGAAAGGAAGAAGGGTTCTTCTCCGACGAAGAGGACGGCGAGCAATCATACAGCAATCCAAAGACAGGCTGAGGCTTCGAGATCGTACCGAACCGGGAGGATCATCGAGGAGCTCAAACATCCTCAGGCAAATGACCGAAAAATTTTCCAAGCGAAGAGCAGCCAACTTACGAGGAGGCATACTTGGGGGGGGAGAAGCAGATCATGTGGTCACAAACCGGAAAAAGGAGGAGATCAGAGAGCGCAAAAAGAGAACCGCACTTCTCGTCGGAGGGCGAGAAAAGTCCGTATTCGGGAAAGGCGTCGGGAAAGGGGAAGGAAAGTGAGCCAAAGGGAAACATTTGAGACACTCTCTCAACGACCCAGAGGTTAGAAAGAATCACCAAGCGAGTCCGGAATGCTTGCCACCAAACCTCTCTCACAAAAAGAAAAAAAACTATTAGGAAAATAAGAAGAGATATGCTAGGGAACGAGAAATCATGGGATGAAAAAAGTAGCGCCTTGGGCCAGAAGGCCCTGGGAGGGGCTTCATAGGATCCATCAGTAGGGGGGAAGAAAAACTACCAGGAAAAAAAAAGAGGGAAGAGAGGGGCTAGATCAGCAGAGAACAGTACTTGGGGTGTGGGGGTGGGATGCTGTCGCGAGTAAGGAAAATGTGAAAGGGGGGGAAAAACGATCTGCCCGCACGGCGGTCAAATGGGGAAAAAAAAAACCGGATGTCTGGAGGGAACTCTGAGAGTCGGCAGGAGGCTGAGCGGTCGGGTCAGGATCAAACCGGGGGGGAGGAAAAGTCAGGGTGAAAGAGACAATAGGAAAAGAAAAGACTCGGCTGGGAACGGAGAAAGGATGGGCTTGTAAAAAATCATCGCGCTAATCTTCGTGCGGTAAGAATCATAAAGCAGTCGACCCCTGACTCGCCGTCTAGAAAGTATCGTCACTAATCGAACGTTTCAGTTCAAAAAACCGGGAAAGTGAGACGTGCCATACGTGGGAAAAATGGGAAAAACACAGTCGGTGGTCGCAAACCGTACTTTCCAAAGAAGGGGGGTACGAAAGAACTGGGCCTGAAATCCTTAAGAGACCTGGAAGAAAGCTCGATAAGGGAATTGGGGGGGGGAAAACAAAAATCCCTTAGCAAACAGGTCAAAAGTAAAAGGAAAAGGGCAACTACGTGGAAGGAAGAGAAATGAAAGAGAATAGTAATAAGAGCAGATTATCTGAAAGAAAATTTAACCAACGTGAAAAACGAAAAGGGACGAGGAGCGGGCGCGAAATAGGAAGGTGGAGTGAGATGCGGGACCGCCGGCGCATTAGGAGGGCTTTGCAATGCGACACCAGAGGCTGGTGCAAGAACGCCGCTCGAAGCGGGGGCCAGGATCTAAGGAAAAGCGCGTAGAACCAGACTTCGTAATGATAGGGGGGTACAAAATACTAGAAAGGGATCCCCGACCGAGTGAGAATGAGATGGGGGGGAGGTAAAAATCAGCTCTACAAATCGATTGCTCAACACTTGGGGGGAACCTCGGGTAAGGGTTAAAAAGGAACAACAACGGAATCTTCCCAGTTAAAAAAACATTGAAAAAGGAAGTGAGTTCCGGAGAGGTCTCCGGGGTCGGGGTATCGGACTCGGTCGGGAGGAGCGGGGAGGTGGTCAAGTCGCTCAATGGCCTGGAAGGGAAACTTTCCGAAAACCCTCTATCCGGCCGAGGGATCCAGCAGTGGATTAAAGTAAGACCACTCGGAGGGAAATCTTGGGGCTTGGGCCGCAGCTCAGGGAAAACCAATCTCGAACTCAAATTCGGCCCGGGGGAACCACTTTACATCCGCCTGGGTTAAGCCATCCAGAGTAAAACAGGAAAATGGTTGCCAGGGACGTCCCAAGTGTTACGTTTTTAGACCTAACTTCAAACAAATCGCGAAGACAAAAGGAAATCTCCCACACGAGAAGAGGGGGAGAGGTTCTAAAAAGAAGACTGTCTGAGTTGCGTAGTTGGGAATAATACAGAAGGGCGGAGGAGGGGTTAGTTGGGCGTTGGATTGGCCCTCATACTTACTGCACAAAAAAAAATAGCCTGACACAGAGGGGAGGAACGGAGGAATCTTCGCTACTAAAAAACCGAAAAAAAAAATTGGAATGTAGGGGAGGGCCCCCAGACCCCCTAAGGGCCGATCACTGAATCGTCAACAAAAAACTGGGAACAATATGGACCTCTAAACTCAACATCCTGAACGTGCTGGCACCGTAAAGCGGGTGAGGGAGAGGGGGTCTAAAGAAGACATCTTCGGTTGAAGTGAACTTTGTGCACTCACGAACAACATCCCAAGTCGCCCAAAGGAAAAAGCAGTCGCCCGGGGCCCAACTCCTCAAGAGGAGAAAAAAGAGTCAAGGGGTCCCGACCACATCAGGAAAAGACATAACCGGCGTGATTCGCTCGCTGGCCGAGACGGGAATGAAGACCCACTCCCATCGGTACGAGCCTGGAAAGCTTTGCGATCAAAAGCGAAGGAGGGTCATTCAACCGCGGAGTAAACCAGAGGGGGTAAGCCGGGCAGGCGCTTACAAGGGAAAATCTCTTAACAAATCCAAGCAGCATGAAAGGAGAGGGGGGTCTCGCTGGTATCTCGTATCCAGTGGAAGCCGGAGACGACCGGTATCGGAAGAAGGTCCATTCAAGACAAACAGAATGGAGACCGGAGGGACCAGCACCGAGATTACAGGAGTGGGGGGGCAGAGAGGATCGACAGATCCGTACAAAACCGGGCGGCAAGTTGTAAGTCAAGGGGGGGGGAACGCGAGACGGAGGGAAAGCTTCAGGATTAGTGAGAGGAACGGAAACCCGAGTTCAAAAAACCTTTCGCCGACTCCTACGAAAACCTAACGGGCCAAAGATCCCATGAAAACCCATGGCGGCAAGGGGAGAAAAAGGACTAGGATGCGGAAATGAGGAGTAGGGCAGGGTCATCTTCCTAAAGTGAAAAGGGGGGGAAAAGGAAAGGGGACTGGGCGAGACAACCATAGACTCAACCGTATAGAGGGCACGCCTGCTCGACGTCGCGAAAAAGACGAAGGGGGAATGGAGCAGTATGCCTCCAAGATACCCACAGAATAGATAAAACGGCCTCTACAATTCGGCGCAAGACTTAATCCGCTACAAGGAAGGGCCTCACTACTAACGGCCAGGAACGTTTCACGCTCAAAAAATAAGAGGGATACGAGTATGTAGTAAAGTGGTATCCAAAGTATGAGAAGAACGAACATGGGAGGGGAAAGCGACGAGGGGACCGGGGGTGATCACTGTCACTGGAAGAAAGTGATCAGGAGTTCACAACTAGAGATAAAGGGACCGGGAAGAAGAATGGGAATCCGTCTCTTGGCTCTGTGACCTTTCAGTCGCTACAAAACATCCGCTCCGGGGGAACGGGTACGATAAAAGGAACTGCCGAATCGCCTGGTCCCTTTTCCAAATCGAAACGTTCGTGACGAAAAATCGGGGTAAAGAAAGTCATTTGTGGACCAGCCGCATGGTCTCCTCCGACGACAGTCTCGCGAAAGTCAAGCCGCAGACGCGAAAACAAGGCCGAACTGTGCAGCGACTGAACGACCTGGGGGAGGAGAGAGGGACGAGAAGACCTCCGGCCCCGTCCCCTGGACCCCAGGCGAACAGAGGCATAAGATCGGAGGAGGCAGTCAGTTTTAACGACCTTCAGTCGAGGGTCAGTTGACTCTAATCAAACGCTCGGACAGGACTCGACGAGAAAGAGGGGAGAAGTGCTAGGCTAGCAAGTCGATTGGTCGGGGGAGGGGAGAAGTCATCACTGAGGGATATATGAAACACAAATCCGATCAAAGAGATGAAGGCGGACCCAGTCGATCACCAAGCGGGGAGAGACTCCTTGCCTCGGCACTGGGAGAAGATCATCAAAAAAAAAAAAGGGAGGGAGAGGATCGTCAGCACAGGGGTCGGCTCAGCATGGACCGCAGCTGGCGAATCCAGCTTGAGACTTTCAACTTCGTGTAGTACTCTAAAATATAGGGGGGCTCGCATCCGCACTAGACAGTAGGTGGGGTCGAGTCACTGGCTGTCGACGGGGAAGGGGAAAGAGGAGTCGTGAGGCATGTCTGCCGCCGGTCGGGGGAAAGGAAACACTTAAGTACAGGGGCTCAGTGAGGAAAAAGGAACGAGGAAGTGGGCAGGAGTCTGAGCATCAATGAGAAGGAAAAGCTTTGTCGGGGTGTAAGAGCTCGTGACCAGCCTTTAGCAGCGAGAGGATTTCGGTAACCTCGAGACGCTAGTCGTCAAGTAGAAGGGGGAAGGAAAAAGGGACCAGTTCTAAAATTAAGAGACACGAGTATCGTATGCAATCGATCAGAGACGGAGTCAAACCGGACGGGGATACTAGATCACCTTGGCCCAACATTTCAAGGGGGTGGGGGGGGGGCCAGCCTCTCACAGGAAGGTCCCTAGAAGGAGAAGCCTTTAATAACTCCTTATCCTTAGGGGTAGACATTAACGAATCCCGGAAAAGATAGAAAAAAGGGAGCAAAGAGTGAAGTGAAGGCCAGCCAGGTTAGCACTCTAGGGAAAAGGCCATCTTTGCTACCTACGTTGGCAATATACAACTTGTGTTGTCGCTCTTGAGAAGCAGCAGAGGATCGTAAGTTCTGGATTGGCACGTGAAACGGTATTGGAGAGGGAAGGGATGAACAAATTGCGGCAGGTGGACGATCTTAAGACTTATGCCAGGATCGGGGGGGAACTTACAGACAGGGGAAGGCCGTCAGGTGAGACGCCGCTCGTCCATTAGGGAAAACCCAGCGTATCGGTGAATTCGAAGGGGCGCCCCATACTTGGAATCGGCCGAGTTGGGTAAGACGAACATCGGAACGCCGCACCATCTAGAAAAAAGAAAAGATCATGAGTGGCGGAGAATTAATCATCGGAGTCTCGGATACGTAGGGGGGGTTTAGACCTTCGGGGTGAGAATTTCTAACAATAAAAAACGAAGCGCTCACTCTGGAAGAGGGAGGCAAAGGGGAACATTAAAATGAGCTGAGCGGAAGGACCCTCCCGCTATGCCGTCTCGGACGCAGGGGGGGGCTTTCTTCTCTTAAGGCCATTCGAAGGAGAGTTTTCTCGAGGACCTTGCCGGTGTAAAAGAAGAGATCGTACGTCCAACAATGAGGCAAGGAAATAAGGCTCTGTAAGAGGACTCGTCGCGGGACTTGAAGGAGCTCGGGGACAGGCCGCCCTGAAGGGAAAACCACGCCCCCCGTCCAAGGTACCGGGGAATTCCTTAGAGACCGGTAGAACCAAAGGGAAAGGCAAAGAGTCACTGGGGGGATTCCAATAGGAAAAGAACAGAGATCTCGCCGGCAGTCTATGTCTTAGTTTTGTCGACCCCGGTCGGGAGGCAGGGGAGGTAAATAAAGGAGACCTACATGACAGGAGGGAGTCGTGGGCATTGTATGGGGAAAAGTTCGCGGGGCATCCAGCACCCCTCCAAACCATAACCGACAGATTTTCGAGTCAGCTCGCTACGACAAAATCGTACAACCGGTGCAAACCAAAAAGAAACCGCGTAGAGGAAAGGCTCGAAAAAACACGGAGGAGGAAAATAGTGGAAAGAGGTACACTCAATCTGGGGCCCTACAGAACTCGGTCTGTACTATCTTGTAGAGCTGACGCCGGAAGCAATTGTTGAGGTGAGATATGAGACGCGTCCCTGAAACCAAGAACCAACGAATGCACTCAATCAAAGTCCTAATTAGGTACAAATCCTCAACCTCTCGAGACTCTGGGTACGCCAGCCGACTACACGCGTGGGGTTCCCCACAAGAGGGGGAATGACATTACTGTCTCGGGGGGAAAAGGGGGCCGAAACTTCAAAACAAAAAAACTTGGCGAGCCGGGGCAGGGAGATTTGGCGGCCCGTTTTCTCTCGGTATGGGCAGACTGGGGAAGGGCGATTTAAGCATCGGTTGCCTCGCGCTTGTAAACCTGCGAGCGTTCGGCCCAAGCACCCCTCCCCTCTACTATAAGAAAAAAACTCGTCTTGACAGTGCCCTTCGTCATTTAGACTGGCCGCCGACGGGGGAGAGGGTCAACTCCGCGACCATGCAAGGGCGTTTTTGGCACAAATTTAGCACATGGAAGGACCAAGAATCAGAGATCTGGGGGAGCCTGAGACTCTACGGAGGCTCTATTTGGGGATCATGGGTGACGGACCGATCCTAGCATCTGATCGTCGTATGACCTGTTCTAGTAAACATAGGTCTAAAAAAACGCCGAGACTCCGCTTAGAAAAACGACGCCTTCTCAACGCAGCAAGAAGAACCGGGAGGGCCGTGGATCGAAAGGACGTGGGTCGCTTTCATGAGTTCTGCCAGGGATAGACCCGCGGAAGCTACTCACCGAGAAATCTGGGTAAGCCTGCTCCGCCGCGACTTTCTGAACAAATGGGACGCGTCGTCAGTACCAATAGAAATCCTGTAGAAGGCCCCTCAAAATAGGGGGCCTCAAGATCCGAAGAAAAGCGTTCAGTCCGGACTCCCAGTTTAACTTGACGAAACGGGAAAATCAAGGGATGGGGTATTATATCTAGATCGTAAGGGGTAGAGAAGAGCACGAGGAAAAACGAAGACGACTGGTCGTTGGAACGCGGGATACCTGGGGGGTGACATCACTGCATCGAGAGGGTGGACTAACCAATGGACGTCATGTAGACTCTAAGAGAAGTTCGTAATGAATAAAGCCTCTTTGCCCGGAGGGAAACTTCCTGGTCGCAAGCGCAAAGTCCGTCCATGGTTTGGGGGGGACGATAATAACCATGGACTGAACTTTTCTGAGGGGGGAACTCAAGGGGTCTATACTACGTGAAGACGCAGGAGTACGAGGCGAAATTCGGGGGGGTAAAGACCAGATCACGCTCCCTCGACGACTATCTCTGTGAGCCCTGGAGAACAAGCATCGCCGGAAAGAAGGCTAAGAGTGGCTCTACCCTCGCCAGTCGGTATCCTCGAGGGTCTAGGAAAAAACAAACATTGACTCAAGGCGAAGAGCAGAAAAACAAGGACTAGCCGGAGACATTTTGAAAACGACCCGGGACAGTTTAAAAAGAAAATTCGAAGCCTACCGGGGGGGAGCATCAGCCAGAGACGTACGAAAAGGAGTGGAAATCTTCAGGCGAGCACCCTGCGATTCGGCGGAGGGGGGGGGGGGGGATTTCTGGGTCCTCAGTTAACCTGGGGACCTCAACCCTATTATTCCTAGCTTGCGGACCGTCAAAAGGAGAGTTCGAACGCGTGGCGTAGTGCACTGACCGATCTCTCTCAAAAAAAAGTAGAATAGAGGGGGACATAGGCCAGAAGAGGAAGAGGTGGGGGAGACTTTCAGAAGATGAATCAAGAGGGAGTGGCTTCATTCAGGAAAAGCGGGGGGCGTACCTCTCCCCGAAAGCGATCGGAAGGGAACTCGAAAAAAATTTATTCCGTCAGGATCAATTTCACAAGGGAGGTTAAAAACTTATATGAAGGAACAGGGGGATGTACTGCGCAGCCGGGGGGAAGGAGGAGGAGTTCCGCCTGGAACGCGTGGCGGAGTCATCAGGTCGACCTCTATAAGAACAGAAAAGGCGGGTCAGATCTTAAAAAGATTGAGCCAACCTTTAATTCATCTAAACTTGGGGGGGGGGACTCTGGGCATAGTCTTAGGAGAAAAAGGGCGGAAGTCGTACGCCCACTCGGGAAAGAAAAGAAACTATGTCCGAAATCTGTCCTGGTCGGAGGGAAAAAAAGGACTATTACTGGCAGCCACTTTCGAACAGGGAGCTTTGGGGAATCGCGCTCAATGAAAAGGGAAGATAAATGAAAAAGAGGCTGGTGGCACTCTTAGTGGGACCTTGGGAAGGATGAGCCGCATGAAACTCACATGGAAAGCTCGTAACCCGGTCGAGATATGCCCCGAAAGGAAGACCATCGGCGTTCCAAAAGAACAGGACGCTTCAGACCAACTTTGGAGCAATAGACCCTGGGGTACCGGGGAGATATCTCGTATAAAGCCGACGCAAGGAGCTTAGATTTCCGTTGGGGGGACACTAAAAGGGGCGGAAGCCTGTCGATGAGCCGCTGAACCGCGTGGCGGGGTAGGGAACTACGTGCGGGCGCCGGGGGTCTCAAAGATTCTTTTGAATTGGATGATAGATGCAGGTCCGAGGGAAGAAAACGGGCGAAGCAGTCTTTTCCTCGCAAGGTCGGTGAAGCGGCGTAAATCAGCGAGTGTGAAGCCGAACATCGCCGACATTCGGCTGGGCAGAAAAAAGCCCCGAATAAGGGGATTATGTTGATAGGGGGGGGAGGGGATCGACGAAGAGGGGCTCGCGCCAGGGGGTGGGGGGGGGTATCAGTTTCGAGCCTTACTAGAAATAAGACTAAAGATCTCAACCTCTTTACTGGGAGCGACACGACGAAATCAAGGAGGTCCAGGAATGGGATAGGATGGGCGAATGGTAAGCGGGTCGTGAAATCTCTTTGGAGTCTCTGCCAGAGCTTTGGACTGGGGCGGGGAAGGTGGAAATTTTTCTACAGATCAGGGCTTAATCCGCGTCCATTTAATTCCGATTTCTATGAAGAAAACCACCACAAACCCACCCCCCCCCCAACACCCCCACCCACCCACCCCCCCCCAAAAAACCCCACACCACCCACCAAAACAAAAGAAAAAACCCCCCCCCCACACCCCCCCGCAAACCCCCCCCCCCCCCCACCACCCACAACCCCCACAAAAACAGATTGCCTGGAGCCCCCCCTGCGAAGAAAAGAGAAAAAGAAAAACCTCCCCACCAGACCCCAACCCGCAACTACCCCCAAACCCCAAACACCCCACACAAAAACAAATAACCCCCCCAGGACCACCCCCCTAACCACCCCCCCTCACCCACTCTCCCCGCAACCCCCACCCCCCTACAACCACACCCCCCCCCTCACCCCCCACCCCACCCCCCCAAAAACCACCCCCCAAACCCCCTTCCCACCCCCCCCCCCAACCAACCCCCCCCCCCCACAAACAAACCCCGGAAGGGAGACCCTAGATCCACGACCCCCCAACCCCCCCCAAACCCCCCCCCCCCCGCCCACCAACCCCACCCAAGCGCTCGGTCTTCTCGGGAAAGCTCGTTCGCAGGAAAGCGCCCCTTCAACCAGCTCTGCCAGGGGAAAGGGTAAGACCGACTTGTTTATGAAAAAGAAGAGCGGAAAGGCTCGCCAAAGTCCTCCCACGGTCAAGCGGGAAACGTGGGGACCTCCGTCTCGGCAATCACAGAACGCAAGGGACTCACTTGGGTGGCCTAAGGGGTGTAGAGGCCTGGATCATCCCTGGCAGTAGCCGAGAGGTTTGCGTTGGGCAAAAAAAAAGGTTCGGTCCTGGTGGGGCATCTTGGGATGTTTGGGAACCTTTCGCAAGGGCAAAAAACCCATCCCAATAAACTACATAGGAGAAGGAGTCAGCTGAGACAAAAAACATTGATGTAGGGGGGACATAAAAACGGATCTACAAAGGAGGAGAGTAAAAGAAGAGTCTGCAACGGGCTTACGCTATCTTCTTTCAATGGGAAAGTCTTTAAGAGCGGGGGGAGGGAAAGGGAGAGACAGAGGAAGACAATCTCTTTTTCTTTGTAAAAAAGGAATGGTGCTGGATGCCCTAACAGGAAAAGAACAAAATACCCAACTATCACTCCAATTGCCTGGGGAGTGATCACTGCATCCGCAAACCATCGACAGAAATTTACTACCAGAAAAAAAATCTCGGGGGGGTCGGAACAAAAGGACGACTTAGCTCTGTCTCAGAGAAGACGTACCCCACCCTGAAGATCCTGGCAGGGTAGTCTAGCGTCCTTTGGCTGAAAAGAACCGGGAGGGTCTGGGTGAACCTGTCCTAGTTCAACGGTTCCGGGTCAGACGCGGTCCTGGCGCCTTCAAGTCGAAACAAGCAACGCGGCTCATGCTCTTGATATCTGGGATCCCTTCGTAAAGCTTCCTAGGAAAGGAGAGAGGAGGGGGTTTCCCCGAAAATCCTTCCACTGCAGAGAGGAATGATTTCACAAAGACCGAGAAGTCACAAAAACGGAAGCCCGCGACATCCGGGAGAAACTCTGGGTACTCTAAAGACCTTCGATTTGTGGGGGCCTCCGAAGAGCCGAGGGTCATCTAATCTAGGAAAGGAGGGGGTGACCCCGGTCTAAACAAAAAAGGAAGATGTGTCGAGGGGCTGAGCTCCGGACTCAAACGCCTTGGGTCCATTTTATCTGGAAGATGGCGGGCGCTGTTCGTCTTCCAGGATTAAGGGACCTACGGGTCGCTACGACTTCAACCGATACGCAATCTGTAACGCCTGGCTTATGCTCGAGCATACCAGAAAAGGAAGGGTGCAGTCGTCATTCATATCCCAAATCCTGGCGCGGGGCGGCGGAGGCCATATCCGTTACTCTGCGGTTCACACCAGCTACAGTGCTACGCACGGGGTTCACGGGATAAAGCAGGAGCGGGCGTATTAAGAAAGAGATATGTAGGGAAGGGTGAAACTCCAGAGGGCGAAGACGACGTTCTTGGACCTGGTCTTAAGGGTAGTCATGAAACGGGTACCGAATGCTTTCCAGAAGTCATGGATAAACCCCAGAAGATAAGGTCATTAATAGATATACCCGGTTTTCTGACCGACTTGGACCGTCCTGAAGAGAGAGGCAATAAAAAAGGGGTTGAAAAGAGCCAGTGACTGCGAAAGTCTCCTGGGCAAGTCCGGTTTGGAACCGCGAAGAGTATCGAGAGTGAGGAAAGAGCAGTATTGACTAAGGAGAAGGGCAGTTCGCCGTATCTTCAAGGGGGTAGGCACTCTGGCGATGCAACAGAAGGGCAAGCACAACTCTCGGACCAACAGGAAAGGAGGACAATATTGGATCGGGACAGAACTCGGCATCCGGGCAGTTGGAAGAAGGTCAATCTCTAACGGCAAAAAGGCCTCGTGGACAAAAACAGAAATAAATGGAAGACAGGGGATCATTATAAAGAAAGGGAGGACAATCAGTTGTAAAGAGAAAATGGGACTTCGGTGCCTACTTCTAAAGAACACGAAAAGGTATCCCCTGAGGGAAAGACGTAGGAATGGTCCTCAGGGACCTTGGTTGAGGCTAACCTCCCTAGATTCGCATGATTCAATCAAAGAAGCGGCGAACTCACTTCTTGCCCAAACTAGGGCCTTATCGGGACCAAACAACACGGATTGAAGAAAAGGAGAGGTCGCTCATGAGCCAGATATCGCTTTGTGGCTGGGGGACTCAAGAGATAAAAAGTGGAGTGGCTTTAAAAAAGAAGGTGAAAACCCATCAAGGACACTCCTCCCGAAACGAAGAAGGGCTGGATTTTCGAGGCCTCCCACGAGGGATCTTACGAGTAAGGTCTTCATCGTCGAAAGCATGTGATTGACAACTGGAGAGGAGTCGGAAAATTTAAAAGGGTGGAAACTCCGGAGATTCATCGTCTCGTCGCCATGGAGGGTCCGTGACTAGATGATCGTATACGAACTCTAGTCCCCTGTATGGAGACCCTCAGTGATGCTCAAAGGGGGGGGGGGGGTGGGGGGGGTGGGGGGGGGGGGTTTGGTGGGGGTTTTGGGGGGGGGGGGGTTTGGGGGGGGGGGGGGGGGGGGGGGTGGGTTGTGGGGGGGGGGGGGGGGGGGGGGGGGTGTGGGGGGGGGGGGCAGAGGGCTTGAACAAGTTTCATAGGAGATATTCTTCGGATGAAAATGCTTTCTTCAACCCCTGACGAAAAAGATACTCCCCTGGAGTAGCGTAAGAAAAAAAAAAAGAGAGGAAGTTAAAAAGAAGAGAGGGGCAAATCACCTGGCCTTGGAGGCGGTAATCGAGGGAAGGGACCAGATTTACTTGAAAAAAGAGAAGTGGAAGAGACTCTTAACGACCTAAGGGGAGCCCTCAAAAGCGGTCGGGACCACAATCCTCGAGTATTCCCCGAAGGTACAGCTAGGGACAAGACCAGGTCTTTCTCCAGGGGGGGGTAACCGGGGGTGCCTGAATGCTCGTAATCCGAAGAATAGGATCTTAGAGGGCCGCACGGAAAAAAAAAGGAACCGTTCGAGGGAGTGGGGATGAAACGGTGACGCGGGGGCATGGGAGAAAGGGGAGTGGACACCACGCCAGAGATGGTGAAATCTTGGGGAACGGAAGAGTCCCTAATGCAAATATAACTGCGTCGGGAGAAAGGAGTTCCTCAGCAGATCGGGTTTTTAATTCTAGAGGAGGGGTCGCCCAACGTGTAATGGGAAAAGGACTCGGGTGGCGAATCCCGTCCCAAGTTAAAGGACGGTTAAAAAGAGATTCTATTCTTCTAACGGGGTGGATCTTTTCAGCAACCGAAAGGAAGACGAAGACTCGATGGGACCCGTTAAAAAAAGCGTACATCGTCGGAGAGGACGCCAGGATGTAGATCCTGGGCAATTTGGTAGTGAATTCGTGGGGGGGGGGGGGGGGGGGAGGCATAAGGCGACAAATGTAAGGGACGGACTTTAAAGCTAGATACCTTGAAATGTCCAAGGCAAGGGAAGCTCTTCCTCAAGCGGAGGATAAACTTCTCTTGCTGTGGAGGGGCCAACGAAGCTCGCGAAAGGAAGACGGCAACCGGTACCTGACATACGGGTACCTTAAATAAGAATCGCTCAGCCAGTACGAAAGAGGGAAAATCAACAATCTGGGAGTGGGGTTATTGACGTAATACGGGCCAGTCGCCCAGTCTTGCTGGGTAGAGGAGGGGCGTCCAGCCGAAGATATTAGAAATCTGATTTACGAAGGAGAACCGAAAGCAGCGCGTGAGGCGGTTGGCGAGCGGGGAGGTTTTGAAAGAAACGTGAGCCGGGCAGCCAGCACCATCTAATTAAAAAAGAAAAGGGGTTTCTTCCAAACGTCAAAGCAGACCAACTCTCTGGAACTCTTGAGGGGGAAGTTCCCCCAGCGGAGCGAGTATTCTCAACAAAAAGGAAAGAGGGGGGAGGAAGGAGAGAAGAAAAATATAGTTCTCATGGGGAGACCCCTAAAAAAAAATTCTTAAGCGAGACGACGAAAACATCTGGCGGTTGATGGTCAAATGTTCCCGCAACAGCTGGAAAAACACAGTCTCACAATAAAAGAAGGCAAGGAGGGATGTGAATACTTTCTAGCCGCAACCTCTCTCTACTGAAAGAAAAAACAAGGGATATAGGGAGCCAGCAATGCCGGCTATACTGAGGGTAGGCGACAAAAAAGACCCACAAGATTTACGAAGGAGGTCTTGGAAGAAAGGGTGAGTAGAGCTCCGTATGCATCAAACCAGAAGATTTGATCTTGAACCGTGACAGTTGACTTGTGAGCAGGCGCTTTCCTTGCAAAGGGGCTGAGGGCCAAGCCCAGAAAGCTACGGTCAGCTGGAGTCAGCTGGAACATCGGGCATGTGACTCTGCCAGGAGTCTACCGGAGAGTCCACAAGAAAACTTAAACCGAAAGGCCAAGGCGTCATTTAAAGGTGTCAACACAGAGAGTCCGCGAAAAATTCAGAGATCCGGTGAGAAACTCTCCCTGAACTCATAGGGCGAAAGGTTTCCGCCGAGCATGTTGGAAGAGTGTCTCTAGGACCCTCTGACAACGAGGGGAGAAAGAAGCACTATTGTCCAAAGAGAACTCCAGGGACTCAAAAAAGGGGGAAGGACTAGCAAGATAAGGAAAAAATGGAATGGAATTGATAGGAAGAGGTATGGCGGTGGGTAAAATGGAGAGTCCCAATCGGTTCCTGACTTTCTCACAAGGATCCTAGGAGTAGGAACGCCTTCGAGCCGAGATTCTTCAACAGCCAAAGAAGGATGTCGCCTGGGGGGAAAAAAAAAAAAAAAGCGCCGTCCTGAGAACGGCTGGCCACAAATTAGAAGATCGTACACTGCGCTAGGTTCAGCGGAAAGGACGACGGGAACGAAGGTTACACTTTTAAAAAAGAAGAGAGCCACGTAAAGGAAAGAAGGGTGGGGAGAACCCCGGGGGAGAGTCAGCAAAAGTAGGGAGAGACGACTTAGGAAACCTAGGAAAAGGGGGCACTGCAGCGAGGAAAGGGAAGCTTTACAGTACGTTCAGGGAGAGACAGGATAAGGGTTAAAAGGGAAAGACAAACGGATCCTTTGCTCTGGATTCAGTTGGGGTCGCGGTGTCAAGTGCCAGACCTTTATTTGCGAAAAGCAAAGGTGACTGGCGAGGACAAGACGGTTTACCCAACGGAGAGGTAATCAGGGGAGGGAACGATGAAGTCCAGGGGTTGGACTCTCAAGGAAAAAAAGAAATGAAAAGTTCAAGAAAGAATAGAGAAAGACACTGAGCAGGGGGAGACAGGACCCGATCCCGTCGAAGAGAAAGGGGAGACCTCAGCCTCGAACGGGAACCGCGTTAAGGCTCACCAGAAGAACGATTAGCTTACAGTTGGAAAGAAGAAGGCAGATCAGTTGAAACACGAAATCAAAAGAATTCGCTCCTACGCGCGATCACGCTCGACGAGAAGGAACGGGCGCGGGAAGAAAAAGTCCGTTACGGGAGGGAGGGGGACTAAATGGAAGGAAGAGGTCTCCCCGAGGATGGCACCCAGTCGATCACCAAGCGGTCTGAACTGCCGAGGGGAAGAGGGGGGGGGGACCGATAGAGAGAAAAAAAACGGAGGAGAGGAAAAAGATGAGCAGTGCCGATTCAGGGGGAGAGTTGACTGGTTAGTTCGAGATCCTCGGGAGAGGTCTTTAGAAAATCAAAATAGGGGGATCTCCACCGACGAAAGTCTAAGGGGAGCTAAAGCAGTACGGGGAGGAAAAAACATGCTTACGGAGGATCGAGCGGTTGGCTTATTAGGGGGGGGGGGGGGGGGGTGGTGGGGGGGGGGGGGGGGGGGGGGGTGGTGGGAGCGTTGTGGTGTTTGTTGGGGTGTTTCGGGGTTGGTTGGGTGGTTTAGTTGGGGTGGGGTTTAATCTAGGAGGGGCGGCAAATGGTACTTCTCCACGTCGGTCGGCTGCTCTTTCGCAAGGTAAAATGTCCGGAAGGAAGTAAGGGACCTCGGACAACGCCGCTCATAGGAAAAAAGCTTTAGCCTAGCGAGATGCTGGCTTGAACTCTGTCGGCGCGACTAGTCGGAAATACCATGAAAGTAGGCGACCCGGAACTCAAGAATAATCTTCACGCCCGATCAAGCAGAGGTGAGGAGGAAAGGTAAACGAAGGAGAAGTCATTCACTCTGCGTACAAACATCGAGTGACTGGGACCATCAGGAAGACTGGCCAACTGGTATGTAAGTACGAAAGGGAGAAGGTATGAACGATCCCTGAAAGCTTGAGTGCAAACCCAAGGAGATTTTGCCCCAGCCCTGTCGTCTTTTCACAAAAAGTAGTCAAAATACTTTGGAGGCAACCACTGGGGAAGGACAGGAGAGGGTAATTCAAGGGAGGCAGGCCGGGTTAACTGACGGAGCTTGAGAGCTGTCGCTTTGCGGCTACATTGGCGGGAAGGCAAGGGGGATCCAGATGATGGGGAGAGGGGACCGGAAGACCTCTACTGAGGGGAAAGAAGCAGGGGCGAGCAGCGTTCCCTAAGCGAGGGAAATTCGAAAGGGGGAGGGAGTCAGACGGGAGGTGGAAGACGAAATCGCCCCATACTCTTAATAAGGCAAAAGTTTCTTCATTGGATCGGGGGAGAAGGCGAAGTCCCAGAGGGGCGAAAGGGGTGTGACTCGTGAAACATCGGAAGGGATCTCGATGGAAAAGGAGAAGGCTAAAAACACCTTATTCCAAGAGAAAGGGATGAAAGGGTGATTAAAAAGGGAGCCGGTACGAGGGTCGTGAACTCGGGGAGGAAGCGACAATGGAAATGAACTGGTCGCGGACGGCGGTGCTCTCGATCAGTCGGACCTGAGGAGAAGGACCGAAGGATTACTAGGGCCAGCGTCGGGATGCATCAGTTTTGGGGGCCAGCAGAGAGAATTTGAAACCAGCTCAATGAAAAATGAAAAGGATGACTTCAAGGGGGCCTCCATGGGTTGAAGAAAAAGAACTAACCGCCAAATCTTACAGGAGAAAGAGGGGCAAAGTGTTCAGCCCGTCTCGGCAGAGAGCAATCCGACTTCTGGGGGAGATGAGCGGAGGTCAGGGCGGGAGCAAACTGTCGATATCGAAGATTAACGAAGTAGAACCGAAACTTTCGATTGTTCTATGGAGGGTGGGGGGGGGGGGGGGGGGGGTGGGGGGGGGGGGGGGGGGGGGGGGGGGGGGGGGGGGGGGGGGGGGGGGGGGGGGGGGGGGGGCCCGAGAATTTAGATCCCCGCTCCTTTAAAATAAAGTATGGTAAAGGAGTCAGCTCGCTAACCGCTCGTAGGGGGAAGGGGAAAGACACCAACGAAAGATGAGCGAGCGTAGGA
>Ga0179593_1551436_pt1 | contig 21404 bp, 21 predicted proteins | sample CZODoug2_1_08_16_FD_185931 | JGI IMG/M metagenome (GOLD analysis project Ga0179593, IMG submission 185931) | Vadose zone soil fungal communities from Angelo Coast Range Reserve, California, USA - CZODoug2_1_08_16fungal (PacBio error correction) | ecosystem: Environmental > Terrestrial > Soil >...
CGGGACCAAAAAAGAGTCCCCGCCCGCCGGTTTGTAGGTGGGGAGGGCTGGCACATTAAGGCAAGAACCCAACTGCCGGAATGAATCCGGGAAAAAAGAGGAGAACATCCACGCTTGGATCTGAGAGGCCTAATGTACCAAAAAGTTGGTTTTGAGTAGCAGGGCGGGAAGAGACTTAGAGAAACTCGTCCTTTTTGTGACGCCGAGCCCATATTCTTGTGGAGAAGACGTAAACCACCGGACAGTCCACATCGAAAAAGGAATTCACTTCATAGAGTGGGGAGGAATAGAAAATCGACAACTTACGGAACGTCTTCAACTTTCCAAAAGGAAGCAACCAAATACACAGGTTCAAGCATAATAAACTGGATGTCCCGAAGCACTCTGAGCAATTGGATTGACGATCTCATTGAGCCAAAAAAGATAAAAGCAAACATGTAAAGACGGGAAGGCGTATGTGAAGGTCAAAGAGGACGATACATCATGGGTTACCTAAGTTTGGGAAAGACGGAAACAGGAGAATGGATAGGGCCGCTTGTCTCGTGAGATACAAGCCATTCTTGGGCCCCATCAGGAAGGAATGTTCGCCCAACTCGAGTATAGGGGGGGGCCCTCCGGGAAAGAGCCTCTAAAAAGAGGGGAAAGGGAAAGAATTTTGTGACTCAGTAGCGAGAACTCCTTCGAAAGAAGAAGGGGGGGGGTGCAATAAGAAAGGAAAGGGCAACTTCGTCCATGAGAGAACTAAAACCTCTTCTTAATAAGCCGGGGGGAGGGGGTACCTCAATCCTGGAGGGGCGGGAAGTCTTATTTTCGCGGGGGGGGAGGGGGAAGGAATGGGAGATTGATTCAGTCTATCCCGCTAACGGGCAAGGAAGGCTTGAGCAGGCAGGGGAGGGCCATCACGACGGGCAGACCCAAGATTCAGGAAAAGAAGTCATGCCAAAGCGAAGAAAAAAAGATTTGACTTAAATAGTGGCGCTTCTAGTCACGATACTCGAGAAACTATAGCGGTACGCCTAAAAAGGAAAGAACTATAAAGAGTTAGCCGTTTGGCGAATATGCTCGGGGCGACCACAGAGGGGAGATGCGAGGGAAGAAGTGGGTAAAGGAGATGCGGAGGCAGGACAGGGAGGCTAGGAAGTGGGAAGGCGAGCGGGAGGGGGGGCAGAGGGGGGAACGGGGAGGGGGGATAGCGCGAGAAGGTGAAAGCGTAAAAGTCGGGAAGACGAGGAGGTGACAGGATCAGAGCGAGCCTGCCGCGGCTGCCCCTCGTGGGGGGACTGAGACCGGTCCATTCGTTGGACGCTGAATGTGGCCCCGTTGACGGGGGAGAGGGGTGGCCATGCTGATTAAAAATCCCCATCAGAAGAGGAGAGGCACAGACGGGGGATCTCGGAGCGGGAATAGGGCTACAGGGAAACACCGTGGTCCAGCGACAACTATTAGGTGAAAAAAATTGAGGAGCAATGTTTTGGAAATGTAGAAAGAGACCCAATATCATGGCAGACAGAAAATTAAGTCGTGGAATAGCGGCGGCGTATCAGAAAGGGAGGGAACAGATTAAAGTAGCGCTCATTATACGGATGGGAAGAAGGCTCGACTTAACACACGACATTTCTTAAGCATCGTCAGAAACGAAAGAAGATACGCACCCGAAACACCAATGCAACGTGCTTCTGGCCGGCTCGGACTTCACGTTCATTGTACCGAGAACGGCAACAGCATGCGGCAAAGGCTAGCTATGGGGGGAACCACGAAAATCCAAAGAGGAGAGATTGTCAAATCTGCAAGTGGGGCGGGGTTAGGGGGGTTGCCCAAAGCATTTAAACAGCTTGGGGGCAAAAAAAGCCATGCGCTTGGGAAGTCCGGGGAGAGGGGGGAAGTGTGATCAGAAGACGTGACAGCTGAAAAGAACTAACGAGTGACTTATCTAATACTTAACGAGAGTGAGAGAAGGTGGTAGGCTCAAACTCAGGTGCGCCTCCCGGCAAGTGGTAAAAGTTCCGCTTTTATCAAGAGATCTTATTACATTAAGAGATAAAAAATCAGGTCAAATGGAAATAGGAAAAGGTTGGTATCAAAGAGGAAGGGGACGACTATTTCTTGTGAATACAATGGATGGCAATTCAGGAAGTTGACTCTGAAATATGGAGAAAACTCAAAAGGAGATACGCTGTGTGTTCGATCTTGTGCTAGTCCAAAACCGCGGGAGACGCGTAGTTACTACCCGAGGTGGAATACGAGAGGGGAAAAATTAAAGATGGGAAAGTGAAAAAGAGAAGCGCGGGTTTCAGCTCCAGGCTGAACAAGGGATAAGGGCGACCATCTGGGTTAAGACAACCAAAGGACGAATCGCAAGAAAAAACCAAAACGTAGGAGGAGAAAAGAGAGGGGGGACTGAATTCTTTTTCCTCTTGAGCGAGTAGTAACAAAAGTCACCAAACGTAGAACTTGGGCAAATAGATGAACTGAGAGTGGAAGAGTGATATAACGTTGTTCATCTCGTAGAAGGACCTTAGTTTTAAGAGAAATAAGACGCGACTATCAGGAAACGATGGCTGAATCACACGGGGCGAGAAGTGGACTTAGAGTTCGGCCATGAATTAAGATTGATGGGCTACGGGTCAGAGAGTCCGTATTCACAGGATCGGAGGAACACCTGCGCCGGAGAATAAAATAGAGGGGAACGGATTTTTTGATAGATGAAATGAAGGAAGGCCGAGACGGGGACAAATTGGGTAGTACTACTACCAGCGCCATGAGGAGGGGACAGGGTTTGATTACAAGACAAAACGCAAGGGAAGTCAGAAAACGATCGGCCGGGAGAGAAAGGGATAGTTATCCCTCACGGTAGCATTGACTGGCATATGGAGTGACCCAGGGGACCGATCTCAATAATCCCTGAAAGTACCTTCCACTCAGGGTAGGGTGGGGACTTGCTACAGCTTGTTGCATTTGTGGGGTACCACACTTAGCTAAAGGGGTCTATTTGGAGGGGGGGCTCCTTGGGTTTCGTTTGTGTAACTCGTTTTTTGTCTGCTGGAAGGGGGGGGTCGGGAGGGGGGGGCTGGGAACGTCTGGGGTTATCCGACGGCGAGATTGTGATTGCGCTGGTGGTTTCTACTTCTCGGGGGTGGAAAGCGCCATTGACTTGAGAGAGCAGTTTGGGTATGTTGGGAGCTCGAATTTGCGGGAGGAAGCACGGAGACGGGGGGCCTATGGTTTCTCCTTCGGAGAAAGGGCCACTTACAACTAATTTATCTCATACGGGGGCGGTCGAGTATTGGTGCTAACTGCAAGGAACAGATAGTGGCACCTTGAAAAGGGGGGGGGTGGTCACGAGATCATCTCTGGGGACGTGCTGGATTTGGGGGGACGAGGTGGCACACCTCGGATTACTGGATGCTTTATTTCGAAGGGACAGCCCTCATGGGATTAGGCAGTCATTTGGGCGAGGGAAGAAACGATTGGGGTGGGAGTGTTAGTGGGGGCTACCTCGTGTTATTCGATGGTTTCTTCGGGGAAGCAGGGGAATGATTCTCTGACTAAGGATAGGAATTCGCTCAGGCGACCTATTCAGGAGAACAAGACCCTCGTTTCGGCTGGTGGCTGGGGCTGTCAGCTTGTAAAAAAGGGAAAAAAGGGGAGTGTTGTTTTTACTGAGCGGGTCATTGCAAAGCAAAAGAACTATAAGGGAAGGCCGTCGTCTCGCGCAGCACCCGCCATCCTCACAGACTCATGCAAATACGGACTGTCAAGCCCCAAGGGGTCAAGAACCGATATGGCATGTGAAAATCGCGGGTATAAATCTCCGAAAGGGTGGGGCACTCCCGTTTAACACCAGTAGGCTGGAAGAAGTGCACTAGGTCAAAAAAGCTACTACGGGCGTTGCGGGAGAAGAGTCTCTTGGCATCAGTGCATGAGATAGGAGTCAGAGGGTGGGTAGCGAACTAACCCGAACGGTTTCAATGGAAAGGGGGGGGGGGGGGTTGAGGGGGTATCAATACCCTTGGGATTGAAGCGAAGGCAGAATTAAGGTCACCCTGATTATAGATTCCAACGACATCACGGACCGAAAGAGACTGTTTTGAGGTTAGGGCGCGTCTTGGGACTCATTAACTTACGCAATCAGAAAGGGTGGGGAAAAAACAGGTCAGGAGTTCCGAAAGCTCATCGTCGGAAAGGTCATGGTGGTGGGGGAGCACAAGTGGGTGGGAGCAGACTCGCATTACGTGTTCTGTACAGAGGGGGATCAGGGCCTCCATCTATGAAATTTGATGACGGCGTCGAAATGTGGTTGGGGTTAACAGGGAGGTAGAAGGTCGAAACGTCCGAGTTAGAGTCCCAACCACAGGAAAAGGTACTATCAAAGAGAGAACCTTCATGAACGTACAGGGTGGGTCATGATGCATCGGGAATTCAAACCCCTATCGAAGGGGAGAAGAAGCCGAGTGTCCCTGGGAGCGAGGAATAGTTTTCTTACGTGACCCTAAGCGAAAGAAAAAACGGATTATCCCGGGGGGGGGAACCCTAGTCAACAGAGGAAGGAAATAGAGATTCGGGCCCCCGGCAAGAAAGCTTTTTTGGGGGAGGAGGTTTACTGGTCATTCAGAACCCCAACTGCAACTGAAGAAAAAAAAAACAAAGGAGAACCGGAGGCGGGTGGAAAAGCATATTGGGGAAAGAAGTTGTTTGTTTCATGAAGCGGGCAAGCAAAAAGGAATGGATTTTTACTCCTTAGCGGACGTGCCAATGGGTTACCAATGCAGGCAAGCTACGCCGTCATTCAATTTCGATGCGCCATGGGAATCGGCTGCTTTCTGGAGAGCATGGGAGGAATCCCAGCAAAAAATCCACAAAAGAAGATAATATGCCGGACGCCGATGAACTCCCAGGAAATGCATTTTATGCTTGATCAATTTAATCGACCCGGATACCACATAAAAATTGAAAATGGGATCAAGAAATGACCAGTGGTGTAAAAGAGAGAATTCTGAGTGGGAGGAACTGTTACACCCGTGCGATTCATCCCCAGATGGAAAGGGACTGTAGGGAGGCAGGATAAAGGCCGGCCATATTGCCCAAGAGGCGGCAGGAGGAGCCCAACAAGTGCGACTATAATCGAATTCATAGTATATATTCTAAAAAAAAAAGAAGGGTTTTCTGGGACTTCGGCGGATCCGTTTGGGTAAAGAAGAAATTGAAGTTCCAATCTGCGTATAGTCGATAGCTACCCGCGCGGAAGTATCCCTATGCGGCTGATTTAGCTCCACAGGCGGGGGCTACTTGGGATTATTCATGAGTGGATGGAGCGGTTCTTACGAGGGAAATCGGCCGCACAGGACAGTATCGGGAGGGGTGTCCAAGGGAAAAGAAATACCGCTCACGCCGACGGGCAACGAATCCCTGTTGAAATCATTGAACCACCCAAGCCGACGCAATTTCGGGTGGGCTTAGGGCAGGGCTTAGCGAGCGAAGGGGCTATACGAAAAATCTAAAAAATCATAATAGGATAAAAAAAAAAAACGAATAAAACAAACGGTAGCCCCACGACACCAAAGACAAAACCTGAAAAAAGAAGGGATCAGCCCATGCTGCGCTGTCAATCCCATGAGGAAAATTCGAAAACTCTCAAGAAAATCTGGTGCTGCTTGAAAGAATATCACGCGAAGTGGAAGAAAAGACCCCTGGAGAGGGTGCAACAAGGTGCCAATTTCTTTCAGCATCGAAAACAATCTCATAGAGGAGAAGAAAACCGAAGGGAAGCACTCAATTGCTACCGTCACAAGTCAGAGGGGCACAGGGAAAAGGGAAAATATTAGTCGGTCAAAAAAGGAAAAGAAACATCCTCGACATCAGTCCTCCGAATCACCCGTGCGCCTTAATACACTTCGCCGTGAAAGGGGAACCAGAAATCCCAAATCGAAACGCGTTGAGCCGGGGGGGACCGCGTGTAAGGGGAAAAAAAAAAACTGAAAGCCAAAACGAGTCCAACCAAGAAAAAGAGGGAAGAAACTTCACTCTCCAACTTGAGGGGAAGGTTTGGTACCAGGTACACATCGGTAGACAAGGCACCCAAGAGCGGTGGGTTACAAACGAGAAAGGGGAGGATTGTAGATCGCCGAATAGACCTGCATTCTGTATTAGGATCACAAGATTGGGAAAAAATACTTCGAAGGGAGGCTGCTACCAGTTGTAAGTTGATCACCCTCATTTTGAAGAGGAACCAGGAAGGCGAAGGGTAGATTGAGATGGGGCGCCTTTTCCAGCCGTAGGCTGCCGTCATCGTGAGAACCTTCACGGAAGGCCGTTATGGTGAGGGGTGTATCCAGCGCCGAAGTGGGAGATACGAAAGGAGGTAATGGAATAGTAGGAAGTGCGGATGACTAAGTGACTAATTATCGAGAAATCGCGAGCGTTCGAAGGAAGACGTGTCATAAAAAAGAGGAGAGGCTATATTACTACGAAGGAGACGAGATGAACACGGAGTTTAGGTTTCACGGAAGAAGGGGGAGCATCCTCAGGAGTCACAATGGGGGAGCTCGTGAAGAAAAATATTGTTGGAGAAAAGGGAAAATAGGACCCTCAAAAGAAAAGAAAAAACCAACAAAACTGAGGAGGAAAGAGAAGTTCTAAGATTTAAATCTCTTGCGGGCAAATATTTGGGGCTTCACCGGACTCTGACATTGGGAGCCTTGACAGGTTAAAGAGAAAAGAAGAAAGTAAAAAATTTTCATCTCATTATTAGGGCTTGGAATAGCTGGAAAAAGACGAGATGAAAAAGCGAAGAAAACTCTTTCGCTCATTAGGGGGGGGGCTAGAAGGAAAAGGGACTCACCGGCGCTGGAAGATTTCCGTATTATGAGGTCTAAACAGGCTTATTCAACAATTCGGCAGAAGGGGAAAAATATCACTAGCACTATACGATAATTGGAAACACGGATTGGAGCCCAAAAAAGGGACATTGGAAGGATCCCGCGCGGCGCTCACGGGAAAGGGACCGTGGTTCGAAAAGGTTGAGCAGAACTTGGAGAGAGGATCGCGAGAGAAAAAAACCGGTAGCATGGACGACCTAGCAGGAAGGCGAGAATGCCGGCGGCCGTAAAAAAGACAGTCTGTTGGGGGAAACGGAACTCTCTGTGTACATGTGTGGGACCACTACTCGCAATAAAGGTTTCGACTTCATAGAGAAAGGGAGGTGGTTTGAAACTCTTTTTGGTCGTGAAGGGAGGGTTCATGCGGGAGATGTCGAAAAGCAGAGGATTCAGTGGGGCGGATGTTCGCTCTGGTGGAGGGGAAGTCTAGTTAAGGGGGAGAGTGTCTAAAAAGGTGGGGAAGTGAAAGGCAGAAGGTGGCGATCACCGGGATGGAAAAAAAAAAGGGAAACTGGTGCGGGCGGTCGGCGACGGCCGCGACGTATGGTTATCTCAAAGGGGCGATGTCTTTCCTTCTATGTGGGGGGGTATGCAGGGGAGAGGGGAAGAGGGGCAACACGCATAAGATTTTTTCAAAAGGTCGCGGACTTCAGATAACGGGGGTCCGCATAACAGACCGGGGGGGCTCGTGCGCAGGGGTTAGAGATTCCATTACAACATTGGGGGGGGTCAGCGCGGTTTGTCTATATTTTCGGGCCTCAGGGGCGGAGGGGGGGGGATGTTAGGAACTTGCTATTAGGGGTTTGATCTTATCTGTAGCGATATCTGTCACGCTCAGCGACCTGGAAGATCCGAAGGGGTCTGAGGCTTTCCTGCTGGTGGTGGAATGAATCATTTTAAGGGAACCTTAGTGGGTGGTCGTTTATTGTCAATGGTGGGCCGACGGGCTACAAACAGAAGAAAAAAGGGGTGCTGCCTAGATCTCAGCAACCTAAAAACATAAAAGGAGTTACCAAGAGAGAGTGCAAGACCGCGCCTTGGATAACCGGCGAGAAAGGATAATACGATGCTTGTCTGAGCGACAAAATTGTTCACTAACTTATGCGTCAAAAACTAGTCTGTTATCGCCTGGTTTCTCTAAGGAGGAAACCCTTTGACGGGATGGCTGGAGATTTGCGAAAGAAGAGCTTCGCACCTTTTGGTAAGCGGACCATACCGCAGAGCACAGTTGCTTTATTCTTGTCGAAGGGGGGGGGGGAATATCTGGGGCTTGGCGCACGGCGTAAAACAGTCACGAGACGAAATTAATAATTCGAAGCAGCCCTGTGTGAGGTGCTTGTAAAGCGTTCTTCCGGGGCATTAACGCTGTCTCAATGAGCCAGGGACATTCACGCGTTGAATTGGCACCAGCAATGTTGGAAAAAGAGGATTATAAGTGTGGTTTGTCGTCCAAAAAGGGGTGGCAGTGGGAACCGAAGGCACTTCATTGGAGGGGTCTAGGAAGAGCAACCATGGCGACCTCTAGGAAATTTGAAGACGTGATTCGGATTTTGGAAGAATTGGGGGGGGAGACGTCATTCGATGTATACACGTCCTTATTCCAACCACTGGAGCCTTTAGGAGAACCTTGCCACAATTTGGGTGACGAATGGTTGGGACTGGCAAACGGATTCAGCTGACCACGAGCGAAGGGGGACCTGGCCTGTTGGTGAAATAAGAATGGGACAAAGGTTGTGGAAGGGCTGACCAGAAACAGAGAAAAAAACGCGTATAAGAAGTGTATGGGGAACCGCGAGCTAAAAAAACAAAGGGGGGGAATATAGGGAAGGGGAACGCTCAAAATGTTGAAGCCTGGTTTTTTCGGTCCACTGGTTTTTGGGGGGGAATGCCAGACGAACCAACGTCAAGAAGATCCCAGTTGACAAAAATCGATACTCAACTTCCGAGAGGAAGCGCCGAAAAGGATATTGGGGGAGAACTGCGGGGCAAAGAAAAGCCGTCTCTTCAGTGTTTTACTCAAGAGCGCTGTTGTAGACAAGGCTAGCTACGGAAAACAATCCTTGCCACAATGTCCGTCATTCATTCACATGTGCCCATGGGAATACTGCAAAGCCCGGGGAAAGGGAGGGCTCCAGGGAAAAACAATCAGCCACCAAAACACGCGTTAAAATCGCCTTACCGGAGAACTGAAAAAAGCCATTAGGAGATTTCAAATTGGAGGATTGGGGGGATCACAGGGGAAGGGAATAAACGGAAAAACCCCAGGAGCATAGAAACAAGTAATGAGGCGGCCGGAGGCTCTTATCATCCGGTTAAGCGGGAGAGAAGGAAAGAAACAATTCAAAGGGGAAGGTAATAAAACAAAGGCATTGCCCAGCTTTAATTGTCGAAAAAAGAAATCGGAAGAAGCAAGACGAGGAAGAGAGCAAAAAACTAGAAAGGGGGGGGGGGGGTTTGGGAAGCCGTAAGCGACAGATAGAAAACGATGTGGTGCACCGCTACGGAGGGACCAATATTAGAAGAGGGGAATCGTCTTCAGGGAAAGAAATAATCTGGGGGGGAGTATTCGAACGCAGCACTGGATTTTGGGGCACTTACTTCTGCTGGGACCTATGGAGGATGGGGAGGACGGCTAAAAACACGATCCGGCACCTGCGAGTATCGCGGTTTTATACGGGCGTGAGCATGCAGCGGGAAAAACAGATAAAAAGGTCGAAAGGAGGGCCCAGCCACCAGCCTACAGCCCAGACCATGGCTGTTGAAGATCAGGGTATCATGGGAGTGACGGACTCGAATCTATACAAAAAAATACTCATATAAAAGGTCAATAATAAACAAGATGTAGCAAAAAGAACACAAAAGAGAGCTTACGTCCATTCGCATCTAGGATCACAAAGCAATGATCTTCATCCCTCTCGCAAGAGTTCCCAATGGGGGATCGAGTAAGGGGAAACAGTGAAAAGAGACAAGAAGCAGAGAAGGGGGAAAGCTGTGCCGATGATGTTTATGCAAAGAGAGCAGAAAATAATACTCCCACGTGGGGGGCTCAAGGGGAATCCATTCAGCGCTGCAAGAGGACAGTACTCCTACAGGAAATAGGGACGGTAGGAGTTATCCTGTCCACATCTCTAATAAAGAAACAGGGAGAGAGAAAAACCGACGGAGAATACAAAACTATAATGAGACCCAAGTCGATCCCGATGACTCGCCTGAGGTCTCCTCCACATTTCTTTGACAGCACTCACCGCAAGAAAAGACTGATTATGGAGGCAGAAGGAGAAAAAATTGTGGCGACTTATTTTCAACAACATGTACACAGCCAACCCAGAAAATGAGGATGGCATATGGGAGGGGAGGGACTAAGATCAGTCTATTAGGATCAAAGCGCGCTTATCGTTGCGAGACGTAATAATGGAGACTGCACTGGGGGGGGGGCTCACATAAAAGGTGCTCTGCTCCTCAGTGTGCAGGACAGAGGACGGGGGTCGCAATAAGAGATAAAAACACGGGATTCGGGTAGGGGGAAGATTAATTGTGTCCAGGCGCAGATGGTCTACGAATTCGATGCCTTTAGAATAAGTCTGTTGAGCCTTGGTACTATTTTGGCACGAAGAAAGACCCTGCGAAGAAGCGGGGGAAGGGAGAGTTTACAATCTAGGCGAAGCGATATTACTACAGGAACTCAAAGGGAGGGAAGAATAGTGATGTTGTCACTCTTGTCCAAAGGTAGGAACAGGAGAGGTGAGAAGAAAAATATGACTAAGGGGTGGGAAGGGAAGCTGGTTACACGAGAAAGCAAAAAAGCCTTCAATGAATCAGAGACGAAACAACCCCTGCTTAGAGAAAAGAGGAGATGTCGCGACGGGATTCGTAGGAAAAAAGGAAGGGGGGCAAAAAGTATCGGAGGAGCTTTTGAGGCTGAGGACAGAGGACTAGGTCGCAGCGGGAAACCATTCCTTTTTTACTACCATGCTCGGGTCCGAGATAATCGCTGGACTAAGGGAAAAAGACTTGGGAAGAACGCGGCGAAGGGAGTGCGTCTTTTGCGCCATGAGGAATTAAAACGGCGACTGACAATGTCTTCCTGTATGATATGCAGGAAGAGAGAAACTGAAACTTGAACAAAGATACTGGATAGGAAGAGAATGGGACCCTGGTATCGAAGAACCAGGGGGAACGAAAGATCTGGAAGGGGGAGAATATAACCAATAGGAGAGACTGACAGGGGAGCTTTATCCAATACACTCATTCTGTCTAGATGAAAGATAAAGAAAATAAGATAAGAGAGGGCAGGACTGTCGGGTCCTAGAAAAGAAAGTCCATCTGTCAAGCAGCATGGGGAGAAGATCGCAGGTGGTACAAACAGAATGAAAGAAAGGTGCCGTCAAAGGGGGGGGAGGGGGGGGGTTGGTAGTTGTGGTCTCTGTAAGGTGGATGGGCTGTTGTCTTTCAAGCAAATGGGAGCCGTGGCTTCCGCGAGTTATGGGGGAGGGCTTCGGGGGGGGGAATATCTGGGGGGGGGGGGGGGGGGGGGAAGGGGATTTCTTCGCTTATCACTTTGTTAACCTGCGAAAGTGTGCTCTCAAGGGGAGGACGGGAGTTTTCTCTCGGGGAATCAACAGTTCCTAGAGAGATTAATTTATACTCCATGAGATCTGCGGGGGGCTTCCCAGCTAGTGGGGGGTGATGAAAAGGAAAATCAAGGGGGAGAGGGTATTGGAAGAGATCTTGGAGGGGGAACGGGTCTTCTATCAGTTATTCCAGGCAGAACAGGTAGAGACTTATAGGAGGAAAAAGCAAATCATGTGATTGGGAAGAAGCGCCTCAGTTTGCATCATTGACGCTTAAAGGTGGCGAAGGGTCCCTTAAAAAGGGTGGGATACCAGATGGGGGGGGCAGGGGGTGTGGACGGGTATCGATATTGCTGAGAGAGAGTACGAGTTCTCCTCGCCCCTATGAAGTAAGACTTTGATCTGGATGTAGTGGGGGGGAGTCAATTGGAAAGGGTAAATCACGTGGCCTGGTGGTTTTGAGCTTCTTTGCGCGGGTGAGATGCCACCTCAGAGTGCTAAGAAAAGATCGCCGCGGGCGCAGATTTAATTCTCATCCTCGGAACAGACCCCCAGGGGATGCAATATTAAACCTTAAGAGAAATTAAGCCACCTAAAAGATTGCTCACGAAAGAACTATAGGGAATATTTCAGAAATCATATTCTTATACGGAGAAAATTGGAAAAAGTGATAAGGGCCACAGGTGCAAGTTATCAGGGACCTAGGAGGACTAGGAGTCACAAAAACATCCTAATCGTGTCAGTCTGCTAGAGGACCTGTATCTAAAAAAACAAAGGGGGGGAGGAAACCGAAACTGCAAAAAAGTGGGGGAAGAAGGGGGGGGGTGGATTCACACTGATATCAATAGATGATTGTCATGAATGCGCATCGCACGGGTAACCTAAAAAACTCCAAATGGATAGGAATCACTCATCAGAAAAAAGTTTAGGGGGGGAGGGGAACGTATGTCCGGGTCGCATTGGCGAAGAAGCATCCAATGTTGCGAAACGGACTCGGTGAACATCGACTGCGGATAAACTGGAGGTTGGTGGCTTCCATGGGGGGGGCCATTTCCGGTAAAAAGGGAATACGCTGGCCGATCCGGGGGAGCCATCTATGAAGGGATGACTCTTGCCATTTTGGGGTACGGCATTGGGGGGAATTCATGAAGGTACACGTACAATTCTCATCGAGTAAACGCAAGTCTGAGAGGGAGAGACCGGCGGCATGACACTAAGGAGGTTGGACATGAGGCAATTCAGCGGACAACGAGAGGCTAAAGAACTATTTGGGACCTGGGGGTACGGGGGCCTTGGGGGGTATTCTTGAAAGGAACGAAGAGAAAGAAAAAACCGGTTTTGTAGTGGGAAACGAATCTCAACACAAATTGGTGTATACTAGGGGGGAAAACTCAAGGAAAAACGGTGGTAATGGGGAGGATGGTTTGATCAGGGGGAACAGACAGAAACAATCCTTAGCTCCCAGGAAAATAAGCCGCAAAGGGGGGGGGTTTTCAGTAGATGAGCATGATCAAGAGTTGGGGGGAAAGGCTATCCAAGAGGAAAGGAGAGAAACAAAGGGTTGGACTCCGAAATAATCGAAACAACAAGTAAACAATGACTCCTTTGAAAGGAATGGGGAAGAAAAGAGGGGGGGGGGGGGGGCATAGGAGAGAGGAAAAAGGCTGGGAATGCTGGACAACGAAAACAAAGATCACCAATAACACTCAAGCATTGCGGAAAGTAGATGTGGCAAATGCCAGAGCATGAAAGCAAAGGGGAGGGACTTTGATAGCAGAATGGGGATACCCGGAGGATAAATTAGAAAAGGAAGGAGGGGGAACTGAAGTGATGGTAATGAGTCAAGGATAGAGGAGGACAGCACCTCCAGTTATCAAATATCCCCATATCATGATTAATCAAGGGCAGATATTGAATCAGTGAGGAAACCCATTCATGGGAAAAGAAGACGGGGAATGTTCGTGCCAATAGTGCGACAAATTAGAGATCTATTCACTCCTAGGAGCTAAAACTAGGGGAGGTTTGAAACCGTTGAGTCGCTGAGGAAAGACCATGTGGGGGGGGGAAGTCGAGTTAACGGCCAAGTAGGGTCATGTCGATGAAGGCGTATACTTTAAAAGATAGTAGGACGGAGAAGGTGCGTCTGCCAGTCAAGTACTTCGTGAAGTAGGATTATGGGCCCACGCCGGGACCGGAAAGAAGTGGGGGGAAAAGAGAAGCGACGGCGCCCAAAACGCAAACCCCGAGCACGTTTGGCGGAAAATGGAGTGAACCCAATCCTACATCCATTCAAAACAAAGGGAGTAGGGGGAAGGGGGGCGGTACAAAAAGGGAGGGGGAGCGAAAAATAGGTCGGAAAAAAGGCAATCAACGAGAAAAACTAAGATATCCCCACTCAACCAACACGCCGCCAAAGACCAGGCTCTCCCAATTGAAAAAAAAAATGTACATCAGGAGTCCTGGAGGGGAGAAACCGGAATCCCTGAGGGGACCGGGATCCAAGAAAGAGGTCCCAGCGACGAATGTAATAGGAGCAAAGGGGAACATGAGGTGCCTTCAAATGCCCCGACAGAAGCCCACACAGGAAAAAATGGCATACATTCAGCGCTTCGAGAAGTGCGCCGTTCGAGTACCAATCCATCGAGATACGACTCCACATCTCTCGGAATACAAGTGAGAGGCGGATTGGAAAAAACGAAGTGGAATCCCCCAAGCACGCCCCACTGACCATCTCCACCCTTACTAAACGCAGTGAGAGAGCAACTCCTGACGACAAAATTGAAACACCAAAAAAAAGGAGGATTTCCGGTAAGAAAAGGGGAGGGAATTATTGGGGGGAGAACAACACCATTTACACATCGCGAAAAAGGAACCCACACAGTCTTCTGTCCTTAGGCAGCGGGAGTCTTGAGCTAACAGACGTAAGGACCTGTCTTCGGGAAGCAAAGACGCTGAGTATCGAGTCTGTTGGATAACTCTTTCGTTGGGGGATAACACCAAAGTAGCCTGCCGCTCTGTAGGGGAGGAAAATGGTCCGATTGCTCAGCGCGGGTGCCGGAATAACTCCTTTCACTTAAGGACGCTGGATGGGAGGAGAATTTGGATCATGTTAAGAAGGAAGGACTGAATATCTACGAGGTCAGGGCAAAAAAGTTGGGAAATTGTGGGGGGGATCAGTTTAACAGAAAAGGGGCATTTGACAGAAACGAGAAGCAACCGGGGCGGGAGGGAAAAAAGCGGTGTTCATCAGAGTCGCGAGCTCAAAGGAAGAAAGCGGGAGGTACTAACAACGTGAAGGTGGAGCAAGATATTGAAAAAATCATCTGCCAAAATGGTGCGAGAAGGGGGGCCAAGGAGGGGGTTTCTCAGTACAATCTAAAAGAAAAAAGGCGGATCCTCAAAAACAAACAAGAAGGGAGGGAAAAGAAATTCTTGCTTTTTTAGCGTATCTGAGGTTACGGCCCCTAAGGGGGGTGGGTCGAAGTGGAAGTAAGACGCACTATAACTAGGAAAAGGGGGTTTCATCGCGGAAGGGTCCAATAGTCTGATCTCTACTAGGGAAACGGCGAAAACGAAAAGTTGGCGTCGTGCGCAAGAAAATTCAGTGGCACCCTGTAAAGTACTAAAGCAGGCCTGGGTTCCATTCCGCATGAGGGAAGGAAAAGCTTCAAAGGGGTAGAAATATAAGGAAGAAGGGAAGGCCGAAGACCGAGGGGGGATCACTACGACAAGTCTTGACGGAAAGTAATCAAAAATGAAAAAAACGAGGGGCCTGGAAGAGACCTGGTGAGCCAAAAAAACAAGGTTTCAGAAACGTAGAGAAATCAGAAATGAGACAAGACCGGTACAAGGGACGGGACAGGAAAACTCTAGGGAACTCTGCAGGAAAGGGAGGGGTGGTTAAAAAGAAGACTCCTTTGGCATTGGGGAGAGTCTCCATCGTCGAGTATAGAGAGAAGGTGGGGACTTTTAAGTTTGGAACTCTAGGGAGGGGTTGAGGGGGAGGGGGCTGACACTGGGGGCGTACCTAACTTCTTCAGGGGGGAGGGATTGTAGTTTTTTGATGGAGGGGAAAAGGGGTTTTGGGGAAAAGGAGGCACCGTGGTCGCGAAGGGTTTTTGATTGGAAAGAGAAGGAGGTGATCTTATCATTATCATCCATCTTTTCAAACCTCTTGCATGGGGCATTCGTAGCCCAGTAGAAGGAGGTAAGGAGAGAGTTGGTTAGTGACGGAAGTAAAAAATTCAGTTAAAAGAAAAGATTCTGATTACATCAAGTCAAAACGGGCTATTATTTTTTGGCAAAGCGAAAAAAATCGTGGTCGCTGTTAAGTCTTTCACGGCACGTTGGAACTAGTCCCTACCTTACACTTAGATGCTTAATCTGGGTTGGTGGGGTTCGCAGAAAGCAATGGGGGAATTTGAAAGGACAGTAATGGTTCTTTAGGGTGGTGGATTGGGGCTCAGGGGGATAGATCTTTTATTTCAGTTTTAGGAGGAGAGATGGTCAAGGAAGACTATTGGAGGAAGGAGGAGCCCCTATCAATCAAAGCCTCAATTTCTTCTGAGGAAGTACCAAACATTTAAAAAAGCTGGGGGGTTTGTGGTCCGTGCAGGGGGAGGGCGGGAGGAAGGAAAAGAAAAATGGCCTCGCCGCAAGGGGGAGACGCTCAAACGTCGGAACTCAGACAAGAGAACAAGTAAGAAAAGGGATAAAAGCCCACCCCCCAGAGGGACTTTCGAACAGAAAAAATCCACATCTTAAAAGAGAGGATCAAGAGAAATGACGAGATTGCACTATCTGCGGGGCAAAAAGTCGGAGGGGTACAAGATTATGAGCGACTTAGGGAAGAAATGAGAATACTACAAACACGAGGGGGAGGGGAGGGGGGTGGAGAAGGCTCGATGCATGTCGAGGAGACGATAGTAGAAACTTTGACCGATCGGGGGCGACGCTTGCAAGGACTTTAGGGTGAAACAAGGGAATCACTGGAGCAGAGAAAGGGGGATTTGAAGAAAGGGCTAGGCATCGCCGGCGTAACCGTGAGGGAAGGAACGGAAAATCCAAAATTGAATCATTAAAGAACTTCCTGGAATCTCAAACTTTGGGTAAAGTGGGGGTAGGCAGGGGGAGGAAAGGAACGTCGAGGAGGAGCTCGAAAGCATCAAGGGGGGTGCCTCAGGAATTCTCTGGGCAGTGGATCGCTCTTGAAAGGGTCCTGGGAGACGGTCGTGTGGGCGTTGGATGGGGAAGAATCGCATTTCCTCAAAGGAAGGGGGCGTACGCAGATCTATTCCCATGGAGGAAAGAAATTAAACGTTCCGAAGTGTTGTGCCGAAAAGGGTTGAGGAAGGAAACAGTCTACACTTCTAAGCGGGAGTTCAACCCTTGGCTATTTGGCAGCCTCAGGCGATCAAAGAGGAAATTATGGGGGGAGAGAGGCTCTGATTCATCGGGGAAACACAAGATCAGTGTCCAATAGAATTTGTGATTGGTATCCGGGTTCCAGGGGTGGGTGAGCAGTTCGGGTAGAAACCAACTAAAGAGGGAAAGAGGGCCTGTTTAGTATTTTCCCACTAACGGAGAAAAAAACAAACTAGTATTGATGCTTGAACAAAAAGAACAGTCATAAGGGGGTTTTTCAGTCTGGTTTCTTTTTCAAAGAAAGAAAAAAAACTGTTCCAAGAACTTAGAAAAAAGCATTAGAAAAGGAAGACGGTGGTTCATCTAATCAAGAGCAAAACTCAAGACCAAAAGGGTGCAGTAATCGGAAAGGAAAAGGAGAATCGCTAACAGAGGCAGGGGGGGGGACCTAGAAGAGCGTGACTTTTAGCCAAGGGGACGCACAAGAGAAACACAAGTGATACCAGGATGAAAATATAGATGGGAGGGAAAGATCGGGGGAGGAGCCGAAGGAAATGCGGGCAGGGAACACCCAAGGAAGCCAACAACTAAAAACTTAGCGCATGAGAATATTTCCCGCAAGGCTACTTGGAAAAAGGGTATCTTATAGACTCCCTTAGCAAAAGTAAAAAAAGAAGGGACTCTTCAAAAGAACCAGAAATGTAAGCATTAGAGCAAGGTGGGTCTGAAAGAAGGGGAAGTTAATACATCACGGGGAGACGGAGAAAGCAAGATCAAAAGAAGGAATATGGGATAGAAGTTAATAAACCGAAGAGATTGGCCAGAGAGGTCATTCTGGACAAGGGGAAAGAAAAAAAAAAGGGGCTACGAAAATCGATCGGAAGAAGAGGAAGAGCTATACAGAAAAAGGTAATATGGGGGGGGGACTCCTCTAACGCTTATACCATCAGAAGGTGTGGGAAAGTAGGGGGGAAGAAAGTCTACAAATTCTATGGAACCGAGATTGAGGGATCACTGGCTATCTTTTGAGTGAGAGGTTCTGAGAGGAAAAATTCTTGTCATGGGGGACAAGTAGATGGATGTCATCGGGCTAAAAAGAGAGAAGACCGCGGCCACCTTAGGGCTGGGGTTGGGGGAGAAAAGTAAGAAATGAGAAAGCTCCCAAACAGACGTGGTCAACGAAAGCGGGAAAATACATTCATAAAAAACGACAGAAAGGTGGTTTGAGGTAGAGGTCGCGATCTTAATTCTAGATATAGACGAAAAGGAAGGAGACTAAACAAAACGCAGTCAACTATAGGAATACAACGGGAGCACAAGACAAAATACACTTCAACGCTGAAAAACCCAATTAGAGCCAAGGAGAGGGGAAATACTGAAGAAGGGAGGGGAAAGCATTACGCTCCGATCGCGTGAAATGCGGAATATCCAAAGACCAAAACCTCTCCCACCACGGAGGAATTACACTATGAATTGGTTGAAGAAGATGTACAAAGTACGGAAAAGAAGAGGAAAAGCTATCCCAGAGAGTCGCGGCCATCCCAGAGTACGGTCGTGGGACTGAGAAGGACTCCAAACCGATAAGACTTAAAAGAAAACAGGGCTCGAAAAAAACTGACCCTTGGGGAAGAGCACGAAATCCCAACCATTCATCACCGACAATCTTCCCCTTAGGCGCCGGTAACAACGTCCAGACCATAAAAACAAAGAACCAGTCTCTGGAAAAAAGAAAAGTGAAAAGAGCTTGAAGGATCATCGCCACCGGGTAGGGAGGAAGGGTATTTTTTACCCAAAAAAAAAGGTAACAATCGTAGGACATTGAAAAAAAGAACATTAGGACTGCTACGCGGGATTCAGAGATCGGCGACGTACCGAAGAAAAGTTGTTGCTAAAGAAAGCTACTAATAAGGAAGCCTAACAGAAACAGTGCGGGGTATTGGTCCAATCAGGGCGACGGTAAGGGATTTACAGTTGAAGATTGAGGGGAAAAAAACCAAGAGGGAAAAAGAAAAATAGAAGTGAAAAGAAGTGATTCGTTATTCATCTGAAATTTTGGGTAATCCAGGGCTCATATGTGAAATATAGGGGGTCATCAGGGGAAGAGTAGGAGGCACGTTTACTTAGTAGCTAACAAAGGCAAAATAGAAACGTTAGGGTTGAAAGGACGTTTTCTAGTCGAGGAGCTCTAATGAGTCGGCAAGGGAGGAAGAGTTAACCGGGGGGGGTGGGAAAGAGCTGCGGGAATGCGCGGTATCAGAAACTACACAATTTCGACGACGGTGGAAAAATGTACCGTCAGAGAAATATACCAAAGCGGGATAATAAAGAAAAAGAACAAAAGGAAAAGGGGGGATATGAAAATATATAGGGAAGAATGGCTCTCTATTTATCAGTAGTTCTTCCAGTGGGTCCCCAGGTGGGGCAAGGGCGGGGGGAGGGGAAAGAGAAGAATGTCATCGTTGACGGGACGTTGGTCTCTCGGTTCCTTCTTTAGAATAGAGAGAACGGAGAAGAAAAAATTAGGACTTTCACTATCACTAGACGCTCGAGTGATTCATGCGCCGTCAAGGAAGTCAACGACGACATAAAGAGCTTCCGAAGAGTAGAGTCAATAAAAAAACACGTCTGTCGACTGAAGTAGATAATAAGAAGTTACAAGGAGGGTTATCGATGACTAACTGCCGCCGCAAGATAAATTAGAAATGGGATTAAAGGAGGGGGGGGGAGCTACACGCAAGTTGAGAAAAGAAAGAACTTATATAAGGTTATATAAAGCGGAAGTGGGATCCGGAGGATCAGTTAATTCATTGAGGGTCAATCTCAAATAGCAAGAGGGAAACAAAGCAGGCAGCTGGTGGGGAAAGACTATCTAAGCATTGTGTTTGGGACCAAAAGTCTTCAATGTGAAGGGGGAGGAGGGGGAGGGGGGTTGGGGTTTTGTGAGAGGAAGGTGGGGGAGTCTGGAGTAGCTCGTGGCGACATTATGCATGCTGCTGACGAGGGTGGGGGAAAAGAGGCGTTTTTTTGGGATAAAGGGTCTCTGGAACTGGTTCGCATAAAAGGGGGTTTTTGAAGGAGTAAGGAATCTTGCGAAGAAGGATCTTGAGTTAGGCCCGGAAGTCCTTTCGCGAGGGTATAGGCACTCGAGCGTTCGTGGGAGGGTGTAGGGGAAAGTCAGTGGTGGGGGGATCAATTAAAATAAGAGGGGCACTTCATTTGGAAAAAATAGTTTTGAACCTAAAGAGGGGAACGGGGGATTGCACTTAGGGGGGGGGGTAGGTAAAAGGGACCGTATTCGCGAAAAAAAGATGATGAAGAAGCCTCTCATTTTATGTGACAGTCATCAATTGGGTTGGTCAAGTTTTCAGCTCAAGAACGAAGGGGGCAGACGGGGAGGGGTTAGGGGGGGGGGGGCAACTCCTGTAGGGCTCGGTAGTGATCTAGGAGTCTTATGTGGAACTAGCAAAGAACGACATCTGCCTAATCAGAGCCGTAGACTGGTCGCAATGGGGGAAGGAAGCAGGACCGCAAAGGGTAAACGGGTGAGTCGTGGGAGGGGAAAGGGCGCATGGGCAAGGAAGGTAGTAGAAACCCTCGAGAAAAATTTCCGGCACAGGGGGGGGCGGCATCACATATCCAGCCCGGACCTCCTGAGATGAAAGAGACGAAAAAAAAAAAAAAAAAAAAAAAGGGGAAAAAAAAAGAACAAAAAAAAAAGAAAAAAAAAGAAATTGTCACCCCTTCAAAAACCACGGATGGTCGAACTCAAAAAATAGGGAAGGTAGAATAATCGTAGGGGGGAGGTCGATGAAAAAAAGGAATGTGACTAATATTGGGAAACTAAGTTCTGGCCCACATCGTCTTGGGAGACAAACCTTGCGTGAATGAGTCAATTGACTGACGAGGGTGAGGGGTCCTTTCGCTCTTCCGGAAGGGAAGGAGAGTAAGCCGCACGTGGGGGGGCGAGAACGAAACTCCCTCGGGTCAGCACGGGGGGGTCTTATGAAAGGAGAAAAAATCACCGTTGTCATGAATCATGGAAGCGCACTTAGAAAGGCCCGGGAGGCCTAGGTAATCTCCGAAGGTCCTGGACAGCAGTAAACTTCCTTTTCTCAATCCATGTTGGGTTACATTTTTCTTCAAGGGGGGGGGTCCAAAAAAAAAGTATCGCGACGGAGGGCGAGAGAGAGAACCAGGTTGGGCTCGGGAACGAAAAAGGCAGGTGGAACATCTCGAATAGGTCTGGCTAAAGGTTTTATTTTGGGGGACTCAACTTGGAATTAAGGACCGGGGTTCGGGAAGTTGAGGGAAAGGCTCCCATGTCTCAAAGGGGGAACTGACGTCGACAATTGACGGCGGGTTTTTTGGTCGTCTGAGAACACGAGAGGGGAGAGGGACAACAAGTCCTATTTACGAAAGAGGGGTGACTCTCGGTTCCGGACAAGATTTTAAGTAGGATCTTCAGGAACAGAGAGAGGCAGGTCGTCTAATCCTATTGGGGGGAAAGGGGAGCTCATTGACCCGGTGGGGGGCTGCCTTTAAACCTACCAGAAAAAAAGAAAAAAAAGGTCAGGAAAAGGGGGAGGGACCCCTA
>Ga0179593_1403170_pt1 | contig 21403 bp, 39 predicted proteins | sample CZODoug2_1_08_16_FD_185931 | JGI IMG/M metagenome (GOLD analysis project Ga0179593, IMG submission 185931) | Vadose zone soil fungal communities from Angelo Coast Range Reserve, California, USA - CZODoug2_1_08_16fungal (PacBio error correction) | ecosystem: Environmental > Terrestrial > Soil >...
TGGACGAAGCCCTAAGGCCTGGATGTGGAATCAGCAAATGACATTTAAAAACAAAAAAGAAATGCTAGGTAGGAAAAAAGGGAGGACTGGAAAGGGAACAGAGTTTTAGTTTGAAACCGATACGCCAAAACCAATCATATAGGAAAAGAAAAAGTTTCACGGTTTAAGGATTCCCAGCAAGCAGTTTTCAACAATAGGGAAAAACAAACGTGTTTGACGAAACAATGGGGTGGTTCTAGTCTCCCAAAAACAAAAGACTGCAGGGGAACGGTACATCCAACAAGAGGGCCCCACCCAGGCGCAGAACGAAAGGGGGCGGAAAACACCCAATCGGGGGAGTTTTTTCAACGTGGAATACCAAAAAAAAACTGCAATCAAAAAAAAAGACAAGAAAGAGTTCATCTCAGCGAAAAAACAACCAAAACAACGAACAACAAAGGGGTAATTAGTCAATATCAATATGAAAAAGGAAAAGGGGGTAGGAGGGGGTTTATTGACTAATGGGCGGTTCACAAACAAGGGAGGGTAGAAAGCCAGGGGGTTTTTAAAAGGGGGGGCTGGGGGGACACTACAGTGACTTCAAAAAAAGGACAATGAGCTGAGGACCAATCTGTTGAAATTATCCAAGGGGGACTTGGGGGGGGGGGGGGTGACGAGGTTAAACTCAAAAAGGTGGTGAGGGGTGAGAATTAACCGTCGAAAAGAAACCATATGATGATTAAGCTGTTTAAAACGACCCAGGGAAAAAAAACGTCAGAAAAGGGGGGCTGCCAGCCAAGGAGTCGAAAGGAAGAAAAGCATAGAAGGGGTGACTGATGCATCACAAGAAGAGAAGTAACTGAATTAGACTGATTGATGACGGCAAAAAAGAGGGGCCAGGAGACAGCCATCGTAGAGGGTCTACCGACAGTAAATGAAAATATGACTCTTTCCACAAGAAGTCATAAGAGATGGGGAAAAAAGGGAAGAAAAACAATGAAGGAAAAAAGGCTCCAGCAAAAGTGGAGGAGAAAATTTGAATGAAATCTTCTGAGTACGAAGGGAAAAAAAGGGAGGGTAAGGGTAAAACGACGGAAAAAAAGGTTGGAAACCACAGTCAGGGTCAAAACAAACAACAACGTTTAAGGACAGCGGGGGGGATTTCGAAGGCACAGATTGACAAAAAAGGTGAAATGGGAAAGCATAAAAGAAAATTGAAAAAGGGAGCAAAGGGTCCCCCAAAGGGAAGAGTCGGTAAGTGGAAAAATTGGAACGGGTGGGGAAAAAAATAGAAAATGGGGCGAAGAACGCAAGCATGGAAGGAATGCGTCATATCTTGATAAGAAAGAGACGCACCAGGGCGGCAGTGTAGAGATGAGGAAAGGGCGAAAAAGCACACCGCCAAGTTCGGCAAGCCTTGAAACAGAGGGGAGTGCAAAAATGGGGGGGACGGGTTGTGGGGTGGATTAAGGGGGGGTATGGGACGTCGAATAATGGAAGGCAGGAGAAAAAACAGGTTTTGGGGGGTTGGGGGGTGCGGGAGAAAAGGAAGAACAATGGGTAAATTCAAGCACAAGAAAAGGCAGCAAAAAAAAACCCGCAAAAGAATTCCCGCGAGAAAATTAATACCATCAAGTCATAGGGGGGGAAACAAAAAGAAACGGGACAACGAACACGGTCGGGGAAAATCAAATCAAAGGGGGGGACTTTCACAGGAGGGGAGGGTACACCAGGGGGAAAAGGAAACAAAGTTGGAGTGGGGGGAAATAAAAAAACAAAATCACCGGGACGTTGGGGGAAAGTTTGGCAAGGTAGAAACGAAGGGGAATGGAAATTGGAGCCACTTGTCGGCAAAATCAACCAAATTAAACCGAGGGAGGGAAAGCACAAAAAGAAGTCTGGATCCTGTCCGTAAACGGTGAGGAAGGGGGGTGCAGGGGGGTAAAGAAAAGACAAAAAGCCACCGGGGGGTGTCGCTGACCTCAAGGGGGGAGTTGGGAAGTTTGGAAAAGGGGAAAAAAATGCAAAGGATCAAAAGTAGGCTGCTGGGGCCTAGCGAGGGTCGTCACAAAGAAAAACCTAAGCATGAAAAAGTGGGGAAGGGGCCAGATGAGTGACCGAGAACTAGAAAGTGGGGGGAACAAAAGGTGGGGTGAAAAAAAAAGAAAAAAACGTGTGAGGGGGGAGTGAATCTGTGGAAAAATGGAAAGGAATCATCGGGATGGGGGTAAGGGCGGGAGGGAAATTCAAAAAAAAAAAAAAGACCCCGGTGGCACCTAAAGGGCGCGCATTCCGGCAAAGTACTCCCTTGGATAACAGAGGAACGAATGGGAGGGGTCGCGTTGGCAAAGGAGTGGACCAAGGCGGGGAGGCCAGAAGACAGAAGGCATTTGGTTGCACTGTGTGGGGGCAAACTAGAGGGGGCACTGAAAGACATGTAAGGGAAGGGGGGCGAAACAAAGGGAGACCATTTCGGAGGGGGATTAAGTACGGAGGAGAAAACGTGGTGAAGAAAGAAAAAAAAAGTTACATAGAAGAATAGCGAAGGATAATGGGGGGAAAAAGTCTAAAAACAAGTAGTGGGCAAAACCGGAGAACCAAAATTAAGGACGGTGGGGGGAAAGGGCAAAAACTTTGTGGGGGAAAAAAAATGAGGTTACGGGGCCGAGGAGGAAAAGGGGTTCTTGCACGAACGGGGAAAAATCGCCAAAAAAAATTGCGGGGCCAGGGGAAAAAGTTTGGGGGGGTGAAAAAAAAAAAAAAGGTTAAAAAAGGTACCAGAACAAAAAAAGCCACCGTGGGACCTGCAGTGGAGGTAAAGGGTGGAGAGGAAATCGCCTGTAAAGGAAGCAGAGCCCAAGCCGAGCTGCGGGGACCAAAGGGGGGGGGGGGGAGGAAGGGGATCAGTGGGTGTGACATTCAGTTTAATTGGGTAAAGTGGAAGAACGTCGAAGAATCAAAAGGGGGGACCTGGTTCTTAAGAACCGTCAGGAAAAAGGAAAGGGCAAAGGGGAGAAAAAAACGCACAAGCCTTCGTGGAAAAAATAAAAAGCTGTAAGGTTGGGAAAAAAGGGAAGGTGGGGTCGTAACGAAGGGGAAAAAAAAAGAAGGTGCTCAAAAGGGGGCGGCTTGTGGTGGTATCGGGGAAGATAGTAGGGAAAAGGAATTATGCTGATTGGTTTGAGAAAAACCGTCATGGGGGGGTGAAAAGGGACAACACGCGCAATTTGGAAATGTGTTGGGGTTGCACAGGGAACAGCCCAATAAAAATCATGGGGAAGGGGGCTTCAGCCGGGGGGGGTAGGGGGGAGGGGGGGGGGGGATGGGGGTCAAGGGGCCTAAGGGGGTTTCTTCGCAATCGGTTGAGGCATTTCCTTTGGTGATGAGCGGGTTTGCCGAGGCGGGGAGGAATAAGTCGGGGGGGGAGAACGGTGTTCTTCGGGGAAGACAAAATACGAGAACAAGGTGATTAACCGGGAAGGAAGGGGGGCTAAACTCGAGAAGGGAAATGAAGGATTCAAGGTACGCCGTGATAACGGCACGGACGGTGGAATGTTTGAAATGTAAGGGGGGGGGGGGGGAACGGGAGAGGGGGCCAAGAAAAAACTGAGAAGGGAAAGAAAAATAAAGGTGTTTACCCTTAAGGAGGAGAAGGGGGACACAAGGATGTGTTAAAAAAAGGACAGAGAAGGAGGTGCCGGGGGGGGGGGATGGGGGGTTGGCAGCAAGGAAGAACACTTAACGAAAACGCCCACATAAAAAGAAAACAATAAGATCTCAAAAAAAAACGGAGGAGTTAACCTATACATGGGGTTCGGGGGTGTGGTGGGTGGGGGGCAGAGCCCGATGCGGGTCAACCACAAGAAACAAAGAAGTATTTCTAGGAGAAGGTGTGGGAACCAACAGGTACGGCGACACCGCCTGGACGACAGAGGAATCCGTACAACTAGTTGCGGAGGGGGAAACCAAAGACAGGTAACCCGTACGTCAAAAAAAAAAAAAAAAAAAAAAAACAGGGGGGAAACAGCCTGACACGTGGACTGTTTTGGAAAGAAGTTTTAGTCAAGGAATCCCGGAACATGAGTGGAGTCAAAACGGAATGGAATCAAGGCCGGAAAATTACCGAACTGTGTCCAAGCAACAAAAGCCAAAATCATAAAAGCAACTAACGGCAGACGACACAAGGAGACGCTAAGAAGGATCCGCGAATAAAACTTCCTGGGTCACTGAGCAAAAAGAAAAAATCAAATAAAAAAAGGGTGGGAAATTTTGGTCTGGGGGGGGGGTAAAGGAAAAGCGAGAGTTTCGCCTGAAAAAAAAACGCAGTCCAGGGGAGAAAAAAACCGAAAGCCCGTGCAGAACCAGACGACTTGAACTCGGAAAACCAGGACCTACGGGTTGGGGGCTAAAACGCGGTGGGTAGAAAGACGAAAAGGCGGTAAGGAAACAAAGGACAAAAAAAGCAACTGCCAATAAGTGGTGGGGTTCACGCCGGGAATGGGGGAAAAAACTAGACCAGGGCTCTTGGTAAGTTTGGGAAAATCACAAAAAAAAAGTACGGGCAAGCGCATGGCCAATTGGGGCATTTCGGAGGGAAAGAAGGTAGCAAAATGGGCAAGGAATACTCGGGGAAAAAAAAAATGACCGAGAGAACAAAAACGCTGTGGCGGCATAAAACAAAGGGAAAGGACGATAGGGGACAAGAAGTCCTAAAGGGAAAAAAAAAGGTTAATCCACCAACAGGGTCGGCAACGGCCGGAAAAAGTTCAAAAGAAGGTGTTCAGGGGTATAAACATAACTAGAAGAAAGGGTGTCCGGGGGGGGTTGAAAAGAAGGAAGAAAAAAGTTTTGGAAAAAAAAATCATCAAAGAGAAAAATCAGAAAATACCGGGCCAGCGGACTCGGGGGAGGGACAGCGGGAACAAAGGGAGACAGTCCGTGGGAGTTTGGATACATGGAACAGTAACTGGGGACGGGGTGGGGGAGTGCACAGTAGGAATACGAGAGGTGGGCAAGGGGTAAAAAGTGGTAAGCAATCGCAAAGAAAAGGCAAAACGGGAAAAGCTCGAAGAAGAAGAACGCGATGTCACGGAGGACCAACTTCAAAAATGCCATTGTATCGACATTTCGTTGGCGGAGAGGGAAGTAGAAAAAAGGCCAAAAAAAAATAAAATCGCTGCTGAGGGGGGTGATACGAAGTGAACCACAACACGGGAATTGAGAAAATCGAACTCAAAAACTAAGAGTCCAACATAATTAAACAGGAAGCTTAAAAAAAATAGGAAAGTTAAAAAAGCGGCACAACTGCCGGAAACACAAAGGGTGATACGTGGTCAGAAGGGATCGCTCAATACAAGAACAATTACTAGCCTAAACATATAAAAGGTGTGCCGAAAAAATCAGAAAGGAAAAAAAAGTTACAATCATTCGAAACCATCATTAGGATCAAGAAACCCGAGGCGAAAAGGGGACTTGTAAAAAGTGTTGGAGGAAACAAATTAAAAAAAGGCAAAAAAAAGCGAAAGTGGGAGGACGTGGGGGCCAGGTTCAAAAGGAGCAAGTCCCTACAAAAATGAATGGATGACAGGCTAAAGGGTCAGCTGGAGTGAGGAAACAAGCCGGAAGAACTGGATTTCGAAGGAGAGATGGGGGGAAAAAGGGCTTACGGAGGGAGAAAAAATAATAGAGGGGGAGGTTCCGCAACAAACGAAGATCAGGACGATGCGGTAAAGGCACGAGAGGAAGGGGGGAGAAGGACGATGGGAAGGGGCCACCGCCGGAGGAACGGGTAATCAAAAGAGTGTGCCACATGAAAAAAATGGGTAGAGCAAAGGGATTGATCACAGTAAAAGACACACGGGGGGGGAACGGGGGGAACCGAAAGGGACCACGAAAAGGAGAACCATGTGGAAAGGTGGGTGCTAAAATCGTGGACAGCTGGAAACCACCAGGGAGGATCCATGGTTGATTCACGAGGAGGGGACGGTGGAATGGATAAAAGGTGGTGCGGAAAATGGAAGAATCTCGGGGCACCGGTAAGGGACGACAAAAAAGGTCCGGCAATCTCCACTAAAATAACAAAACATGGTTTATGACTGGAAAAATGTTGTCGCCTAAACCTAAAAAGAACCATAGAAAAAACACGGGGGGGGCGGTGAAAAAGCCAAGTCGAGTGAAAAGAAAAAGCTCAAACGGGGGAGGCAATTCTGAATAAAATGGAGGGTTAGGAGGGAAGTTTGGAAAAAAAAAAAGCACGGAGGGGGAAAAAAAAAAGCCTTATCGTCACTCAACGGGGGAAAGGGGAGGCGAAATGTCAGGGAACGGGTAAGTCATTTGGAGATCCTATCAGACAGAGGGAAGGACGAAAACCAACTCAAAAGGTCCAACGGCCACAAGTCACAACGTGTGAAATTCGACAAATATAAAAAAAGACTTGCAAGAAGGGGCAAAAAGCCGAGGGGGAATGAAAGAGGTTTTCCAAAAAGCACTAACAATACCAGTGGAGCTGCGTAAGAAAAAAAGAAGACCCTTGTCCTTTCTTAAAAGGACCTTGTGAAAAAAGGGGAACCGGGCCTTTGCCCAGATCAGAACCCCGCGCAAGATTACTTCGGATAACAAGGAACAAAGGGACGAACAAGAAACTTCAAGTCGAAAAAAAACTGCGAGGCATAAATACGTGTACACTAAAACGAGAATCAACACAAGAAAGGGGATAAAAAAAGGGGGGCACAGGCCCTGCATTGGTATACGCTCAGTGTAAAAAAAACTGAAAAGAGGGGGGGCCTAGACGGAAGAAAATGGAACCGATACATCTAGTAACTGGGGGCCGTAGGGCGGTTCAAAGTGGTGGACAAGACGGAAAAAAACAAACAAGAAAGGCATAGATAACCCAGCATAGGGGACGGGTGGGTCGAAGGCAGGGGAATGTATCGAAAAAGGTGAAAAAGGCGAAGGACTGGTGTCAAAAAAAGAGAGAACCTGGACAGTTTCAAAATGGTAAGTGCGGCTAGCCTGTTAGGGAAAAGAAGGGGGAACTGGGTGTTTTGGGGAAAAGGGAATTACCCCTACCAAAGCCCAAGTCAGTCAACTTTTGGGTTTTGAATGGGGGTTGTTGGAGGGATGAGACAAGGGAAAAGGGGCAAAGATGTGTTTGGGGGGGGTAAAAGAAAAGGACCAACCGACTGGTAAAACGGCACGATGTTGGGGTACTAATCTCCACCAACAGAAAACGGCTGGGTGCACGCTGGTACCGGGGGTAATCTGGAACTAAAACAAATAGGCAATAAAAAGTACAGGGGAGAACCGAGAAGTGGGGCAGGTTGAACGTAACACAAAACACCATAAAAGGTCAAGTGGAGGCTCACCAGCGCCGAAAAGGCAAAAGCCTAAAACAGTGAAGGAAAGCTCTGGAGAAACAACAAACGGAGGAAAAAAAGGAAAAGGGAGGAAAGTAGTGGAGGCCGTGGTTGAAAAAAGACGATGGGCGTGGCGCTCAAAAAAGTCGGGGTGAAACGCCCAAGGGGGGGGGTGGGACAGAATTTGAAACGGCAAGTAACGACAACAAACACCGCAGCCCTTTGGGGTAATGGGACTGGGGAGGAAAAACAAATAGTGCCATTGTTACAGGGCGGGGGGTGAGAGGTGAAAAAACCTTAAAAGAAAAAGGGGGACAAGTTGGACAGGGACTGATTAACGAAGAAAGAATATGATTGGGAGGGTTAATAGGGCAAAAAAAAAACAGAAAGAAGTGCAACCAGTCCGGCAACCAAAAAGGCCGTCGGAATACGGTGAACACAGGGGGGGGGGGTAATTTACGCTGTGTTGGGGGTAGGGGGACATCTCATCAGGGGGCGTTAAAAAGGCCGAGAAGTGAAGGGCTTTCAGACTGACTTTAAAAAAAAGTGAAACAGCCTGATAACAAGCAACTGAGGGGGAAGAGCGACGTAGACTCGTAAAAAAGCAAGGAGAATCAGAAAACAGAAAAGGTGTCCTAGGGAAGGTAGATGGGGCTGGCAAGATGAGCACAAGCAAATCAAAAAGTACATATTGGTGGTCAAAACGTGTGGGAAGAGACTGGGGGCGGCGGGGGGAAATGACGGCGGAGGGAGGTGGCAAACAGAAGAAGCCAAAACTCAGGAGAAACTGACAGCTGAAAAACAACATTGAGAGAAAAAACTAAAAGTGCACGAGGCCAGAAATGTGTCGAAAACAGGAGACCGGGGAAGCAGGCTCTGTGTTTAAAGTAGTAGAAAAAATAACGCTTAGAGGAGCGAAAGGTAGGACCCGGGTCAAAGCAATTGTTGGTTGTTCGCACTGTGTCAAAAAGGAAGGGGGGTAGTAGTGAAGTACGGGAAGAGCTGGGAGGAGGTCAACCCGCAACCACTACTCAGGAAAAAGGAGGATGGGCAGGGGGGAAAGTCGGGGCCACGGGGTTGGGTGAGGAAGGGGCCAGAAGAAAGACACATAGGAAATGAAGATATTGAAACAGAAGCGCCAGGGCCGCACAGGCAGGGGAAGAAAAAGGGCGTTGATGGAAAAAATGCAAAAAAGACAAGGGGGAAACCAAGAAAAAAGGTTGGGGGGCACCGTGGAGCCGGGTTGGGCCACCCGGCGGGGGTACTCGGGTACAAGGGTTGACTCAGTACGGGATTGCTAGGGGGGGAAACGGTGCGTACTTGGGGGGGAAAGAGCGCACGGCAAAGAAGGCGATGGGGGCAAGGGGAGAACGTGTGGTGTTTAAATGAGGCAAGGGGCTTGTGGGAAGATTTAGGAACAGGACCAAAGCGGGGGGCAAAAACAAGAAATGACCAAAAAAAGAATAGCCGCACTAAAGCACTCAACTGAGCACAATGATACCGTAGAAACGCAGTTGAAAAACACAAGGGGAAGCACCAAAGGAAGAAAACGCAAGAGCAGAACTGGCTCACAAAGATACACGTAGGGTGGAAACATGATGGGAAACATGGATGTGAGTCAAGGAAAGCCGGACATGAAAATGCTGGATAGATTCGTTAATGAAAAAAAAGATAAAAGAACATTGGTTGCCCTTAGTGAGCAAGGAGGTGAAGGGGACAAGTTTTGCTTCTGTGCCACCCGAAGTCCACAGTGCAGAATTCGGCATAAAAAATAACATAGAAAGCACAAGAGGAAGTGCATGAAGCAGGAAAAGACAGGAAAAAGGACGGTGAACGGGGGTGAGTTGGGATAAAAGGGGCAAAAAAGGGAAACGCGCCAGAAAGGGAAGTATGGAGGGGGGGGGGGGCCATACTAGGTGGGGTAAACACACAGGAGGGCCATTAACGAAGTGGTTTGAGCCGGTGTCGGGGTCGAGACGATACGGGAAGATAAAAGGGGTAACAATGAAGGGAAAAAATACGTCCCGTTGAAAAATAGGGAGACAGTGGGGGGGGGAACTCACGGAAAGGGGAGAGTGGCCACAAGAGAAACGGTAGCAAAAAGGAGGCGCAAAGGGACTAATAGTAAAAAAAAAGGGACGAACAAGTCCAGAGGGGGGAAAAACGAGGGGAGGGTGAAACAGGAAAAAAATGGGAGTGTAGCACTAGGCAGCCGAGCAAAGTTTTTTGTGTGGGCCGGGGGGGGTGCGACAATTAAAAAGGCTCAAAAAGAACAAGGTAAGCTGCAAGGGAAAAAAATTAGCGCTTTGCAGTGAGGAGGAACAAAAACTTGTGCTAGAGTCGGAACGGGGTGCCGGATAGCACGGAGAGAATTGGCAAAAAGGACTCCATCAAAAAGGTGGCCACCCCGTGACCCAAAAGGGGGGGGGGACATTTCCCTGAACGTTGGGGTCCATAAGAAAAATTTCTGAGGGGGAAGTCATTCACGTAGAAAAAAAAAGGGTCGGGGGGGGGGGAACCAAAAGTATACACTTGTCCGAAAATGGGGCGTGAAAACAGGTTGTTGAACAGAAGGGGGAGAAAATTGAACAGACCGCACCTAAAAGCCGGGGTCGGGAAAAAAAAAAAAAAATGGGGGTTGGGGGGGGGGGGGGATGGCGCCTGTAGGATCCTCCTTGGAAACGTGTAGGGAATCCTGCACGGAGCGAGGCCGAACGGGTGGGATGAGGGAGAGGGAAGGGGAGGGTTGGGATTTGACAGGTTCCTCCGTAGGACAATAATAAGGAAACGGGACCTGTGAGCACATATAAGAGAAGTTGGCACGAACGCATGAATCTCCGAACATGGGGAAAGCGAAAATGAATCAATTGTCAGGTGTCTGCGTTGGGGGGTGAGGGGACACCAGAGGGGACGGAAAGGAGAGGGGAAAAGGTGACGCAAAACCAAAATGGAAGGGGGGGAGTGGGAGAAGGAGTTGCATTGGGGGTTGTGTAAAAGTGGCACAAGCGGGTGAGCAGGCTACAACTAGGGGTGGGGGTAAAAAATTAGGGTTTGAAGAAACCAGCCACAAATAAAAACGGAAGGGTGCGAGACTGACGGACACGGGGGGGGGGGGGGGGGAAAAATGGGGGGGGAAAGGGACTGAAAGGCTGCGTAAGATGCGCAATTGGGACAAAAAGAAAAAAGTGGGGGGCTCAAGGACCTGACGCGGGAGGAGTTTGGAGAAGTGGAGGGGGCACACTCCAGGGGGGGGTTTGGGGGGAGGAAAAGGGATAAAACAAAGTGAGGAGGGGCAAAGGTGCATGACCTGAGCCTCCACATACGGAGCAGTTCAAGGGATTAATCGTGAAAAGGAACGCAGGTTGGGATAATGGGGAAAAGTACAAAAAATGCCTGACGGAAAAAAGGGCGTTGCCCGCGCTATAAAAAATACGGGCAAACGGTCTAATCGGGTCAAACAAAGGAGAAGACAAGTGCAAAAGCAGGGTTTGACCAGGAAAAAAAGGGAGGAAAGGAAGAAGATGCAAGTATGGGGGGAAAAGTAATAAGACAGGGAGGGTGACAAACGAAGGGACTTCGAACCAAGATCGAGCACAAAACAAGTCTCCTACTAAAAAAACAAAGAGCGGGGGGAAGAGGAGGTGGTGTCTTGGGCGGGGAGGTAGGGTCCGCGGTCCAAAATAAAAAAAGATCTTTGAAAATCCGGAACTCAGTATTGTAAAAGTGAAGGGGGGTAACCTGATTGATGAGTGGGGTTTACGCAAAAAAAAACGGAAAGTAACAAAACCAAACGCAAAGGCACATCACGGGGGAAAAGGAAAAAGGGTGCATTACGGCGAACGAATTGCATTACTGCAGCGAGTGATCTTCCTCACGGGGAAAAAAGGAGAGAAGGGGAAGGAGAAACCCACAAAAAAAACACGCACTTTACGGCCGTCGGGACCTTTTGCACATCAAAACAAAAAACCAAATCAGGGCTCATCAGCCAGACGTGGCTTCAAGAGGTCCGTCACAGCTAGTGAGCTGCTGTGTTATTGTTTTGGCTGTGAAGAAAAACGAAGTAAAAAAAAATCTTGACTTCAATTCCGCGGCGGGGGAAAACGAAAAAAACAAAATTTAAAATAAACCGCCCCAACACAAACAACACCGTAGCAATCTACCCGAACAGCGACTCAAGAGGGGAAAAACCTCTGAAATACAGCGAGTACCAACACAATGAAAGCAACAGTTCAGGGTCCCCAGCAAAAGGTGAATGGACTGCGAAAAAAGAAGGCAGCTACTAAAAAAACAACCGAAAAATGGCAATGGGGGAAATATATGAGTGTGTTGTAATTGGGGTCAGTGGGTCAGGGACGAAGGGGATCGAAGGGCAAAAAAAAAAAGGTGGGGCCTGGAACAAAACTCATAAGACCTGGGGCACAGCTCGCGAACAGGGGAAACTTGGAGAAGGTCTGTCCAAAGGTGAGGGGGAGGGGAAGACTAAATAGACAGCTGCAGTGGGTACTCGATATCAACATAGCCATTCGTAACAAAGACAACAAGGGTGCCGTGCAACGGCCGGCCAGGGGTCGGGCAGGTGGCGAGTCCAGACCTAAAAAGCGGAGCCGTCGCAACACAGGGCAGAAAAAGCGTCGGGCAAAGGGAAGGCGAAACGGGTGGTTGAATACAATAGAAGTGGGACCGACAGGGGTTTCACAAAAGAAAGACGGGGAAAGAAGAAAAAGCTTGGAGATCGTCGAAACAAAAAGACCACAAGAACAACGAAAAGAAATCAAAAAGTCAATGGGAAAAAAAAAGTGAAACATGAACGTGGAAGGGTTGGCCTGAAAAGGGAACGTGTGGTTGTCAGACTCTGGCTACAATTGAGATGGGGACTTGGTCCCATCTCAAAATCGGGGGTAAAAAGGGAAGCAGACATAGTAAAGTCAAGGTCATCCGGGCGGGAAAAGGGGGTCTCGTGACTAGAATAAAGCACCGAAATTACGACGAAAGACATTCTTTCACGCAGACGAGGAAGGGCAAAATCAGCGTTACAATGTAACACAAAAAAGTTTCGGGGTGCACAACAGAGACCAGGAAAGGGGGGGCCGCCCATAAAAAGGAGGCAGGTAGAGGGGACGCCCCAAGGAATTGGTTCGAAAAATCTGACAAAGAATGAGTTTCAAAAGGGAAACAAGGTCATTCCAATGGGAGAAGGGACCGGGGCGACCAGTGGTCTGTGTCCTAGGGCTCCAGGAGGGTCAGGGCAACCAAGAAGGAGAGAGCGGACGAAGAGCAAACTACACAGGAACACAGCGACCGAAGAACAAAAAAATGGGGAATCCATTAACACGAAGAAAAGAAGCTCCTACAAGGGGTTCACGCCTACATTAAGGCAGTTTGGACACGAGAAGGGAGGAACGGGCACAACATAAGATGGAGGGGGGTGGTTTGCCATGGGGGGGGCAAAGGTCAAGCACTAGAGAAAAACTACAAAGCTGTACTTCAAACAAACGGGGAAAGGACAGACCTTGGGCGATCCATAGAACGTCACAGGGGTGGGAAAAAAGGAGGATGAAAAGGATGCAGAGTAAAAAATCAGCGAAACCAAAACGCCAAAACACCGGGTACACGGGGGAGAGGCAAGACGCAAAAGGAAGACTTCCGAAAGGGAAAGGGGACAGGGAATGTATGAGAAAAGGGGACCCGGTGGGGACTGACTAATAGTCTATGGAAACAAGCCGGCACAAAGAACCATGCGAAAAAACGATTCTGGATTTCAAGGGGAGAAAGCAGGGAAAAACTGTTTCCGATAAATCAACGCGGCCGTGTTAAAAGGGGAGGGGGGGGACAATGGGGAGTTGAGGCGCGGCGATAACGGGGGAGGAATTGCAAAGTCCTTGCAAATAGAACACGAAACAAAAAAACGTGGGGGCGACTATGTCAAATCCAGACCTAATACATCAGGCAACACCTGGTACCTCAACTAGGAGAAAATACGTCTCATCTCGGAAGGGCAGTCTGGGCTGGGTTCTATGCGGCTTGCCCAATGTATGGTGAAAAGTGAATAAAGAAAAAACGGCTGTCGTCTGTAAGGGGGTCAGAGAGTCACTCGGTCCAAAAGGAAGACATGCTGGCAACGCGTGAAAGGGAAACATGATGCACACCCACTTAAACACCTGTGAACCGGCGGTAAGTGGGAAAATCAGTGGAAAAGAAAAAAGCGGAAGGAAGGGGTTCAACTACTGCGAAGGGGGGGAAATATAGCAAAACCAACGGAAAACAAGCAGGGGCGCTCGGATATCCAGCACTGTCAAACTGGCTAACTAAGAAACCAAAAAGGCGGGAAAAAGGAAACGGGAGTTCTGACCCGGCATCAAACAGCTGAAAACAATTACCTTCAACGCCACTATTAAGGCGAGACACAGCATAGCGATAATTTGATAAAAACCGAAGGAGACAGGTCAGCATAAAGAAGTGCATGGGGGGCGGAGGGTGCAAACCGGAAAAAGCACAAAAGATTGGGAAGAGTGGAATAAAGGAAGCCACCGAACTTCTGTGAGGTTCAGGGGATGTTAATGCAGGGAAGGGGGAAAATACAGAAAATAAGAGAGTAAGAGGATGCCATAACGCAGGACAAGGGGGGGGTCTCAGGCCCCTTCAGGGAAAAAGGGGCACTGGAAGGGGGACTAATGACGACTAAAATTTGATGGATGAAGAAGTCAAAAAAGACACACAGTTACTTTGACACGTCTTGGGAGAACCAGGGGCTTCAGAACAGGGCTCTTGGTTGAAAAAAAAAAAACCGAGGAACTCCAAGACTAAAGAAAATCGTCGGGGTTTCCAAATGCAAAAGGGTGAGTCTCGGGACACACGGGAAATGAAGGGGGTTCACACCAAAGACGACTTCACCACCCCACGCAAACAAGGGGGGGGGAAAGAGAACGGGAACGCAAAGGTGGGGGGATAATTCTGCAAAGCCCTTCACTGCAGTTTGGGTGCAGTCAAAAGACGGCAAAAAAACAATCGGAAAACCCAGGAAAGCGACCAAGCAATGTGGGGGCGTAGAAAGACCATAGTCACAACATGCCAAATGACGAGTTCAAAAAAACCACAACGCGGACCGAAGGAAAAGGAAAACGGAAGAACAGCCGGTTTGTGGCATAAAACAACGGAAGAGGAAAGGAAAGAATAAGGAAAGGAAGGATGGGGGATGGGGAGGGGGGTGTGGGCAGGGAAAAGGAAAAAGGGACTTGGGGGGAACCGAAAAAAAAAAGGTACAGCCCTGTGGTGTGGGAATTGTGGGGCCGGAAAATCACAAAACAACCCGCCAAGAAGGATTGGAGAAAAGACAACAAGGAAGGAAACAGGTCCAGGGGTGTGGCATGTGTAAAAACACCTTCACAAACCTTGGGCAAGGGGGGGGGAAAAGAACCGACAAAATGGAAAGAAAAGGAGGAGGGAATTGATAATAGTCAAGATGAACACCGGTCCAAGTCTTCCGACCTATGGGAATTTGGAAGATCATCAGATACCAAAATCAAAGAAAAAGGTTGCAGATATTGAAAAAAAAAAAAGAACACCCTGGAGCGGAATTCAGGGGAAATTCAAGCACACTTAAATGGGAAGGACAAAGTAAAGGGTAAAGCAGGACCTGGGCGATGAAGTTGTGGGGGGGGGGTCGAAGCAAGGCAAAAGGAATAATAGGCTTCCCCTCAAAAAAAGGAAAAAGAAAAAGGGGAGGAGATTCCTAGTGAACACATTCCCTAGAACGCAGGAAGTGGGCAAGAAAAAAGGAGGGAATCTGGGCAAGGGATGAAAAAATAAAAGACGACGGAGGTGTAGAGCACGGTTATCCATTGTGTTGTGGGTACGAGAAAGAGAGCCGGTCGAAAAACAAAGACACGTCATTGGTTCAAGACGCAACCGAAACAAACTGGGGTTAATTGAAAAAGACTCAGAAGGGGAAAAGAGGAGGAACGAAAACTTTTACACTTGTGGAGATGGGAATAGGATAAAAGATACTTTTGAACGGGAACGTAACCTGATCTGGAGAAGGAAAAAAAGGAGCAAAAAAATTCGGGGAAATAAGTTTGAAAAAGTTGGAGTTTGGGGGAAAAACGGAAGCGGTTGAAGAAGTCCCGTAGGGAAGAAGAGCCTGAATCTAGAGAAAAACAAAAAACGGTCCCCGCATACACAGTGGGGGACCCCCGGGAGTGTGAAATCGCGTCCCATCAGCAAAAACGGTGGCAACTTCTAAAAAATTGGCAACGCACTATGTTGGTTCGACCTCGCTATTTAAGAAACTTAGTACTGTACTATGTAGAAAAAAAAAGGGTTGGTGGGGGTGTAAACTTTGGTTTGGAAAGGGAAATGGTGAGAGGAGACGAAAGGGAAGGGGTCAAAACGTGGGGTTGGGGGGGGTGGGGTGTGTTTTGGTTGTTTTTTGGGGTGGCTGAGTGATCTTGAAAAAAATCAGAACAAGAAAGGAACGGCGCCAAAATTCCAGACTGTCCAAAAGAAAGTAAAAAACCGAGCGGGACATACAAGAAAGCCCCTTGGTGGGGAGAGGTTGGAGGAACAGAGGCTGTGGAAGTAGTAAGAACGTAATCAGCCGGTAAAAAGACAAATGTTGTGGGGGTGGAAAAGAAGACATCTTGGGGGGGGGTGGAAAGGACTTGCAGGATGGAAAAAGTTGAAAAAACTGGAAAGAAGACCTGGGGTCAAAAAGGCAAAGCCACGGGAAGGGAAAAACTTCACAATCGAAGCATGAGAAAATATCGGGGATGTCAGCAAAAGGCCCAAGGTGCTTGTAAAGGCTTTGGGAGGTTGGGGAGGGTGAAAGTGGGGGAAAAAAAAAGGAATAGCCAACGTCATTCACGTAACTTTTACGTGGGCCAATGAAGGGTGGGGTACGCAGCCGCAACACAGGATCAAAGGGGGGGGTAAAGGGCGGGGGTCGATCTGAAGTTTGGGAATGGGGTTCGGGGTAACAGGGGGAAAATGGCTACTTTCAGAAATGGGGGCGAGATGGGCCCTGGTACGCCGAAATGATCCGCACATAAGAAAAAAAAAGCGCTAAAAAAAATCGGATCAAAGCACAACTGTGAACATGAAAGGCCTATTTTCCCGAACGATGGGAAGTGTCGGCGGAGAAGGGATCGCGAAGACGCGGGGGGTCCAGAGACAGGCCCCAGTATTTTTACGGTGGGCCCAGGATATCACGCGAAAAGAATGGGGGGAAATGGCATTGTTGTGTAGAAAGCAACCTTGTCACGCTGGGGTGTGAGGAAACCGTCCGGGGAAAAAGAATCAGTATATATGGGGACCAATGATGGATGGTGCCCTTTAACAAAACACCAGGGAAAAGGAAAAGACGAGAAAGATAAGGCACAAAAGGAAGAACCCCCCCGTTTGGATGGATCCAAAAATGGAACAAAAAAAGGGTTGGTCGGAAAAAAAACTTGTACGGGCTATTTTCCTAAACAGGGAAAGGGGTGGAGATTCATGGGAAAGGGTCTTTGGGGGGGTGAAACGACTCAGACATTAAACTAAAAAAAATACACGATGCACAAAAAGAGGGGGAGTGGGGGGGGAAAAGGTTGGGTTAACAAAATCCCCTGGCATCAACACCAATAAAGTCAATGTAAAATGCTGAAAAATCCGACAGACATGCCAATGGAGAGACCTGGAGAGGGGGGAGCGGGCGGAGAAAAAAGAATCGCTGAACTCAGTCACACACGAGCTATGCCGCACAAGTTAGGGCCAGCCACAAGGTGGTGGATATTAAGCGCGTTTATTTTGGCCCAAATCACGTGGGGCACAAGCCAAAACGGGTGGCAGCGAGATGGGGTTTTAAGGTGGGGAATAACCTAACCGAAGCAGAAAAGTAAGAAGAAAGGGGTAATCAAAGACAACGCAAACTGAGTCATAAAAACAGGGCAAGAAGGAAAAAGGGGGTAAACTCAAATATAGAGACACTTCAAGCCGAGGAAGGCTCTGACAACAAAAGAGCAAAGGGGGCTTCCATTGGACTGGGAAACATAAAAAACAATACACAGGGGGGCAGTTTTCAGGGGGACGAACGCACTGGGGAGGGCCGTAAGGCAAAGGTCCAGGTGCTGTGCACAAGAGAAAAAGGTGTGCTACAAAAAAGATATCGGGCGGGGGATGTAGGGTCGGAAAGGGGAGTTGTCTTTACGAGGAGAGGTGTGGGGGTACGTAAAAAAACGCGGGACTAAGTGTGGGGTAGAACAAAGGAAGAATAAGGCATGAGGGTTTTTCGTCTGGTTCGACTGCGGGGAGGGCGGCGCAAAACAAATAAGCAAGAAGGTGAGAGGACTGCCAACTCGATGTAAAACGACGGGGAAATTGACGGTGGGGGATGAGAGGAAGTCAATATCACTCGGGGAGCAAGAGCGAGAAGTAAGTGCGTGCAAACGGTGACCGGGGGGTTTGGGGATGGAGCATGCACAGGCAGGGGGAGAACCGGTAAAAGGAGGAATCGAGCACAGGGGAATGAGAAAGGACGACGCCGTGAGAAACTTCAAGGACACGAAAGGGGGGGGGGGGGGGCCTGGGTTGGGGGAAAGAAGGGGGGAAGGGGGTTGAAAAAAACAAAAAAGGGTGACTCCAAAAAAAAACACATAGGAAAAAAAAAAACGTACAGGTACAAGGTTTTTGCAAAGAAGGGGTATAGACAGAACGGAGGGGAAGGGAATACCGAAGCAGGAATGGGGGTTGAAGGGACGAACGCGGCAACAAGCCAATCCCAAAGGCTTCCCACAAAGACAAAAAAAAATCCGGGGTGAGGCGCGGGGGAAAGGAAAGAGGGGGAGATTGGTGGTCTCGGGGTGATGTGCGGGGGCAAAGGGTCACACAACAACACACAAACATCCAACCCCGGAAAGACGGGGAGGTGTGACACAGAGGGACCGCCTCGTCAGGTAAACGGTGAAAAGTGTGTAACAACTTCTGCAGGAGGATGAGGGGGGGGAAAAAAACAGGAAAAGTAATCACAAGCCTCAAAGGGCACTTCACGGGAACGGGTAACGGACGGGAGAAAAGTGTACCAAAGGGCGAAGATCGAATTGTTCACAGAGGGGCCAAAGGTAATCATGGCGACGGGAAGTGCGCGAAAACGTTAGGAAGACAGAACGGCACCACGAACAAATGGGTAACCTCCGGTGTGCTCGGCGGGAAGGGGCCATAAAAGAGAAGTTCAAGATTGGGCAGGAAAATGTCAAAGAAATTAGCAAAACTACAGCGAAGAAAAATAGAGGGAAGGGGTGGGGCTTGAGAAACGAAAAAAAAAAAGGAAAAAAAAGATGTCGCAGTTGACGACTTCAAAAAAAAAGCCAACTCACAAAAAAGCTCCGAAACCGACAGTATCTTTAAAAAAAAATAAAAAAAGCGCAAGCCCTTGTGTGCACGTAAGGTGGGGAAATCCGGAAACGTGAAAGACGAGTGGCAACAAATTTCGAAATGGTCTAAAAAAGAAAAAGGGACGGGAGGGTCGATTCAAGGAGGAGTGGGGAAACACCACCGTTGACTCAAAAAGCGGGGCGGTAACAGTGGAGTCTGCTGAAACAGGGGGGTAACCGGAAGAAGAACGAAGAGGGGGAACTGTTGGACAGGGATTCGGACTCACGAGCAAGGGGACCTAAGTCAAAAAAAGAAAAAAGACAAATAACCGTAAGGTTACAGGCAAAAAAAACACAGGGGGGGGAGGGTGTGCAAAAAGAGAGGAATCGGAGAGGGGACGGGGAAAAGCAAAAAGATGAAAAAAATAAAAACGTCTGGGAAAAGCACCAAACCAGGGGGGGGAGGAAAAGAGGAGGCAAGGGGTGAAAGTGTTAGACCACAAAGGTCGGGGGGGAAAAAAAACCTCGACAAAGAAAAAAATGGGGGGGAAAGGAAGGTAAAGAGCCTTCGAAAACTCACGCAAAATCGCAGTGCTGTTGGAAAAGTGAAGAAAGTCAGGAGGGTGCGAAGCAAGGGGGGGGAACGGGATGTGAAATTATCTTAACAAATCTGCAGCAACTGGATGGAAAAATCGTTCACCATGGGAAAAAGAAGGATCAAAAGCAGAGAAATGCACGTACGAACAAGTAAAAGGGACATACTCTCCGAGAAAGTCATTAAAAAATTAAAACAAGGGGAAAGCTTTTCTGCGGTCTGGAAAAAACCACCAAAAGTTCATGGATAGACGACAAAGCCTTGAAAGCTTAAAGACACGAGTCTAACCGAAAAAATCGTCAACAGAAAAACATGGAAGGGGGTCAAACGCCAGTCCGACCAAGGGGGGGTGAGAGTCAGTGTTGTCACATACGCGACAATAGACGGGACCCGAAAGAGCTGGCACAACGCATGGTATTGGTTCCGAGGCGGAAAGTAAAGAAGAGACAAAGGAAATACAATCAACCCACAATCTCAGAAGATCCTAACAGGTAAAATCAAAGGAAATCAAAAAAAAGGGGGAACCCCCATCAGGGGTGGTCTGAACGAAAAAGCAGCTAAGGGAGGAATTGAAAATGTGGAACGTGAGGGATCAAAACTAGACGAAGGCACACGGAAAAGCTTTGAATGAATACATAACAGGGATTGATATGATAGCCGGTAAGTGGGGCAGCTAATTTCAGAAAAAACAGAAGGAAAAGATGCCAGAAAGAGCACACCAAACTACGGCAAAGGAAGGCCAACCAACGGTTGTAAAAAAAATCAACTGGGTGATGACCGATGTGCGGCTAAGAAAATTCAGCCAAAAACTTAAAAAAAAAGGGTTGGATCTAGAAGAGGCGCTGGGGGGAAAGGGAAAAACGCGGATTTTACAAGTAAGGGGGGCGAAATTGATTCCCGCATGAAACAGCAGATCAGTGAGTGGGTAAACAAGCCCGAAATCGCAAAAAAAAAAAAAACAAACGGTTTTAAATCGTAACATCGCCGTCAGCCGAGGGAGAGACTAAATACAAAAACAACAGTTAAAAAAATTCGGAAAAAGAGGGGTGGCAAGTGCTTAATCAAGGGCCTGTGATCGGAAACCATCAGGTTACATCACCGAAAAGAGCAGGAACCATGCCTTAGGGCTGTCCGTATAAAAGAGGAGGAAGTACGGACATGGGGCCATAAAAAAAAAAGACGAAAATCCGAAATTCCAAACGGCACAAAAGTCAAAAAAGTTGAATAAAACCGGGTTGGAAAAATAAGGGGAAAAAAGAGAGTCATGTTAAAAGCTCGGAATGCACGAGCTAAATATGAACAAAAAAGGGCGGTCAGAATAGAAAAGGGGTTCCGAAAAAAAGACGGTGAAAAATTAACTGGAGAGGGCCAAACCACCACCGCCGAAAGTCTCAGAAAATTACCACTGTTCCAATGAAGTGGGAGAATCGTCATAAAAAAATAAGTGACTACGAGAATACAACGGAAGAGAATTTCAAGGAAAAAGTTTGTGAAAAACAAAGAGATGAATTGGCAAACCCGGGACGGAATGTGCTCAGGGAGGGTTCGTGGGGGTACGAGGGGACCCGAAAAAAAAAAAAAAAATAGACAGAATTGAAAATTGGGCCCGCAGGCAGTAGGGGAAAGTTCACTGAAGGGGAGGAAGCTAAATGAAAAAAAGAAAACTCGAAAAATGCTAATAGACATACCAAAGGGGACGTAGATCAGTACGAAGAACGGCGACGGACGGGGGGTACCTAGAAGGTGGGGGGAACCGATGACAAACCGCCACGAGCGTTTTCGGAGTGTATTCTAACCAAGGTGGGAACGGAAGAAAAGGGGGTGTTTGGGGGGGGCACAAAAACCCAATACTGTCAGCCCAACAACAGCAGTGACCCAAAAAGGACCACGATGGGGGGTGAAAGTGAAGCAGCAAACACCAGCCCTCGAAAGGAGGCGTTGGGGTGGATAATCAAAAGGGAAAAAAAGAAGCCACGCTAAACACCAAGGTCGTGAACCAGTGTTCGTGAAACGTCCCAGAAGGGGGAAGGGCGTGTGGGGGAGGAGTTGGATAAGGAGACCAAGAAAGAAGCAGAGGGAACATAACACCCATATGACACGCGTGGTAAAAAAAAAAAGGGCCCTAAAAGGTA
>Ga0179593_1471119_pt1 | contig 21403 bp, 27 predicted proteins | sample CZODoug2_1_08_16_FD_185931 | JGI IMG/M metagenome (GOLD analysis project Ga0179593, IMG submission 185931) | Vadose zone soil fungal communities from Angelo Coast Range Reserve, California, USA - CZODoug2_1_08_16fungal (PacBio error correction) | ecosystem: Environmental > Terrestrial > Soil >...
AGGAATAGTGTGAATCGGACGTGTGTAGCGTCCAACACGGGTACATTGTGGGTGCGGTCGTCGAGGGGGAATGGTGAATAGGGTGGTAAAGGGGGGGAAGTGCATGCAGGGCTGGCAAAGGTGGTCTGGGGTGCAAAGAAGAAACATGTTGTTAAGAAGAAAGCAAGGGAAAATGAGGTGGAGAAACAAAAGGGTATCCTCACCGGGGGCAGCCGAACAGGAGGAGGATCAGGATAGGCGACTGCCTCACGTGTGATAGTAGGGTCATAGTGAAACTTCAGGGTCCGGGGGCAACGGAGGATGAAGCGTAAGTTGAAAGAAGAAGAAAACCAGAAAAGGGCAAAAAAGGGGGATGAGGATCAAAAAACATCCAGGAGCCACAGGTCGGGCGCGATCCTCGAGCCCCGCCTGTTACGCCAGGAACACGAAAAAGGAACTGGCCTTCTTGGAACGAGGGGGAGGAACCTCGGGAGCTGACTTGCAGGGGGGTTTTGCAAGGAACAAAGGGGAAAAACGAAGGAGTTGACCAAGGGAGAGGAACAGGGAAGGTCGCTCTCAACAACGGAGGAGAGGAAGGAGATACGGGGCACGTGTCAAAGACAGTGCATGAACGTTCGCGGTAACAACACTCAAAGGAAGGAAGGAAACTTAAAAGTCCAGGAAAAAGAAAAAAAGAAGGTGCAAAAAAAATGTCCTTCTGGAGGTCAGGGAAAAAAACGAGGGGATATGGGCTACGACCACGATCCAGCGCATACCTCACACGCAGGTGTGAAACAACAGAAGGGAACGTTGTACCAGGGTTGAGTAAGGTCAGGGGGAAGTTCAAAGAGGAGGGGGGAAAAACGAAGAAAAGTATCAAGATGAAAAGGAAGGGTACAGCGTCGCAACCTGAACCCTCAGAAGGCAAAAAGTTGGAGCCCGGGGGCGAAAAAAGAAGTCAATGATTTTTAGAGACAAGAAAAAAAAAAGACCATTGTAGCGAGGTCGCCACGAAAGACCCTGCCGAATAAGACATACCGGACCGGTGCGGGCCCAGAAAACACTAAGGAACAAGGGAGGCATCGGGAAGGTGTCCACGTCATCTAAAAGCTACCAAGGCGAGAGAGGGGGAAAGGAAGCTTGCAGGAAAAAAACTTGCTGGCACGCGACGCTCAGAGCGTCTACCGTGATGGAAGAAGATCTTCCCAAAGGTGCAGAAACGTGCAAAAGACAGAGAGAAACGAAGGGTATAGGTACCAAGTCCCTTGGGGGAAGGAAGGGGCAATGGGACTTGATCAAAGGGGAGAACAAAGAAAAATCTTCTCTCATACCACCTAGCGGCGGATCACCAGCCCGGCAAGTCACAATTAAGCAGAAATACAGGCGGTCATGTTCCAAAGAATGGAAAGATCTGGGGAAACAGGGGGAAGGCTACTGGAAAAAAAAAAAAGAGATACCCGTACAAACGCTCATGGCCACCTATGGATCTTCACCAGACTGGTGGCCGGATCCACTTGCAGCAGACCACCCATAACGGAGGAGAAAGTCTGGGAGGCAAGAAAGGGAGGTTAAAGAAGAGTTGGAACTGAGGAAACATACCCTGTCCGACCGCGTCTCGTACCAGCTGCTGGATATCCTTCGCGGCCGTTGTACCGAATGACTCTCTGGACGAGAGCCTGACAAGAAGGAGAGGGGAAAAGGGTTTGACCAAACAGGAAGAATGGACCCTGCAGGAGTTGACTCATTTTGAAATCCGAGCGGGAACAGCCAAAGGAAAAAAACTGGGCTGTAGTATTCCAAATGACGAGGTCCTTAAGCTGCGCCGTAACGCGAGTCAGCTGAGACAGCAACGTGAAGAAACCCATGAGAATTCACGGAGAACAGGGGGTCGAGTCCTTAAAGCCTCAATACCCCCTGAGAACAATGAAAATGAAGCCGGCCAACTGTTCACATCCTGGTAACCCCAGTTGCAGAAAAAACGCATCCTTAATAGGTTGGGAAACACCGTTTCAGGCTGGCTGCTCGGTTTACTCTTGCCGTTCAGGGGGGGAATATTCTGAAAAGAGAGAAGAAACAGCTACTTCCGCCGCCGACCTGAGCCAACAGCAAAGTTGGTATGAAGTACCGAAACGGTTAAAGGGGGTAGAAAAAAGAGGGGACCAGGAAAAATGAACCGGTTTCATTGGGCCCAGCCTCTGGGGGAACAAGGAAAGAGAGGGAGGTTAACAGAAAGGAGGACGTTATCCACACAAACGGCACAGATAAGTTACCTATTAAAGGTAGGGGGTAGACAGGTCCTTAGTATTGGTTAATGCGGAAGGCTAATTTACTTTGGGCCGCCTGATCGGACACATACGGAATTGGCCACCAGAGAGCAAAAACGGAAAAGAACCGACACAGGAAAGTCAATTGACCATAGACGGAAAAGAGGTTCCACCAGACCCATCAGCGAAGCTGGTCCTCCGGGGAGAAAAAAAAAGTAAGAGAGAAGGAAAGTCATTTGTCAGGGGCCGCCTCTGAGACTTGGCCAGGCCTCCAGCCAAGTGCCGTGGTGTTGAGGACACAAAGAAATTCCACACAACTCATTTCCATTATGGAAGTCCCGGTCGCCCCAATTAGGGGAGCGAAAAAGGGGAGGATCAAAAAGGGGTTTCAAAAGAACGGGGACAACGGAAAAAAGTTCCTCCCGTGCGATAGGCGGAGAGCGCAGGAGAACAAAATACCCAAACGGGGGCATAAATAGTTTCCGGGAAAGAAAAAAAGAGGAAAAAGAACATCTCCAGAACCTGCAGGGACTTGTGGGAGGGATGGTTTGGTGGGGCAAAAGGAGTCCAACTAGACTAAAGGAAGGGGAAGGAGGAGTGTTTTTTCACCAGTGACCGCTCATACCTCGGGGCGCCAACGCGCCTTTTGGCCATTTCCATACCAGGGACGGAACAATCAATAACCGCAGAAGAGGAAAAAATTCCAAGAAAAAAAAGTAATGAGTCAGGGGAACACCGAGGCCGCGGCCACCTCTGTAGCGCAGGCGCCACCCAGCCGGCGTCATTCATGTCAAACGCATGAAGCAAACCCACCTCCGAAAACATGCAAAGGTGGCGTTACCGGGGCCTTACAGGCGCAGCCCCTTTGATTGAAGAAATAAGCATCATCCGGAAGTAAACCGTGACAAAAAGAAGTGCTGGGGCTGTAAAACGATATGAAGCCCCGGTCAGAGGATAGCGAACAAAAAAGAGAGGGTAGCGGATGAGGGGAGGAAAAGTCGTATGGTGGGACCCAATGGCAAGGGTAACGGTCCAAGGTAGCTGCGAAGTGGGGAGCCAGTGGGGGCTAAAAAAGAGGGGAAACTTACGGGTTATCTTCCAAAAGGATGGGGGTAAAAAGGGGAAGGAGGGTGTCACTTTTGAACTGACAATGATCACCTTGGGGCCTGTGGACTCGGAATAGGGGAAACGCGTCCTTGCCGGGGGAAGGGAAAGCTTGGTTTTTAAAACTTCTGGGCAAGGGGAGGGGAGGGAAGCAAGAGGTTCTGGAAGCAAAACCGGCACCACCCAGGTCATCCCGCAGGAACCTGGGGACCCAATCAGAGATGAAAGAAAGAGGGTCGAGCAGATTTCAAACCCCCCTAAAAAACGGACCTGCCGGGGTTAGACTGTTCGTCAATCGTACTCTGTCGGCCACTCTGAAAGACCACAGTGTCTTGTGGATGGGGGGGGGTAAAAGTCAGTCGGCTTCAGCCGCATGCTCTGAAGCGAAGAAGGTCAAATGACTTGGTTCCTGGGACCTGGGAAAGGCGAAACACAAGTGATGCGGAGCTCATGAGGAGGGGGACATGGAAATTATTGGAATGGGGGGTAAACGGGAACTAAAAAGTTGTGAGAAAACCAACGTGCGTGGGGGGTGACATGAAGTCTCCTCGCTCCAAGGAAACCGCAAGGAAGAAGCACCCATGAGGGGGGAAGCCCTAACCCCACCAGCAACACCGGCCACCCCCCCCACACCTCGGACCCACTGCGGCAGGGACGCCAAAAAAAAAAGGAAAGCCACGTTGGAATTTCGGTGGGGGAGAAGACAGGTAATCGAAGGAATTTGGTCCACTATGAGGTTCCTGTGGTCCAGAGGGGACGTGAGGGTAAAAGAAAGGGTCACTTGGGGAGGGGGGAGGGTGTTACTGGTTCGGAGAGTTTTTCCATAAGGAAGAGTAAAGCTCTGCCTTAACACCTCCGGACGCCCAGCCCGCTCCTTCAACGGGCGAAAGGGTAAACAAAAAGGAATAGAAGGGCTGGGAGAATAATGAAGGGGATCAGCTCCTATTCTCTTGAAAACCTGAACCTCTTTACTGGGCAGAACTGAGGACTGGGCTGAGCACGGCTCTCGGGTTCCCTGACACGTAGACAAGGGAAAAACTTCCTCTACCAAATAAGAAGTTAGGGGAGGAAAGAGCAGGAAAAAAAAATAAGGAACGCGGCGGCAGATGAAGGGGTAGACGCGTGAAGTCCGCAACCTCTGAACCCAGCAACAGAAAGAATGATTTCTTAACTAGGGAAGGGAGGGCTGGTTTCGGAAGAACAAAACTTAGGGAAAAACATCTGGGAAAGGATGGGCCGTGCTGCCATTAGGTCTGAGCGGGTGTCTCTCGTATGCCTGCTCGGGGGTCAAGCGCGGGGGGGTTGGCCTGAAAAGTTGATGGAACTGGACTTAAAAAGTCCATTGAAAAGGGATCTGGGCTTCGGGTGAGAGAAGAGGAATAGAATAAGATGGAATCCTTACCTAAAGCCTGCCCTGGCCGTTTTCACTAGAACCAAAGACCGTCGCCAACAGAAGCAGAACCGAAATGCTTACAGAGAGAAATGGGTCACCTTTGAAAACGACCTTGGTTTCATACAGTGCGGACGAGACGTCAGGTGAGACCCTGCCCCGCGCCGAGCTCCATCGAAAGCAGGATGATATTTGTAAGGTCTCTCACGTAGGAAGGGGAAGGGGGAGGCAGGAAAACCGGGGTCCTAAAAATGCTTCATTAAATACGGTCGCGATCCTGGAGCGGACATACGGTTCACAATCTGCCCATCTTTAAAGATGGGAAATGAGAAATCGGGAGGAAAGGAGGAATACTGGGAGGGAAGGGTCGGGGAAGGGGACTAGGGGAAGGAGAGACCAAAAGGCAACGAGCCGTGTCGATGGGGAGGAAGGCAGGCGTTGCCCTTGAACACCGAAATCTTGCTGACCGTTGCTCCGATTTGTGGCCGTGCCGCCTTCTGTGGAAAGACGAGGAAGATTAGGGGTTATCAAAAGGAAAAGAAAAAAAAAGCAAAAGCCATCACCGTGAGAGGAAACAGAAATCAACGGAAGGAGGGTAGCAGAGGCTGCAAATGAGGCAGATAAGCTCGTACTCGATCAGAGGTCTCGCTGAGTGACTTTTAAAAAAAGGCGGGCAAGAGAAGAACCTTGGTGGAGAGAGAAAACCATAGGAATCACCTAGGGAAACTCTGACGGGAAAAAAGGACAAGAAGGTGACGGTATTGGCTTTTCTAACGCAGGGTCTGTTCGTGTAGAACAGTCGAAAATTGCGAAAGAAACAGAAAGGTCGTGACGAAAAGGAAAAGTGGAAGTTGTACTAACTTTACATTGTGGGGAAAAGGGAGACGCTGGCCCATGATCTATTGAAAGAAGGCAGGTGACAGTTCCTGTCTCGAAAGTAGGAAGAGCACCCCTTTAAACGATGAAAAAGGCAAACATACGCGAAAAAAAAGGGGAAAAGGGTGAAAATCAAAAGAAGGAGGGGGAAGAAGAAAGAAGGGCTATCCCATTAAAAAAAGAAGGGAATATTGCCATTCACGTTTGATTCCGGCCGCATGCAGGCGGACGCATGACAATATGTAACCGATTTCGTTGACCAAAGTCGAGGGAAGAAGGAGAAAGCTCTGCAACAAAAAAGAAAAGGAATAAAACGAGCAACTTAAAAAGTGGACATCTGCAAGCAAGGGTCAACACCGTCCGCGGCAAGAAAACAATTCAAGCAGGCACCCTGGACTGAGGGGAGGGAGGGGGAGAAAATCTTCAAAGGGATCAAAATGAAGACCATCTCACAAGTAAGAGAATAACTTGGAGGAAAGACAAACACCTTTCAGAGGGGAACCCGGTGTGTTCTATCATGACGTGGGCCAGCGAGAGAAAACCTTAACAGCGGGGAAAGAGATAAGGTCAATCGAAGAAAAAAAGAAAAAGTACGGAACCAAAGCTTGCCATTGAAAAAGGTTGCCTACCCTGCGACAGACGCCTAGTTGGAGTGGGGGACCGCAACCCGGCTCCCTCTGCCGATCTGTTCCCACGACAAGAGAAAAAAGACCAAGCAAAAATAAAGCACACGGTGCGGGAAATGCAATCCCTAGGAGGAAAGGGGCGGGAAAAAGAGACCGGGGCCACGGCATCGCCGCTACCACAACTCTTGCAAGCCTCTGACGGAAAGCTGGGAAAAGTCTTAGTAACTAAAAAAGAAGTGAGAGGTTACTTCAATCGAAGAAGGAAAAAGTTGCAGCCGCGAGGCAAGCCGCTCTACAAAGTAAAGAGAAGATGCCTATCCTGTTATTCAGGTGAGCTGATCCTTGCATCCCCTACAAAGCAGGCGCTGCACCGACGAAATTCACGGCGTCCACAATGAAAGGGAGAAAATACTTAGTAGTAAGAAAGGGAAAATCCTGACCAAAGAGAAAGGCAGGCGCAAAGCCAGAAAATCCCGGAAACCGTGCCGCTCCCAAAACCTGGAGCAGTAATGTCACAGAGTCAAGGGTAACAATCTCCGGAGAGAAATTTGGAAAGGAGGCAGAGAAAGGAATAACTTTTCAAAGGAAAGTCCTAAAAAAGAAAACAGGCACGACCTTCTCGCCCTCCACACGTCATCAGTTACATGGTCCTCGGGTGGGAAAGGGGGGGTAAAAACGGGAAAAGGACTTGGAACGTTCCTCCTCATGGGAAGACAACTACACGGAGAACAGAACGTCCGATCTGAAGCTTCGTACCGCTGGTGCCTCTTGGTGCAGGGGGGAAAGGCCCGAGAACGGAAAAAACCAGAATTCCGCGGGGAATCAAAGCGGTCTGGGCACCGTCGGATCGACCCCTAAGATCGTGTCAATGTAGCTAACAGAAGGGGAAAGAAAAACCGGAGAATGAAGAGGGCCCAAAAATAAGAGAAAGGAAAAACCTAAGGAGAAGACCCTGTCCGAAAGGTTCGAAGCAACGTGTTCACATCTGGTAGAATTGGGAGGGAAATCGCCTGCCGACCTGGCCTAGGGCCCCCCGGTCAGCTTCGGTCTGTAAGGGTTCCTGCTGGGACGGAGGTTGGGGGGAATCTGTGAAGCATAATAAAAAAAAGGGCGCTTCTATGGGCCATCGCTAAACCCCGAGCGACCCACATTTCGGCTGGTTATGGAAATAAAAGAACCTGTCCCGGTTCGAAGGAAAGGAAATAAAAATCAATTGTAAGGTACACTTTAAAAGGACATGTCAAACGACATAAGGATGCCGGTAACCATCTCTATGGTAAGGATTATAGCACCGAGATTGATAAAAAACTATAAGGTGCCCCGCGGCAGGGGCAGGGACCTCGGAGGGATGACATCAGAGGGTTACTGTGGACCAGGCCTGAGCAGGAAAATTGTAAGGATGGGCACCATCGCAAGGCCACCGCAACATGACAAAGGGCAGAAAGCATTTGGATAAAAAAGATGAACTACGGGCCAAGGAACCGCTCCGGACCCTAGATTCGCTTAAGAAAAGGGAAAAGACACCCCCTAGAAACTAGAGAAAGCGCAGGCGGGGTGCCAGTTGCCCGCTGCGCGAAGGCAACAGCACAAGGGAAAAAGTTTTGGGTCTAAAACAGCAGGAAAGAAAAGAAAAAAGGGGACCACTTTGGGGTGGCCACGCCAAAGGCACGGAACAAGATCACAAGGGGGGGGCCAGAAGAAGAAAAACCGTGAGGAAAAAAAAACTTTACTAAAAGGTAGCGATCCAGCTCCACCTATATCATGCATGATTCCACCGCAAACAACCAAAAAAAGGGGCAGAAAAAATGGAAGGACAAAAATTCAGCACCCTAACAGAGAAAATAACCCGTCAGGGAGGTTCGGCGTTGGTTTGAACGAATGGAACTCAAAAAAAGAGCTTAGGGTGTGATGGTCACCATTTCCGGATGCGACATCTTGATGACCGATAAAAGAGGGGGGATGGATTTAGGACGGGAGTTAAAGAAAACTGCGGAACCAAAAACCACAGTAATCGGCGGGGCAACAACCCGGCGTTCCATTCAACGTAATGAAAAAAAAGTACTCGAGCGTCAACCTCAAAAAAAGGTAGGGTTGTAGGGAAATGGTAAGTACAGGACCAAAAAAGCAAACATATCACCACGAGGTGCAGCGCACCAGTAATGGGGGGTCAAAAAACTCTGACCTTGAACCTCACCAGGATAGAAAAATAAAAGCCACGGTAGAAAAAGAAAGGACATAAAAATAGCAAAAAATAAAAAAATAAACATAATGGGATCTCTATCAACCACACACCGAGTGGGATTGAAAATGAATCACTCGGCCTGGGGACCCTATATGTAAGGGGAGGGGGGGAAAAAATTTCTGAAAGGGGGGCGGGCAGCATCTCTTTGCTGGTGCTGTCCCCTGCCAGAGTCCACTGACTGGGCGCTGCCCCTTCGTTGTGTGAAAAAAAGAATTAAAGGGTTAAGGGGTGGGCTAGGTGCCTTTTAGCTGACAATTACCGACCGGTGACTGTGCCGCCTGAAAGGGTAGGAGGGGAACCAAACTAAGGGGAAAAGGGGGTTGCTCTTAAAGAAAGGGGGGGGCAGAGAAGGAAAAAGTCAGTTACATCTTCGGGGAGTGGGCGGATACTCCATCTGGTCTGGAACGATTCCACGAAAACGGTCTCAGCCCGAGGTACCGTAATCCAGGAAATTGAACTGGGAACACAAAAATTACTCGAGCGGAAGGGAAGAGGTTAAAAAAAAGAAACCTACGGTCATTTGCGAGTGCCGCACTCTTTCGGATGGAGGCCACGGCGGGGGCCCAATTTGGTTTCAGGGGGGGGAAGGAAAGGTAGGACTTAAAAAGCTCAAGGAGCTGATCTCAAAAAGGAACGTGGAATTGAGAAAAATGGCCGACCCTTATCTCGGAGAGCGGAATGGCGGACACGGAAAAGAAATAAGGGCCAAGGAATTGAAATGAAAAAGGAGGTAAAAACCCGGCACTTAAAGGAGTAGCCGCCATCTGCCAAAAAAGGGACGGGGGAGTCGTGTGTCAATGAGGGGAGGCATAAGGGGGGACATCTCAGGGGGAAAGGGACGGTAAGGACTGGTGGGTGGCGAGTTCGACGCCGACGGGCCTGGGGGAATGCGGGGGAATGGGAGAGATGGGGTGAAAATAGCCGGTCCCGCTGCTGCCAACGTCACCGACGCCTGCCATCCACAGTTAAACGAAACTGATCGGACCCGAAAGGCAGCTCTGTTAAAAGAGGAAGGGTGGAAACTGGGGGCGATACCTTTAAGGTGCGCCGCAAAGATTCTAAAAGGGTCACTCAAGAAGGAAATCTTGAGGGATCACGTGTGCCTTAGAGGACAATAGACTAAGTTTCGGGGAGGGAGAATACCATGCCAAGGAGGGTCGAAAAAAAAGGGACCGCTCTTTTTCCTAAAAAAAACACGGCCGATGGGTCGCCGATAAAAACAAGAACAGAACCGCCACACATATCCTGCAAGGAGGTCCAAGGGGACAAGGGAGGAGGTCGAAAAAAGAAAAGGTTCTTAATGATGTGAACCACGGACGCCAGTGGCATTATCAGCTCTGGGGTTCTGGGACGCTTAGAGCCAGTCAATTTTGAATTCAGGTAGGGAAAAAATGTAAAAAGAAAACCAAGTCTTTCTGCCAATACACAGGACGGGCGGCGCCGCTGTACAAAAGCAAAGGCCTTCCGCTGGGACGGGAAGGGGGAAGGGCCCTTCTCATCGGAAAACAAAAAAAGGAAACATAGAGAAAAAGAAAAACCTTCTTAAGATCTGCGGGTGGGGCCTCGACTTGTAGTTCAGTACGGAGGAGTTCAAGAAAACTTGTCGGTTACACCAAAGAAATCTTACATTAAAAAACGAAGCGACGGATCGGTGTACGTATCTCAATGGGGGAAGAGAATGAGCAGTGGACAACCTCCTCTGGAAACTCAAGGTCGAGACGCTGCCTCCGTGCACAAAAGCCAAAATATTCCTTTGAGATCAAAAAACTAAAACATCTGTGAACCCGATGGGGAAACTGCTCCAAATTCAGCCACGGGGAAAAGGTTACTTTAGTAGGGCGGGTGTCTTAAAGGAAGAGCAAATGGCTCTTCGCGCGGCGTTTTGCACTGAGACCAAAACTAGGAAGTCCCTTTGACAAGGGACGACCAGCGGATCCAAGACTTGGGGAAAAAGAAGGGGGGGGTTAAAAAAGGAGAATAAAAAAAAGGCTACCAAATCAGTACTTCTTAGGGGGTTGGGGAAGTTGTCGACAGAAAGAGGCCTATCTAGGCGCTGGCGTACCATCTGACTGGTAGAGAAGAGCAAATAATCTGGAGACTTTGCCCAAAGGGGAAAATCAAAAGGAACATACTGACGAAACGGGGGGAAAGGAGAGGACCTTTGAAAGAAAGAAGCACCGGGCTTTCGAACGCGGCCTGCCAAGCCGGTCTTGGGGCTTGTAAAGAAGGTGGAAGTGAATCTCTGCTTGGAAAAGGGAAGTGGGACGCAATGGACTTTCGAGAAAACTAGAACTTAGGCCAAATTATTCAAATGGCCAGCTTTGTCTTTGGTTTCAGGTTGTCGACTCGCATGAAGAGGGGAATATTTGCAAAAGGGGTAAAGTTGGAAGAACAATGGCCAAAGTAAGGGGGAAAAGGAAAAGGGGGAACTCTTAAGAGGTGGAGATTCTCACCCTCGCCATCAGGGGAGGTCGCGGATCCGAGGCAATGGACGAGCCCGCGCCGAGGGGAGAAAGAAAAAGAACGAAAAAACAGAGGGAAAAACCAGGGCTTGCCGAAGGAAGGCAAGTGACTGTGGGGGAAAAGGGCGAAGGGAAGTCATATGCAAAACGAGATAGGTTGCTTTTCGCCTCGCTCAAGGAATAGAGAGATACTTCATCGGCTTCGAGCAGGTAACGAAAGCGCGGGGGGTGAGCTAAAAGGCTGCTTCAAACCCCATCAAAGAAAAAAAATGACGGCCGGCAAGCACCACTTTAAAGGGAACAAAACTGGCCGTATTGACCTTTCAAACATCGCAGAGGGGGGGAGAATACATAAAGCGCGAACAGTAATGGTGAATGTTGAGAAAGAAAAATCCTGGGCGATTAACGGTTGGAAGACGGGAGGACAAGGAAAAAACCTCGGGCTATGAAACAAGGGAATGGAAATAACTCTGGAAAGAGAAGAACTTGCAACTGTAAGAAAGAAACAGGACTCCGCGTCCACCACGGTGTCCTACCCTTTCGACCTCAGACTATGGATGTCAAAGAAGAAAATACCGGAACAAATCGGAAAAAAGACAAAAAAACCGGAAACAAGACACAAGCACAAACCAAGCACAACCTTGACTGAAAAGTCTAAAGAAAAATTCGAAGTCAACGTTGCATGTGTGCTGAAACGTCTCCGGGTCCAATTCAAAGATGAAAGAAAAAACCGGGGCGCGGAGATGGCAGCTCAAGTGGCATGATGGGAAAAGGGGACCGCCTCTTACACCTCGTAAGGACGCCAGCGCCTCGATCGTCCATCTGTTGCAATTATGAGAAGTCATAGAACTTGATGGACACCGGGAATGGGAGGTAAAAAGGTGAGCTTAGGAAGAGAAACAAAGAGGACGATACGGAGAGGATAAAGAACCTTACTTCAACCACAAGTCTTTAAAGGGGCTGAAGGGAGTATCAAGGTCAAAAGAACGGGATGAAAGCGACACGTACTCTGAAAAGGAACTGTCGAAAAAAAAATAGACAAAGGGGAAGGGAAGGAAGGCCCAGCCTTATGTAAGGGAAAATTCACAGGCAGGAGAGAAAAGTAAGGGCCCCGGGCGCTTATCATGCATCAGCGGGGCCATCGCCCGGCCGAACGCTACAGAGAAGAACGTACGTAACACCTATCAAATATTCAGGGAAACGGTCTGGTCAAGCTGTGGGGGGAAGGTTTAAAAGACAATGAGTAAAGGAAGCAGCTAAAAAAGAAACGGTTATTACACCGTGCACCCCGTTCCGATCGGGTCCCACGCGTAGACCGAGGTTCCGATAGGAAGGGGGGGCTATACCTGGGGAGGGAAAGGATTACAAAGAGGAAAAGATTAAATCAAGAAAAAAGGCTTTGACTTCTCTGCCCTACGCTAAATAATGTGAGACCGGGCCAGAACTGGAAAAAACAGATTAAAAGAAAAGGAAGGACAAGAAGTCCTCAGATCGACAACGGAGAATTTTCCAAACAGAATGGCCGCCGGCCACCGGGGTCAAAGAAGGTTAAGAAAAAAGAAAGACAGTAAACGAAAGGAAGGTCCATAAAAGGGGGGAAGGAGCTTCTGGCAGGTTGCCGCGTGGAAGCGTTGCGAACGATGGCCTCCGAAGGGGAGGGGGGAAGATTTAAAAGCGAATCCATCCCAGCACGGGCGGCTGTGTCTAAAGTCACCTGGAGAAAAAAAACAGTTGAGGGAAGGAATACAAAAAAAAGGAATCAGTAAAAAGGAATGGCCACCATCTGTAGGAAAAAAAAAGCGGGGTAGGAGGGAATCAACCGGAATTATAACAAGCATCAATTTCAGGTGCCCGGTATTCCCGGGTTGCGCGAATTAAGGTCAGCCTGTGAGAAGGGAAGGGAATTTTCCCTGGCCGGGAGAGGGGGGGAAAAGGAGCGGCCAAAAAAAAAACCTTCCCTAATCCCAAAGTCCCGAAAAGCCCCAAAAACGGTGCCCACCCCCAACGGCACAGCTGGCCCGCAAAAAAGAGGGAAAAAAAGTCCGTCGCGGACCCAGGAATGAGCACAAGAGGACATATGCCGGGGGAAAGCGGGGGGGCAGGTGCAATCTGATAAGAAAAGGGTCATCCAGCACAACGTGACCGGGTTCAAAAGGGCCAGCCCCCGGAAAAGAAGGGCCAGGGGAGGGATCGGAAACCCAACGGGCGGAAATCTAGTCAAGGTGGGGGGGACTCAACGACACAGGTACAAAAAACGGGCCCCCTCAGCGCCAGCGCGCATATCAATCAAGAAGACAAAACCGACAGACCCGGGGGACAGCCAGATGGAAGGGGAAGGGGGGGAACAAAGAAAACTAAGGGAGGAAAAGAAGGGAAAGGACATCAAAGGGGGCGGTTTGTAGGAGGGTTGGTTGTGCACAGAGTCAGAAGATCCTGAAGGAGGTTGAAAGGCGAGTGATTTACACACAGGGAAGAGAGGAAAGCTTTAGTACCTGACAAGAGCTATGTGCGTCGCGTTCCCATAACATGCTGTGTCTAAAGCTCCAAGCTTACCAAGAATGAAACACAACCCAAGAAAAAAAAAACGAACAAAAAAAAAAACTCTTACGCCGAGCGGCCAACAACCACCTGCGGGGAGTTCAGGTCCTGCGAACAACTCAGTAAAGAGGGAGAAAAAAAAGGGGGAAGATCTAATTTTCCAGTGGACCGTTCCAACCTGGCCGCCAAGAAGAGAAAGAAATAAGACTTGGAAAAGACCTCCATAAGCAACACGGAGTCCTAAAGAAGCAGGAGGGAGAAAAAAAAAACACAACGGGAGGTAAGAGGAGAACTCAAAAGGGAGAAAAGAAAAGAAATTGACCGTCCGATGTTGGGAGTACCTGGGTATGCTGCTCTCTTGGGATAAAAAGGATTGAAGGTGGGAAAACCCGGGGACTGGAAAAAAAAAAAAGCAAAAAGGTCGGGGGGTTAGCAACTCGGGGGGGGAAGAATTTTTGGACACCTGTTCAGGCAATTCACCGCGTTGTGACTGGAGCCTGCGCGTGCGGGCCGGCACGTGAAAGTGACTAATCAATGGGGGGAAAAAAGGAAATGCGTTTGAACGTAGGAGGGGGAGAGGGTTTCCGAGAGGGTCATTGAACTCTATCCGTCGCCAGACAGAGGTAAAAAAAAAAAAGTGCGGTCGGGGAGGAAAAGGGGGAGGAAAAAATCATCGAAAGGAAGAAGAAGGGGAATCGGACCTCGGGAAAAAAACAAACTCCCAACGAAAACGGTTATGTCCGCTGTTCTTCGGAAGGTAAAGCTTCTTCGGGTAGACACGACCCAAAGCTGGGGGGGAAAAAGAAGGGTTGCCTTACGGGAGGAAGAGGAGGGAGGACTTGGACAGGGGAGAAAGAAAACCACGGTCAGTAGGTCGTGGGCGGCAAACCCTTCGCGACAGAAAGAAGCGGAACGAAAGACATATCCAAAGGGGCAAAGAAGTCAAAGGGGGAAGGAAAAATAAATGGGCGAAAACACAGACGTGGCTTGCTGGCAAAGGAACATAGGCATAGACGCAGTGACCACAGCAAGTTTAAAGGAGATAAAAGGGCATAGTGGAGAGAAAGGGGGGTTACCCCAAAAAAAAAAGAAAAGCTGTTAGGTTTCCGGAGCCACGTTAATTAGCCCTGATCGGGCCGTGTTTCTTTCTGGGAAGGGCGAGCGGTTGAAAAAGAGAAAAGGGGGAAAGGCTAGGTCCTAAAAAGTAAACCTTCCTTGAGAAAAAGAGAGACCCGTCAAACCGGAAAGGAAACAGACAGTTATAAGGGCCACCTTATCTCAGGTTAATCTCCTTCAGTTGTTGGAGAAGCTCTGGAGGACGAGGGGATAACGGGGTAAGACACTGCGTTTGCAAGCTCGGGGGAATTTACCTTACGGGCTCTCTCTGATGTTTCCTTCAAGCTACCAGTACAGTTCGACCTAAAAAGAAGCAAGAAAAGGGTGAGGAAGACAGGTATCTCTTACGAAGAGAGGAACTTCTTAAAATGGTCATCCCAGACGCACCGGGCGAAACCTCCATCAAAAAGAACTCAGTAGTGGTGAAGGCACTCCCAGTCGTCGTTTAGGAAAAAGAAAGGGCGTAAAAAAGAGAAAAAAAAGAGGGCTTCACATTAAGAAAGAGGGGGGGGTGTTCAGAACTATTCCTTCTCCTTGGAAGCGAGTGAATCAGGTCTTCACGTTTCTGGCCCGGGGAGGGAAATTGAATCGCGCGAGAAAGAAAGCTTCATCCAGAGAAAGGGAAACCTTGACCTAGTCATGTAAGAAGGGGGAAAGCTCCTTTCGGGGACCAAAAGAAAAAGAGGAGGGAAAAAAAAAACCTACGAAAATCTACCCTGTTCCTCTACCGTGGTCGTTCAGTAACTAATGCAAAAAAGGGTAAGACCAGTAAAGGACCTTAGAACATCAGGAAATCGAAGAATCGGGAGCGCGGAATTCAAAGGGGGGTCATGGGTTTCGCAATGGAAACAACGAGATTTCCACCACCTGTCGGCATTATGCGACGCTCGCCTCGGGATAAGGAAGCATGTCACCGAGGATCGCCCAGCGGTGCCATAAATAGAAATAGGCGGCACGGGAGGAAAGTTGATCTGAAAGGGACTGGGAAAAAGGCCGGCGAACGCGCCGGTCAGCGATTGAGGAGGCGCACCTTACCGCCGAAGAGAAATGGATCAGGCCATTGACAGAAGGGGGGGGGAAGTGTCTGAAAAAGAGGAAACTTAAAATTTTCAAAGCTCTCCGAAGGGATTGGGAAAGGAAAAATACCGTGACCCTCCCAGGTCTCGCAGTCAGGAACGATCACGTGGGGGCAAGGGCCAAAAAAGGAGGCCATCAGGGAGAGAGGAGAGGGGAAAAATTTGTAGCAACGAAAAAGGAGTCTGGGTCCCACGGGGAGAGTTCTGGCCGGCGCCGGTTGTCAGGCGATGCCGTGAAACCTTAGCCAAAGTCACCTGCAGGACGGTGTCTGACTCGGCCAAAAAAAATTTGCCTGGCGGGGGGATGGGGGGGGGCTAAGGAGGGTATTGGAAGGGGTAGGAGGCAGGGCGGTTTTCTACGGGGCTTGGGAAACTCCACTCTTAAAGGCGGAACGGGTAGGAACCGGGTCAACTGACGACTTGACAGTCAATGGTGGGGAATTTCGGGTAGAAGGAAGGGATGAATCTAGGGTCAAGGGAAAGTTCAGAAAGAGCTCTTTAAATAATTTATACACCGTATAACACCAGCTGCCAGGATGTTGCCTACTGAGAAAACAAGGCAAAAGGGGAGGCAGGTAGCGCATGGATAAAGCGAAAAGGGAAACCGAGCAGTGGGGAGACAGAAAAAAAAATTCAAAAATGGGAAGAAAGTGGGAGGACAACTGAAGTTGGCAGTCCTTAGAAGGAGGGGTTGTTAAAGGAGGCCACCGCGATTGTGAAAAAGGGCAAAAAGAAAAGGAGTATCTCTAAACAACAATAAAAGGGAAAAAAATAGAAAAAAAGGGTCTGGAAAAACTTGGGGAAAAAAGAGGTGGCATCAGCCGACCTTGGGGAAGAGAAAAAAAAGATCAAGAAAGAAAAAAAAAAAAAAGGAAAAACCACGTGAAGAGGCCATTCTGAGGGTCAGGGAGAACATAGAGTGATAACTGCGGATCACAAGAGGAGTAGGCCTCATGGGGGGGGGGGAACATCCAGACGGGGAAAGGGGGTTAGCGTGAAAAGAAACGGAGACACATGTACCTGAAATAGAATGACCATCATTTCAAGCAAACCGAACCCCAAGGACGGGTCAAAGTGGACGCAGAAAGGGATACCGGCAAAAAAAGAAAAAGGTGGAACAAAAACCAAAAAAGAAGGGTTCAGCTGAAAAAAACAGAAAACAGACACCAAACCAAAAGCCCAGACCGGACGGTGGGAAGCGGACGACCCGTCCGCGACGGGGAAGGTGCTGAAAATGCGCCGTTAGGAAGCGGAACGAGAAACCAACGGAAGGGGAGAAAACCTAGCTGAAAGATGGGAACAGCGAAAAGAAAAACAACCTCGTCCGTGATACGAGGTAACACAATCGCGCAACGAGCTGTTGAGACTCGAGCAGAAAAAAAACAATAATTAACAAGAGAAGGGGACGGGAATTGGGTATCAGACCCAGGGGGGAGAAAACAGACAGCACTACTAGCCAAAAAAAGAGGATCCAGAAATCACACAAGTCTGTCAACGCTGAGCAGAGATCTGAAATCAGGGGAAAGCCCTGCCTCGGACGAACAAGGTGTTCGCCTGCAAACAGGAAAAACAGGGAAAAAAGTGCCGAAGGGAAAAGCTGCAATCAAAAAAGGGCCAGATGGGATAGAAGGAACGGCTTCGATAAGAAAAGGGAGAGCGTAGCCGATAAAAATTCGTAGACTCCGGTAGGGACGGCGACAACGACCACGAATTTCAGAAAGAAAGTAGAGGACTCTAATTCTAAGGAAGGGCCGCTGTTTAGTACCCGACTTGGCTTTCGAAACCTGAAACCTGCACGATCGAGGGAAAAGTGAAAAAAATATATTTGAGAAAAAACGGAAGGTAAAAGGGGGGATATCTGTGGGGAAAAAGGGGGGTGAGATATTGAAACCTGACCAAATAAGGACAATTAACCGTCAATGGAGGCAAGCCTGAATATCGGCACGCGGACTCCCACAAAGAGCCATTGTCGGAAACTGGCCACATGGAAAGAAAAAAGTGAAGAACCCTTCTTAAACGTAAGGCTGGAAAAGAAGAATAAAAAGTCAGAAAACAACTATCTTCATGCCCCTGGCCCCTAAAAAACTGTAACAGCCCTTGTAAGAGTGGCAGCCAGCCACGACGACCCGGGGAAGGGGGAAAAAAAAAGGGCAATTGATGTCGGGAGGGGAGGGGGGTCAACGGAGGGGGGGAGAAATTCCGAGTCTGAGGACTCCTCTTGAATCTAGGCCGAAACGACCATAAAAGAAAGGTGAGAGGAGGTGAGTCAAGGAACCATGGGGGAGACGGTGAGACATTAAACAGAAGAAGAACCGTTAAAAATTTACCAACATCTAGGTCCACGGCGCGTCTGCCGGGTAAAACCAAGGCTCAGCGGCTAAATACCCACAAAAGAAAATGTGCAAGTATAAAAAATTAGTAAAAACCGGTAATTCCCGTCTTGTTCTGGAAAGTTGCCGGAAGCTGTATAATAAAGAAGGGACTTTTGGGGGGGCAGAAGAAAAAATATGGCCCACACATCAGCTCCCGGCAATCAGCAGGTCAAGTCCAATAAAGGACCTCAAAAAACGGGAAAACTGGGAAAAAGATGACGAGACCGAATCATCTTTACCTTGGACTCAGGATTAATAACGAATATGAAACTATAAGACACCCTTCAACTGTAACTTGGCAATCGGGAGGGAAAGAAAAGAAGAAAGGGGGCAAGCCAGAAAGAATTGAAGGGTTGGGTCCTCCACATCAGTCCCATTCCCAGGAACTCATTGCCATTCATCTTGAAAGTTTGGAGTAACAGAAAGATAAGGACGCGAGAACAAGAGGGGGGGGAACGCAGAAGAAGGGGGGCCAGAAAAATTGATGCAGGGCCCCTTCATCAGCGCCAGCCTAATAGCAAAAGCAAGGCAACACGAAACCCGAAAAGGTTGCATCCAAGGGTAACTAGACCCAGAAAAACGCGTGCGTCCAAAGGAAAGGGGAAGAACCTTGAAGTGGGTTTTATTCAGGGTGGTGCGAAGCGCGCGCCGCTCGGTCTTGTACGGGTGGGGGTAACAAAGTGGACCTGAAAAGGGGGAAAAGGAAGATGACCGTGACTACGGAAGGGGGAAAATTCACGTGGGGGCCGAGTTCAAAATAAAAAAAAGAAACCTAAGAAATAAGCAGGACAGTGTCCACACCACGTCTTCAAAGGACACCGTCCTCTTCCAAGCGTACTAGGCAGGAGGAAACAATAAGCAAAAAGAGGGGGGAGTTAGTGTGCTGAAGCATTTACACAAACAAAGTGGGAACAAAACAAAGATGGGGGGGAAAGTCACCCTAGAGGGAAAGTGGAAAGGTGATAGACCAACTCATTAAAAACAGAAATCAAAAAGGACAAGCCCTCAACCCTCCCACTGCCAAAGAAGGGTTGTACTCCCTCCGCACGAGTTATATCGCAACAACAACAATGATATAAGAAATCAAGAAAGAGAAGGGATAAACCTAAGGACAGGAGAAAGGGGAACAGGTTGCCGAGGCGGAGAAGGAACTAATTGGAAATTCATGGCTGTCCCAAAGTGCCCCGTTACTTTGCTCTGCACCCTTGCGGGTTACGATATGGTTGCCTAGGGGGGGAACAGGGGGTCATCTAAAAGGGAAACACCTGACAGTTGGGGTGAATGGTGGGGAAGGAAGCATAAAGGGACTGTGTGGGGAACTGCGCCGCCGGTTTTTTAAAAAGTGGCCGATGGTCCATCGAGCGGGATCTGTTGAAGAAATGGGAAAAAAACTTGAAACGGCAAGGAGAAACAAGATGTGGAGAAGAAGAAATAAGGATTTGGCTAAAAGAAAACTAAGAAAGGACATAATCGATGAGCATAGGTTGCACACCCAACAGTAAAAATAACTAGGTGATGTAGGTTCGACACAGAGGGAAGTCAAGACTGGGAAAAACCAAACAAAAAACAGGAGGGAGGTTTTCCTTAAAGAAAGAAAAAAAAACGCTGCAGTCTGGATCACCGCCGGGGGCACCGGAACTGGTCCGGGTTGAAAATGTTGCATGCGGAAAAGAAAAGGTGAATAGGGAGGGGAGGGAGCTACTTGGAGAAAGGGGCTAATTCCTTGAAACTATGCAAGGCATTCCCAGTTTGCAAACCCCGGAGTCTGAACCATGCAGAAGGAAAAAGCAGTCAAAAGAAAAAAAGGTCCGGGGGGCCGATAGGGTACAGAGTGTTGTGAAAAGGGTCACGACTAAATACAGCTGATGCCGGTTCACCGGGTTGGGGGACATAGGGGCCCGTGGCGGACTGAGAACCGTTGGAAAATAGTTTGCCGGGAGGGATTGGGTTAAGACATGAAGGGAACCTAAGGCCGTGCCAACTTAATCGCCTGCAAAAATAAAGAGCCCTTCCAAAAAGGAGAGAAAAATACCGGACCAGGGAAAACTGAATGGAGGGGGATAAGAAGGAAGGTTGAAAGAAAAGGCTTGGTTTGTGGGTGGGGGGGGGGGGTGGGGGGAGGGGGGTCTAAGGAAGCTCTGTGACTTTTAACGGAGTCTGCCGGTGTAAGGAAGCACCGGTACAAAACATTATGGAAAAGCTCTCCACCAGGTTCGTCGCGTTGAAGGCAACAACGAAGGCGGGGGGACTTCAAAAGCAAAAACTAAAACGGGGTCGGAAGAGAGCGGCAGGCCCGGATGTACAGATAAACCGGGGGAAAACACAACAGGGAGGAAAAAGGAACTCACATCAAATGGGACAGGGGGGGCCAGCAAAAGGTCGTCTTGGCCCACTGGGCGTGTACCATTGGTACCAAAGGCTGGGGAAACGAGACGAATTAGCACAGTTGGGGACGACGAGAGTATCCGAGTGCTTTCTCGGCGAGGGGGTAGGCAGGGTATGCCCGGTCGAACAGCGTGGTAAAAAGAGACTCGCAGGCAGTCGAAAAGCGAAAAGAAAGCTCATCGGGCGTGACCGGTCAAAGTTGTGAAATGGCCTGGCCCAGAAAAACGGAAACAAAAGGAAAGAAGTCCACCAAAAGGGAAGAAAATGACAGAACAGGAACGGGTGGCTAAGGAAAACCGTGGTCTTGCATTACGAGGTCTGGAAGCAAGCAGGTTAGGCACAAAAAAAAAAAATCTCATCGGGGTAAGAGAGAGAAGTGGTTGGAAACAAAAAAAGGGACAGGTAAAAAACACATTGCTAGCCTGTCCACCGCAGGAGGTGAAAAGATCGCGTAACATCACCCCGGAAGAAGGAGCGCATGACAGGAAAGGATCAGGGACCATCGGGGAAGTGGGGAGGCTTCAGTAAAAAAAAAGGCTTGCCTGGTGTCGTCGGGCTTTTCTCAAGACAGTCTAAAGAGCCAGGGAAACGTACTGCTTCAGAGGGGGAAAAAAAAAAAATTTATAACAGGACGGAGAGGGGGGGGAAATCCTGAAAAATGGTTGAAACGAAGGAAGGGATGAATCGGTCAGCAGGCCGCGGTAGGTGGGAAACAGGAGACACAAGGAAAATGAAAACTAGAACAAGTACTTTCCTTCTCAAAAAAGGACGTTGGAACGGGGGAGGTCGGGAGGGAAATCTAATAAAGGGAGATAGAATGTCTTACTAGATCACGGAAGTTTAAGAAAGAGCTCTGCGTCGCAGGGGTCCCCTAAAGTGGAAGACAGCAGGCGAAACTCCGCAGTCAGTTCAGATAAAAAAGGAGGGAAAAAGAGGACAAAAACCCAAACGCAGCACAGGAAGGAGAGCGACT
>Ga0179593_1582555_pt1 | contig 21403 bp, 16 predicted proteins | sample CZODoug2_1_08_16_FD_185931 | JGI IMG/M metagenome (GOLD analysis project Ga0179593, IMG submission 185931) | Vadose zone soil fungal communities from Angelo Coast Range Reserve, California, USA - CZODoug2_1_08_16fungal (PacBio error correction) | ecosystem: Environmental > Terrestrial > Soil >...
AAGGGACAAAGGGAACAACGTCCGGACAACCAAAACAAAGGCAATGCCGCTGATCTAGAGCAAAAACCCCCCGCCTGCGGCGGAAAAGAGTCTATCGTCAACAGCGGCAGGGGAAGAAGTTTATAGCAGGAAAGCGCCGGGGCGCAAGTCCTAGCTCTCAGGCCTAGGGGCAGACGGGTAAAACGACCGCGCGGAGTTCTATCGCACAGGAGAACGACGGTGTGTAAATAGAGGGGCTATGGTCTTCCCGCGTCTCGAAGGGGCGGCGGGAGGAACGGCGTAACGGTACGTTTCAACAAGAGCGAAAAAGAGGCTACTGCAGACGACGCACGTCCAATCTCACCCTTGACGAAGGTGCCGATCCGGCATCGGGATAAGATCGCGGAAAATAGTCAACGCACGACAGCAGGAGGCGACAAATTGGGAAACTACAAAACGCGCCGATGCGCAAAGGCTTCCTCAATCTTTTAGAGCCGGAGTCGCTCGGCGGGCTGGACGATAGGTGCCAGCAGGCATTGCCACCCGCAAAGGAAAAGCGCGGTCAAACCCGTATTCTGGACAAAGTTCCACTCTACTCTCAAAAAATGTTGTGACACGCAGCGAGGCACCAAGAAGACATAAAGCTTGGTATGCGAATATCTTTCGTAAGTGCGGGGCTGGGGGTGTGGCAGAACGGGGGATTATGGGGGCCGTGAAGGCTGAACAAGAGGGAGGAAAACCTTCGAACGTAACTGACTAAAAAGGCAGCGTCAAAAGGGCTACCTACACTACCAGGGGGGAGTCATCCAAAAAAGGGAAGACGGCCGTTTTGGGCCCCCCTCACCATTCATCCGATGACCGCCACAGCAACGAGTTAAAGGCAGCAAGATCGGCCACAGGGGGGCACAGGGGGCCTGATCTATTCAATTTATCTGGGAGAATCATCCTTATCTGGGGAAGGTGCGAAGACAAACACCACTGACAAGTGCGTTCGAGGGTGAAAAGGTGGGAAGGGCGCTCGTTAGGTCGTGACCGAATCTCCTCTTTGGATCCACTCCATTTCAATAACCCCGGTCTTGATGAGACAGGGAGTAAGGGAGGCAAGGAAAAGTATGAAGCGATAAACGGAAGGGCGGGAAAAAGTTGGGAGAGGCGACCTCTATTGAAGTGATTAACATTCCCTTCGGCCTATTTGCGGACAGTATATAGTCGGGGGGAGAAGCCCAGGAGTAAAAAAAAAACAAGGGGAATGAGGTTCCGGTGGGCAGGAGGACAAAAGAGCAGAAAACATGCTCCGATTAAGGGCCAGCTGTCTCGGGCGGTTTTTAATCGCTCAGGGGAAGGGGGGGGACTCAGGTGGAAAAGAGGGGATAAGTGGTCGTATGGGACGGTAAAGAAATTGGAGAGTCCTCAGTATCAAAAACCTTCAGCAATCATTTATCCTTACATATTTCTCCCCCTGTATACTCCGGAAGGAGTGAGGGGAAGGAAACATGGAAAAGCAAGGGGAAAGCATCTGTGCGAAAAGGGAGCAAAAAGAATCAACAGGGACATTTTGTGACGATGGCTCGCTTTGTTACCAGCTCGACGCGCCCTGAAAAAAGAAAGTCAGGACAGTTCTTCGGAGAAAAAAACGGAGTGCGTTGGCAACGGCAAAAATCTGTGAGACAACGGTAATGCAGGGAGCACATGATTTGAGGGGTTGGTTCTCCTGTCTTCCCTAAGAGCCAGGGTGTAGAACCGACTTGGGGGAAAAAGTTAAGAAGGGCGCGTTTGAAACGGAGAGGAAAAGAAGACACATGGATGCTGTAAGGAAGCCTTCTCACTCCCGGACCCTCTTGAACTGGGGCAATCCGGAAGCAAACAACGTGGTTAGAAAGGGATGTCAGCGAGAGTTATAGGTGAAAGGGGGGGCAATCCATGCGTCAGGGGGGTCTGGCTTCAGTCCTTCCAAATCCCGAAGTGACCTCAAAAAACGTGGAAAAAGACGACGCTGTCAAATGCCAGATCGGGTGCGCCGAACGCAAGACACCTTCATGTCGGTCTGAAAACCCTTGGGGGAGGTTTGTTAAGGAAGTTAAAATACGCCCGGATCCCGCGCGGGGGAGAGGGAGGGACGCCCATAAAACCCTCAAAACTAGCAAAGGTCATTTTAAGGGTACAGGAATCAAAGGGGGAGGTAGGCTTGGCGCAAGCAAAAGAAAGGAAAAATCAGGAATACTGCAAGAGGGGAGGGTAAAAGCTGGGGCGGGCGTTGCTAGCGGCACTTCTCTATTTGCAAATCATCATATCCCTCGGGCACAGCCTTTCGGGGTGTCGATGAAGCGGAATCTTTGGGGGGAAGAAAAAAGAGGGCCGGTCGGTGGGAAGTGCGGCAATCGAACAGGGCCCTTTTAAGACCGGACTCTTACATGCTTGGAGGGCTTGAAAACGGATCTTGGGAGAACGGAGGGTAGACTGAAAAGGGGGGAAGAGGTTGGGGGGAGGGGGGTGAAAGATACTCAGAGCGGAGGAGTTATTCTATTCATCGGACTTATAATGCCGAAGCGAGTAGGGGGTTTGGGGAAAAAAAAAGGGGCGACCACGTCCAATAAAAAGAAAATCGGCGGCCGAATCAGCCGGGTGGGGACACACTTTTCCCTTGGTTCGCCATTTGAATCGCCATGAACCAAGCCGATAGGCGGAGGAAAAGGGCTTGGAAAGAGTAAAAGGAAAAACGCTTATGTTGAAAGGCAAGGGGATTGCCGCAAAAGCGGGGCGGGGGAGCAAAAAATGGCCCAATGTCACAAAGATCTTACCGTCACCTATTTCTTCGGCCGTTTCAGAAGTCCCCAACCACGGTCAACTGCTCGTGGAAATCACAGGCAATGAAAGGGAGGGAAAAAAGAAAGGAAATCTGCACCGAGCCTCATGATCCGTGGAGCAAGGAAGGGACAGAGGGTTCTGACGGGGACACTGTAACAGCAAAAAGAAAACCAAGGTGTGTTTGAGAGAAGGATGTAATGAGCTCAGGGGAGTTTCATTATTTTTAAGGATTGGACGTAAAAATTTCAGACTGATCAGATCGGGGGGGGGGAGGACGAAGGGGGGGTCTGCCCAGTTAGCTTTAAAGGGCCGGGGGGAATGAGAAGCAGGGCCGGTTGGGGAAAATCAGGTTTGACACGGCTCCGAACGAGAGGTACTTTAATATGTTTTTTGACATTGCGCGCATCCGCACCGAAAAGGATGGAGAGAAAAAAAAAGTAAAAATGAAAGGGACTGCCCCCTAAAAGAAGGGGGGGGTTGGAGCGTGGTCGAAATGGAACTATGATGAGAACAATTTCTCTAACCTCATGCAATACGGAGGGAAGCCCAGTGGCGTTGCAATGGGCGGGAGGGATGGGGAGCGAAAAAACACGGAGGGGGATGGGGCAAGCTCCGACAACGATGCGCCTGAAAGAAGGCAATCTTGCGCCTTCCTCGAGGAGCTCCAAACCCCTGAAAAGAGCAACCAAGAGATGCAAAAGAAAAGAACGTAGCCTGAAGACCTGGGGCCAAGACACGCGACAGGCATGCCAGTGACATCACGCTACAAGAAAAGATCTATGGAAGCAACTGAAATAACATTCCTTTGGAAAAATACATTAGTAGAAAAATCGAAACGAAAGTCTGGGAAACGGTATAAGAAAGGCAGGGGGTGCAGCCCGAATTGAACGAGCACAATACACTACCCCCCGAAAACATGCTGCCTGACCCTTCCTTGGGAAGGTAACCGGACCGGGAAAGAATCCGCGCAAATCCTTAGATACCCCAAAGGTGCTTGTCTTGGAAACCATTCACATCAACTGCTGTTTGGTTTTGATGACAGTGGGGCAGAGAAGCGCCGCATCTACCAAAAAACCTCGACGGGGCTGATCACGGGCGTCTTTAATGAGGAACTCCCACAGACAAATCAATCGCTGCCCATACTGGTAAAGGTTTCAGGAAGGTGCTGGAAGGGAGTGAAAACCGGACCGTAGGGATTGAGTGCGAAGCCGTCGGGATCTTCGTTTTGCAACAAGTAAATTGCGTGGGATTGGGAAAAAGCTGAAAAGGGAAAAGGGGAAAACCTGTAAACAGGGAGGGAATGGGGTGCTAAAAAGGGGAAAAGATACAGGGGTAAGAGACATCCATGACAGCCGGGAAAAAAGCCGTGGGCTTCCTCAATGCAATGTCCGGCGGCAAGGTCAAAAAGGGGAAGGGGGAAAGAAGAATTGGCGGCAGGGGGAGAGACGTTTTCATCTCCAGCAGTGGGGGGAAAGCAGGAGGTGGGGGGGTGAAGCAGAAGACGAAAGGTCTTGAAAGGGGCGGACCAGGAATGGGGGCGAAACATGATAACTGCGGGTTTCTAAGCCATTTCTGGGCACGAATGAAGGAACCGGTGAATTAGGAAAAGGGGGGCAATGAAAAGCGGGGGGGGGGTCTAGCTGGAGAAAGAAGACGCCAATTAGGGTGTTCTACAAAAAGTGGACAGGCGGGGGTAAGCGTGCGACATCACGAACAGGGATGGGCTCCTGCCTAAATTCTTCGGACTCATCGGTATTTCCTAGGAGGAAAAGGGGTGCAGTAACGGAGAGGGGGAGGGAAACGATGATAAGGAAGCGTACTCTCCGTAACCGGGAACTACTAATCATGTGAGAATTCTAACATCGGGGAAAAAAAAGAAAGCAAGTGGGACAGAGAGAATGTGGCAGGAGCTTGGAGAGAGGACCACAATACATAAACTGGTTCCTATGCTTGAGAGTGGGCGATCTAATCCGGCAGGGGGGAAGAACTGCTTCAGGGGGTCCAGGGAGAGCAGTGAACGTACTCCTAAAATATCGACGGTGAGGTCGAGGATAACTTCGCCAGTCCTCACGGATACATAATAGGCTTCGTGTTAATGGGGGAAAACTTGAGGGTCCCCTTTACCTCCGACCTCAATGTTTCGGGAAGGAAGAGGGATTACAGGAAGTGGGGGGTTTGGTACGGGTCGACATGCGACCGGCAAAGAACAGATCCAGCTTTGGCCGGTCTGCCAGGTCTCGGTATGCCGGCATGGTGGACAACGCTTCAGGACAAAGAGTGGACGGGGACAGGAGGGGAGGAAGGTTGGGCCTCGAAAAAGGCAATCGGATCCAAGAAGGGTTCTTTCTGCATTGGTACGACGTTAACGGACGCGAAATTTGTGCCGGAGAAGGGGAGGTTGGAACGACCGTCAGGGGGGCGACGATCGCTTGCTTCTCCTTCTCTTAGAAATAAAAGAAATCACCTCAGCATCTCTACAACTTTGTCTGCCCCAGCGGTAACCAAGTTTTTGTTGCTTTCATCTGAGTGCGTTCAACTAGATCTGGGAGGGAAGTTCGGTCTCGGGGGCAGAGCCCGACCACAAGTTATGGGTCCTACTTTCGGAAGGGCTTCTCTCAGGCCGGTTGCACCAAAAGAGAGGCATAAAGAGGGTCGAGGGGAAGTAAGAAATGGCAGTCAGGTGGGACTCGTTTCTGGACCGTATTTCTTCGCTTCTGTCACTACAGGAGTGTCGGAGAGGGGGAAGGAAAAAAGTTTCCGGGGGGCCGTGCAATGCGAAGAAGGTAGTGGGCTAAGGGTATCCTGCGCTTGCTCAAGAGCTGAAAAGTCTGTAGGGAAGGGCCCAAATCAAAGGAGGAGTGGGGGAAGGTCCTGCAACTCGACGTTACAATCATTGCTTTTCTTCCGCCACCACCAGAACGGAGTCTTTCTTCCCTCCTGCCATTTGCGGGACTTCAGTGTTGGGGTGAAACAGGACTGCCTATAAGTTGGGGCGAACTGCATAAGGAATCCTATCTAATCGCCATGGTTCAACCTGATCGATGATGACAGAGGCCAAAAGTAGGGGGGCAGAAACGGGAAGTGGGGAGTGAACTGCTTTCCTAAGAAACCCGGTTTTCTTTCATACAACTGGTAAGGGATAAGAAACGAGTCCACGCAAAGGGGAAGTCGAGAAAGATAAGTGAGGCCGGCGGAGGAGAAAGTTACAACTTCCGCCATAGCTCACTGGAATCTCGAACTGTGAGTGTCACTGGGATGAAAAGCGGGCCAAGAAAGCAAGTGCGAATTGAACTATTCTGCCTTCAAAGCGGTCTATACAAAACCCGTTCCGGGGGGGGGGAGGGAAGAGAGAGTATAAAATCAGGGACGAAAAGGGGAGTGTGAAATGACAGGGACGAAATGATACGGGGCTCACTAAAACGATTCTTCAACTTCCTCCTTCAACTTCTTGAAGTGTTTGGAAAAAAGGGAACAGGGGCGAGGACCTGGGGGGGTGGGAAAAGTCCGCCCGAGGGTGTTCTCCTGTGCTTCCCTCACTAGTCCCCATTCCAAACATAGGATCGAGGGGAGAAAGACTGACTTTCAAAGTGAAAGGATGAGAGGCAAGATCCGGGCCGCCAATGCTCTTATCTTTTCTTTACTCTCGACCTACCCACCATGGAACTTTTCTGCACTAAAGGGGAGAAAAGAGGAAATGAGGTTTGACGCCGGTCAAATGTAGAACTTTTCAATAAGAGCCGGGGGGAGGGGAAATAGACCAGTGATTGTAAGTTTCTGGCCACCTCGGGGAAAAAGTAAAAGTCTAGCTCAGGGGTCAAAATTGGCAAAGAGATTGCCCTTGATTAACAGGGCCGGAAATGATCAAAAAATGATTCAGGAGTCGGCCCTGCGTCCGCAAAGGGAACCAGTTCTATCTTTAGTACCGTTTGTCCGATCGGGTCACCTCGCGAGCGCCTGTAAAAAAGCTGGGACACTTGGGGGAAAGGGGGGAGAGTACGCCTATCAAGAAAGCACGGGGGGAAAAGAGGGGCTTGGGGGGCTTTAGATTTATTTCTTCATCGAACCGTAACAAGTCAGAGATTTGAATACTGGGAGAAATTGTAAACGAAGAGGAACAACGGCAATAAAAACGTGCCTTCGGCCCCGCCAATGTCGCGAAATAGAGAAGGTGTAGGGAAGGTCTCACCTCATCCGCCGTTTTTTGTCTCCTCGAGTAGGAAGGATAAAAAAGATGACCTTGGGGCCAGAAAAGAAATACTTCTGATGGACTTCGTGGGAAAAGAAAAGGGGAGTCGCAAGAAGGGTAATGCCGGACCACCATTGAGTGGCCTTCGTCACCACCCTAAAGCATGCACAAAGAGGGTAGGGGCCAACGACAAGGTTGGAAAGGCTGGGCAAGAATGGGAAAAAAGAGGTCATAAAGGCCTCACATGACGATCGATGCGGTCCTTGCCCTTCGGGAGTTAAACGTAAGAAAGAAGGGAAGAAAAAAAAGAAGGGGGTGAAGCTGGTCCGGGGAGGAGCGGACGTTAAGAGGGAAAAAACCGGGGGAAAATCCATGACTATCAGGTCTGCTGTCAAGTCCGGTAAGCCCTCCCCAAGACTTTCCTACCCAGATAAAGAAAAAGGCGGACAATTAAAACGCAGCTCTTAGTTGAGCGAACATCACCTTCATCCAGCGCTGATTCGGGAAAGAAAAAAGAAAGAAAGCAGAAAAGAGGAGAGGGGGGGAACAATGGGAGAAAAGGCGCCAAAAGCCAACAACAGCCGGGTGCTGTAATTATCAGACCAGCTGGCCGAAAAAGGGGGAGGGGGATCACAAAGAACAATCCTTAGAAGAGGGGCAGCGCGTCAATCATTCTCTTGCGGCGCGTGGCTCGTTCAAGCAAGGGTCTAAAAATGAAAAGGGATCACAAGAGGGGAACAACAGGTCAAAAAAAGTTCGTTGGAAGGAAGAAGGGGGGATTCGCCGGTCAAGGGAGGGTGTAGAAGAGGTGGGACGTCGATTCAGGGGAGGACGGGAAGAGGGGGAGGAGGGGGAGCGCGTTCAAACAAGAGGGAAAGGGATTCGAGAATTCGGGAATAGTGGGGAGAGGGGGGGTGCAGTTTTCTTGCTATATCGAGCAGGCGTTAATCTAGTTTTAGCAAGACTCTTAGAGGATCGAGGGGGGGTGAGACAAGGCGCGACCCGTCCGCATCACGCCCATGGGACCTAGAGCAAGGGGACCAATGGGGGAGAGACATGGGTGGTGGACACAGATGAGAACCGAACAAAACTGAGCAAAGGGGCGGCGAACAACAAAAGGGCGGTCCTCTTGACCCTCAATTAATTTTTCATTAAAACGCTATCGAGGGGTAGGATGGCCAGGGAAAAAACAAGATATCCAGCATCGATTGGGAACGGGTGCTAGCCAGGGGAAGAGGGGAGGCACAACAGGGAAAAACTGGGGAGAGGAAAAGCACAGGGTTTTTCCGTTTCAAGCTCACTTTTGGGCAGAAATCCTACCTCCTCCCCCTCGGGTAACTGGCTTGTAAACGAGGGAAAGGTAGGGACCGGGGGGGGTTAAAAACAACAAACTTGTTGATAAGTGGAATGGAAAACGAAGAAGTCCGAAGTCGGGGGGTGTTACCTGTCATTAACCTGGATTCTCTCTTTTTTGGTAGATTGAGTGGGATTTGTGAAAAGGGAAGAGTGGAAGAGGACGTGAGGTGAAGGATCAGGGTTACCTTGTGGGAGAAACGGCTCAAGGGAAAAAAATCGGTGACGGTAAAGGAGCTGTTGGGTTTTTGAAGCCTTGGTGCCAAGGGGGGTCGCACACGCCTTCTTCACAAGGTGAAGAGAGGGGACGGAAAGGGGAAAAGCGATTGGGGGGGTTCAAAGCATGGTAGGGAAAGGGGCCAGACCGAGGTAACAAATGGCCGCCACGGGCAACTTGTCAGCGATTTCATCAATATGTGAGGCGGAAGGGGGGAGGGCTCTTGTACTCGCCAAGAGAGAGCTCCGCTCCGGCTAAAGGCTCCTCCTCAACTCAAGCTGCGACTTCCTCGGATCGTCCTCACCCAGCGCACAAATCAGGAGAGAGAAAGACTTCTCTAAAAGGAAGAAACACAAAGAGGGGAAGGAGAAGGGACTCTAAAATAAACTTGAGCGTGCCGCAATCTCGAAAGACCGTCACGGAGGCAAATAAAGGAAGAAAAATCTCAAAACTCTGCTTAATGCCAAGCGTAGTGATTCCATTTCATAACCCGGGAAAAGACCAGAGAAGGGAAGCCCGGCTGACCTGGTAAGGAAAGGGGGGACCTTTTCGCGGACAGAACAAATCCTTAGTCAACCCCCTTGCAAATGAAGTATCCAAAATTAAAAAAGTGGAGGGGAAGCAAAAGGGTACGAACTGTCAACTAGGCGGGGAGACGGAGTCTGAACAAAGCAACTACCGAAAAAGAAAAGGAACTTAGAACACAATTGTTCGAGAAAGAAAAAGGAGAGTCGTGTATGGAAAAATCCGTCAGGGAGGTCGGAAGAAGAAGGGTGAGGGGGAGGGAAATCGAGAACCGGAAGGGGATCGAACATGATCTTTGATTCTCCACTGGGGGGGGAAAAAAGGGGGATAGAAAAACTTAAAGGAAAAAATCGGCGGGGGAGGTAAGAGGTGCCCGACACGGCGGCGGAGGCGCAAGAAACATGTCTCTCAAAATCGTGCGGCGGGGCTTAAGAAACGTTTTAAAAAAAAGGGAGCCCAAAGAATGAAAAAAATGGAGTGGCCTAGAGGTGTCTCACCTCCGGCAGGGGACTAAAGGCGACCAAGAAAGAGCATTTCCGGCATCCATGTGTGGAGAAAGCCAAATGGTTAACAAAAGAGGGAGTCAAGAAAAACGTGACGGGTGGATCTACGTCTTGGGGCAAGTGGGGGAGAAGGGCTTTTATTACTTAGGAGCGAGAAGTTAATGGGACACAGTGCATAGGGAAAAGTTCACGGGATCCTGCACGAACAAGTTTGCGCATGGGGGAAAGGACGGTGAATTTTTGCCCGACAAGAAGAAGGGGATAAAAAATACGATGCGGGGGGAGAGAAGAACAGACATGCAGAATCAACAAAAGGGGGTTCCGAAGACCTGAGTCCAGTGACGACTTCTCGGACTAAGCGAGGATGGACAGGGGGGGGTTCAAGGACTGAGGCATGGTCAACGCGGCGCTAAAATAGAAATGGGGGAATCAGTTGGACGGGAGTTGTCTCATAAGTACTTTATGGGAAGCAACAAAGAGGGAAGAAGTGAGTGGCCAAGGGGTCTAAGAAAAAGGGTGGGACTCACAAAAAAGGAGAACGTATGACTATCTGGTTTTCCGAAATCATACGGCGACGGGGGGGGGGGGAAAGGGGCAGGATTACGTCATGGGGAACAACCTCAGTATCTGCTTCCAGCGTTAACGAACACGGTCTCCGGTGGTGGGGAAGACGTCTAGCAGATTACAAAGAAAACAGAAAGAAGGGGGAACGGGCGGTGCAATAGCTCCATACAATTGATAGGATGAGCTGTGGACAAGAGATGTTCGCCGGAGAGAGGGGGGGGGAGGAGGGCGGCAGAGGGGTGAAACGCACTGTCACCTGCTCCACGATGCGGCGTCATGGACGCCAGGTGACGTCAAAGGGGAAAAAGGGGGGGGATGGCGGCACATTGGACGGAGAGGGTTAACGGTTAAAATGCCTGTAGGTGTCTCGGAGGCCGGAAGAACAACAAAATCACCGGCGAAATTCGAGCAAAAGAAAAGGGGGTGTTCCATGCCAAGCCACAGTTTTTAGTCATAGGAGTGGCAGGGAGAAGGAGGGCAATGTCGATTCCGTTGCTGTGGAGGGGGGAAGTCTTGAAGATCATTCTAACGAGGGGTGGAACGGAGCTTTAGCGGGGAGTCGTTGGGGCTTCTGAAATCGCCCGAAAGGAATAACTAAAGACGTCCCAGAAACTAAGTTGCTCGTGGCGGGAAGGCCGAGTCAGGCTGTCAAAAGCGGAAAGAGGGGTGAAGGGGACACCTTCTGGCGGAACTTGGCGGGGAAAAACAAAACGGCGAAAAGGGCTGATCTCAGAGGGACTGAGAGGGGGGGGGGAGAAAGCCCCTAACTGATTGTCGGCTTCAACTCCCTTACCATTGCAAGAAGGGAGGACCGTGAGTCAAAAAAAAAAAAAAAATTATAGTGGAGATAGATATTTCACATCGGAAATGAAGGTCAGGGAGGGGGTGACCTGACGCATACAATTGAGGTCATGGCAACTCAGCTTCCGAAACTCAGGAGCGAAAAAGGGCCACCAAGATGCAGGAGACAGAGTTTCCTCCCCATTCTAGGGTCTTTCCGCCGACTGTTACGTGGAAAGAGAAGAGCCATCACCGGAGAAAAAAGCCAACGGTCACGACAGTGTATGCTATGCTCTAAGGTAGTGAACCGCGGATGAGAGGGATTGAACCTGCCGCCCAAATACAAGAACGAGACGAAAAGGACTTGCACGGGGTCGCCGGAGCACTGCAAGCGGGGAATCAGAACATCTCATTTCCTTAAGACTAGACAAGCGATCCTGAATGAACAAAAATGGGCCCGGGAAAAGGGGGGCGGTCGGGATTTGATTATGATTCAAGCCGGTCTAATTGTCGAAAGGAGGAGGGACGATGGGGGCTTCCAAAAGAAGGTACCGAAAAATTTCGGCAAGGGAAGTACCCTTGAAGTGGCCATGACATCCCAAATACTGGGTTTCCCGGGGTCCCCAGGCGGAAACAGGAAGACCCTCCAGGAGGCAGCAGGATCTTGGCGAAGCGTGCGGTTAAAAAAAGCATTTATGGATCATCTATTGGAAGAAAGACGCAAGCGGAGGGAAAGGGCGGAGGTTCAGGCTCAGGACCGACCACGGCGCAAATGCTCAGCCGCGTAGCCAATTGAAAAGAAAGGCGCTTCCGGGAAATCAGTCACGGGAGACCGTGATGGGGAGGAATGTGCCGGAAAGTCTTTCATCGAATGACGTTCCTTGCATTGGAGAGGGGCGACCCCGAGTTAACATTAAACCTTGGCTGGGAAGGTGGCGTCAAGGACCGATCTTGTATTCGATCGAACAGGGTCATAAGGGCACAAGTGCAAGTCTGTATCCGGGTTGTCCTCTTATCAGGGGGATCCACATCCAAGGCTGCCAAAGAAAGGAGAGGGCTGTGTGTAGAAGTCTGACGAACAAGTTTCGGAGGGACAGCAGTTCATAGGCGTAGATGGACGGATTTCATCGCTCACTCATTAGGGTACTGCTCATGGGTCGATCGGAAAAAAAAGGTTCAGACGGCGTGCTTTGCGCAAGAAAGGGGCGGAAGGAGGAAAGAATCCCGCCTGGATTTTCCCCGAGACGCGAGTGAAGAATCACCGAAAACCGTTCCAAAGAGTAGGGGGGGAAGGGGGTAAGGAACTAAAACTCTCGAAAAGCAGAAGCTCGCCGACCGAAGGATAATGCCGGCGCAATGGCGCCCTGAGGCACCTTCCCAAGATCGGAAAAGGGATGGAGGGGCCACCGACTTGATTTTAAAAAAAAATCGGATGGGGTAAGGAGGGAAAACGGGCTTAGACCCCGCCGCACATGGATGGAGAGCGGATGCGGTCCTTGAGCTCGCGCTCCGGGGAAAGAGGGGGGAGGAGGAAAACTCGATGTCTGGCAGGGAGGTCGCGCACGGAAGGGGGCCAAACAGTGGAAAACCATGACGATCATGGGGAACAGCGGAGTCCCGGTAAATCTCTATGACTCCCCACATAATCGCACACAATCCATAGAAGGCGGGACGTAGCATCCCCCAACGGGGGGGGGGGGGTCCGAAAAGCATCAAACAAGGGCGTTGACCTCCGCCGCCTGGGCTTTTCGGTTTCGAACGACGCCCGGGAGCAACAATGAAGGGGGGAAGTCGAATGAAGGGGGGGACATGTTCCCAGCGGAAGGGGAGAGCCCGTGGAGGTTAAATGGGACCGGTAATATCAGCCCAAGGGACGTCTTGTCGGCGCAAGGGACTCCGGAGACTTGTCAGAATGTTCTTCAAGAGAGCGAAGGAAAAAAAATTGACACGCACTCAAGTCGGGCGTGCAAATGAGAGAGGCCAAGGGCTTCCCGGTTCGGTCCTGAAAAGATGAGGGTGAAGGTCAGGCAAGGTCAGCGGGTCTGGGGGGAGAACGCCCGACGAGTTGCTTGTAGCCAAAAGAAAGCGATAAGGCCTCGGGAAAGGGAGGGGGACGGTGCTGGACGGGAGGTCAGGAGGAGGGGGAACGGGGGAAAGGGAGGGGGAGGGTTGGTGGGCTCTTCCGCGACAGGCAACCGGAGCAGGATTGAGCCAGCGGGGAAGAACAGAGGAGAAGGTTTTGGTGGACCATATCTCCCATCCAAACCGAAGGCAGGAGGGGGCCAAACAGTCCCGAGAGCAAGAGAACGGTATGAAAAAAGGAAACGACCAAGCGAGATTCGGCGAACAAAAAAAGGCGGGCATCCTCCTTAGTACGTAAGACGAGGGCGGTGAGGATGACGAACACTTGAAAGGGGAAAAAAATACAAGGGACGGGGGGGGGGGTGTCCCGTGCTAGCCTTTTCATAATGGGGGGGAGTCCACAACCTGTCAACCTGACTCTAAACACTGCCATTCCTTTTAAAAGACACCAAGGAGAAGGGAAAAGAGGGTGTAAACTGTGAGAGTCATTACTCTGAAGAAGACTCTCAACCAAGACAACGTAGATTAGGAAAAAATGCATGTGGGTCAGTGACGAGGTCAAAGGCTTTGGACTGAAATGGTCTTGCTTAGGTTTGACTGACAAAGAATGAAAGCCTGGGACAAAAAACGGTTGGAAAGTGTTTTAGCGTAAAGAAGATTGAAAAGGCGGGCACGGGAAAATCGGTGAAAGATCTGGCTTTGGTTTGGACTTGGCCATCTTGGTCGAACCAAAAGGGGGGAGGCGGCGAGCGGGGAAGGGGATGAAGCGGGACCTGGTTGAAACCTGGGGGGGGGTTGAAACATTGCTCGAGGGGGGAAAGGAATCTCAAGTTCTACATTTCTCTCACAGGTCAATGGGGGAGAGCTAGGAGGGCATCAGGAGTTCAGGGCGAATGGAGGAACAAAAACCAAAGGGACGAAAAACGCCTCTCGCAAGGGGACTCAACAAGATGCGCCTGCTCGACTCAGCTTATCCTCGAGCAGCAAAAAAAGGCCAAATGAGGAAGGAGCGGGAAGCGAATACTTTGAGCAAGCACTCTGAAAAGTCATTTACCGATGCACAGTGAGCGCAAGGGGGTCATCTATAAAACCTTCCGGACGACTAAAGCAAGGAAGGGTGGGCCTGATGAAAAATGACATTAATTCATCGAAGAAACTTGGGATAAGGGAAAAGGACTGATAGCTGATCAACTCAGAGAGTTCCGCTCTTAACAAGCGCGTCCGTAATATCCGTCCTTGATGGAGCAAAGAAAGGAAAGATAAAAGTTGAGGAAAGAGGAAGGAAATTAATGCCAAGAAGTCGTTTTATTGGGGAAAAGTGGCGCGCAACAACTAGCAAGGATACCCAACAAAAAAAAAAAATCTAGGGGGCCACGTGGAAATCGGCACGAAAAAAAAGCCAGGGCTAGGAGGCGTGACTGAGGTGATGTTCGTTCGCGAAACCGAGCATTGCTGGGTAATTTGAGAAAAAAGCTCTTGGGTGCGCAGACGGGGGGGCGTCGACGGGACTGAAAGCAAAATGACATGAAGCGTCATGGGTAGGGGCATTCCAAGGGGGGAGATCCGAATCTCAAAATGGAGAGGGTTGTACTAACGATGAAAAGATTCATCGGTAGTACATCTAATGGAGAAGGGAAAACCAGAGGGGAGCAAGAAAGTTGAGGGATGTTGATGAACCTTTTGCAATACACATTGAAAAGGGATGGGCAAAAAAAGAATCGGGGAAGCCAAGTCGTTTAACTGACAAACGGGGGAAGATCAACTTGCAACAGGGAGGGACCAGTCTTTCGGCGGAAAAAAGTGTCTGTTTTTGACCAAAGAAGACCAGTTCATCCATTAGGCTGGGAATGGCTTGGTCAGTCGCTACGAAATGCTCGCGAGAGGTGGAGAAACCAAAGTTTTCTCACCGGAGTTAGGGCGTGCGAATGCCCGCAAGTGGGTGTCCCATTGCTTTGGAGAGAAGGGGAGGGAAGGGGAAGGGCCGGTGCGCACTTATCACTGATTGCTGGGGAGGTTTCGAGAATGAAGAAAAATCGACGGAAAATCTTACCGCCTCAAGAAACTTTCCCAAAAAGAAATGTGACTGGAGGGGAAAAAGAAGAAGAAAATCCCGCAAGGGGCCTTCATGCGGGGCTGGGCGAGACGGCCCCACCCCGAAAGAAAACAGATCAAGGGTCGTCTAACAGGACATCGCATCACAATCGCTCTGCGCGAGGGAAAAGCATCATGGAGGGAAGAGGCGCCAAGCAATTTGGCGCGCCTAGCCGATGTCGTGCCGCAGGAAGTCTAGATTCCGAGGAGGGGAGGATCCAAAGGGAAGCTGGTCCTCAGGGAATAAAGGCTCGAGGACTTGAGCAAATTCGCCTTATCTGCTAAGGTATCGGGGACCAAAAGGAAACACCTTCAAGCAGATTCTCCAAACAACGGGGGGGCATGCAAGGAATGGAAGCGCGAGTGGGCGGGGCAAGCTGCGTCTGAAAAGACAGCGGGCGGCCTGTTAAAAATCCGAGAGGCCTCGGGCAACGAAAACGATGGGGGACGGGGGCGGCATTACGACAAGTTACTTACGTCTCGGGAAAGACGCAATGTCACACATTCTTTTGACAAGAGAGGGGGATCGTGTCCTGTCTGAAATTACATTGAGAAAAAGCGCTCTCGTTCTAGGGGACGGGCCCCGGGATAGGAGAAATGGGAAGGGACAGGGGACTCGAAAGGGAGGGTGGAGGGGGAAGACAACAACTCAATGGAATGGAAGATTCTGTGCGTAAAGTCGTCGTCTGGCGGCCTTGGTCAATCGTATCATAGAAATGAGGGAGAAGAAATACTCTGAGTACAGGTCGAGGAATTGGGACTTCACGAAAAACGGGCCCGCTGAAATCTCTTCCAATAGAAGGGAAGCTCATCGTTCCACCCTGTTGGCGAGGACCAGGCGGAATACTAGGAATGTGCAGAAAAAATCAAAGGAGTATGCGTCCAAAACGAACTGAATTTCACGGGGGAATCGCAAAAACAAAAAAAAACAAAACAAAAGGGGAAAAGAGAGAGACGGCAAGCGGCGGAATATGAACTGAACTTGAGGTCTTTTGAAAAAGGCGCAAGTGGAGGGGCTTCAACGGACCATCCAAGGCGTCAGAAGAAACGCCGGCGACAAAGGCCTCCTTAGGAACGGCCCAAGGGCAGAAGAGTTTCCGGCTCTGCATGAGGGAAAGCGAACCATCTGACTAAAAAGATCCACGCAGCGGGGTATTGCTAGCCTCTTATCACATCGCAGTGGAGATGCTCCAAAGGACGCGCCGCTCATGAGGACTCCATAAGTGGCTGTCGACCGGATTCAAGCGGCCGCAGAAGCGAACTTTTCTGAGGATGCTGAAAGCAGAAGACAAACCAATTGCACGAGGGGGTGAAAAAAAACAGTGGGCTAGGCGCGCGGGGGGAGTCTGGATTAAAAAGGAATAAGACGGACTCGGGGCAACTTCGCCCATCCGCACAATGGCGGAAGTGCCAACGCACACGCCGGAAACACTTGAAGAAAGGAGACCCAAGAAAAAGTTGAGGAAAGTGCCGTCCCCACTAAAAATAGGCTCCCAGGAACCCCCTAAATCCTCGGACTGAGGCAAGGGGAACGTGAAAAACAACAGCAGCGCATCCTTCTGAAACCGGGGGCCTGCAAAGGGGCGCGTGAGCTGTGCATGACGGCGCAGGCGAGGACACCCACCAGCGGACGCCGGGCTCATCGCTTAGCCCGTTCGGAAAAAGGGGAGGGCAAAAGGGATCCGCAGGGGCAGAGAAATGAATTAAACCGAGGAATTTCGACGAGAAAGGCGTTCAAATAACGAATGAACGGCAAAGTCGGCGCGCAAATTGTAGGGGGGGCTCTCCTTTAGGCGCCGAGGCGGCCAGCTAGACTTGCGAATCCAACTGGTCAAGCAGACGCACCAGTTTCGATTGTTCCTTCATCTACATAAACAAAACCGGGACGGTGGACGAGGCCGTCTCCGGTCTGGGGTTAGGGAGTATGGCAAGATGGAAGAAGTAACTTCATCGCGAAACAGGTAAAAAAAGCAATCATTATTGATAAGGGACCATTCTACTCACCAGAAACGAAAGTGAGTGAGCAAAAAAAGGGTCGATCATTCTCCTGGAAGGAAAACGCGGGCAGCACGGGGGAAACTGTGTTTTGTAGTCCATGAACGGTCGAATTGACGAGTCCATCGAAGAACCCCTGCCACTAAAGGAGACAAACGTCCAGACACGCAAAGAGTCGTTTGCAACCTCTCGGCAGGGGCGGGGACAGGCGCAAGGAGATATTGAACAAAATTCCGTCAACCTGCCCCAGCCGCTGCAACCTGTAGGCCACCGGACTGGGGGCACCGGGAAAGATCGAAATTGAAAGTAGGCTTGCAGACACGAGCATCCCATGGCTGGCTAGAGTGACGACTTGTCAGAAAGTATAACGCCGCTGATTGCAATCGGGGAAGGGCAACATCCAAAAGAGTTTCACGTGCAATGGGAGATAGGTATCATTGGGGAAAAAAAACGTGGAAAATTTCGAATAAGGATCAAACGCCCCATACCCAACGGAAAAAATCCCAGCAAGGCCTTGTCTGGAAGCAAGATCACGACGAACACAATTACCCTCGTTGTGGTCGTGCCGAAAGTAAAGAATCAATTCCTTCCGAGGAAGGGAGTGACGGGGAATGAAAGAATGTCCAAAACGCGTTAGTCACACACCGAATGGGGGAGGTCACACCATTCAATTCCGAAGGCTAAGCACTCACCACTACGGTGGGACTAGTCAGTCAAAGTGCACTAAGAAAGGGGGGAGAAAAAAGGCAAAGGACAAAAATCGAGGGGAGAGGGAAGGAGCGGGGCTGTGCACCGTCAGCGCGGCAATTTCCTGAGGGTCAAGCGGGATATGAGTGGATGATATTACCGCTGGAATTCAGCCGTTGTGTCTTTCAACTAATGGTGATTTGAGGGGGCGCAAGGTAGGGGCAATAATAGCTTGCGAAGATGACGGTGTACGTCCTGTGACTCAGGGTGACGAACTTGTCGCGTGAGGCGCAACGTAGTGCAGAGACTTAAAAATTGCACATCTGGTGAGGGGGGGGACTGAGCCACTCGAGGAGGAGAGCTTAGGGCGAGGAGGCGCGTCTTGGAAAGAAGGCGGGGTGTTGGGGGAGCGACCATAAAAAACATAAAAAATCAGACCCTGAACGAGGCACGACATAGGGAGTGCCGGGATCGCCGTATTTCACTTGGGAGGGGGGGTACAGCCATGGGTGGAAAGAGGACATAAAACAAGCCGAGCAGGGACGCGAACAAAAAAAGAATTGTCAAAAGGACGTTAATGGGGCAAAACCGCCTCGACGGTGCTGATGCGCCGTCCAATCCACAAAAAGAGTCACTTGGAAAAAACCGTGAGAGCGTTTCAATAATGGCTTCCAAAAAAGGTCACCTGCTGCATCACCAAACATGGTCAATCTTGCCTAACGAAACCTAAGCGCATTGTGACAAAGGGGGGACGTAAAACCTGCCGGGTCCCTGAGAGAAAAGAGTATGGAGAGTCAGGGCATTACCAGGTCAACAGGCGTTGGGGGGGACGTAAAAAAAAGGGTCACACTGAGCTCTATCGGGAAGGGGGGGGCTTCTCTGCCCATTAAGTTAAAGATGAATGTGGGAAGGGGGGGAAGTAGTTGAAAAACACGGGAAAAAAAGAGTGACGGTAGAAATTGGTTGTGACGGGAAGAGGGCGAACGCCCTCCCTTCTGGATTTAACAATTATGCGGGACTGAAAGGATGGCCTTCATCCTTTTCCCATCGGCGAAGGAGTTGTCGGGAGGCCGAAAGGGGAGAACGGAGAAATGGCTCAAGACCCCAGGGCAAGGTGGTTGCAATAGCATAAAATCCCCGTAGGGAGGGAAAGGGGGGTATAGCGAATGGGGGGAGAGGCAAACTTCTACTCCTCTAAGGCTGTATAACGGAACGGCCCTGACAGCGCCTGCCTAAGTGGCCGCCACCCTGCGACGAAAAAATGAAAAAGAAATTTCCATCAAGAAAGTTAAGGAGCCGACTCTGAAAGAAATGGACCCTCACAGGGGGGATTAAATCTAGGGGCGAGCTCTACACACCCTGAAGCGGCGAACGGAAACGTGTCCGAGGGCGACACGAAAGGAGATGCCAACTTAGCTGATCCCCAGGGAAGAAGACCCATGGAGCGAGCAAGCCGATCAAATCTTCCTAAACTGTATACTTCTCCTGGAGTCCGGTTTGCCGAAGGACGGATCAACACTATGGGAGAGCAGTGCTGGATATAAAACAGAAGGAAGGGAAGGCGGGGGTGGATGGTCGCATGGGCAGGCCCACCCTCATAAACCGCGACTATGACTCAACTGCTTTTTGTCGGAAAAGAAAAAAATCTCTGGGGGAAAAGGTAAACTGGGATTGCGTTGAGAAACCGAACCGAGCTGTCGGATGGTGCTATCATGGGGTCAGAGACTATGGGAAAAAAAGTGAATGAAGAAGCTGGCTGGGGAAACCCGGGATGGGGGAAACTGTCTGGAGATGGAAAAAGATACCGAGCGACAACCAAAACACACTCCGGCGAGGGAATGAATTGGCCCGTCAGCACGGCGGATGTGGCATCCAACCTCCCTGCGGTGGATGAGACCGTTGAGATCGAAAAAAAAAGAGGGGGTAAACAAATATTCTTTTTAACGAAATCTTCCGCTCGGGGCAGGTGACAAGGCGACCAAAATCATTATTAAGAGTCGGAGCAGGAGGGTTGGCAAAAAAACGAATGTCGACGAAGGGTCGAATGTACTGGGGGGGGGGGCAGGGCGCTTGGGTGTTCGAGCTGGTGAATTACGTCTTACCCAAAAAGAAAAAGAAAAAAAAAAAAAAAAGAAAAAAGTGGTGGGGGGGGAGACAGCTCTGTTGAAGAGCTGTGTGCGTGCTCGAGGGTAGTCTCTGCTGGGGCTGTCTGTATTGACTACGGATTCACGGTTACTTTGTGGGGATCTTATCTTGACCCTACAAAGGAGAGAGAAAACCCTCTACAAGGTGTGTGGGGGAAGAAAAAAGAAAAAAAGAAAAGGGGGAAGGGGGAATGTCCGAAAATAAAACCAAAAAAAAATAACCTGGTACAGAGGGATTTTTTCTCTTACCTTCCGTTAACAAAAAGAAAAGCGTTAGCTACATACTTCCGTAGCGCAAGGCATGAAGTTTACCCGGAGAGGGGGGGGGGCCGCGTTGACCAGGAAATGCGAGAAACTGGGAAGGCAGAAAAAAGCAAGGCGTATTGCAGGGGGTACGAGTCGACCATTGCAAGAAGAACGCTGAGTTTGGAGAATCTATTAAAGCATAGCGGAGAGCTGAGCTTCCAAAGAACTCGAAGTGAAATCCGAGGAACCTGAGTCCAATGGCGCGGCCGACTCATCTCAATATTATGGGGTCCAGGAAATGGGGGCAGAAAAGGGGGGAGCGAGCACAACGTAAAGTACCTGGCCTGCTGACGAATTGAGATAAGGGCATCCACGATCTTTCTTGGGCCGCAGGTGAATAAGGAACTCGGGGTCAACCTTTCGAGTGATTGATGAACGTTCAAGTTCCGGCCGAACGAAAAATCACTATAGCCGTTAATGGGAGGAGAAAGGGGAACGACGTGGTGCAAACCTTGTATGGAAAGACGGGCTGAAAGAGGAAGAGGAAGGGTCACGGTCTCCTGTAAGTCGAAGCCTCGCCGTCAAAACCACGCTCTTGGAGTGCAACTTGGAATCGGTGCGCGACAATGTGGACACGATCGGGCGAAGCTCGATGCCGAATAGTTCTGTGTCTGAAGGGGGACCTCTTGCTTGGGCCGAGGGCGCAACGATTGCTTCCACTACTTGTGACAAAGGCAAGGGGCGGCAATTATGTGGGGGGACGCCAAAAAGGCTGGTGCTCCGTAGGGGAGTTGCAATTAAGAACTTTATTGGGGAAAAGAGCACCACGCAGACCTCGTCCTAAGGGGTGAGGGCCCGCGGCAAAAAGTTTTGGTATCAATCGTTCGTCAGAATGAATCGAGAACTGTGGAAGGACCTTTCTAAACTCTGAAGGGAGGATAAAAACATTTCTGGGAGTCCGAGGCGGGCGTTCGGCTGACCGGAGATTTTGAAAGGGGATGGCGGCATAACTCTTCGGGAAAAGGAAAAGGACGTGGGAGTGGCGGAGCCTGGGGCTCGCGCTTGTAGTCACACAGTCTGTCGATAAAAGTAAACCCTTGCTTCAACCTTCCGGGCAACAAAACTTCCTGGGTCGGCAGCTCTGGTCGGGAAAATCAAAAAAGGCCTGCGGCTGAGCGGGACAAGACCCCTCCACGATTAGTCGCACCACGAAAATGAAGGAAAGGGGAAGGCCCTGAACCGAGGG